>Ga0247723_1000045_pt1 | contig 68687 bp, 43 predicted proteins | sample MSEWelMarce5H_FC_FD_189079 | JGI IMG/M metagenome (GOLD analysis project Ga0247723, IMG submission 189079) | Subsurface sediment microbial communities from gas well in West Virginia, United States - MSEEL Well Study Marcellus 5H_FC | ecosystem: Environmental > Terrestrial > Deep subsurface >...
ACATACTCAGCCAATTCCTTAAATCTCATTTTGTAACTATGTGAAAGATTTTTTATTCTTGAATTAGGCAATGTACCTTTTGTAAATGAATTGGCATTGATATTCGAAATATTTTCTGAACCTAATAGATTTGCAATTTCTCTGCCCACTTGTTCAATATTAATTTTTACTTGATCAAAAGTGTAAGAAGAAATACTTGGCAGAGAACTATTAAAAGAAAGAAGTCCAGAAGTGTTATATATCGTGTAATGTTTTGAATCTATTAAATTATTACCAATATACAATTTAGGTGTTTGATATTTGGCATCTGTCCATGCAAAGTTCTTATAAACTAAATTATCAGATGGAACATCTGGTGTTCTATCTTCCAAAGTTCCATCAGAAAGAAATACATATCCAGTTGATGTTACAGAATTACCAGCTAATATTCCGTTAGAATCAATACATATGATCTGCTTTTGAGAATATTTAGGCAATAAAATCTGCAAAACTGAGCCAATTTCTATACTATTCTTGACAATAATTTTGCAAGGTATTTGATCTAATTCAAATCTATACTCATTGCTATCTAAAAGGTTACTGTCAATATAAACTTTTGGTATGCCATACGAATCAAAATTGCCTTCAAATGATGATCCATCTTTATATCTAAGGACAAACACTGAGTTTGATATTCTTGTAATACCATCATATTCATTTGATCCATACAAGATTACATCAGTGTTGAGATCTATCTGAGATGGAGAAGTTGCATCGCCCAAATGTTTATGATTTGAAAACGATTTATCTAAAGAAGATTGGAAAGAACCAGTGATTTCATTTAAATCTTGTCTTCTATTTTCATAATCGATATTTGAAATAGTTGGCAAGGTATATAGAGTGGAACCTGCTGAGCTAACTACAGTGGCTAAATATGTAGCTTTATTCTTTGTGCCATAGTTAGTGTCAGGCAATTGAGGAGATGTTATTTTGCACAAATTATTGTATGTAATGTTAGGGGTAGATTCAGCCCAAACATAATAGCTATTCTCATACTGATATCTGAAATAATATGGCTTTTCTGTGTTAGCGCTAAATATATCTACAATTCCTGAACCTGGAAATACCTTAGCGCATTGTTCAAACGCATTTATGAAATATAAATCAATTGAACCAATCACTGATCCTGTGGAAGAAGCTATCCACAAAGAAGATGTATTGGCAGATCCAGCTTCTACATATGTAATAAAGTTTGAACTTAATGCGGACCCAGCAGATAATGATGAATCTCTTGTCCAAGTTCCATCTACTCCAGTGCCAAGGGATGATACATAATATAGTCCATTTTGAGTTTTATCAGTTTGATTCTTAACTAATATCTTGTCATTAGAAGATAAATTGACTCCATCTAAACTGTTTGGAGCACCACCAGACAATGTAACATCTTGTGTCGTACCAGCTGCACAAATTGTAGTTGAAAGAAAGTTCAAGTTCAAGTTTGTAAGCTGCTGGCCATCTTCTGACAATGGGTTATTTAAGTATGCAGAAATCAAGTTTAATTGATCAGTTCTATTATCGCTTAATTTTTGAACTGTCCATCCAGTGCCTACAGAACCGCCAATGAATTTATATAAATATGCAAACTGATTCTCAACAGTTTGCATATTGTCATAATCATAACCTGGATACCATTTATCCCCATACTGAAGATAATGGAACTTGTAAGTATTTGTTTTCTGCGCCATATATTCCTACAAACTTGGCATAAACTTGATGTTTGAATCGCCTATGTCTAATTGAACTGCAAAATCATAAACAACTGATGGTGTGGTTCCTACAGAAGTAAACAAGATACCAAATTTTATTTTGCTTGAAGGATTGTCAATTTCAAAAACTTTATTTGGTGTAATTTCTTTATACTTGTTGAAATCATATATATCATCAGTATCTGAACTATTGATATATCCATATGTAATAGTTCCATTATTAAGTAATTCGTTAGAAGTAAGGATTCCTCTTCTAATTACTGGAGCAGATGAATCATAATTAGTTGTGTCAAATATTTTCGTGAAGTAATAACTTGCTGTACCTGCTACATATGTAATTGTAGTTGACACTATTTCAGGGGTAAGATTTTTTGTAGCAGAAATTAATTCATATTTGTACTGAAACCATTTTCCATTATAATTTTCAATATTAATTTCTTGAGTTTCTACAGGAAGAATGGCTGAATTATTATTTATAAATGATACTTCGTATGCACTACTCCAAGTTGCATTCAAACAATCTGATCTTGTAGAACCCGCTCTTACGTAAGCTTTTATTGCAGTACCAGCATCAAGGCCGGATATTGTTTGCCCATTTACAGTATTCAAAGCATATCTATTTATAATGAGATTTGTTAACTTACCCCACTTGACTAAGGTTGGTACAAAAAATGGCTCTGCTTCATAATAGCCTGTTTCTCTGACTTTTCTATCTGGAGAATATATAGAATACTGTCTTGAGTTAGGAGTAAAAGCAACTCTGGTTTCAAGAGTTTCGTCTGTATTTCTTTGAATTTGATATATTTTTCCACGAGTTTGGTAAGTGTTGTCAATTGTATTCAAGTCTTGTGTAATCTTGTCATACAATGGATCCACTGATGTTGTTTTACCAGACAAAACTAAACCATGAATATTGCCAGCTTCATCTTTCAACCTTACATAAACTTCACGTTTTTTAGTTGCATAAAGAGAAGCATTAAATCCATAAACTTTACCATCAGCTCCAATACCATAATATGAACTTGAGATTGGTAAAATAGATTTTATTTGACTTTTTCTGTAAAGCTGAGTTGACGGTATAATTTGGAATCCATCAATATCCACAACATTTTGCCAATATAATTTCATTGACGGAGTTGTGCTGGTAGATACAAAACTTTCTATCTTGAATTGCAATAAATCATTCTTAGACATTGTAAATGTTCTTGTTGTTTGCAATGTCTGATCTGTTGTTATTCCAATAGATGAATAGTTTGAAGTTATAGCAATACCTCCAACAGATAATTTAGTCCCCATATTAGAAACTAATCTAAATCTGTATTCACCGTCTGCGTCAGCTTTGATATACCCTTCAACTACAGATCTTGAACTTGTTCCAAAGCCTGATTGTGTAAAGTTTGAATAATTCAAATTATCAATTACACCATAATATTGAGATGTGTAATTTTCAATATCAGCAATATCTGCACTGTATGATTCAGCATAAGTGGCATATTTTTTCCAATTAATGTTTAAGCCTTGACTTTCAGATTTGTAAGAAGAAACGACTTTGAAAGTATTCAATGCCTTGACATACATTACTGTTTTAATATCACCAGAAATGAACAAATAATCACCATTTGGATCATCTGATATTGCAAACGTATGATCGCAATTGGTGTCATATATTTTAGACCATGAACCTGCTATGTTGCTGACAAATGGTAATTCCCAAACATCGCCACCTCTGAAAACAGTTACGATTGAATTTTTAGCTGTGGAATAAGATATAGCTTCTACATTATCTGCTGTACTCGCCAAACTTAATGTCCAGTCAATGTTGTTGAATGTGTAAACAGCACTATTTGCAGAACCATATATACCTCCAAGTCCAACATAGGCTATAAAATTAGCAGTAGTGATACAGTTTGCATATTCATAAGTTGCATCAAAATCCTTAATTTTGTCAATGATTTTTCCATCATAAGTGTAAAGTGATGCATTTGAGCTTGTGCCTTTAGATGTTCCAATTAAGAGTTTGTCACCGTACATAGCCATTGAAAAAATAGGCTTGATAGTTTTATATTGTGTTCTATCTAAAGGATCAAGTGCATTCACCACTGTCCAATAATCACCAGTCAATGAAGCATATAAATGACCATCAGAGGTTCCAACGTACACTTTATTTTTGTATATAGCAGAACAAGTTATCTGAATATTATCATTTACAAGTTGATCAATTGAAATAGTACTTGTTTCACCATTGTAATATGTAAAGACTTTGTTATTAGCCGCTAATACAATTTTAGCATTTTGCACCACAGATGATAAAATTTCTGATGATGATATGCCTGTGTAAGGTTTGAAAAATGCTGCATTATTACTTATGTCCCAATTTAAGAACTCAGTAGTGCCTTCATTGAAACTCAAAAAGCCATTTTCGTCAGTATTAGCAAAAGAGTTTACATCTCTGAAATCTGAAAAATGAGATATTTGAGCTTTTGTAACAGCTGATGATTTATCGTAAGCAGCTAAAGTAAGATCTCCAATAGAGTCAATTGTAAAATAGTCACCCTTATATACTAATCTAATGTCAGATATTTCAATTGGAGTTGTAAAATTGTATACTAAATTGTCAAGAGTTGTTTCATCAGTCAATGTGTCAAATAATTGCACCCATGCTGAAGATGGACTTGTTCTAATCTCAACTATGTAGTTCTTTGGTTTTGCTGATGATGCGCCTATTTCTATTTTAGAGACTGTTGGATATACATCGTTAGCTGAATTACTTCTGTCTTCAAAAACTTTATGCAATCTTTTCCAGAAATAATTTGATTGATTGTCTCCCAAAACTTCATATCTTTGAAGCGCAGTTTCAGTACCGTAAAAACTTACTTCTCTGATTGGTCTTTCATAAATATCCAAAGCATAATCTGAAGAGACCAGTGCTGTATCAGTGTCATTGTTAGAAAATAATTTATAAAAAATTGATTTATCTTCTGTTATCAACCATCCAGAAGTTGTTTCAGTTGATGTGTTTGCAAAATTGTTACCAGTGGATGTATGGGTAGCAATGTAAACTTCAGGTGTGAAACTTATATTTTGAGGAACAATGCTATCACAAGAAGCTACAATCCAATATACTGTATTTGACTCTAATGTGTAGGAAAGTAAAGGTGTCAATTCTATTTCAGAATATGATGTTTTGATATCAGAAAACTTCAATATTGCAAAATTAGTTAGCAAATTACCAGGAGTATTAGATGCTGAATTATCATATATATCAAATCTTACATAATCAGAAGTATTTAGTATGTCATTTACATACTTCATTTTGACATTTAATTTTGTAATTGTTTTTGATTCTGAAAAAGATATATTCCAGCCAGCTGCCAATGAAGCAATATTGAAATCAACTATTGTTCCTTCTTCATCTATTTGGCTACCATATGCATTAAACTTATGCACTCTAATTCCAGGCTCATTTTGATTCCCACTCTTGTTCAAAATCACCATGCCCTCTGGTGGAGTGACATCATAAACTACACTTGAATTATTACCAAATAATGATTTTCTAAATAATTCAGAAGCATTTTCATCTATAGCAAAATCAAAAGAAAGAGTATTTTCTGTATCGTCATACCAAGAAAGTACATCAAATAAACCTGCTCTATCTTGTGCGGAATTATTTAAAATTTCAACGTTAGCTGACGAATTTGAAAATCCTATATTTCCAGCAGGTCCAGCTCCTATAACATTTCCTTCGTAATAGGCTATCTCTACATTAGATCCCAAATAAACTTTATTATATAGAGTAATTTTTATTTGACCCAATGTCGGATCGTCTTGGGCTACAGCAGTCTTAACTTTAGAAAACTGTCCATCAACAATAACATATATACCATTGAGATTTGTAGGATTTACCTTAACGCCAAATGGCATTTGAAGGAACAAATAGATATCTTGTCCATTTTCATCTACATAAGAGCTTGTTAATAAATATAGATTGAATAATAATGAAACTGGTAATAAAGAACTTGTACTGAACCAAATATTTCTTACTCTGTACCTATTGCTAAAAGAAACAAGTGGATTAGAGTTTGTAGATTGATCTGTTATATAATTTAACGTTGGCTTAGTATATAAAACTTCTACGGAGTCATTTCTTGTGAAAGAAGTTCTCAAGCTATATTCTGTAACACCATTACCAGAATAAGTTGAATTACCAGCAGCAGAAACTCCTGGAATTGCAGAAATTCCATTAACATAAACAGTGAATCCAGTTACGCCTAATCCTGGAGATGTAGGCTCAGACATCTTGACATATATAGTAGGCACTCCATATGTGTTAGTGTATGCGTCTACTACTCTTGGTGGATCTACTTCAGCTACATTATTGGTAACTGTTTGCGCAAAAAAACTATCTGCTGTACTACCAACTGCTGTAGAGTCTCTTAATCTCGTAGATGTGAGAGCTGGTGTTGTGTAGCTTATGAAAATAGTATTTAAGCCATCTGAAATGTCTAATGGTGTAGACAGCTCATGGACAACTATTTTTCCATCTGTAACTGATGTTGGGTCTAAAACATAAGAATTGGTGATTGATATGTTTGTTGAACCTTGGGTAATTGCAAATCCGCCTATACCCGATGTAGGAAGTAAAGGAGGAGTTGCTTCTCGGTATGATGAGTAAACTTTTCTTCCATCAGTTGAGGTGTAAGCTGATAATAATACAGGACCATTTGCTTCAACAGTTCTATTGCTAATTGCTATACCGCTAAATGAAGAAACTGTTGATTGGATAGTATCGTTATCAGATAGAAGGGGTATAGTTCCAAATCCACCAGCTGTTGATGTTGAATAAGTAATTGTTACATCTTGATATGATGTAACTATTCCTGAACCATTATATAATCCGTCAATAAGTTTATTAGCTTGACTCAATCTTAGTTGCAGTGTTTTTGGTGTGTTGGTATCTATAAAAGTAGAATCAGGTGTAACATTTGTAGATACTCCGCCAACAGTTTTGGTAACTGTAAATCTTAATTGTGTGCCTGTAGATGGAAATAAACCAGAACTGTCATTATCAGTAAATTGTAAATAAATAACTGTTCCATCTGCAGAACTATAAGATTCATTAGTAGATCCTGCAGCGTTTACAGAAGGGGCACTACCAGACATTATTTTGAAATCATCTGAAAGTTGATTCAAATCTTGTTCGTTATTATTATTATTTGACATTTTACGTTACTTTGATATTCCCATATTGCCCACTCATGAAAAGTAAGCCTTTATAACTTATTGCTGTGATCGGTCTAACAATTCCATATAAATTGTATGTTCCGTCATTATTGAAAATCTTTTTTCTTTCAAAAGTAAGGTTTTCATTAATCCAAGATTCCATTGTCGAATCATATTGAAAAATCTTGGCTTGACGGTCATCCGGATTTATGTTAACTTTATTAGAATCAAAACCATCAGTCATACAATATATTGTTCCATCGTGATAACTGAATAACCTAACTCCAGATGCAGCAGGTAGTTTTTGTGAATGATGAAAACCTAATATTTTTTTCTTGATTGGTGAATATGACTCGCCAATAATAAATGACATGTTTGAATACGCCATCAAAGAATTACCAGCTGTATTTTCAATTTTTCCAAATTTAATATATGGCTTATTGTATGCATCGTAGTACAAATCTCTATTGATATATTTTTTATTGTAATTATCAATGTTGATGAAGTTTTTAGCATAAACTATTGGATATTCTTGTTTGCCTAAATAAACCTTAATGTCTCTGTCTTCAACCGTAACTCTTATTTTTGAAAATGAGTTGTTTAGATCAAATATTTTATTTTCATTAACAATCTTTATATAGTCTACATAAATATAAGTTGGTCTTTTTGCATTCTCTGGTAAGTTGACAAATTCAACCTGGATATTATCAACAACGCCCTTCCAGATTGGCTTGATGGTGTATTCTACATAATCTGTGCTTGTTTCAATATTTACATAACTACTGTTTATAAATTCAGCACTATTGTATGACCAGTAAAAATTAATCTTAGCATCTTGAAAACCAAACTGACTTACAGGTGGAATCTTGACTCGAATTTTCAACACTGATTCTGGATCAACCTCAATGTTCAAATTGCTGTATGATATCTGAGGATTTCCGAATGCTGCTGGTGTTATTCTCAAACAGTATTTAGTGTAAGAATTATTGTATGGATCAAGTGCAGCTTCTGTAGTACCAATCATTGCACTTACAAAATCTCCAGCTATCCAACCATCAGATGTAGCTCCTGTACTCGTGCTAAATCTCCAGTTTTTTTGCAATCCATATACTGGCAATGCTTTGGTAATTTCATTATTACCACTTTTCAAAACAAGCTCAGATGTATTAAATTGAAGACTAAAAACACCATACAAATCAGCAATTTCAAATCCTTGATAGCCAGTGTATCCAGTGCTTGAACTAACTTTTTCATCATTATCTAAAAGAGAATTTAGATATGTACATTCTTCTAAAGGATCACAAGTAATAGCATTAGTGTATGCAAGGTTTCTGCATTCTAACTGAAATGTATATTTAGGCTTATATATTTCAAAATTATTTTCGCTAAAATTTGAAGCTGTCAATAAATATCTTGACCGACCATTTACAAAACCATTCTCTATATAAAAGCCTATAACTTCTGAATTTTCTACAACTGAAATACCAGTGTATTTAACTAAATTACCAAATTCAAGTCTGTATATACCATTATCAATAGTAGATGACTGTGATTGATCTTTGACCATAACCAGATCGTAATTATTTAATGTGTAGCCATCTACAGTTGAAATATCAGACAAAGAAGATAATTCCGATACTGTTGCACACTTGACATTGATAAAGTTTTGATCAGGTAAATTAATTGATAAAGCTTGTTCCCAATCAGAACCGTCAGAGAACTCAAAAAGTCTTGAGCCATTAGTGGTGGCACCAGTAGCAGTTACAGTGTTGCCTTTCAACACAAGAGCGGACTTTACATGACCTATACTGCTATCATCTGAATAGTGAGCAACTGCCAAATTGGTATCATTTCTTGAGGATTTACTACCATAGGCATAATATTGTGCTGGCGCAGGGTCATTTCTAAAGGTTTCATCAAAATCATATTTGACCCAAGTTTCATCAATTTCTGGGTTATCTAATTCTAATTCACTATAGGTCCAAATCTCAGGCTTATTAGAAATTCCAGCAAAAACTTGATTTCTGCCAAACTCTAAACACTTGACATCAAATATCAATCCTTCGAGATCGCCTGTATTGTTGTTGATTATGGTCTCAGTGGTAAGTGTTTCAGTAATAACATTATTTTCTATGACAGCTTCAGTAATCATATCTGTTGGAGATGATAAAGAAATGGAATTACTTCTGGAATAAATAAAGACCTTATTATTTCTGCTGCCCAAAAATATCTTTCCAAAAGCAGATGTCATTGATAATATTCCACCTGTAGAAGCAGCTAATTCACCTTGGGAGTAAAGTTGCTCCCAATCTGTGCCATTCTTAGCTGTACTTAGTTTAGACCTAAACAATCTTGGTTTTTTGTCTGATGCTACATAAATATAGTCTTCAGTCTCAAAAGAAAATCTATGTTTAATAATTGAAGTAGCTGGTAAAAGATCAGTGTCTTCGCAAGCAAAAACGGGCCCAGATATTACATATCCATCATAGAACCATATTTTCCCAGATACTCCAGCTAAAAATATTCCATCGTCAGTAGAAATCATAGATGTAATAGCTTTTTCATTAAAAAACTCAAAATCATTTACAAAGTCAAAAGAAACTGTGTTAGCTTTATAAATGCTTGCATAATTTTGAATCAGCTTAACTCTAACTGCATCTATTTCTACATTGGTTGTGATGTAATTTTCTGGAAATATAAGTAAGTTTTTATCATTGTCTATACCAAATGATATTGAAGTTTTGGCATTTGTAACAACAATATTATCTGTAGATTTAGGTAAATAAATTCTGTCGATATCGCCTTCTGATGTGCCTACTAACTTGTAAGCTTGTTTTTCAGCATAATCAGGATCAAAGCTATCTACAAGTTTGAGATTTTTGTATACTTTTTGGGTAATTCCAGCAAAATAAATTACATTTTCATTATCATATGGTCCTTGCCATAAAGTAGCTGCTGTATATAATGTTTTTCTCATTATTTATTTGGCCTCACAACTATTTCCCATTTGTCTTCAGGCTGAGTGGCGTTATTACCATAATCTCTGAAAATAAATTCAACTTTTTTTACACCATCAGATTCTTGAGTAAAATCAAAAACTTTATATGGTGAGTAATATTCCCATTCTGACCAAGAGTCAGCACCAGTGTCATAAATTCTTCTATACTTGAAATCTTTCACCCCAGAAACAATGTCATTAGAATTCATTTTGACAATTGGTTTGGTAATATTGGTCAAAGACGTGGTGCCATTAGTTTTTGGATTGTAAAAATTAGTTGTTGCAATTGGTGGCATCGTATCTAATAAAGACCAAGCCTGAGCAACAAATGTAAGTGGATATGACTGAGAAATATTTGAAGCATAGTCCATTAATTGAACCCATATTTTTCTTGGTCCAGAATAACCCATGTTTTGTAAATCAAATGTACTATTACCTAAACCTGATGTGTAATAATTCAGATTGCCATAAAGATAAATTGTATATTTGCCATTATTATTCAAGACAAATTGCGACCAAGGCATCCAAGGTGTGTATTGAGTTCTGAAATTGTCTATCTCTCTGCCTACTCTGAACGCCATAATTCCTGATTCATTATCTGAAGCTAAAATTGTAAGTTCTACATTTCTGAGAGTAGTATTTGTCAAATTGTCAATCGAAGGTGGCTGATCATTATACTTTGGACCTATCAAGTCAATAGCAACAGGATCAGTAATAGGAGTGGCATTTGATTCAAGTTTTCCATGAGATTTAGCTCTTATTCTTAAATGCTGTTCATGTTTGTGATTAGAGTTTGCAGATTTTTGAGAATATCTTGCAAATAACTTGAACCACATATTGTCGGCCAATTTGTAATAAGTAAAATTACCATCAAATACAAACGCCTGGGTATTCACTTTGCCTTGTGCTTTTCCTAATGAGGTATTCAAAGGCATAGTGATCAAAACCCAAATCTTATCTCCTGAAGAAACAAGAGGAGCTTTATTACTTGTATTTTCCATTGCAACTTGAACTAATGAATTGTTGCTTGAAATTACAAAATTACTATCATAAGGATTATTACTTACCGATAACCAGTCAGTTAATGGGTTGTTGTAATCTGGAACATCATTGGTGTTTTCAAAAAATCTTATATTTACTGAAGACTGATCAATATCTTGGTCATAATTTATATGATTCAATCTGAATTCAAATAATTGCGCCCTAAGCGAAGCAACAAAAGGAGAAATTTCATCTATTGTAATTGGACAAAAGAAAGAAGTGGAAATAAACTTTTCAAGTATTTCAGTATTTTGAGCAATTTTTTCTTTGTAAAAGTAAGATTTATTATTTACATTTCCGCCAATTGTTTTATAAGATGTGCCTGATGGAGATGTTTGTAATTCAAAAGTTGATGTGCCTGTCTTTTTGTAAACACCATTTTCTGAATTAATTATTTGGTCTTTTAAAAGAACATATGAATCTAAACTCAGAGTAGACAAAGACACTCCGTCTATAGTCTGAGATGCAAGATTGGTTACATTAATATTAGCACCAACTGAAACAGCTGACACTTCTACTACAGAAACAGATGATTCTGGATTCTTATATCCAAAATCTATAAAGTCAGTGTTACCAGCTAATAGTTTTTGACCAAGAAATTGCTTAGAATTAGAAAGTGCTTCTTGTGTCAATGAAAATGATTTTACAACATCTTCTTTTTCGAATTTACTTTCATAAGATGGCAAGCTCTTGAATTTAAGTTCATACACTTTGTTGTAAATTGATGAGCCTGAATCATCAAAAGAAGATTTAATAAATCCAGTAGAAGCATAGTATCCTAAGCCATCTTCTGAAGTTGATAGTTTTTGATTTAATTGAGCATATCCAATCAAATCAAGCTTATTACCAGAAACAGTTTTTACATAAATCCAAGATGCATTGTAAGCTACTGATTTTCTATTTCCCTTAATAGCTGACGGGGATCTATCTGTAATTTCAATAATATATCTATCAAAAGAAGCAGATGGTTTGTAAGTTTTTAGTGTTGTTTTTGAGAACGTATTATCTTCATTACGTTGCATCACTAAAATTTGATTTTTATCTTTACTGAACTTTACAACTACAGTCCCAGCACTGATTGGGTTATTTGAAAGAGCAAAATCTTCCATAACTCTTGTGCCAATTGGACGATCCCATTCTACTTGCAATCCGTTTTCATTGTGAATTCTGTAGGATGATTTATTGGAAAAAGCAATGTAGAAATCATCGGTTTTATGCAAAACTTTCACTTCTAAAGAGCACCTGTTAGACATGCTCGGTTTGAATAATTGTATTTCGCAAACTCCAGGCACCACGTAATCATCTGCACTGTCAATTTTATTCACTTGCGCATAGGTGGAAGAAACAGTGCTTGAAATTGTTGTTCCTTTAGGATTGTCAGTGAGAATGATGTATTCTGAATTTTGATCAGCTGTCCAGGTGTTAGTAATCGTAGAAACAGGTTGACTTATTCCTGTCAAATCAGAATTAGAACAATCTCCAATATCTGCTGACAAGATATTCTTACCTTGAGATAAAGTGAGATCTCTGACCTTAATAAAAGCACCATCTCCATTGGAATCATCAACGTCAAACTGGAATGCTGCTCCTACATATGTTGTCCCTAAACTTGACATAATTGAACTGGCTAATAAATAGCTTTTTCTTGAGCCTTCGGATTGATCAGTGTCTGGAGTGAAATAGCCTTCAACATATGCATATTGGCTGTCAATTGCAGAATAATAAAGCTCTAAATTACCGCCAGATTGAAGAAGGGGTAATAGAGAATTTGGCAAAGAAGTGCTCTGCTTTGCAACAGATTCAGTACCATTATCAATTGTATACAAATATGCCGTAGGATTAGCATTGTTTGGAATAGACAGTCTCATAACAATTTCTTTTGATCCAGCATTGTAGTCAGGCTGGTCGTATAGTTTTATATAAGCACTGTTTGTACAACCGATAGAAGTAGGACTGTAAATAAAGTTTGATTGAACTTGGAAGTCTGGTTTAGTAGCTGAGTTTAAGAGCTTTGATTTGGTGTAAAAAGCTATTCCAGAATTAAATGTAAATGGCGCAATATAAATATTTGCATCAAAATTGAACGAATAAGCATTGTACAAAAAGGAGCTTACATTTCTGTAAAACTGATATGTATCGCATGTTGTTGCAGCAATACTTGCAGTTGGGCTTAATGATCTGTATGCAGTAGCTCCTGTAGATGCCTTGATATCAAGAGTTTGACCTGTTGCTGAAACTTCATAATTACTTACAAGATAAGATGCTATTCCATTATCATTCACTTGTGTCATTGATGAAGAAGGCTTGAAAATGGCTTGAGTATTTTTACCAACCCATCCAGTTTTCAAAGTTGATACTTCTAACTTATCAGGATTTAACGGTATCTCGCCTTCCCATATAAGAGTGTCATAAATACCATAACCATTAGGATACTCAACAAGCTGATTTGAGGGTCCTTCTAAAATAGCTTTTATGAAAACTTTTGACAATCCGCCATTTGCTGATAAAGCCCAGTTGTTTATATTGAAGATACCAGAGCCTGATGCTGTAGATCCAAATGAACCTTGCGAATCAGTGTTATCAAAAAAATAATTTGCATTTATATTGTATGTGTAATCAATTGTGTCTGAAAATGCTTCTGGGTTAGCTGGCCAATTAGTTATGGTTAAAGTTGAAGATGGCTCGAAATAAGGGTCATTCGATATGTAAAGAGTATTGATTCTTCTTAGACTTACGACATCTCTTGTCGTCTTATCTCTTAGTTCAAAGCCCAAGGATATTTGGTTTCTATTTCTGTCAAGGTTTGCATCAAGAGAATATTTGTTTGTTGTGTATGCCAATCCAGCCGATAAGAATTCAGATTGTAAATATCCACTTCTTAAATTATTAGGCAAAATGACTGTGACATCAAGAGACATAAAGTACCACCAAGGCTTGTTTTATTTATTGATATATTCGTTTTTATGCCTTGAAGAACCTATTAGACACTAAAATCGAATTCTATTGGTATAGATTTTTGTACAGTAAGGGGAACTTGCACATCACAATACATATATCCATCAACATAATCAATTCCATCAAAATTACCTTGCTCATAAAAATCATAATTAGCAGAATATATTGATATATTGTTTGTTGAATCATTAGAAACCAAAGTCATTGGTCTATAAATTGCTGGCTTCACTGTATCAAGCCCATTAGGAATATATATTTTTAATTCCATAAGAGAAGATTCTCCTATGGAAATTGTCTCCATCACTTTATTGCAAATTACTCTGAAATATATAGTCTTACTAACAGTGCCTTTACCATTGTTATAAGATTGAATATCTGCTGTGCTGGAATTGGTATCTACAAAAGATGGAACAGTTGAGATGATTGGAACACCTTGTCTAATTTGTCTTGTGTAAACAAAATTACTATCATCAAAACATGAAATTGAAAACTCTGGCATGTAAGTGGTTTCATCTATAAAAGTAGCATCAGTTTCAAAAGCTAAACTCTTTATATTTTCAACGTACTTATTGATAATTAATTTTGCATTCTTTGAATATCTTATTGTTAAGACAGCTTCATCATCCAACTCAAAAATTGCACTTTGAACTTCTAAATTATATATTCCATTGTAAACAGTGAAAACTAATTTGTCGTTTTGCAATGAGACTACTGAATCTAAGTTTATTCTAACTATTGCACTCTTAGGTAATTCATCTTTATTCAACAAGCTTAAGGCAAAAGTATTCTCATCTCCAACAACAATGTATTGATCCTGTACAGAAACAAGACTAATTTGTACTTCTTCAAAAATAAATTCTTCTATATACATTTTTACTCAGATACCAATATGTCGTTATTTGATAAAATTCTCATTCCTTTTGGATGAATTAATTCGTAATTATCACCCCAAGTTGAAATTGTATTTCCTGTCGTGTCTACCAATTTCAATCTCGTATCAGTACCAGAATTAATGTAGTCATCTAACAGAACATAAAATTGATCTTGGTTTGGTCCTGGCAATGCTTTAATTACGTCCAAATTAGCGAATGTGAGCTTTGTTTCTACTAAACCACCAGTAACTCTATATTTCAATAATTTGCCGTCAAAATTGGTATTTGGGGTACCTGGACAGCCTATCAAAAGTAATCCACTTGAAATTTCATATACTGATCCTAATTTTGTGTCTAAGAATTCAGCAACAACATTAGAAACTGTAAAGTCTGCTGTGAGATTTGTATTGTCATTAAAAGAAACAATTGAATTTTCGAATGGCTGTGCAATGATTATCCTACTATCGCTATAATGAACTGAAATAGGGTTGTAGATATTTTCAAAGTGAATTGGTCCTTCATAAATGTCAACAGTAACATCGTCTATTTGATTATCTGGACCAAGAAGATTTGCAGTAGGCACAACATTATCAGCATTAAAATCATATGATGTTGATGCTATTGAACTTGTTACAGGCAATCCAAAAGAAGTAGTTATAGAACCAGCATAAGTAGTTGTATTAATTTGATTTAAATAAGATACAGAATTATATGTTTTCAAACTAAATGTAGAAGGAGATTCTGTGCCAATTCCAACTGAATTGACTAAATAACCACCATTAGTTACTGCGCCTTTATCAATTCTAATTTTCTTACTTCTGGCAGAGCTAATAGATGTTGCTAAGGCTGTACCTAACGAAGAATCTACAAAAGTAATTTCTAAAGTGGCAGAAGCTCCACCAACAAGATCAAAAAGACCAGTGTTGTTTTGATCAATTCTGGTGTCATCAAGTCTGATTGTATTATTGTCATAAACAATATATATTTTTGTATTATCAAATGGATTTTCTGTAGAAATATTCTGTGAGAATGCAACCCATATTTTCCTGATAGCTGGATTGAAATACCCACCAAGAGCAACAAAATCTCTTTCAATTTGCTTAAGTCTTATGTTACCTTGAATTAATTTTGTTATTTTCCCATCAATATCAAACTTCACAACTCTGTCATTCAAGGTGTCACAGTAAATTGCAGAACCATCAGATAAAGTTTGATAGTCTTTTGGTGAATAAAAACCAGCGGTGTTTGATTTGTTGAATATTTGAACAGGCGAAAGATATGTGGACATATTGATTGTGTCAACACCATCTTCGTAAGTTGTATCGTTATTTTCTATATCTGTTTGAACTGCTGTGTTGCCTCTTAAATATATCCAGTTGCCAATTGAACTTGTAGATGCAATTTTAAGCTTGTTTTTAATTTTTCCATCTTCAGAATATGTGGAGCCAAAACCAATATTTTTAGAATAATAAGCTTCTGTTTCCCAACCTGTTTGTTTGTTGGTAAAGTCTGAAAATTGGGTATTGTAAACTTTAGTATTTCCAGTGCCGACAGTTGAGTAATTTATTTTCAGTGAATTTATAATAGGAGAATAAACTCTTGATGTGTCTGAATTCAAGGATACTAAGATATCCAAATATCTACCTGTACTGGAATTAGTATTTAGGTTTCCACTTGCTAAACTTGAAACTGTGTCAACATTTACAAGATCATAGAATAAAGTATTAGTGGTATCACTTCTTGTAGTTATTGAGTATTGAGTATCTGTAGGTTGATCTACTTCCCACTGAACTAAGTTGAATGTTGTGTTATTTAATCCTGAATCAAATCTAAATAAAAATTTACCTGATGATGTATACAGTGATTCATTCCACAAAAACATTGATGCTGTTGAATTTAGTGCTGATGATTTTCTTGCTGTTTGTAAATCATCGTAATTGTATGGACTTGGATTTACAACATCATCAGAAGGGGTATTCAAATAGAAATTTATAGACTTCTCAGGATTCCAACCTTTCAATGATGAGAAATAAAATCCTATTCCTTTTACTGAAGTTCTAAATTGGGATGGCCATAATTCATTCAGGTCTACAATTTTATATACTGAAGAGCCTATGCTTGATGAATCTGTTACATCATCAAAAATCTTATAGCCAATTTCTGTGCCATCAGCAGAAGATAAGTATAAAGTATCAGATGATGTTGTTGGAAAATATTGTCCAGAATCAAAAGTAACCTTGATATCATTTGCAAACTGAGGATCATCTGTTCCACTTCCAAGAACGAGATACATATATATCTGTCCAATTTTTGAAAGAGTTGTTCCTAATCCAACTGAGAATCCAATACCAATATTGCTCACTTCATTCATTGCAATTGATTGATCGAACATTTTGTATGAATAAAGTCTTGTGTCTACACTTACAGATCCAGAAGAATAATTAGAAGTAGTGTTTACTGCTCTATACCAACCAGATGCTGTGTCAAAGATATTTGCTACTGGCTGCTCTACAACCTTAAAACTAAGGGGTGTAGAAATACTAAATCTGCCATCCGAACTATCATCAGATGTTCCTAAGATTTTTATATTTTCAAAGTAACCCAGGCCTTGATTTTGGTTGTATGTTTTTGCAGTATTGAAATCTCTCTTAGTTGTGTATGTTCTTGTATCAGTAAAAACAGAGTCAGTTGTAGATCCACTAATTCCTAAACCTGAAGTCCATGGAGCTGAATCTAAAATTGTTGCACCAATCAATGAAGATGGAATAGATCTGTCAGAAAAATTAGAAGTATTACCAGTTGAAACATTTGATAAAGAGTTAGGCCAAACTCCGGGTACATAAACAATTGTATTTAACTGTGTACTATCAATATAATCAAATCCAGACTGTTTCTTCAGTGCAATTAATGTTTGCAATCTATTTGCTATAGCTAAGTCTGACAATCTGTAAGTAGAATCGTTTTGTAAATATTGATTTAGCAAACTGTCTATCTGAGAGTGAGATAATGTACCTTTGTCACTAAGAGAGTTGTGACTTATAGTAGGTAATCTTGAAGCATCTAATTTGCCTTGAGTGACAGAATCAAGATTAAGATTTTCTATATTTTCGCCAGATAAACTATTTCTTACATGGCTTTGCAAATCAATAGGCGCTGGGTTTACACTTCCACCAATATGTTTATGTCTTTTGATAATATCTGATATAGAACTAAATAAATTGATAATTTGTCTATCATCTTCAAATACAGTGATTGTGTTATTATTTACATTCACTGTAACTCCACCAACATTTATGTAGTTATCTGTGTCATCAATCTTAATCAAAGATGCGATAAAGTCTACATCTTTAGTGACAGGTGTATCTGAGTTTTCAATAGCGTAAAACCATATCTTGACTTCAGTTACATCAGTTGGAATTATAGGAAGAGGAATATCTCTTGATGCGGTGGTTTCTGCAGCTTTATAGGAAACATGACCTTTTCCAGATGTAACAGATACTTTAAGAAACTTATTTTCATCAGAGTAAGTTTCAATTTGCCAAGATATGTTATTGTTAGAATCTTCAATTATTCCATTCTTGAAAGTTTGATATAAGGAATATAATTGAGTATCTATCGCACGAAATCTTAACTCATCCAAATCAAGATTTTTAGACAAATCTTGACTTGGCTCAATGTATCCTAAATTATAAAAAGGTGTATTTCCCATTAACTACTACTTTACTGGTTTGTAAAAAGCTGTGACTTTTTGCACTCCCCAAATTGAATTGCCCCAAGTAAGAACATCTTGGTCATTATCATAAACATCAGGCTTGGTTTTTCCATAGCCTAAGTTTGTTCGTGTATTTGTGCTCATATTAATATTAGAGGTTTGGGTTTGTTGTGCTTGCAAAATAGCAACATTGATAGCTTGAGAAAGTGATTTAAAGCTCATTATCTAAACTCCTGAATTATTGAATTTTGTCTCAATTCAAGTTCTTTTATCGTCCATGGTTGTGCTTGACCTTGTACATTGGCTGTGATCAAGTTGTTTGATTTATCAAAAGTGTAAGATAAATTTTGATATATGTACTGATCTGTAACTGAAATTTCTCCGTTTACAAAAGCATTGATAGCGAATGTTCCGTGAAATTTCAGTGGTTTAGTTACATAGCAGTTGAAATTTATGCTATGAAATGGTCTTTCTGCTATTTTTTCATTTTGCGAATGTTTTAATGCTAACAATTCTTGACTTGGTAATTCATTTTGATCTAAATAGTCTAATATTTTTTTTCTAAATCCCACGTATCCTTTATGAACAGGGCCAGTATTATTAGGATTTAAACTATCTAAAATTTTATTTAATGCTTCAGCTGATCTTGCATTATTAACAAATAGATCTGTAGTTTTAGCAAATCTCGTACCATTGAAAGTAGTAACCCCAAAAGTTTGTACTTCGGCTACGATATTGGACAAATTAGTATTGATACTGTAACCTCCTGACAACAAACCATGCCAGTCAGGAATTGATTGATTATTAGAAGATACTGGGACATTTATAAAATCATTTTCAAAATCATAATTTATAAACTTCAAGTCAGTATCACAATTTTCAGCAGCATATCTTGCGTCTAATACAAAACCACTATTTTCTTGCCATCTAAATGTGGGTTGAGCTTCTAATCTTACTAATTTTTCTAAAAATGTGTTAAGTTTTGGACCAACTCTGTCATATTGAGAAGCATATATAGAATCTTGTTGAGAAATAGGATTAGCTGATATTCTCAAGTTCAAGTCTGCTATATTTGCTTCATTTCTTAATGTATAGTAATTGGCAAAACCAGATGCATTAATGCAAGCCTGAATACAATTTTTTAAAGAAATGGTACCAAAGTATACATTTTCTTCAAAATACAAATTTTCCAAAACATAAGAAGCAAAGTCTTGACACTGTAACATTGTGGATGAGTCGGAACCTGTTCTTGTAGTGTTGATATCAGTTATGAAACCTTGGAAATATGTTTCGTAATTTTGATTATCTCCATACCCAGCTGTTATAGTTACTAAAAGCACATTATGCTCAAGAAGTTCAAGCAGTCTTATGCCTTTGGTTGTCATGTCAAGATTTTTTAATTCAATTGTTGCACTTTTGCTTATTCTTGAAAAATTAGAATTTGTTACACTGCAATTAACATTACAAGATGTAACCCAAGGAGACAAATTAGCATTAGGGATTGGTTTTATAAAATCAAGAGTTTTGAGGTTAGGAGATATGTCTGGAACTAAACTTAGGAATGCTGCACCCTCAATTGTTCCGTTAAAAAATAACTTGCCCCAATTTTGCACAACACCAAAGGTATCGTTTGTCAAAGAATCTATTTGGTAATATTGAAAAATACCATTACCATTTATTATATTTCCTAAAAATGTTGAATCTGCAGCAGTAACTACATTGTTTCTGAAATCACCAAATATTGAGATAAGATTAGCAGGAAGAGCATTGTCTGTAGATGCCTTGCCATTCAAAAACTTATTTCTGGCTAATGCTCCTATCAATGTTGATGGTGTAATTTGGTTAGCAAAATCAGTGGGAGCATTAAACTTCATCAATATAAAGTTTTTAGCTTTTTGAACCTGGTAATCAGTTGTCCTTCCAGAGAACAAAGCACCACTTGGCAATCTTGGAGTTTTAGTATTGTAGATATTATTGTCTTCTATATTTTCTTCTGGAGTGAAAGCATAATTATTGAACATAATTGCTGAGTACTTCATTTGATATGTTGCATTCGTTGAAGTAATCATTACATATGATTTTTCTTTACGGAAGAAAAATTCTATATTGCCTTTAGCTTCAGTACTTATAGTATTGGAATAAGCTTTAAGTTCTTCTGGGTAAATTGAATTCCATTGAGTTTGATCAATGGAAAATCCGACACTTAGCACAGGTCCTACAAAATGAACAAAAATATCATATCCTAATGCAGCTTTACCATCAAAAACTGGACCTTTTACATTGTTGTATTCATAAAAGAAATCTATTCCACCAAGTCTATATTTAAGCAGTATTTTTGGCAAACTATTAGCTACAAGAGATATCTGCAAACTGTAAACAATCTCATTTTCAACAGTTGCATTTTCTAACAAGACAGTAATTACAGAGTCATTAGCAGTAGCATCAACATTTTGTAGGTTGATATGAAATCCACTATTGTCTGCTCCCTTGGTGTTTACAGTTTCATAATCTAAAGCATTTAGATATGATGTTGCAGTTTGTGTACCTAAAGTGTCTGTGAATTTATATCTTGTGGGAAAAAATATCTTAGGTGTTTGGTCGTAAATAGCATCTTTGGAAATTGGAAATTCTCTTTTGATAGTACAAGTTTTTCCTTTACCTTTGCACTGAACCAAAACTCTTGTCCCATTAAGTTCATCTCTAACTGTCTTAAGTGAAGGAGTGTTTCCAGAAGTGGTAGTTGGACTGATAGGACCCTCATACTTCTTGACTGTAGTGTATAGCGGTCTTGTAGCATCTGTAGGTATGGTTACGTTTGGTCTTGTAGTGTATAGATTCCAAATATTATATGAAGTAAGTACTTTTTGAAAATTAGTAGTGATGTAAGCTGATAATCTTTTTGCATTTCCTGTGTCAAAAGTTAATGGTGTTCTATCAGATGCAGCAAAATATAAAGATGTAAATGGAATTGTTGGTAATACATCTTCAATTCTGTCAAAAAATCCTGACACATTAGGTCTTGTTAATCCAGTTAATGTTTTTGAGACTGTTGGAGTAGCAATGTTGTATGCATTGTATTCTGCAGCTGTAGGTCCTTTAAGTAAATCATATATTGGATGTACTTCATCTGTTCCAATAGCTCCATATGCAAATGTACAAGATGAAGCGCTTGGATTAATAAGTGTATCCACCATTTTTGCATTTTGAATATTTGGAATTGCTTTTACACCACGGCTTGTTTTATATTCTTGCTTGTTATTTACTGGGTTTCCATATTGAATTTTAGGACGGTTATGTGATGCGTCATATAACAAAGTCTTTGTATTTTGAGGATCAGGAAGAGAACTATAAACACTATATTCACCTGTAGCTGTTCCAAGTTGAGTCATATTTATAGCTGATAATTGGACAAATAATTTCAGTTCTCTTTTATCAGGTATGCGAATAGACATTTATTTAATTTCTCTTATTTCTTCAGTAAAGGTGAATGGAACAATATTAGAGTTATAAAGAGCTCCATTCTTATTTACATAAAATATTCCAATGCGCCCTTTAAGATCATTGTTTTTGTATTTCAGAATGCCTATTTTTTGATAAGGCAAGTCAATATTATTACTTAATGTTTGATTGAAAAATACTTTTCCAGCAATGTAGTCAGAAGCATTGTACTTACCAGCAACATGATGAAACTCTGATGGTAAATCAAACACGCCATTTTTGTAATTGAATTCTGTGTAGAAAATATTATTTACATAAACTCCAGCCACTAACAAACTTGTCATAAATACCATGCTCACTTGATTTGTTTCCGGATCATGAAAAACAGAAATGTTTGATAGAGAAGTGTTTGTATTTACGCAAAAAGCCGAAGATGTTAATAAAGTAGATCTTTCATTTAGTAATTCATAATTTAGATACTTATAAAATATAGTGTTATAAATACCATCCATGTTATAGAACATGATCAAGTCATCATAATCTACACACACTAAAGCAGCATACTTTTTGACAGCGCCAGAATTTTGTCCAGCAATAGGAGGTATCAGTGAAGTGAAAATTGTTGATGGGTCAATGTTAGTATTATTTCCGTCTACAATAATTGAATATCTTGGGTCAGGTGGCGTTACTCCATACTGACTTACACCACCTTGACTCTTGATCTGATCTTTAGTTGTTGCCTGTAAAACTAACAAATTTTGATATGTCCCTAAGCAATACAAAAAGTTTGCGTTGGGAGAAATAGCATACACATTATTTTCTGTAAGTTTGAATACATTAGCTAAAGCATACACAGGATCATTGTAATAAAACCATTTATCGCCATCATTAAAATCAGAATTAGACATTACTAAAGACTGAGTTGTGGCAAAATTGTAAACTTCTGATAAAAGCAAAAACTGTGGATTGGTAGATGTATTTTGATTTAAAATACCTGGGAATAATCCAATTGGTTTACCGCCTATCAACGATGTGTTATTTACTGCGAGGTCATATATCTCTGTTGTAAATGAATTAAGGTTAGCTATTCTTTGATTGCCTGTAGCTGAAGTTTTTCTCGAATTAGGAACAACTGGATTTAGATAAGGGGACAGTTCATATATAGTTTTGCCAAGAACCAAAGATACTTCGTTTTTTACTCTCCCCTCAGTTACATTAATGATGTTAAAGCTTGAAGATATTCTTGAGTATGGATTTTCTACATACGGAATGTTACTTCCAAACGCTACTCTTGTAATTTTAGCAGGAAGCATTTTTACATTTATAAAGTTTGGAGTATATGTAGCATTGAATGTTGGCAAATTACCTGAAGCTACAATTGTTGCTCTATTGAAGCTTGATGTCCCATAGTCATAATTTCTATAACCATATGGTCTTCCTGTGGTGTAGAATCCCAAAGTATAAGTGCCATTATTATTTGCCGTAGTTCCTTTACTTACAACAGGAACTGGAGTGTATTGAGATAAAGTTACATCTCCAACTTTTGCTATTGCTCTGACATTTTTCACAGGTGTTGTTACGGAAGATAAAATTACAGCCTGAGAACCATACAAATATCCTCTAATATTGCAATAGATCTTCATATCAAAGTCATATGTACTACTGCTGGGTTTTCTTTTATTTGTAGAAGTCCATGTATCTAAGCTTTCATGCTGGAACAGATCTTGCATAAAAGGCGGAAAATCTAAATAAAAACCTTGATATATTTCAGAGTGATAAATTGTTGCATTTTTATCTGTGTAGGTTCCAGGCTGATATGATATATTTTTAGCTGTTTGATCAAAAACTTGGGCTGCATTATTTACAGAGAAATTCCAATGCACTCCTTGCATATTTGTAGCTAAAGCAGAACCATCTAAAGCCGTGCATATCATTCCACCATGCAATGTGTTCAATCTACCTACAAACTCTGATACTGTTAGTCTTTTTGATGATGTCGTATTATTTTGAGTAGTGACGATTAAATCAGTTTCTTCTTCTGGTTTCTCTGACTGCCTCATCAACAGAAATCTTCTTCCATACTTTGTTGATACTTCAGGTACTTCAATAATTTTCAAGTTTGTGTCCCTGCCATCTGTAGGAACAAAATTCAAATAATCATTATTGTTTCGAGGTGTTGGAATCTGTTGGGTGATAGCTTGAATCGTAAAGTTTGTAGTGTCAAAATCATCATAAGAAGATATATCAATTCTTATTACTCTGCCACACCCGTAGTAAGGACTATTTGCTCTTTCAAGTGCTGAGATTGAACTTCCAGCTCTTGGGTAAGGATCATCTTGTGTATCTATCGCTTTCCCTGGATAATGAGGAAACATAAGATCTATAACTACATTAGGTATTGGATTTTGAGTAGAAAAACTTATTACATCTTCCCAATATTTTTCAATTACTTGATCTCCTGCAGATTCCCAAATAGTGATTCTAAAGTTTTTTGGAGTAGCAGCAGACGTACCAGCTGCTTGTGTAGGTCTAAAGAAAATATACCTATAACTGTTTAGGTTTATTCCTGAAAGGCTATTATCTGGCTTGACAGAATATCCGCCAACTACTGTTATTGGTTTTAAGTCAAGAACATCTTTCTTTTTATGTATATATGCTGGTTTCATTTCACCACGCATAATTACAGGAGCATCTTCAGTATTATCTCTGGTGTTTAAAGCTGTGCCAGTAGAAACACCTTCTGTTCTTGCGTTTAAATCTAACCTTACTAATTGTTTTGATCCATACTTGTAATCGTTAGAATCATTGTAATTATATAATTGCTGAATGCTATTTGTTGAGAAAGCTGCTTGGATTCTCGTTTTTTGAGTTGAAAAACTTCTTGAATTAAAATTAGTAAACTTTAGTATATTTGATGTACCAAATCTCGTTGGAATTGTATTAGTGCCAAATTGAACAGGAATATGATCTATATTTGCATTTCTTAAGGCGGTGGATAATGGACATCTCAAAGCATAGTAAACTCTATCACTTGCTGTATCATGAGCTCTATCAAAGTTTTTCAATACAGAATTGAATCTTACACGCTTTGGTAAGGATAAGAACAAACCTCCGTTATTAGCTGCGTTTGTTAATTCAGTATATCCACTTGAGTAAACACCTGTAATTACATACCTTGAAATAATTGTACTTGCGGGACCTGAAGTTGACGTAGTTGGAGGGGTTGCATCTGCGGAAGAGCAAACAGATTTTGAATTTATATTATTAGTTATAGAAGACCTTACATAACCACATTGTAATCCAATTCTGTTTTGTAATATAAAATTGGAATTATTAGCAGTAAATGAACCATCAAAAGATCTACCATTGTCTCTGTATTGATTGGTAAGAGAGTTTCTTCTGTCATAGCAATACCCTGTGTAAGTACCTGATGAGCCATTACTATAAAATCTATTGTCTAATCCAGTTGTTTTTACATATAGATTCAAGGTATAGGAAGCACGATCTATACGAGAGGAAGTGGTGTATCTGTAAGAAATTGTGTTACCAGATATTCTTTCTCCAGCTAATGTTGCAAAAGTTGGAAAATTACCATTTGTAACAGGCACATTGGTATTTCTTAGTACTGTAAATGTTGATAATACAGGCCCAGTTATTGATTCGTACACATCCAAATATTTTGTAGCGGGTTGAGTGGTATCGTTTATCAATAAGAATTTATCATTACTGTAAATGTTGTCAGATCTAAGAGGTTGATAATTGTAATTTATTCCAAATCTAAATGAGATATCATAAACACCTACAGTTGTATTTCCTGATGGTGCGTCTCCAACCCAAGCAGTGCCCCTTTGATGTCTTGAAAATCCTCTGTGAACTGAAATTACATAAGTTTTGTCTGAGTCTAAACCAAATCCTGTTTTCAATGTTACTTGCAACAAGAAGTCATACATGATTACTGTGAAACCATTAGTAGGTGTGTAGCCCAAATATCTTAAGAATAAAGCACTTGAATTAAGAATAGTTTTTTTTACTACTAATGTTGATTCAAAACCAGCATCATTCCACTGACCTTTGCAATTTATAACTTCAGGATAAGAATAAGACTCAGCAAGACCCGTGGGAATGAATGTATATGTAGGTCTTGGAGCTCCTGTAATAGACGTAAAATAGTGATAGTCTGCATACTGTACTTGTATTTGACCAGTACCAATTTCTACTGCTATTTCATTAACATTTCTGTCAGTGGTTGTAACTAAAGGCATAATTAGCTGTTCAAGAAATTATTTCTAAACTTCTTTATTTTTTCATCAGATTTTTGATCTATTTTTTCAAGTATTTGTTCTTCGGTATGTTTTAACTTATTTTCTATAACCTGAACAATATTATTTTCAATTTGATTTATTTCTTGACGAGTAATATTATTGTTCACAACATTGTTTTCTAATTTGGTTATTTTTTGATCAAAATTAAGTATCAGTTCATTTTTCATTTCAGTTAAAAAACTACTCTGATCAACTTTGGAAGTAAAATCATAAACGTTAGTGCTTCGATCACTATAGAGATCATATGAAAAATTTTGATCACTATTTACTATTCTCGAACCCTCTTTGATAGTTTTATACTCATACTTGTTGTTATTTATTGAAGAACTATTCCTGATATCATTCACAATATTAGGATTGGCATTAACAGATTTTGATTCTTTTTCTACGTTTACTGAATAATTTTCATCAATAGATTTAGATGTTTCATTTGAGAAAAATCTGTGTTTCAAAGTAATTTCTTCAAATGTATCATCAGATTCAGATATATATACTGAATTATCATTTGATTTTTTTCTTTTTATTTTAGTTTCCCTATTGTTGAAAAATTGTGCAAAAAGCAATGCATCTTCAGATATAAGCTCCAAGTCTATATTAGATTCATTAGTAGATTCTGAATTATCACAACTGACTAATAGTGATTCTTTGTTGTTCTTATTGAAAGCATTTATTCTTGATAATTTATTGGGAAGAACTATGTTATTTACATCAGGAAGCTTGTAATCTTCAGGATTATCTGTGGAACCAGCAGTGTATTTTTCAAACTCTAAATTGTCAGCACTAAAAATGCCATTTATTTCAAGTTCAAAATATGGCACAAATTGTTCAGAAAAAATAAAAGCATCTGACTCTTGTGAGATGCTTTTATAAGATATCAAACTATCTCTACTATCCATAAAATATTTATACTTCAGAGTCTACTTTTGTAAATTTACTCTTTTTTGTATTATGAAGTTTTTGTTCTTCGTCTATTGTTTTTGTATTGTGCTTTGGTTTTTCATAAACAATAGTTCCCCAATCTACAGGATCCATTGGTTCTTCACCCATGTAATTATCCCAATAATCAACCCATCTTTTGTCAGACTCCACTGTTTTATCTTCAGCTAATTTGACAAATTTATATGCTGGGCTTGATAAAGATGTAAGGGACCCAAGAGAGCTTGGATTATTAAGCAATTCCAAATAAATTGATTTTACTTCGCCAAGTTGTTCAACTGCCTTAACATATCCAGCTTCCAAACTCTTGAGCACTTGTTCAGGTGTTAATTCAGTAGAACCCAATAAAGGCTTTACTTCTAATGCTCCGCCAAGCTCTTTAGAAAACTTATTGTAAGAATCAAGTAAAGATTGATAATTGACTAATTCTAAAGTTGCTTGACCTTTAGGTTGTACTGCAGGTGTATTTTTCCTTGCATTGATAGAAGTAAACAACTTACTTTTTTCGTCTTCTGTAAGTCTGCCATCTGCTCTAATTTGACTTTCCAATACATCAAGTTTAGTAGCTGGTATATTGATTTTGCTGTTATAAAAATCATATGGACTTTGCCCTGATTCAATCACAGGTGAAGTTGCTGCACGTTTTTCAAATATCTGATTTGTAAAAGCATAAATAGGATATCTATTTTCATCCATTGCAATTGGCCCTGGTGCATCTTGTGGTAAGTATGTTCCATCTGGTGCTTGGGATACAATTCCTCCAGAACTTAAATCTGAAGGTATGTTTGTACCAGATGTATTTTTGGGTGGAATTTTGTTTTTCAAAGTTGAAAATGGCAACTTGAACTCAGGTACTTTTTTGTAATTTCTCCACTTTGTCAATTCAGCAAATAAGCTATTGACCATCCCATTTTGCTTGTCATATATTTCTCTTAAAGTTCCCATCAATCCACCTGGCATTCTTAGTAAGTCAACTACAGACATGCCATTATTTAAATAAACTTTAAGATTAGGAACAAGAGAATTCAATCTTTGTAGTAATAATTTTTTCTCATAAACTTCTCTGATAATAACATTCAGAGAATAATATTTACCTTTGAGATTAGCAATTTTTTGTCTTTTTTCAATCATTGTAGATGCATAGTTTTCTACTGTACCTAATATTATCAAAAGACCTGTTTCTTTTTTTAATTCTTGATTATATTGACCAGCTTTCATTTGAGCTACTCTTGAAGCAACCCAATCATGAAAGAAGCTACAAAGATCAATAGTTTCATCAAGGTAGTCAATAAACTTTTTATATTCTTCTTGTACTTTTTGTGGATTTTGTATGAATCCTGGAACTGATCCTCTGTTTGTCAGATCAGTATTTACTTCACTTTCTGCTAAACTAATTAAGTAATTTTCTTTAAGAGAAATGTTAGCATCTATTGTTTCAAATGTTTGAGATAGCTTTAAAAATTCATTCTGATCTTGAACAAGCAACAAATTATAGAAAGCTTCTTTAGCTGATTTGATTTCTTGAGCTGTGGAGACATCTTTAGGTGGTGGCAAACCAATTGCACTGCCAAAATCTTTATCAATCAAATTTAATTTGAGCAAATATTGTGCAGTTTGATTAGCAACAGCTCCAACAACATCTCCATTAAGGAAATTAGTCATTGTGGTGAAATTTGTCACCCAACTAACTGCATCTTCTACTTGTGCAATTTTGATAAATTTACTCATTTTTTTGGACTACCTGCATTATTTAATCTTGCTTTGATCAAGGTTTCATACTTAGCATTAACAATTTTAATTGGATTATAAGCATCGTAATATCTTTTATTGATCTCATCCTTATTTAAAATTGTTAAGTTAGTGAAAAGATTTGTAATATTCTTAGCTGCACCTTGGTATGCATTCAGGTATTCACTAAATATTTCACGGTCAACTGCATTCATTTTTTCAGAATTTTTTGATTTATTATCGAGAAGAAACTTGTAGGCTCCTTGCATAACTTTAAGCTGTTTATCTAAAATGACTTTGATTTTCGCAACTTGATCAGCTGTAAGTTTGTTTGATTCTTGAGCTAACCTGATATTTTGTTCTGTGCTATTTAATCTAAATTGAGTACCTCTTTCATCTTTTGATGTTTGTGTAGCTTCTTCAGATGAAAAGAGTTGTTTTCTAAACTCAGTAGCTAATTTCAATTCTAAGAATATTTTTCTAAAGCTTTTATATTCTGGAGTATTGGCTGCGAATTGAAACTGCTCGGTTACAAAATTTACGCTTCTTTTCAACTCTCTGTAATAATCACCAGACAATAAAGTAGAAAATACAGCTTTAATTCTATCGTCAATTTCTCTGGCAAGAGTTGCTTTATCTTTGTCCATTAAGGTTTGACGGGTAAGAATATAAAGATCTTCTCCTGGTTTACCTAATGCAAGAGCTATTAACCTATTCATGGTCGCAACATCAGTAATTTGCTTTGGAGTAAACATCATAAAGTTTAATCCACTAAAATTATTTCTAAATGCATTTTTCAAAACCCGCATTACATCAATAGATCTATTGTTGCCTTGAATAGCTGCTGCATCTTTTATAATTTCAACAGTACCCTTTGGATCTCTGTGGAAATTATAATGTTCTAAACCAAAATCTAAAGCATCTCTAAGATTTATTCCAGAAGATGTTGCATTTACACATTGTTGAAAGATTTCAGCAGTTACAGGCCAAGGAATTGATGTTTTTCTATACTTTACAAAATAATTAGCAACTTCTTTTTCATCATTCAAAAGACTAAGCATTTGCCTAATTAATCTGTCTCTTTCAGTTAATTCAGCCGCTAATCTATCAGTTGGTACATTTATGTCCTGAGAAAGATCAAGTATGTTCCCTAAAAGCCTTGTAATAGGATCTTGAGATTGTTTTAAACTTTCACCCATATTAGAAAAAATACCAGCTGCTGCACTACCAGGTCCTGATAGGTCTTTGGGGTCTTTTTTCTTGTTATCTTTTTTTGAGTCAACTTTATCAGGATTTTCTGAATCAGATGGATCTTTTTTTGGATCATCACTGTCAGGCGTTTCATCACCAGGTTTTTTTCTTGACGGGTCAGAATCAGGAACGTCAGGTTTTCTTTTTTTTGGTGGTATAGCAGCTTCTTTTATAAAGATACCGTAGCTTGAATCGAAAAACATTTTAGTCGGTCTTTGCTATAATTTTATATGTGGAGACAGAGCAGTGAGGACACTTTCCCTGTAAAGCATGGCGAGATGATTTCAAAACCATTTTTTTAGGTCCAGTGATTGTTACCATAGTTCTGCATTTTACACAGTACATCTGGTGAGTGCTTGTAGCGTCAGTAATATTTTCTGATGACATGTAGTTCTCCTGTTAATCATAAATTTCAAAAATTATTGTACAAATACCTTTAGGTTAGCTTCAAAATGCCACGTTATGAATTTGCATGCTCTTGCTCTGAAGATGAAAAAATCTTTGTAATCAGAATGTCTTTTAGTGATTACAAATGTGAAATTCCTTGCCCTTGCGGTAAAGGTACTGCTAAAAGAATGTTCAGTGATGTGAATGTTGCGGAGGGGCTAACAGCTAATGAGAAAAAGTTTGGCTCTACACAAAACAGAAAAAATATGGCTGATTTTGTAAAAGATCAAAGAGATGTTAGAAAACAGTCCTATGATCCAAACTCTCGAGAAGCTCAAACTAATGAAATATGGACTGGTAAAGAAGGATTAGATGGAATTACATCTCTTCCAATTAGCAGAAAAAAATAAGGAATAATTATGGAAAACAACACTGATCCTGAATCGTTCATCATTCAAAATGTCACTCTTGGACCACACTTTGTAAGCGATATCAGATTAAACTTTGGACCACTACAAGCAATTGATTTAACTTGGGAAGATCCAAAGGTTATCAAAGCTTCAAAAGATTTACGAAACTCATTGAGATTAGGCCTCTTAAAACAAATCTCTGAAGATCAATTTGAGAATATTGAAGTAAGAGCTGCTACAAAAGAAAAAAACGAATTACTTAAGCAGCAAAAAGAAAACAGACTTCAGCAAATGGAAGTTGATGGCAGAGAATTAGAAGTAGAAACAATTGATGCTGAAAAGGCATACAATAAGGACAAGACAGTATCAACAGCTGGATATGCCAACGACTCTCTCTCATACGCTACAGCTTTAGATATTGCTCAAACTCAAGCAGAATTACGTGGCGAAGAATTAACTGTAGAAGAATTTGCTGAAAAAGTACAAAGAGATCCAAAGATTGTTTCAGATCTAATTTCTCAACAAAAGAACTTAGCTGCTTCAATGTCAGTTTCTGGTGACACAAGAAAAGGTAAAGCATACGTTGCTACAGCACCTGATGGAGTTTCCAATAATTCAACAAGCGTCAAAGAGATGAGGATGACCAATTTGAATAAAGATGGATATATTGCAGGTGGAGATTTTGATTACTTAAATGCAGCTGATGATGGTCCAATTGCAGAAGCCATTGATCTTGAGTTTGGTGAAGATGGAGATGGCGACAAGGGCTCTATTAGAAGAGTTTAGAAAAGAACTCATAGGGTAACTACGGCTACTCGTAAGGGTAGCCTTTTTCTTTATATGAGGTATTAAATGTCAGACTTTTCTCAAATGAGCTATACGCAGAGTCCATTGGTTTTATATAACACCAATTCTGGATATTCGGGTATTTATATTGAGTGGGAAAGAAACAACACAACAAGCACATACTTATATAGAATTTATAGAAGTGCAGTTTTTGATGGAACATATGAAGAAATTGACACAGTTCTATTCCCCACTAATGAATATGTAGACGTTTCAGGTACACCATCAAGCTACTATAAAGTAGGTGAAGAAGATGAAGCTGGAACTGTAATTTCTTTATCAGGTCCTATAAATGGAGATGAATTACTTCTTAAAAGTAGTCTTCGTTATGAATTAATGGATCTACTAAATATTCCAATTTTTGATGAAGAAGTAATTTTTCACAAAGATAGAAGTCAAGCAAGCGTAGCATTCCCATATTGGAATTATAACCCAAGACCTGAGATTAGAATTACCAGCTATTCAAATGAAGGTGACAGAGATGCTTTACAGCCATTGTCAGAAATAACACCAATCTATAAAACAATCAATTCTTCATATGACCCAATAGAATATAGCAGAGATGGAAATGTTGTTGAATATACAGATGGAAACAACTATCCTAATGGATTAAAAGTGAAGTATGACTACCTTGGAAATATATACTTCATAGATGCAAATGGTAATCCTGTAGCAATTCATTCTTATGATACGGTTTTTGTTTCATACAATGTCAAAGCATTTACTACAGACATGATGAATTCAGCTTTGTATATGGCATTACAAATGATCAATTCACAACCTGGTGCTTCAAAATATTCATCATTAACTAATTTACCATATTACTATGATCCTGCATTGATATATGGTGCAGTATATTTCTTATTAAGAAGCTTGTTAGTAAATTTAACACAAAGACAAAAAAGATTACTATTGGATGATCCAGATAAATCAATTATTTCTGAATTAAGAGAAACATCCAAGATGTACCAAGAAGACTTTAAAGAATTACTTAAGAAATTACCTATTGCAAGATTTCCTGGTATCAGAGGTGTTGTCGTTCCAGAATTCAATATGCCTGGTGGTAGATCAAGATTCTTTAGATACATCTGGAATATTGGTACAGGAAGCTAATTTTCTTAAATATTTAATTTAATTATTAAACTTAATTTTTAAATTAATATTTTAATTAATATGTTAATTAATGTATATATAGAGAATCCCACTTATCGGGTGTAAGAAAACGGAAAACTTTTAGGAGAGAAAAAAATGAATAAGTTAGCAGAAACCTTATTAGATGTCAGAAGAAGAATTGCTCAAGCTAATCCAGAGATTGCTGAGAGCATTGATAATTCTTTAAATGACATTAGTACAAATCCTATGGTAGACACTACCATGAACCCACAAATAGAAACATTTGCTAAACCAAAGACCAGCGTATCTTTGGTTGAGGACAATGGAACACTTCACAGCTTTTCTGTGGAAATCAAATCAAGCAAGAATGGGCCAATCCCTGATACCCAACTTATGTCTAAAATTCTTCAAGCAATTGAAAATCAAAGTGACAATGGTGAGACCAACGAAATGTCAACCGGAGAAAGCACAAAGTTTGAAGTGGTGAGCTTCAAGTACGAAAGAAGAGACGACAAGAAAAATACCAAGTAACGGTATAATTCTTCTATGGACGAAGAAGAAATCAAGAAGCTCAGAGCGTCATTTACAAATCCTTACAGAGAAGATTTACCAAAGACGCACAAGAATCAATTTGGTCACACTATCTTGGGTGATGAAAGAGAAATTGATTTGTCTCTCGTATGCACTAAAATTGATGATAATGGCGTTGGAATTGCTGAACCTAATGGATTCATAGCAGATAGTCCAAAACTGCAAAAATGGGCAGAAAATCAGCCTGTTTTGAAGCTATCACAACAGGAAGAACCAATACACGAAGAGCCTGTTTCTGAAAGCTTTAATATTGTCCCAATCAATGTTAGTATTGCAGATTTACTGTCGGAACTTGATGAGATGGATGGAACTTCAAAAAAGAAGCATGAAGCTCCAGCTGAGAGCATCACTAAAGTTGAAACAAACAATAACGAAGCACTTCCTAATCATCTAAAGAATTGCCTCAATAAAGACTGTAAGTACTGTCTTCCAAAAGATGCTAAGTTTTGTCTTAAGTGTGGCACTCCTCAGATGCCAAAATTTTGTACAGAGTGTGGATATAGTTTCCCAGGAATGGAAAAGTTCTGTCCTGATTGCGGAAATAAAAGATAGTCAAGGATTAGAAGATCTATAATTAGAAAATACTAAATATGAGATCTTCTTGGTACAAAATTTCAAAAGAATGCACAGCCCTCAGAAAAAACGTCTTGAGGGTTGACCTTTGTGTATTTATTGACGAAGAAACTGTTTTCAGTAATGTCACTTATTTAGACTCTACTATTAAGTCAATTCTTACATCTTCAATTATTAAGGGCTTAGATGTAGTAGGAATTCTTACTGAAAACAATCCGTCCGTTGGAATGAAAGCTATCCAAATTGCGAAACAGCAACAAATGGATATTTCAGTGGTAGCTGGGCAGACATATCTTTGCAAAGATAAAGAAGAACTGTACATTTACAATGTGCAAAAAACAATTCCACCATTAATGCCACTTGCTGAAGTTTGTCTTTATGTTCACAAGTTGGGAGGCTTTGTTATGGCTACCAACATGAGTAAAAGAAAAGTACAATTACTCAACAAACTTCAAGGCAGTGATAGTGCTCCAGATGCTGTAGAGATATTCAATGCAAAAGTTGGTGGATATAGAGATCTTGATGTTGATTTTCCAAAGTTTGTCAGTTCAGGTGCAACTTCTGCTGACGACCTTGAACAAACAAATGTGTTCACATTGTTAGACAGAAAAGAAGCTGAAGAATTAGGTCTTATAAAACCTGAAGAAGGCGTTGATTACGTTCCCAAATACTTAGAACCTAATAGGGGTAAAATATAATGGCAAGAGCCTATTGTTCAACTGAAGCTGTCAAGCAATACTTACCTCCCAATGTAGTTCCTGAGGGAGATAACCCAAACCCAAACTTTAGAAATCCAGCTCCAGAAACAGCTTCAAATGTAGATCTTGACTTCTTTGTTCAACAAGCCTCTGCGGATATTGATGCTAATTTAGCTGTGTTATATGATGTGCCTTTGAAACAGGTAAATATCGGTGGAGAAGTAGCTTACCCTCACCCAATTCCAGTCATATGTGCAATTCTTGCAGCTCAAATGTTTTATTCTCAAGCATTACAAGGATCTGATAAACAATTTTCTGAAGGGCAAAAAGAAAGATTTGAATTTGCACAAAATCAGTTAGTAAGAATCCAAAATGGTGAGCTTAGATTATTTGGTCAAAGGAATACAAGAGGAGACAGGTTTGTTCGTGCAACCTTGAGAGGCATTCCTAACAACCCAAGAAAAGATGGCACTTCTAAAGGCAAGAGTCAATAGGTAAAGTAAATGTTAGAGAGAATTTACGATACCTTTAGAGGCATTATCTATAATGAAATGCCAAAAGACTACAATGGTAAAGCAATTTCATTTGATAGACCAATTACTGCTTGGTATTATGGCGAAAGAGATGTTAAAAATACAAACCTTTCTGTGACATTCAAAGGTGGTACAGGGCAGCTCAAGGATATAGCATTAGGATTGCAAGAGTTCACATATAAAATTGTAGTTGAAGTAGACTCTGGTGCAGATAATATTGAGATTTCAGAAAGATTAACTCAAGAAACCGTAAGATTGATGCTTTCTATTCTTAGAAAACATAGAAGAGTTTGGATAGTAGATATTTGCCCAATTTGTCAAAAATTTACACTTAGCCCTATCCATTTCTTAAATGATCACAATGATATATTAGATGGGTATGTAACAACTGTAATTGCTGATTATAATGCTTTATGGGCAGAAACTCACCCTGCAAGCATACCTCCAGCAACCCTTCCTGATTCTGCAAAAGCTACTGAGGCATTTTTAAGAATGTTTGAAGATGTTCGTAATGATGCCACTGTAACTGGATTATCCGCAACTGCAAGAAAAAATATAAAAAGAATGCAAAGCGATTTTGTAGAACCTATAAGAATTTTGTATGATGTATCTTGTAATTCAAATACATTTTCTGATGACTCAACTGGTAAAGCACTACAAAAAGGTGGGTCAATTGAAATTACAGCTAAAGAATTGGTGAAACAATATGCGTATGGTCCTGATAATGTCTCGACCTCAGCTATTAGATTTAATCTATGAGTACAGTAAAGCGTAATGGAATAATTTTTACTGCAAATCAAATTGGAAATGCTAAAATTGCAATTAAAAATTTGATTGGAGATACATCTACGCTTCTTGGTGACAAATATCAATTTGAAAACAATTTTATAAGACTTAGAGGATCAACTTTATTTCATGATTATGATTTAAATAAAAAAGATCCATACGGCGAATCTACATCAGAGTTTACTACTTTTGATACATCTGATACAGCCAACTTTGTAATTCAGGGTGGATCTATTGGTGTTTCGAATGAGTTATCATTTTTTCCAAACTCTTTTACATGGAACCCAATTACCTTTAGCCCCCCATCTCCTGAAGGATGGACTGTATATGATTACAATGCCTGGTCAAATTACATTCCTCAATACACAAGCTCAGGAATTGCTAATACTAATTTTTTAATTTACAACCCTAACTCAGAACCATCATCCGGCTCTGGAAGAACTTCTTATGATTATCCAGTAAGGTATGATGGCTCAGCTTATTCCAGAGTGCCATTATTTAACAATGCACGATGGATTTCAGTTAAGAATACAAGTTCAGACCCATCAAAAAACGAAGTTGATTTCACAATATCTAAAGAAGAAATATCAAATATTTTTGAAATAAATCCGTTTACCAATATACCTGTTGATTTAGGTCTATATTCTCATGAGTTTATGATTTCCAGTGGTATATCGACAAGTATTACATTAGCTGGAGCAATGGGTAATTTAGGTTCATCAGATACTCTTCAGCCCTTATCCTACTCAATTATTCAGACTGATAAAAATGCAGTAAATACAAGAGAAAATAATTACTACACATTCAGAGTGCGTTTACCAGCATCTGCAACTTGGACAAATAACTTTTGGTTTCATTTTGCAATGTACTGGAATACTCACGATAGATATTTTCAAACAGGATATCCAGCATTCTCAGCTGGAAATGCTGTTACTATTCCTGTTTCTGATATAGATACAAATATTTATTTACACCCAGTAAAGTCTTTTTTCAATAAGAAAATTACTAACTCAACTTATTTCGATAAAACAAGTATTAATGATAGCAATATTTATCTTTACAATCCTACAAATACAAAGCATGTTTATGAAGAGTCAAAATATAATTCGATAATTCAGCCATTCAGATACAAGATAAATGAAAATATTTCTGGAGCATCAGCAGGTTCAACTAATTTGTTTTCAGGCAGAGTGGTGATATCAAAAAACGAAATATGCCCAGTTTTAGTTGTTCAAAAAAATTCAGGATATTATTACGACAATCCAACTAATGATTTAGAAATTGTAATTGGCAAACCTATACCAGAATCTTTTGTAGATGAAGATTACAGTAGTTTCAATTATTATCCAGAAGTACCAAAGAACTACAATTTGATAGCTAAAATCATATTAGGCTATCCAAATCAAAAAATATCAGTATATAAAAACAATCAATCATTCGATCAGGACACTTCAATTTTATATATTGAAATGATAGCAAAAAATGCTATCAGAGATTCTGTATCTGATGAAACTGTAAGTAGATATTTAACAATACCTATTTATAAGTTTGCCGACTTGATAAGAAAAGATTCATTCAATAAGTTTTTCAATATTTTATCTCAAAAACTTATTTCTTCTTTTGCCAGATTTGATATGACAAAAGTGAAAAAAGAAGATTTTTTCATTGACACATCAACAAGAAACTATGTAGCTTTGCACAACTTTATGAAAATGCCAGCTGACAGTTTACTTACAAGCACAATTGAACCATTTTCAATACAGTTTTCACAAAATGCTACTGAAGCTATAACTAATTATGCTTTGATTCCACCTTCTACAATTATGGCTGGTTTTGCAAGCACAGTGTTATATATTTTTGATAAAAAACTTGCTGCTGATACTGAGTTTGAAGTGTACTTAGAAAAATACAATAACACTACTTTCAAAAGTGTCTTGAGTACAGGCAATTCTTTGGAAAGAGATTATTCATTCAAGATCAAGTTTGCAAAAAATACCAATGAGTTTGTAATAAAAAATCTGTACATCAATTCTTCAAAATACTTCCTGACAGATTCAGAATATCAAAATAGAATTGATAAAAAATTAAGTGTCACAGGCTATTACAAAAATAGCTTGCTAAACAATATTGCAGATTTTAAAGTGTTCTCATATGCTGGATTAATTCCTGATTTGAAAATGGGAACCAGTCAAATTATATTAAACAGAGAAAATGCTCCTGTACGTGAAGATAGAATTACTGAATCTGATTTTGATTCATCACTTTCATCTTCGTTGAATAAAGATCAAAGAATTCAAATCAAATCTGGTTTTGGGTTGACAGATTCTTTCTATGTGGTAGATACTTCAAAGCCATCAGAGCAATATTCATATATCGAAGAGTTAGGAATGACAATATCAAATTATTCTCTCAACTCTGACACTTATTGGATTGACAACTCAAGTGTGATGTATGGAGATTCTTTATCTCACAGCATTATCAATCCTATAAATTACAAAGATTTGAGAAATGATAGCTTTGTAATAGGTGTAGCTGGTTATGGTACTGCTAACAACACAGTAAATTTATTAGAAAATTACAAAGATCAACAAATATTATCTAATAGTTCAAGCAATATTAATAATTCATACAATGGGCTGCAGTCTATACGTAATTCTAAAATTGCCATCAGAGTTTCATGTGATATAACTCAAGAAATTAAAAGTTTTAGAATAAAGCTCAGAAAAACATCTGATTACTTAAATGAAAATTCAACAATCAGATCTTACATTTACTCTGACTTGAACAATTCCCCAGATAGTGTTTTGTCAACAGGATCAGAAATATATCTTAAAAATGTAGATAATTATGTTGATGATTATGATTTTCAAATAAGATATAAATTCTTTAAAGACAAGATTTACTGGGTTGTTTTAGATATATCATCTCTTCCACCAACATATGATCCTAACGTAACAGGATTAGTAAATGTAAGTGGAAGTGCAATTACTGGCATATATAATCAAAATAAAAATACATATGCAGATTTTAGTAGATATTTGATTGGATCTGAATTAGGAATAGGCTCAACTGTAGGAACTGCTGTAACTGCATGGTATGAGATATCTTCCATCGGTTCATCAACATTCATGACTGTTTCATCAACTGGTCAGACAATTACAAAACAAAGTTATTCAATAAGATATAACTTTGACATTGGGATTGAAGAATCAAGTGCAACAGGAGCTTCAACTAATTTAGCAAAGTTTTCACCTGGAATAGGATGGTCTGCTTACGAAGGAACAGCTGCTATTCAATTTTATTTACCAGACACAGAACTCTATGGTGGATTTAATAAAAACTTTGAAAATAGCAGCAGCATGTTACCTGCTCCTAACAAATACCGTGAAGCTTCTGGATATTTAGTAGATGAATATTGGTCTTATAATTGTAAAAAACTGTCACAGCCTTCAGAACTTTACATTTATCCAAGATCTCATAAATACGAAAAATTATTAGCTACTGGCACTGGAATATCTAACACAAATATAGTGTCTATTGGTGCTACTACATTTTCTCCCAAAATATTAGCAGGATTAGCTGTATCTGAAAGCAGCTATATTTCAGCAGGAACAAGTATTACAAATATTACTTATGATGCAACTAATTTAGTATATAATTTGCATCTTTCTTCTATTCTTCTTGGTAACTTTACAAATCAATCAATTGGAATTGGAACTACAGGCTACGCTTTTGTAAAAAGAGCAAATGACATTTATATAAATCTTTCCTACTATGAGAATGGCGGATTGGCTACTACAAGTATCACTCTTGAAAAATCTCCTACTTGGATTACTAAATGGTTCAAGAAAAATAGATACACTAATTTTGATTTGGATAAAACTTTAGTATCTGATTCTATTTCCTCTACTCATAATTTGCATTTTGAAAATCAGAATGTGTCTGGTCAATATAAATATCTCAATGGATATTCTATTGGAGATTTTGTACCTAATTCTGGTCTTGGAACTACATTTGAGTTCAAATTCTTATCTTCTTATGGAATAAAAGTATATGTAAACGATCAATCAATACCATCTATTGATTTGTGGAAAACAGCTTCGTCTACCGGAGCAACATTTGCGTACAGTATTACATCAGCTTCAGATCCTATAAAATTAGAAGTACAGTTTAATAATTACACTAACACATCAGGAACTGGTCAAACATTGATTGGATATTGGAGACAAAGTGGAACTTCTACTTGGTATGATTTTGACGAATCTTTCTATGTAGATAGTGGAGCAAACCCTGTATCAATAGGCTCTACAATTGTTGAAAATATAGCTTTTATGTACATTGGTAAAACTGCTGCACAAATTGATACAGAAACTCTTGGTTCGCCTCCTGGGGACAGAATTGTATTTAGGAGCAAATAATGATACCAAACTATGCATCAGCTGTAATATTAAACAATTTAGTTTTGGCTTACAACAAAACAGCTTCAACTACTAACATAACAAGGTCAATTGTAAATTATTGCTTAGCTAACAACACAACAACATCTTTAAATCTAAATTATGGTCTTTCTATTTTGAATCCAAATAATTCAAACAATATGAACGACATAATTGTATTTGGCAAAGGGCTATGTACTACAGATTTACAAGATGGTCTTGTTGAGGTTCCAGACACAACTTCAAATCAATTTGGATTTACACTTTCAAATATATTGAATGTATCTGATGAAATTTCAAATTGTTACATCCTTGGCGCTGCATATTTGACATCAAGAATCGCTGGAGTAACAGTTGAGTTCTCAATTGCTAAACCTTCTGCAGATCCTAATGGTGAAAATATAATTTTTTCAAAAGATATTTCTCTCGAAAATGTGAAAGATATATTGAAATATTCAACTGAAATTGTTTTTCCAGAACCAACAACAAATGTAGACTATAGTTTTCTTTTGTGTAAGTTTATAATCGATGTAGAAAAGTTTGTTGATGATTACAATAAAGACAGAGCTTTTATCAGTGTATATGATCAAAGACAGCCGAGCGGATATTTCGGTTTAGCTGAAGAAAAGTTATATACAGCTATGATTATGAACATTCTGCAAGCAGATTCAGACATAAACAATGCTGCAAATGTAGAATTAAATAATGTAAAACAAATTGTCAATACTTGGGTTAATTTAGATGGCTGGAGTCCAAGTTTTGTAGAATATTGGGCAACTGCTGATCCCGCAATGCCAACAGAGTTAAAAGATTTTATAGAAAATCAGTTGGGAATTATAATTTAATGGCAATATCATCCAAAATAGAAGAAATATTATTAGAAATAACCAAAAATGCTGGAAATATTTCTGATTCTCTCGAAAAGGGCATTGGAAATATTGAAGTGCCTGGTTCTGCCATTTATGAAATTAATAATTTGCTTTCCACTGCACAAACTGGATATCCTTATTTTGGAATTGTTGAAACAGACCCATTAGGATTTTTAGCTTCATATGGTGCTACTACAGACAGATATAATGTTTCATTTAGCTCAGGAACAGTTTCTTACAACGGTTCATTGATTCAACTGACTCAACAAAAAATTCCAATCAAAAAAGAGTTTTTGAAGAATTACTACCTGACTGGATCAGGATCTACAGCTTACAAATACGGAATCACTGTAGGTTTACCTTTAGAAGAAGCACAAAAGTCAATTCAAACTTTTAACACGAAAGTATCTACTGCTTCAGCTACTGGATCCACTATGGTTTTTATATCAGACAGTGTATCTGCTGAAAGTATTGGATTTCCATTAGAAGCTCATGTAGGCTCAGTTTACTTAAGATTCTCTTCATTAAACACTGATAAGACAGCATTATTTATTGATACGACATACTATACATCTGCTGGATATGGCGTTTTACCAAGTAATATTTCTGTAGATACCCCAGTAAAATATGTCTTTCAACCAAGGCTTAGATACATCACTGGTTTTCCGATTGAAACAGTTTCGGAAGATCCTGAAGCTTTTATTTATTATCCACCATTACCATCTACATGGTTGCCTGTAGCGAAGATATTAGTAAAAAGCCCTGATGACCCAATTGTATCCGGTTCAGGAAACAGTGCTTGGGTAAGAACTGTTGTTGATATGCCTACGTCAACATCTTCTAATCTTATTTTGGGCGATTCAGCCGATGTTCAAGATGTCACTACAGCTTGTAATTCAGCAATAAAAAATCTTCAAGCATATCGAAATGATATCTCTATAAGTAATATTGTAAATGCAGTAACCTCTTATTCAGCTGCTATAGCCAATGTAGAAGGTTACACAATAAATAAATATTGGTCTTTGCAACCATTTAGACCAACCCAATATTATTCCAAAGGTCTATCTTTTAGCGGATTAGAAAGATTTGAGTTTCCTGAAAACTTTACAAGAGCTTATTACAATATAAACTCTACAGACCTACAACATACTTTTGCAATATTCAGGGGAGACTTGGTCACTTACAACTCGCCTGTTATTGGGACATCAAGTATTGCTTCAACAGATTTGACACTTGGAATTATTGCTTCATCTACAAATATTTCATCTTTGCAACCAGGCACACAAATTTATGGAGTAACGGCTGTAAGAACAGTAGAGGGAACTGATTATGTTGAAACAGTGCCAACATATGTGAGTGCAGTTTCATTAAATACAACTACTGGAAATTATTTGTCAGAACTATCTTGGCAAGGGTCAGGAATAACAAATGCTTTATTTTATCATGTATATAAAAGACCAAGTTTATCCACAGAAACTATTGAAAAACGACTAACAACTGTAGATGATATTCAATACCCAGCTTATAATTCTTTAACTCCCGTAACTGACAATAGCAATCTAAATTTGTCTCAATACACTGCTCTGAAATTTACAACTGCTGAAGATTGTTATATTGGGGGTGTTTCAGTAAAACTTGGGTTCAATGCTCCGAATCAAACAGCTTCTCTTGGCTCAACAGGTTTGAATTTCAATATTTATGCTGACAATTCAGGAAATCCAAATTACTCAGGACTGCTTACTGAACAAGCAGTTTTAGATTACTCAGATATACTTGAGGGAAGTGCTACTTACACAGTTAGATTCCCAAGTGGTATTAATGTAACAAGTGGTTCAAGTTATTGGGTTGTTATCAATAAGCCAGTAGATTTCACAACAGGAGCTGGCACCACTGATATAAGGATTAGATATATCAATTCTGGATCAGGCCTTGCAAAAACCCTAAATGCTACATTTGACGGATCAAGTTCATGGAGTTCAATTACAGGCCAAGGATATCTTAAACTTCGAGGATATTTAGACGATGGCAGTATTGTAGGAGAATCTTTTAAGAGGGGTATTAAGTTTACAGGACGCACTTCAAACTCATCAAGAAGATTGTCAGTTTATGTGCCACCTGTTGACGACATTACTGATAAAACAGGATTGATATTCAATGGATCTTCTGTAGCTATAGCATCAACAACTGACAAAAACATAAAGAATGAATTGGTTGTTTCTGTCACTGCTAAGCTTGGTGAAAATGGCATTGAAAAAACTATGTCTGTAACTGTTCCACAAGGCACTGCAAGAGATACAAGATTCTTACTTGGAGAGTCTACTGATTTATTTGATAGAGTGACAAATGTTGTAGTAAGTCCAGGAACAAGTTTGAGAAGAATAAGTAATGGTCCTATTTTGTGGGATATTTATGATCTTATAACCGTAGAGACTGAGCCGTAATGAGGTAATTATGGCTTTACAAACATCTACCACTACATTTTCAACGATAAATAATGTTGAAAAATCTGGCTCACCTGGAACTTGGAATTGGCAAACTGTCAACAATGTAAAAGTCCAAGATGCAAACATATCCCCTTATGAACCAGATGGAGGATTATCAGGTTATCCTGACACTGGTACTGACTATTTAACTGATTATCTATTTTGTACTGACATAGCCAGCAAAGTTCCAATTGGAGCATCAATATTTGGCATCAAAGTTCGCATAAGAAAAGGGGCAGATGCTACTGGTAAGGGTTTATACGAATACGTTGAAGCGATAGATACTGATGTAATTCTTTATTATAATGGAAGTCCTATTAGTGACAACAAAGCAAACACTTCAACTCCATGGAGTTCAGTATTAACATATGACGAATATGGCAGCTCTTCTGATACATGGAATATAAGTTCATTAAGTACTTCTATAGTCAACGATTCTACATTTGGAGTAAGAATTGCAGCTGAGTATGATTTCGAGAATCAAGCTAAAAATACAGTTTTATTTGGCATTGAACATGTAGAAATCCAAATATTTTATTCGAGTGATCTTGGACCTTATGTAATTGGTTCTGAAGAGCGTATCAATCCAGCAATTCGAAATAATGTTGTCCCCGGAAATGTAAATGTAAATCAAACTACAATACCAAGTGCTGAAACTGCTCCCAGACAAGCACTTAGATCGAATGTAAGCCAAAAACCTATACCATCTGCTGAACAAGTACCTAATCCAAGTTTAAGAAGATCAATCAATCAAAATAACACAAATACAGTACCTACAGGCCAAATTGTACCTTCGCCAAAACTTGTAAGGAATATAAATCAAAATACAATTCCATCTCAAGAAATAATCAATGTTCCAGTATTTACGAGAAGTGTCACTCAGAGAAATGATAATACAATTCCAAGTGATGAAATTGTAACTATTCCGGGATTAAGAAGAAGCATAACTCAGAGAAATACAGATACAATTGCAAGCACAGAAATAGTACCAATTCCTAAACTTGTATCTGTAATTAGACCGTACACAATTTCATCTGAAGAATTAGTAAGCCCATTAGTCAAAGCAGTAAAAAATATCAATCCTTTACCAATTACTTCTGGTGAAACTGTAGATTTACATGAAATTATAGTACAGCAAAGATTTATCTATCCTGAGACTATTGAAGTGGTAGATATTGGTTATCATACACTCAAGTTCCAACAAGTAATTATCCCTGGTCCTATAGATGACAACACTGATCCACCTTCAGATCATGAATTAACAAAACCATCAACTCATTACAATTTTTATAATCAGATCTATAGCCCAGCATATGAAATGGGTTATTTTGATTGTCTTGCATTATGTCGAGACATTAATATAGACCCACAATATGATTTGTCTTTTGATAATTTGAACACTGATTATTTGTTTGCAGTTGACAGCTTGGAATTAAACTACAAACAAAGTGGAGAATTTGACAAAAGATTAGCAGGGGAAGGACCCACCCCTACTACATTCAAAATTAACACAAGAGAATATTCATTGTCATTCAAAATGCCAATAAAAGTAGAATCTTGGGGATATGCAGATCCAGCCTTCGCAGCCTTATATGACTACTGCATACAAGGATTCAAGGGTAATTCAACATCATTCATTGGTAGAGTTAAATCTGATACTCCATCGGCAATTGGCTCTACTACATTTATGAAAATAGATAATATTGCTGACTTTGTATCATTAGGGACAAACTTTACCGCATACATTAGATCAGATGATGATACAGAAACAGTAGAAACCGTCACAGTTTCAACAGTTAACAAGTCAGAAAGAAGATTGTATTTTAGCAGTCCTACTTCTTATAGCCACACTCCAGCAAAAACTTATATTTGGGCTTCTGCAACTAATCCAGAATCTAACAGAGAACCATCATTCTCATTGTTTTCATTAAGAGAGGGATTATTTAGTGGGTGTATGGTTGATAGCATAAACCTTTCTATAAATCCTGGCGAAAATATAGTTGCTGATATAACGATTAAGTTTACAAATTTAGACAGAAAATATCAAAAGAATTTCTTGACTAATTTTGACACAATTGTAAATAATGTAAATAACAGAAGACCGAACTATTTATTAAATTCATCTTTGGTCAGGCTTGAGTTTAGCGATACCGACCTTGGATATTTTGGTCTTGGAAGAGCAACTCAATCTAAGCTATTTAGAGGTTTTCAAGAGTATGACATTAGAGATTTTGAAATTAATCAAATGTCTTTATCTATATCAAATAACTTAAATCCAATTTATTCATTAAACGCTAAATCAAATAATTCAATAAATGACTTTAATAAAAATCTTCAACCTTTCTCATACTATTCAGAAGGTAGAAAAATTTCTGGTTCCATCACTTATAGCAGTCCAATCAAACCTTGGTTGTTTGCAGAAAAATTAGCTGGTATAAGTTCTATAAATAAAAATGGTATTAGATTCAACTTCGGCCCATTTAAATTGAACTTACCAGAAGTTGTTTGGAATCCTGAAAAATCAAGCTCATCGGTTGATAGTATTCATAATAAAACATTATCTTGGTCAGCTGTAACCAAAACATTAGAGTTTGAACCTTACCTAACCCCAACTGGACAATATTAATGAACATTCTTATTGATAAAAATAAAGTATTTGAAATAAAGTTATTAGGATTTTCTGTAATGGATTCTAATGATAATTATATTGGCTTCAAGTTGGATGTTATGGGAGATGTTAATATCTCTGTCAAATGTGTAGGTAGAGATTTTGAAAACATGTCTAATGTAATTGAAGAAGCAAGCATTATAAATTCAGTTACTGGTAAGCCTTTACTAAGGTCAAAAGTATTCTGCAAATTAATAGTATCAAAATTTGTCAAGCAAATTATAGTTTCTTCTGATCAAGGAGAGACAATTTATTCAATCACATCAGAATTGATTAATAACATGCCATATGATTTGGTGAAAAATATAGCAATGAAATGGCTTGAGGTTACAGATGGGAGGAAATAATGCCTGAATACGACAACACTGTTCTGCCTCAAACACCAAGCAAAAGCCATAATATTTATTTATTATCTTTGTATGATTTGAATAAAGATATATTTGATTTATATAAGCATTCTTTAGGTTCTACAATCAATAATAAAGCAGAAAGACAATTCAAAAGTTATGTTTGGGATTTATATGATTTAGCTGAAAAATTACAACTGCCTATAAATAACTTTGGATATTACAGTATTCCTGAAACAAAGCCTTGGAGAGCAATTTACGCCAAAGGTTTCAATGACGATACAGGATCTAATATTTACAGTGGATTGAGAAACTTTTTCCCTCTAACAGTTAATAACCATCCAATGTTTTCTGGGCAAAGATATAGTGGTAATTTTTCTTTCAGTCCATTGATTAATATCGCTCTTACAGATTACACAGATATTTTAGCAACATCATATTCAACTTACGAGGGCATCAATCAAGCTTTCAATGATCAAGCAGCTGCAGAGTTTTTAGTTTATTTGGCTGCTAAAATACCCATGTTCCCTATGATGGTATGCTCTTCAATTGCATCACAATATAGTTTTGGACCAATTTTTCTTAGTAGTATCAATTTTAGTGTTACTGGAGAAAGTGATTTATCAACTGTCGATGTTGAATGTTCATTTGAAGGCGGTAAAACAATTATATCTCCTGAAATTACAATGCTAAACAAAAGAAAACCAGGGATTGAACCTATCGTATACAATCAGATGAAAGACTTGCAAGGGAATAATATTGGTGAAAATGCATCTGATTATTTAGGGATAAACTTTGACTACCATAGATATAGATCAGCAACTCTATTAGATGTGATAATTGATGAAAAATATCACCCAACATATTCATCCTTAAAAGCTACAATTAATACACGAAAGCCACCAGCCTATAAAATTGTAAGTTTTAGTTTAAGAATTTCTAACAATGTTGATTTTGCATTTACAAATCCAATAATTGAAAAAGACAATACTATTACTTATATGGGCGATAAAATTGGCCCTAAATTTGCATCCCTAACAAACAGAGAAGTAAATGGAACAATTTCTTATTTTGGATATAATAGAAATATAGAATCAAAATTAGCTAATACAACAGGGTTATCAGTGTATTTGGGTGGGCCATATTTCTTTGCAATGAAAAATGTGGACTGGTCTAATCCTTCAGTAAGAGTTTCACCTGGAGGGGGCTATGTTCACACTTTCAATTATAGAGCAAGACTTCCTGAGTTTGATCAAATAGATAACATCCATGTATCTGCACCAAAAAGAGATTTGTCTGGAGTATTTTCAGAATTTAGTGGATCCAGTGTATTTAATTTACAAGACTATATAAATTCTTTGATAAAGAATGTTTTTGGAATTTCATATTAATGAATCTTGAAGAAGCTGTTAAAAGAATATCTGATTATATAAGTAGTGCAAAAAACACATTACCAGTATCCGATATTGACATATCCAAAAATGATATCTTCATAAATGTTGAAGAATACGAAATCAGATTACGTCAATTATCATGGCAAGAAGGCCTTGAAATTGACAAAGAAGCATTCAAACAAGACGGTAATAGAACTTTTTTCTCCTCTGAAAAAGAAAAAAGATTGATTCTCAAAAAAGCTTTAGTATCAATTAAAGTTGATAATGAAGTTTTAGATTATAGCTTTGAAGATCTTTCTCATGATTTTTTAGAAAGAGTTTGGATTCAATACAAAGATTGTTTGCATCTGAATAATAATGAAGTTAATTTTATATATAATTCAGCTAAGAGATATTTTGACCCTGACAACAAAGAAGTTTATCCAATACATCCAATTATCATTGAGGTGGATTATATGCTGAAAGGGCTCGTAAGTTTTTCAAGAACTGAATTCTCTAAACTTACAATGAAAGAGTTTGAAACAGTGCAATTAATATTAGCTGCTAAAAACGAAACTAATTAACGCCTTACAGCTATAAGATTATTTCTATAATAAGATCCTTCACCAACATCACTTATTGTTACACCTTTAGAAGATGATGCTTGAATGAATTGATCATTTCCAATATAGATACCAGTGTGATCTGCTACACCTTTACCTAATCTTCCAAAAGCAAAAAACAATCTGTCTCCGGATTCAAATTGTTCGTCTAAACCAACTTCAGAACCAACATTTATTTGTTCTTGTGTAGTTCTTGGTAATTTTTCGCCTTCAACTTCGAAAACTTTTTGGATAAATGCACTACAGTCTATGCCGTCTCTGTCATCTCCACCAAATCTATATGGTGTGCCTAACCATGACTTAGCTTCTTCTAACCAAGTGCCAGCTTTTGATTCTTCTTCAAAACCTGGAAAATCAGATTTCAACTGCTCTACTGCTTGATTGAATGCATTTTCTATAGAACTATCATCAGCTTGAGATTCTGATTCAAGTTCTTTCCTATAAGCTTTGAGATTTTGATAAATATCTTTAGGATTAGATGTTCTTGATTTTGAGTCTTCTATGACACCCATGAAAGCATCTTCTATAGACTTTGGATCATTAGAGACATCAGTGTTCCAAAAATTTGAACTTTGAAAAGCTATTCTATACCACATGTATATAGTTTTATAAATTTCTTTATTTTGAACCTTTAAATTACAAAAGATAAAGTGTTAGCTTGTTTTTTCCTGATACTGTCTGCAATTTCAGTTCTATCCCATTGATGAAAAATAAAATATTTATCACCAGTTCTATTGCAAACATCTGTGCCATTATATGTGACAATTACATTGCCGTATTTAATTCCCTCACCAGTTGCACAAAAATCATCTTCGTAAGGATGGCAAACCATAACTCTGGGGTTTTTCTTTAGATAAGGGTAAAGATAATTTAAAGTAGCTTGGTCGGTATTAGACTTTGATAACCTGTTGCTATTTGTCCATAAGAGCAAAAATAACTGACTCAATTGAAATATTTTTCCACCAATAGTCCCACCATTGATAACATAATATTCGCTGAAATCATCTTTATGAAATTGGAGATGAGTATGATAATAAGTCATATCCATGTTATTCCAATAATTATCTTTGATTTTCATTCCCTCTGAAACAACAAATACATCTTTATTAGGATGTGATTTCATAAATTCAAATGGATCTTTTTGGATGACAATATCTCTAAAATCTAAATGCATTACATATTCATATTTATCTAATCGTTCTACCATCCAATTGTAATAAGCCATAAATCTATCTCTGGCATTGTTATGAATAGCATTTGAACAAACTATTACTTCATCAAAATATCTTGACAATATATTGAGATTTTTATCAGTCAAACCTCTTGTAAAAACAATTTTGTCAAAGTTCTTATGCTTCTTCAAGTTGTGTAAAAATATTTCGGAATCTAAAGTTTGAACAAAATCATTGCCCTCAGCATATGTAATAATTGCATTTCTCATAACCTATTTGTACAATAGACGTATGATTGTATCTAAAACCCCTTTCAGAATAAGTTTTTTTGGTGGTGGTTCAGACTTGCCATCGTTTTATAATCAAAACGATGGATTTGTTGTTTCCGCAGCAATCAATAAGTATCTATATATATCATTTAATAGAAAATTTGACGATTCAATTAGATTAAGTTATTCCTTGACTGAGAATGTTGAGGATGTAAATGATCTAAAACACGATATTGTCAAGCACACTTTAAAGTTTTTTGGTTTGACAAAAAGTATAGAATTAGCTTCTATTTCCGATCTCCCATCAAATGGAACTGGAATGGGAGCTTCGAGTGCTTTTGCTGTTGGATTAATAAATGCTCTTAGCAAATATAAAATGCCCTATCAAACTATCACCCCAAGTTTATTGGCCAAAGTTGCATGTGAAATAGAAATTGATTACTGCAGAAAACCAATTGGAAAGCAAGATCAATATGCTTGTGCTTATGGTGGTTTTAATTCTCATGCATTTTCAAAAAATGGTGTAATTACAAGACCTGTAATTTTAGAAGCAGACACTATTGATTATTTAGAAAATAATTTGATTTTGCTCTACACAAGCAAAGGTAGATCAGCTGACAATATTCTTCAAAATCAAAGTAAGAATATGGAAGAAAATCAAAAAAGCTTTGAGACAATGAAGTCTATGGTTGATCTTGCTCGACAATTTCATTTTGATTTACAGAAACAAGATCTTTCTCATTTTGGTGAAATGCTCGATTACTCTTGGCAACTTAAGAAGCAAGTTTCTGAGGGTATTTCAAATCCTGAATTAGATGAAATGTATGAAGAAGCTAAAAGATGTGGGGCTAAAGGTGGCAAAGTTTTAGGAGCTGGTGGGGGTGGATTTATGCTTTTATATGCAGACCGAAATGCTCAATATAAAATAAGAGAAAGATTCGCCAATTGCAAACCATTCAACTTCAATTTTGATTTTAGTGGCTCTACTGTTTTTGAGGTATAAAAAAATTATGTATGTAAATAAAGATTTACCACCACATTTAGGTGGACACGATAATGAAACTCACTTGGATCATGGTGTATTAGATTACATGATGAAAAAATACAACGTCAAATCTTATCTTGATGTTGGCTGTGGTCCTGGTGGCATGTGTGAATTAGCAGCTTCTAAAGGCTTAAAGGTATTAGGAATTGATGGTGATTATACTCTCAATCACAAAGAGCCCACTGTAATTCATGATTACACAGTTGGACCAGCTCCTATTGAAGATTTGTTTGATATGGCTTGGAGCTGTGAGTTCCTTGAGCATGTTGAAGAACAATATATGCCAAATTACATGGAATCTTTCAAAAAAGCAAAATATGTAGTGTGTACATACGCTGTTCCAGGACAATGGGGACACCACCATGTTAACTGCCAGCCTATGCAATATTGGAAAGATGCATTTGCTAAATATGGATTTAAGTTTTCCGCTGTAGAAAGCATGAATCTGAGAAGTGCATCAACTATGAAAGCTAATCACTTTTCACGATCAGGTCTTTTCTTTATTAATAACGAGATTTAAATATGAGCGCATCTTTTGAAAACGCAACAATAGTAACACCAGTAATTGATAATTCAGAGTTTGCATCTAAATGTATCAACTTTCATCTTGAAAATAGTCCTATGAATATAATTGTGCTTTATGATCAAGGCACACCAGAGGATTATGTAATCAATGAAAGAGTGACATATGTAAAAAACCAATCAGGCAGACATTTCCCTAAAATATTAAATCAATTAATCAAAGCATGTCCCACTGAATATGTAGTTTATGTCAACTGGAGATATAGACCAACATCTGAGCAACATGAAATAGCTTTTGAAAAACTAAATGAAGGTTATGGATGCGTTGATTTATCAGGTCCTCTTCAATACACAGCCTTTAGTAAACATCTTATTTCTGTAATTGGATTTTTTGATGAGCGGTTTGTTGGTGGCCACTGTGTTGATTGGGACATCATGTTCAATCTTTTCTATCATGACATTGCTCATTATAATATTGATGTCTGCTATGGTGATTTTTCATTAGGTACACCACAAAATCCAACATACACTACTTGGAAGGGCGATTGCGGAAATAGAGAAAATTATCTCAAGTTCGAAATCAAGTGGAAAGAGCATGGAACTGAACTCAAAAGAATTATGAGAGAAGTGAATGCTAAAGATAAAGACATTTACAAAGGTGTGTATGAAAATAGAACATATAAGCCTTATTCTGAGTCAGTTTTAGATGTCAAGTGGGTCAAAGATCGAATGGTCTTTAAAACAAAGAAATAATAGGATTTTTATGCGAAAAGTATTATTTGTAAACCCTGCTAACCCAGAGTGCGGAATTGCTGATATGGGCAGAAGAGGATTTTTAAACATAAAGAAATCCACTAAATATAAAGTGACATTTAAAGAGATCCTTGGAGCATCAAATCTTGAAATGCTTTACAGTATTTACAAGCCTGATATTCTTCTTGTCAATTATTCAAGAATGTATTTTCCAGATCTTAATAACTTTACTGAGAAATACAAAGATAAGATTAAAACTGCTCTTTTATATCATGATGCTGGAATTGCATGTCATTTCGATAGTTTGATTTTTGTTGATACTACAAAGCAAAATATTCCCGAAAAGCTTGTTTTTTCAATGCCAAGACCTTTAAATGATTTTGATCTTAAACCAATTGTTAATAATGAAATAGTAAGAATTGGAAGTTATGGATTCTGCAATACTAATAAGAATTTTGATAAGATTGCTGAGAAGGTCTGCAGAGAATATGACAAAGCTATTTTGACTTATTTCTTTCCAAGGAATAAGTTTGATTACGACCCTTCAATGAGACAAAGAGTAATTTCTTCAATTAAGGACATTGTGTCTAATTCTGGCAAGGATATAAAGCTTGAAATTAATGAGAACTTTATTGAAAATCAAGCTTTAGTTGATTTCTTAAGATCCAATGATATTAATGTTTTCCTCAATGCAGATAGAACAGTAGAACAAGATATTTCTTTATCATCTTCTACTGACTTTGCTTTGATGGCAAGGAGACCTATTGCTGTGGGTAAAACTAACATGTTCACTCATTTTCAAGGTGTAGAGCCATCTGTTTTTGTAGAAGATCGAACTTTTCCAGAAATTATAGAGTCTGGCATTGAACCTTTGTCTAAAATGTATGAAGAACACAGTCCTCAAGCTTATTTAGATAAGTTTGAATATATAATGGATCACTTATAAAAATACGGGCCTAAAGCCCGTATTTTTTTACCTCTGGATTGAAACCACCATCTTCATCTCCATTATTCACTTTATGAATAATGGAGAGAAGCTTGGTATCTATACACCTTTTCAATCTTGCTCTTTCTCTTACAAGTTTGACATCTTCTACTGATGCCCATGACTTGAATTGCTCGTCTTCAGGTCTAAGCATAACTTCGTCCTTAAGTTTGTAGAGCTTGAAATTAACAATTGACAATCTATCTACTAATTCTCCCATTGAAAGTAATTCTTCAAAAGGATTGTCACCTAATTCGTAGCTGTTATCATATGCTTTGATAGCGTCTACAACTACTGAATCAACTGTATCACTTAGATTCATTTTTGCTTCTCACATATTCGATAACTTCATTAACAGAATATTCGAGATCTACTTCTGCTTCAAAACCAAGTAATTCTTTTGCCTTAGAAACATCTGGAATTCTCTTTTGAACATCATCATCAAAACTTGGAACACTAACATATCTAAACTCTTCATCTGGTCTGAGTTTCTTCCAAATAAGTTGTGCAAGTTCCAATACAGAAGTTGGTCTTGAAGTTGAGATGTTGAAGTCTTCTAACTCAGCATTAGGGGATTCAAGGACCATTCTAATTCCTCTTGCAATGTCTTTTCCATGGGTGTAGCATCTAATTTGCTGACCTGTTCCAAGAATTGTAAGTGGATCTTGTCCCTTCATGATGCGAACAACAAGGTCTGGTAAAACATGCGAAAGAGTTAGTTCGTCATTAAGATCATTAGAATCTCTTACATCTTTTGCTTTCTCTTCGCCAATACCCACACAGTTGAATGGTCTCACAATGGAATATGGCACTTTATATTGAATCCATGCACCCTTGGCAAAATATTCAGCTGCTAATTTCTGAAATCCATAAGTGCTTTCAGGAACAGAGCAGGACTTAACATCGTCTTCTGGTGTTGGGAATGTGGTAGTGTTTCCATATACCATTGATGAGGACATGACAATAATTCTCTTCAATACACCTTGTTGATGAAGCTTAATTGCTGAATCATATGTTGTTGCCATGATTCTTTCATTAACTGCCATAAGATCATAAGCATATCTGTGGAAATAAGCAATTCCACCAATCATTGCAGCTCCAGCAATAATGTAGTCAGGCTTTTCATCTTGACAAATTTTATCAAACTCATTATTATCGCAAATATTAGCTTGATAGAATTTGAAGTTAGGATTGGCATCATGGGTTCTCTTGAGCAATCCATATTTAGAAAAGTTATCAACTCCAATAACTTCATAACCGTTATTCAAGAATTCATTACACAAATAACTACCAATAAAACCCTGACTACCTGTAATTAAGACTTTCATTAATATTCCCTCATATTGTCGAACACTGTCATCTTGAATTTATTATTTTCACTATCAATTGTTTCAAATAACTTAAGATCAAGATCTAATCTTTTGCAAAGAGCTGCAATTGCTTTTGTATCTTTAGGCAAGCATACCCCGCCATAACCCCTAAAGTTTTCATTTACATCGAGGTACATGTCTTTAGTGTTTCTTAAGCAATAAGCTTCTTTTATGCTTGAATAGTTTGCGTCTAATCTCTTAGCTACTTCATACATTTCATTAGCGAAGATTATACGCATAGCATTATAGATATTAGAATAGTATTTAAGCAACTCAGCTTCTGTTGGTGACAGTTGTTTGATATTTCTTGGATAACCACCATGGCTTTTCTTAATTGTTTCAAACACTGATTTGTTTTCTGTACCAATTGCTAAAAGATCGTGATTTTCAATAAAATCACTAATTGCACATCGTTCTCTTAGAAATTCAGGAACAAAGCAAATATTGTCATTCTTGTATGAGTCAATAAGTTTTCTTGTCAAACCTGGCTCAACTGTAGACTTGATAGCAATTACATTTTTGTAATTTAATTTGTGCAGCTCATCTACCACTAACTCAACAATGTTTGTATTGCAGCTTCCATCTTCATTTGATGGTGTGGGAACACAGACATAAATTATTTCTGAATCTAATAACGATGATAATTCAGTGTCGAATTTGAGATCATGAACTTTAACTGTATGTCCTAATTTTTCAAATCCATATTTCGCAGCTGATCCTATCACTCCAAGCCCAACAATTCCTATAATCATATTTTTATTATACATAACTGAAATTTGTATAAAAATTCACATGTACGAACACTTTCATGATGATTATGTAACAGATCCAAATTATTCTGTAGGTCTATGGTTTAGAAATAATGTTTATAAAGATTACGAATACAAAGGAACTCTTTTAGAAGTTGGTGGCGGAGATCCTGATCATTTATCTTTTTCAAAACACTTTATTATGAACGGTTGGAACGCTTATATATTTGAACCTAATCCTATGTATGCAGAAAGACACAGAAAAATAGGAAATAAAGTAATTCAAGCTGCTGTATCAAATCAAAATGGCAAAGACATTGATTTTCATATTTATGAAGACGAAAATAAAATTGCCTTAGGATGGTCAAGTTTAGGATTAAGAGTACCAGGATGCAAGTTTCAGCCAAAAACAGTCAAAGTTCCCGTAATTACACTTAATGATTTTTTTGTTTGTCATGACATCAAACATATTGATATTGTTTCTGTTGATGTTGAGGGTTGGGAAGTAGAAGTAGTTAAGGGATTTGATGAAAAAAAATATTCTGTTAAATATTTTGTATTAGAAATGAACGGTCTGCCATCTGAGTACATCATAATTGTTGCTATGATGAAATTAAAAGGTTATAAACTCGTTTGGGCAGATTACATAAATTGGGTTTTTGAAAAGTTTAAATAAAAAAAGAAGGAGAATAAATCTCCTTCTTTTTTTTGTGTTAGCTAAAATTATTAGCTAACGGTGATTCTGGAAACTGCGTAATCGTTGATTAATGCAAATCCGAGCTCTTCGTAAACAACCCATCCAAGTCTGAGTCTCTTTGGATCGTCAGCTGGGAGGACAGTGATGTCTTGTCTGATTGGAAGTGCACCAACGAATTGTGCAGGTGCGAGAACGTAAACGGAGTTCTTAGGAACCATGGTGGAGACGTGGATGTCTGCGGAATAAATATGTCCGTAGAGACCAGTCATAAGGATATCTCTTTGAGTTGCCTCATCGAAGAATTCCTTGCCCCAGTTTCTGATATCCTTGTATCTTTGTGGGTGAAGAACAACCTTAGCACCGATCAATTCGTGCTCTTCGATGAGGGTCAACGCAAGGTTGATGTTCTCTGGTTGAAGAGTACCTGAAACGGAGATTGATTGGTCGGTTGGAACACCAGCATTGATGACCTTGAAGACTTCTGTATCTTCTTGTCTTTGGAGGGAGTCCTTAGCACGGACTTGAGCTCTATCGACAATGTAGAATCTTCTTTGGCGAATCTCGTTGAGTCTGATTTGTGGGTGAGCGGCCAACTCGATGGTTGGGACGAGAAGCTCTTCTGCTTCAACCTCTGCTGATGGAACAGCACCACGCTTAGGAATAACGTATGACTTTACAGCTACGTCTCTCTCATATCTTGCAAGAGCGCCTTGTGGGAGCTCATCAACCATGAGAAGTTTTCTACCAATTGCTTGGTACATGAGGGAGGTCTTGATTGGCTCAACCATTGCTTGTGCAAGAGCTGTGCGTCCCTCTGGAGTCTCGAGAGCCATCGCAATGATAGCTTCTCTTTGCTCATTTGTGTTTCTCTTAATCATTGACATTTTAATTTTTCTCCTTAATAAAGTCCTACGTCAGATTACTTCTGTGTGAAGTAAAGAAGGCCAGCAGCTGAATCGAAGCGATCAACTACACCAACGATAGGCAGGGTTCCACCAACACCTGATCCGTTGACTTGAACAAGCTTTCCAGCTTGTGCAAAAGTAGCGGAAACGGTAAGTAATGAACCTGTTGCGTATGTACCACCAGTGGTATCAGCGACAAAACCGTTTGTAAGGTTGCTTCCAGAAGTTGCAACATACATGTCAGTTACGAATTGACCACCTGGGGTATTGAAAACGCCAACGCCTCTTCTTGGGCCTTCATATCCTGAGGAACCAGCTGTTGGGTTTGTAACACCATTGACGTTTTCAGCTTGGAAATCGCCAATTGCTCTCTTGGAAACGACATAGAAGCCGTTGTTGTTAGCTTGAAGAACGCCTGATGAATCGACATAAGAAGATCCAACTGGGTCTGCAAGAATCATGGTGTTACCAGTTCTTGCGGTATCATCAGCTGAAAATCCTACGATTCCACCTGTAACACCAACTCCAGTGTTAACTCTAACAGCAAGAACAACTTGTCCTGCGTTAGTGGTGTCTCTTGCTAAGATAGATCCAGCTGACCAAGTAGCTGTTGAAGCAGTATCGTAGTTAGCTACAACTACACTATTTAAAGCACGAATTGCCATTTTATTTTCTCCTAATTGTAATTTGAGGATTAATCCTCGATGTTTGGCATTGACCAAGTACCCTTAAGGGCAGCTTGGATGTCGAGAGCTGCATTATTGACAGTAGCACTGCCAGAGAATGCAGGGGATGTTGAAATACCTTTAACAGAAGCTGTTCTTGTGCTCATTCTTTCAGCAGCTGCTGCAGCAATTCTTTCACCTGATGCTTGTGCAGCACTGAGTAAAAGTTTTGTTTGTCTGATCATCGCATCAGCCTTAAGATTGTCATTGAGCATTTGTTCAGCATAAGAATCCACATCGTTATTTTCGATAATTCCAGCTAATGCTAATTTGCTTGAGCATGAAAAAGCAGTCTTAATTCTTGCCTTCTCAACATTAGCCATTGTTTGCATTTGGAATTTGTCTGTAGTCTCTGGGGTAACTTTGCGAACATCAAATTTTGCAGCTTCTTTATCAGATGCATCTTTTTCCATCTTCGCACAGTTTGAGCACTCAGCGGTATCCATTTCGGATTCTTTCATACTTGTTCTTGTACCACAAGAAGTACATTGAACAGAAATTACAGGATCATTTGAAGATGCACTTCTGTTTGTTGGAACTGTTGCTTTATGAGGCATTCCATTCATTTCTGTTGGAACTGCAAAATACTCATTGTCTAATCCTTCTGAAGGATTCTTAAGTTCATCAACTTCCAAAACATAATCATATGTGCCATCGCCTGAACCGTCTAACTTGACTGGTTTAGTGATGTCTGGAAACTGTAAATTGTCACCGTTAAGGGTAGGAACTTCTTGAGTAGAGTAATCGAAATTATCACCCTTTAAAGAGTTCTCGCCTTGGAGTTTCATTGATGGATAATCAACTTCTCCAGGGACATTAGCCATCGGTTCATTATATTTAAATGCTGCGGATGCCGATACATGTTCTTCTTCAGAAGCAATTCTCTTCAGAATTTCTTCTCTTTCTGCACGGCGAGCAGCCAATGCTTGTTTAGTCATATTATTCACCTTACTTGTTTTGTGCATTTCTGGCTCGGAATCTTCTTCCGTATCATCATCTTCCATGTCCATGTCATCATCCATATCATCTATGTCTTCATCCATGTCGTCCATATCATCCATGTCTTCGTCCATGTCTTCATCTACAAATTCATCATCTGAATCCATATCATCCATGTCTTCTTCCATGTCATCCATGTCGTCCATGTCTTCATCCATATCCATGTCTGAATCCATATCCATGTTTTCTCCGCCAAGAAGATTGTCGAGTGCCTCTTGCACAGCTTGTTGTGCGGCATCAACTTTACCAGCGGGAACTTTTATTTCAATAGTGGCCATTGTTTCATCATCATCTGCTTCGCCCATGTCGTCAATTTCGTCATCTTCAAAATCATCTTCATCATCGAAATGATGCAATTCCATATCTTCATCTTCTTCTGTATCGTCTGCGAAGTCTGCAGTCTCTTCAGCCTCTTCATCAAGATTAATCATATGCTTGACACCATCGCCCATGCCTGATTCTCTTAAGATATTTGGAAGATATTTAGCTCTAATTGCGTTTGCTACAACCTTAGCTTCATCTAATTCTAATGAAGCTGTTCTTGTCATATCGCTAACACAACTATTGAAATCTTCCTTGTCTGTAAGTTGAATTTCAGCAAGACGAAGAGCCTTCATTCTTTCTTGATTTGTGGCAATCTTCTCGTTTTTCATTTATCGCTGCTTCCCTCTTATATACAATATTCACTTATATCAAGGAACTTTAGTTCTATTCTACAAAAAATATTTTTTTACCTGCTGTAATGCAAAATAGAGGGCATATGAGCCCTCTATTTTGTTGCTAATTATTAGTCAATCCAAGTAATTGTTGCATCAATTAATGATGGGTTATTCTTGTTTGCCTTGATAACGGTTTTAGCATAATTTCCACAGCCATAGCAGAATGTATTATTCTTAACTTTATGGGCTTCTCTTGATCCACATGATGGACAGATCATACCAAGAGGCAATCTCTTTTCTTTGTTCTTGTCAAAATCTGGCATAGCAGTTCTGAGATAAACATCTGAATCAATTGTGGTTGCAATTCTAAACATTGCCTTATTATTAGCTGTAGGAGCCATACCAGGCATTTGTTCTGTTCCAGGAGCAGCAGGAGCAGCTGCAGCATCTACAGGAGCTGTTGCTGCACCAAGTCCAAGATCATCACTCAAGCCAAGTTCAGGAAGTTCGCCTTCTTCGTTTGATTTGCCCTTTTCGCCCATAGACTTTAAGTTGATGCCATAAAGAATTTCGTAAACTGATCCACAGCTTTGGCAGTCAGCATTCAATTCTGAAATGTTTACATCGTCTGATCCACAAACTGGACAAATGCTACCCCATGGCTTCTTTTCGCCTGGTTCAACTCCAGGTGAGGCCATTGGATCTTCATCAGACATTTCATTTCCAGCATCTGTGCCAGTCAGTCCTAAAACACCTTCTCCACCACCAGTGGCTCCCAATCCCATGTTTGGATCAACTGGTCCAGCAGGAGGAGCAGCAGGAGCTTGTGGAGCCATGCCTGGAACTGCTTGTGCATATCTTGTAAGAAGCTCTTCTCTTCTGATTTTTCTTGCAATTCTTGCTGCGTCAGTCATGATTACAGGAACTTCGCTGTCAACAATCTCAACAGTCGCACTGCCCATACCTTCAGACTCTTCGCCAACTTCAAAAGACTTTTGTGAACTTGTTGAAATAGTTGCAGTCACATCACCATGGGAGCTTACATTTAAGTTTGTAAATGCAAATGTTCCAGGATCAATTGAGAATCCATGCTCTTGTAAGACAGAAATTGCTTTTTGCTTGAATGCTTCATCAAAACCTTCGTCAGATGGTTTAGCACCCAAATCTTCACATGTACAGCAGAAAGTTAAACATTCTGTCTTGTGTTGAGTGACAGACATGCCAGCATTTCTTTCCATATTTTGTTTAACTTCAATTGCCTTAGCTACAAGTCTTTCTGCAGTATCAAAATCATTTGCAAGTCTCTTAGCTGCCATAGCGATTTTTTTGGTGCTAATATTGAAGTTAGTTGAATAATCTGCTAACCATCCAATTACATTCTCAGTAATATTTGTACTTGAAGCTGTTTTGACATTCCAGAATTCTCTTCTTGCTCTTGATCTGAGTCTTGCATCAGTAGCAGTGACTGTTTTAGCTCTGTCAATAGCTGCAATTAGTTGTTTTTCTGACATTTGATCAACAGAATCAATAACTTCTCCTGGAGTTGCTCCAGTTTCTTCAGCTGCCATAGCTTCTGCGCTGACTACTGATTTAAGCTCTTCTTTTGAGATAATGTTTGCATCAGCATCGATTGCTGACATAAGGGCAGATTTAAGTTCTTCAATCTTAGAAGGAGTGGCTTCTACATCTAAGCCCTCTTCAGGAACTGCAGTGTTTTTCATCAATGCTTCAGCAATTGTTTTGACACCTTCTTTTGTGATTGCATTTTCTTCAACTGCTACTGAAAGAGCTGTAGCAATATCCATAGCTGAGATTTCGCCTTCACTAACAGCAGCACCTAATTGCTTTAACAACGCAGATACAGAGTTTTCTTCTTGTGGAGCATCGCCAAAGAACTCTTCTTTCTCTCTTTTACCTTCTTCGAGAGGAGCTGCTGCAGCTGCTGTTCCAATCATTTCTGGAAGATTTTCTTCTTGAGAAAGCATTTGAGCAACTCTCATAATTGTGTTTGGAGTTTCTTTAGCAGATACTACAGCTTTTGCTAATGCATTGATAGTAGCAGACATAACTTCATGTGCTGATGCTTTGCCTTCAGCTCTACAGGAAGCAAGTTGTTTTTCAAGAAATTCTGTTGGAACGCCTTTGTTTACTTCTGCAACGAGTTCATGAAGGGCTTTTGTAACTTCAGAATCTTTTACTTTGTGTCCGTATAATCCAGCTTCAGACAATAACTTTTCTTTAACTTCTTCATCAGTTCCAAGATGTTTTGCAGCAACTTCTTCGCCTCTTGTTAAATCGCCAGCAGGTTTGTGTTGAGCAGACAAAGCATCGTATCTGGACTTTCCATCATAACCCTCGCCTGTTCTAACTTCTTCAAGAATTTCTTGTCTGTTGCCATCTCTGTTCTTGACATCCAATAAAGCAGTCTTTACAAAGTTAGAATATTGAGATAAAAGTTCTGCAGCTACTCTTGTACCTTGTCCAGATTCCATCATGTTCAATTGAGTTTCGCTAAGGATAGGTTCCCAGTTTGTCTGTTTGCCTTTTGTAAAACCAGTAATTGAACCATCTGTTGATAGAACTATACGATTTCCTAAAGCATCTTCGACTTTAAAATCAATTGTGACCGCAGCAGCAAGTTTCTTTCTTTGCTCTGATGCAATTTTTTCAAAATGATCCATTTGTTTTCTGCCCTCCGCCTTAATTGGCGTGTTATTTTTTATATTTTTGTTTCTTCCATTAGCTAATCTAACGGCTGTATCCAAATATGTTTGTACACTGCGATCACTTTCAAGTGTTGTCTTTAAGTTCAAAACACTTTCAGTGAAGTTAACAATTTTATTTGGAATAGTGGTTTTTGTTTTACTGGCAAACACTTCACGCTTACCATCTTTAGAAGCCCACACCAGATTCACGTTTGAACTGGCTAATGCTACGCCACCGCCCACTGGACTTTCTTCAGGAGAAAATCCCATGGCTTTTCCTACACTACCAAGAGGAGTGTAGTTTGCTAACCCAACAGCTGGTGCACTTTGTTGAGCTCCAGGTGCAGCTCCAGGTGCAGTTCCAGCAGCTGGTTGCGCTTGATTAATTGGTTGTGGTCTTTGTCCAGACCCAACGTCAATACCGCCATCAATCATATCTTGCATGACAATTTGAAGTCCAGACATAGCTTTTGTAATCTTTTCAACATAAGCTAAATCAATATTGTCTTTTCGAGCAAATAAGTTCATCACAGCAACTTCAAGGAAGTTGAGTGAAAGATTGATCATGTCTAAAATATTTAAGCCTGATCGTGGGTCTATACCTAATGCTTGTAAAATAGCAGCGACAGTAGAGTTTTGATTTGCACCCGGACCAGCTAATAATTGTCCGCCAACTAAAGTTCCAGCAGATTGAGCTAATTTGACAGCAGTGAAAGAAGTTTTTTCAGCAACTCTCAAACATGATTCATAAGCAGTTCTGTCTTCTAAATTAATTGGTGCGCCTTCATGTGCTAAAACAATATTTGCGCTTATTTCGTTAGCTTTTTTCTCTAAATCTTCAGCTGCAGTTATGACATCATCTACATCATAAATTTCTTGGATTTCACAAGTTTCAAAAGCTCCATCACCAACACAAGATAATTCTATAAACTTAAGATTGTAGTTTTCTTCGTATATTTTCTTACCTGATGTAGGTTCAGTTTTGCCTTTGTACTTTTTTAAGCACTCGCAATAATCTCTCTCAGTGTATGCTTTGTTCTTGCATTTAGAACAAATACCATAGTCAACTGAACAGCCCATCGAAACATCATGGATTACACCTGTTCTAATGTTTCTTGCAATATCTGGATATGCTTCTTCATCTACAAAAAATGTACAGTAGACACAATTTTCTTTTTCATCCCACTCTGCATAGACAACCATACCTTTTGCTTGTTCTATGTCATCATTTTTGTGGTTTGTGTAAATTGGTACGCCTTCAAAAGTTTTATAGGCGGGTATCTTCTCGCCTTTTATTTCAACGTCTTTGAGTAATTCTTCTTTTGAGAAATAGTCACCATTTGCATTAACTGTGTCTGCATCAATGGCTCTCGCACGAACCCATAAAAGTTTTGCACCTTTACGAGCTTGCATTTCCTTAACAATATCAAAATCTTTATATTTTTCTAAAACTTCTTTAGGATCGGCATATAATGATTGCAAGCCAATTTTTGCTGCTTCTCTCATATTAACAGAAGCAGTTTTTAGCATGTGATTTCTGGCTTCATTTCTATCTGATTCAGTCAAAAAACTGTTGATAGTAATTGGACCACCTTTTGCAACCTTTTTCATTACGTTTATCCTTATTTCATAGTTAAACTATTTCAATTATTTCTGAGTTTTATCCTTAAAATCCTGTAAAACAAAACCCGTCGAAATCGACGGGTTTTAAAAATCAGATCATATAAGATAGTTATAAAGGAATTTCTGCCGTATCTGTTTCTCCCTCAGATGAATTGTTTTTCCTTTGTTTGATTGCTTTCACAATTACATTTAACACATCTTGTGGATGATCATTTATCTCTCTATCAGTAAACCTTAATATGATCCATCCATTATTTGCTAATTCTGAATCACGTTTTTTATCTTTCGTAATCTTCTCAAAATTGTTGTGCCATATTTCACCATCTGCTTCAACACCAATTCCTAAATTCGGAATTGCAGCATCTAATTGATAGTCTAATGTAGGCCCAGCTGAATATTGAGCATATAGTGGATCGTTCATATTCAAGGACAAAAGTAAAGAATATAATTGCTTTTCAAGTTTAGTGTAAAGCTTTGGTGCATTCATATTCATTTTTGCTTTTGCTGCTATTCTGATTTTTTCATTTTCTGAAAAAGCTAATGAATGTAATTGGAAGTTTGCTTCGTAATTTAATGGAACACTAAACTCTCCACCAAATGTTTGCAACTTAAGATCATTGCCCAATCCATCATATTCATCTGGTAAAGGACCATGTATTCCTCTTCCAGTTACAGGCATTATAGATTTGATAAAGCCTTCATGAGCTGCAGATTTAATCTTAACTGAAGCAAATCTTTTACCATCACTTTTGAGCTTATCTTGCATTGACTCTTCGTATATAGAGTTGACTATAGAGGAAGCAAGTCTATAATTTTTCTCTTTTGAGGATGCTAAAGGTGGAGCCATTCCAGCACCAGATAAATCAGGACTTGGCATTGCTCCTGGGGCCATTGGAGCTCCACCAGCAGGAGCTTCGGCTGTGAAACCTTGTCCAGTAACAGGACCTGATTGCAGATTTAATGAGAAAGATGGTGTTCCAAAATTAGGGTCTTTCATAAATGCAGAGCCCTGTTCAAATCTTAATCTTTCAATCTCTTGATCAACATCTAAACCGAATGCTTCAATTAGAGAAGTATTGGATATGACACCTTGTTGATTTGCTGTAGCCATGATTTGCAATTTTTGTGAATCATCTTTTAATTGCAAATCATCAAACTTAATTTTAGGATAGATTAATTCTTCTTGTCCTCTTTCGCCTTCAACAACAAATCCATTCCACTCAGCTACAGTTTTGAATATTTTTTGTTCTATCCAGTGAGCAACTTCATTTCTAAATGTATCTAATCTTCTATGCATTGCCAATAAACTGACTTGAGCATTTGCATAAGACACACCAGAATCACTACCACCCAAAATTGCTTTAGAGAGCATTAATCCATCAAGAATTTCAGCATCAATTTGTTCAAACTCACCTTGCAATGAGTGGATTTTGCTTGATGCTCCGTACCATTCGAGATCAAAGTTATGGTGAGTGACAAGGGTCAAGTTTGGATCATTAGCTAACGCAGCTAATTCATCTTGAACATTGTCGATGTCTTCTTGAGATGCTGGTCGTTCATCACTACCAATTTTAACAACTTTGATTGGTAAAATTAATCTCTCAGCAATAATAAACTGAGCTTGTCTGAGTTTATCTTTGTATGTAAGAATCGGGAATAATGGTCTTAGCATAGAAGTGCCATAATCTTCCCATGGGTTTGATCCATGCTTGAAATGTTGAATAGCAATTGGATTCAACTTAATTGGATCACCCTTCATAATCATTTTTTTGATACTGTCAGGGATTGATTCGTAAACTTCTTTTGGTTGTCTTTCGTTGACAATTCTTACTTCTTCAGCAGATGGTCTGTAAACATACGAACCTTCATGATCAATCATGCCTGGAGTTTTAAGAACACTATCAGGATTTAAGATAGATATTGATTTCCAGGAAGCACCGTCATGTTCGCATTCTTTATTTTTCTTACCATCCCAACCACTGCCACCACAATGTGTGCAATCAATTGAAATCAAAACGAATGCATCACCTAATAAGTGATAAACTTTGGATATTTCTGGTAACCACTTTTGAAAATTAAGCTTCTCTATAAGCTTTTCAAAATAGTCTTTTACATATGTTGATGGACACTCAAGCTTCCATCCTGTAAATAAGAAGTTTGTATAGAAGTTGATAGCAGAAGCAACTTTTGGTTCGTTGCCTCTCCACCAGTTTGCCCAAAGATAAATTTCTCTTCTTGCATTAGGTATCTGGAATGAAGAAGGTGTAAGGAATGGAGAATAAAAGTTAGGTGCAGTCGTAATTGTATTATTAGACGCTTGCCTAACTGATGGTCCCAAACCTGAGTTTATTCTACTGTTTGCGTAATTTCTGTCTTGTTGGGCAAACTGAGAACCTGTTACTGATTCCCCAGTAACTTCATGAGCTGAAGTTCTAATTGCTGATGCCAGAGTTGTTCTTTTTGCCATAACATATATTATACCAATGTAACAGTGGATGGTAAGTTATCCATGAACACTGATGGATCGCCTTTACCAGAAGAATATTGCGGAAAACCATTACCATTCAATAAAGTCATCCCGCCTCTACCTTTTTCAGCTTGAAGCATATTGTTTGGCACATTGTCAATAGTATCGTGTCTTAATTCTTCAAGTTGATTTTCAACTGTTGTTTCAGTAGGATTTGAGTGATACGGAGAGTGTCTTCTTGCCTGAGTAGCTACCATACCTGGTGTGTCAGAATCTTCAAATGTATTGTAAGTGTTTTTGTCAAGTTTATGAACTATGACATCCCATATGCTTTTTTTCGCATGGTCTGGTAAATCTTTATACTGATTGGGATCCATGCCAATTTCTTGCAATGTTTCTTGCAATTCTGGATAAAACTTCTCAGGTACTACATTTAATTCTTGTGCTATACTCTCTAAAGGAGTACCATACTGAGTAGCTTGATCTATAGCAATTCTATACCACATTTATGGTTCCAACTTATAAGAATTACGTCCATCTTCAAGACGAGAATCTAAACCTAATTCAGATGCAAAATGCTCAAGGTCTTCTTCAGAAAATTGTTGACCCCAATCTTCATCAGAATCTAAAAGCGCCTCAATAGCTTCATCTGAAAACTTTTTGGTTCTACGATCAGCTAATTGTTCTTCTTTTGTATCTTGAGTGACAATATTTTTTCTTGAGCCTTCTAAAATTTCTTCTTTAGATGGCTCCTTTTTATTAGCTGTTTTATTTAAAGCTTGAGATACTGATTCAGAAGTTTCAGGCTTATCGCTATTTAATTCATCTCTGTAGTTCATAGGAGATTCATCAAACTTTGAGTTTGTTTGTTCTGAATAGCTTTCTTTCATTTCGCCACGATGAGCTTGCAATCCATCATTGGCTAACATTTCTTCTCTTGTTTTATCAAATTCAGCTGGATTATTTAATTTTCTAAGAAGTAATTCGATTGCGCTCAAACCTGGATCATTATTTCTTTCAGATTCTAATTGATCATTAACTACTCTATCGGAATCTGATTGTGCTTTTCTTGTTTTCTTAACTGGAGTATCGTTTTGTTGATGACCCCATTGAACAGCTTTATTTTCAGAGTTTTGAGTCTCAAATGACTTAGTATGATCTTGCTTGTATCTTAAAGCATTGGAGCCTCTGTCACTTCTGTCAAGTCTAAATTCGTAACCAAATTCGCCTTCTGATAATTTCTTAGATCTTTCACCATCTTTGAGATTAAGTGAATTTTCTTCATTATCAGGATGTCTTGATGAGTCTAATCTTGCTAATACTTTATTTTGTGGTTCAAAAGATGAATCTAACCAAGCTTGGTAAGCACAAGATACTGTTCCATCTTTTGCTACTCTTGAATCGATACAATTCTCTCTACATTTTGTAACCTCCATAGGGACTGGCCCATTTCCTTGGAAGTTACCTTTAGGGCAAAGCAAATAAGGCATGTCATCTTGAGTTGAAAGACTTGTGTAAGCTACCTTAATGTTCTTTGCTGGCATATTGCTATCAAATACAGTTTTGATAAGAGAAGATGCTGACTTGATATATTCAAAATTACCAGATAAAACAAGTTCTCTGGCAAAGCTTAATGATTTTGCTTCATTAACATATGCAACTCTTAAAGCATTGTCAATATTATTCAATGCTTCAATTTGACATGCACCAGAAGATTTCTTATCTAATTTGCTTGCAATTCTTTCTAATTTGACAGCATCATCGTTTGCATCTGTCATATTCTTTAATGAATTGAAAGCAGATCTTAAATTGGTTGCTATAATTTTCTTTCTAAAATTATCAAGATTATTTGATAATTTAGTAAGCTCGTTAGCATTCATTGCTACAACTTTTTCAAGATTACCGCTTTTGAAAAACTCATCAATGATAGGATCACCAATTTCAAAGTCAGATTTCTTCAACACAAAAAATGGAGAATCTGCTGGCATAAAAGAAGAGTGAGTAAATTTAGAACTGAGATCTTTGATAGATTCCCTGAGCATCTCTAAAAGCCCAGTGCCCATTAATTTTTTAGTAGCTTACACAAGT
>Ga0247723_1000046_pt1 | contig 68168 bp, 92 predicted proteins | sample MSEWelMarce5H_FC_FD_189079 | JGI IMG/M metagenome (GOLD analysis project Ga0247723, IMG submission 189079) | Subsurface sediment microbial communities from gas well in West Virginia, United States - MSEEL Well Study Marcellus 5H_FC | ecosystem: Environmental > Terrestrial > Deep subsurface >...
GTGGTAGCGCTGGTTCATCAGGGTCTAGTGGATCCTCAGGATCATCTGGTTCTTCAGGAACAGGATTTAATACAATAAACAGTCCTGCTATAGGAAGAGTTCTCATAGCAGATGCCTCAACTAATGCTGCAACTGCCTCAGTTATACTAACTGTTAATAATGGTGCAGTTAGTGTATCGGGAAGCACATTTATTACTGGCTCTTTAACTGTAACTAATACGATAAATGCCTTAACATTAGTAGTACAAACTATAAGCTCTTCTGTAGAGTTTGTAACAGGTTCTACTAGATTTGGTAGCACTATATCAAACAATCATGAGTTTACAGGCAGCTTAAGAATTAGTGGATCTTTATTTATAAACGGCACATCATACACTGCTGCCACATCTGGTACTAGTGGAACAGCAGGATCTTCCGGATCAACTGGTTCTAGCGGATCTTCTGGATCGACAGGATCATCAGGAAGTACGGGATCATCTGGTTCATCTGGATCTACAGGTTCTTCTGGTAGTAGCGGAACAAGCGGAACAAGAGGAAGCTCCGGTACCTCAGGTACATCTGGAACTTCAGGTACAGCAGGAACAACAGGGACTTCTGGCACCTCAGGAACTACTGGGACAAGTGGATCAACAGGTTCTTCTGGATCTTCTGGCTCAACTGGTTCATCTGGGTCTACAGGTACATCTGGTAGTAGTGGTTCTACAGGATCTTCTGGTTCATCAGGAAGCACAGGTACATCTGGAACTTCAGGTACTAGTGGACAAACAGGATCATCTGGATCTTCTGGTAGTACAGGAACAAGTGGAAGCTCAGGTACAGCAGGAACTTCTGGAGTTACAGGCTCTAGCGGTTCATCAGGCTCTTCTGGTAGCACAGGAACTTCTGGCACCTCCGGTCAAACTGGTTCTTCAGGTAGTTCAGGATCTTCTGGTAGTACAGGTACTTCAGGTACTAGTGGTACAACTGGTAGCTCTGGATCATCAGGTTCTGCAGGAAGCTCAGGTTCATCAGGTTCATCAGGTAGCACAGGAACTAGTGGATCTAGCGGCACATCTGGTAGTAGTGGATCAACAGGATCTAGTGGTTCCACAGGAACTTCCGGCTCATCAGGCTCTACAGGTTCTTCTGGATCTAGCGGCTCCACAGGCACTTCTGGTTCCTCAGGAACTTCTGGCACAAGTGGATCTTCCGGTAGCTCAGGTTCTACAGGTTCTAGCGGCTCTTCTGGTAGCACAGGATCTTCAGGTTCAACTGGTTCATCAGGAACTTCAGGTACAGGATTCAATACTGTATCAAATCCTGCGGATAATAGAATACTTACCTCCGATGGAACAACAAACGCTGCTGTAGCAGAGACAAACTTAAGGTTTGATGGATCTATTTTTGAAGTAACAGGATCTGTTAGAATAACAGGTTCTATTACAAGCAGTAATGATATAAGAGTATCAGGACATAACTTAGGAAGAGGTGGTGGATTTTTAGTAGAAAACTCAGTATTAGGATTTGAAGCCTTAGGAAGAAACACTTCGGCAACTAGAAACACAGCTATAGGCTGGTATGCACTTTCTGCAAGTACAACTAATGGAAGTAACACTGCTATAGGGGCAGTATCCATGAGGTTTAATACAGGTGGAACAGGAAACACAGCTATAGGTGAGGGATCTCAATTTTCTTTAACAACTGGTAACTATAATGCTTCTTTAGGACAAAGTTCTTTAGGAGGTAATACAAATGGTTCCAATAATGTAGCCATAGGTTGGTACGCAGGAGATACTTTAGGTGATGGAGTTACTGCAAACTCTACTCCTGATAATAGCGTATATATAGGATCTACAGCATATGCTTCTCAAAGTAATGGACAGAATGAGATTGTAATTGGCGCTAATAATGTTGGCCACGGCTCAAATACAGTTACCTTAGGTAATAGTAGTATTACAACAACTGTACTTAGAGGAAATGTCGGTATAGGAACTACAAGTCCAGCCTCAGGTAAATTACAAGTAGTTATAGGTGGTGATGGTAATGGTATAATATTAGAAAGAACTTCTGGTGGATTTTTTACAGGTCATGGATTTGCAAGTAGTAATCCATATTTTACTTATTATGCAAATACTCAATTTATAATAGGATATGGAACTTCTACTGGAGCTGCTCCAACTTTAAATACATTAATATTAAAAAATACTGGACAAGCACAATTACCTCAATATACTACAACTACATCATTTACTGGAACTGCTGCCGGAGTATTAGCATTTGATTCATCAGGTAATATATTAACAATCGCTACACCCGGTGGTGGTGGTGGAGGTACTGCTGGTTCATCAGGCACATCAGGCAGTTCTGGTTCCTCTGGAAGCTCTGGATCTACAGGTACCAGCGGATCCTCAGGTACCAGCGGATCCTCAGGATCAACAGGTAGCTCTGGTTCTACTGGCACATCAGGGTCTAGCGGATCTACAGGATCATCTGGATCTTCTGGATCAACTGGATCGTCCGGTACATCAGGCGTAACTCCAACAGGTCAAATTATATTAACAGCTGGTGGCGGTTGGCCTTCAATTACAGCTGGTGCACAATCTCCAACATTAACTGCAACTGCAACAAATGCAGTAAACTTTTACTCTATAAACTTTGCTGATGGTTCACAAACCTTTGCAAACTGGGCAATGCCTATGCCATCAGATTATAATGGTGGTACAATAACTGCAGTATTCTATTGGATGTCAAATAACGCAACAACAAACTCTGTTGTTTGGGGATTCCAAGGAAGAGCATACGCTGATTCTGATTTGATAGACCAAGCTTTTGGTACTGCTCAAACAGTTACCGATGCTAACCAGGCTACGAGAGACGTGAATATATCTGCAGCAACAGCGGCAATAACACTAGGGGGTACCCCAGCAGCTAGTAATTTTGTGCAATTTAGATGCTATAGAGATGGTGCAGCAGGTGGTGATACATTAGCGGCGGTGGCTGAATTATTAGCAATTAAAATAACTTATACAAGAGCATAATTATGGCATTTGGTTACGCACAAGGTGCAATTCAATGGTTAACAAGTGATGCTTTAAATGCAACTAAAGTAGTTACTGGTTTAGGATTCTGTCCTAAAGCAATAAGATTTTATTGGATGGGTCATCAATCAGCTACAGATTCTTTTACTCAAACTGTTTCTGAAAGAAGAGGTATAGGTTTTTGTGTTGACGCAACTACAAGAAGAGCAGTTGGCACATTTAGTGCTGATAACGTAGCAGACTCTGATTGTGGTTCAGTTGCTGCAAACGATTGTGTTTGTATCACTGTTACTGGAGCTGGTGCTATAGATGGTAAATTAGACATTAGTAGTATAGATACAGACGGTTTTACTTTAATAGTAGATGATGTAACACCGGCTAACTTAACTGTATTTTATGAAGCATGGGGTTTAGATGATATACAACAAGTAACAATAGGTGATATAGCAGAACCTGCAGCAACAGGAACCCAAAACTATACTGCTAATGGGTTTAATTCTAGAGGAGACAATCAATGTGTAATGTTTGCAGGAGTACAATCTACAGCGGCATTAAATACAGGACAAGTGAATGATTCTGGTTTATGTGTAGGAGCATCAACAGGAACTGCAACTGCTCAAAATATTGTGGTTGTTGGTAATTCTGATGATGGGTCAGCTACTATGGATACAGATGGATATGCACGTGCTAGTGAATGTTTAGCAATGATAGTTGTTGCAGGAGGTAACCCAAATGCTAGAGCTGTATTATCAGCTTTTGGTACAGACCAATTTACACTTAACTGGACTAATCTAGGTACAACAAATAGAAGATATATTTATATGGCTATTAAAGGTGGTGGTTGGCAAGCGGGTTCATATACTATACGTCAAGATGTTAATAGAACCGCAGCTGTTACTGGTCTTCCGTTTATACTCAAAGGTATATCATTTATGGGAGCAATGAAGACTCAAGCAGCAGCAGGTACAGCAACAGCTCAAGATAGAATTGGTTTAGGTAGTGCCGCTGGTTTAACTACTAGACAAGCTATGGGTGTTTTAGATGAGGATGCTACAGCATCTTCAGAAATAGATTTGGCTATATCATATGATAGTATATCTTCATATCCGAGTACAACAGGTACAGAACAAGCAAGGCAAGATATGGATATTTTTGGATATAATAACTTCCAGGTAATAAATGAAATTGATGCTGGTGGTCCTGAAAACGAATGGATGGGTTATTTAGCATTTGGGGCTACAAAATTACCTATGCAAGGTACAATAGGTCATCCTTTTGTAATTTAAAAATATAACAATATGAGTTACACAACAAACGATTTTATTTACATTAGAACAGAATTAACAGGAGAAGAATCTATTAAAATTGTTACTTTTGAGTATATGAATTTTCTTTATTATGTTAGATGTTTTGAAAACATAATTCAATTTATTAAAGGACAAAGACATAGTGAACTATTAACAAACGGAGAAGTTCCAACTCCTGAACAACATATAGAACATGATCTTAGGAGAGAGTTATATAATGGAGATAGACAACCATTACAAGATTGGTTAGATACTAATGGATACTAGTAAAAATACTTTATTATAAAAAATATATAAAATTCATTAGAAAAAATATATATTTGCTTATATTTATTATAGAACAAAAAAACTATTTATGAACTTAGTAATTATCGTATTAGTCGCTGCTGTTATAGTAGCAATGGTTATTATCTCCAACAGATCTAAAAAAACAGCAGACGAAACACCAGAACCTCTGGTCAATCCAAACTTTGGTTTAGATTTGGAAGACCCAGCAGCCCCCGTACAAGCTCCAGAAGAATTGGTAGAAACAAAGTCTGAAGTATTTAACGAATCGTTGCATAAACTGGAAGAGCCTGTAGTTAGTACTAAAAAAGCAGTAAAAGCCCCGGCTGTAAAAAAAGCAGATAAGCCTGTAGCAAAGACATCTGCAAAACCAGCGCCTAAAAAGACAGTTGTTAAAAAAATTAAATAATATATGCAAAAAGTTACGTTAAAGATCTATGAGATGTTAGCCCTAGACGTGGAATTGAACGGGTATACAGATCCTCAAAGCGGAAAACTGTTAGCTGATGGCATCCTAAGTAAAGATTTGAAACTTACTTTGAAGTACTGGTTAAGTGATCTTTCTGATAAAGTAAGTAAAGAAAAGGATAAGGTATCAAAATTAAGGGAGGGTATCATTAAGAAGTTTGGTACCGAAGACGAGAAAGGAGGGGTGTTTATCCCGATGTACGTAAATCAAGTTCTTGACGAACAAGGTAAAATGATATCAGGAGATGTAAACCCAGCATACGATAGCTTTCAAAAGGAATACCAACTCCTATTAGAAGAAACAGTAGAACTTGAGTATAAGGAGTTGAAGCTGTCTGATATAGAAGGTATTGCCCTTAAAGACACTCCTAGAGTATTTTTTAAACTAATATCAAAGCCAGAAAGTGAATAAACTACTAGAAATAGCATCAGCTTGGATAACTGCTGCAAACCCTAGTGAAGAAGACAAAGAAAAAGCTGAGAAGAGAATAGCCACTTGTAATGGGTGCGAAGAAAACAAACTCAGCGAAATATTGGAATATCACTACTGTGGTAAGTGTGGATGTCCACTTAAAAAGAAAATCTTTTCTCCTTTACCTGGAAGTGAGGCATGTCCTTTAGGCAAATGGGAAATATAAAACCAAAGTTATGGCAGAAACAAAAATGCTAAATGCACAAGAGATCAATAGTCTTAAAGATCTTAATAAAAAGTTTGGAAATACTCTAAACTCTTTAGGAGATATAGAAATTAAATTAAATCTTCTAAAACAAAAAGAAGCAGAACTACTTAAAGACAAGGAAGGACACCTATCAGATTATAATACTTTAAGAATTAAGGAGACAGAAATAACTACTCAGCTGTTAGAGAAATACGGAGAGGGTCAAATAGACATAGAATCGGGAAAAATAGAGTTGTTATAAAGTAGGTTTTGTCATTTTTGCTGGAAAATATTGATATTTATTAACGTATCATCAATAATATTTTTCAAATTTTATAGAAAATGACAGAACAAATTCTTTCTGCTGGAGTATACTCCTACGAAAATGACCAGAGTTTTTTTACTCAAGGCACGAATGAGACGGGTTTAGCCCTTGTAGGACCTACTGAAAAGGGTGCTGCTTTCGTTCCTACCGATGTATCTAGCTACAGTCAATACACAGCTTTATTTGGAGCAGACCCTAACGTGTCTTATCTTCCACAAACTGCTTACAACTACTTGCAAGCAGGAAATACCGTTAAAGTAACTCGTGTACTTGGTAACGGTGGGTTTGTTTACAACACTACTAGACCGTTGGTAGCTATAACAAGTGGATCTTATATCCTTACAGTACTTTATCCTACAAAGAATGACACCCCTACTGTGGGTATTTCTGGTTCCATCACAGGAACTTTTAGTGCTTTTGGTGCTAAGATGCACGGGTTTAGCGGATCGGGAGTACTTGGAACTGCATCTTTTAGTGCCTCTTTGAATCCAACATCTGCTAACTTTATTTCAAAAGTATTGGGATCAGATGAAAACTACGCAACTAGTTCAGTATTCCCTTATTTACTTTTTAGTAACTTTATTACTGGAAGTGGCGCATTAGCTTCTACAGCTGACATTGGTGCAAAACTAGAATACCTTGCAGGTAAGTGTGAATTCTCTAGCTCTAACTCTAGCGGATACGATCATGCAATAACCCCATGGGTTAATTCAGATAGCGGTGTTCCTTTGTTTAGGTTCCACCACCGGTCTGATGGCTTCAAAACCAACAAAGACGTTAAAGTATGTATAACTAATATCTCAGCAGGAGTTACAGCAGCAGATTACTCTACCTTTAGTGTAATAGTTCGTTCATGGAATGACTCAGACAGGGCTCCTTCTATCATAGAACAATACAATAATCTAACTTTAAACCCAGACGCTCCTAACTATATTGCAAAAGCAATAGGTGACAAGTATCAGCAGTTTAATGAATTGAGTTTAAATGTACTAGAATATGGTGATTTTGTTAACGTATCTAATTACATTCGTGTAGAAGTAGCAGGTGGGGTAGCTGGAAAAGCAACTCATCCTCAATTGTATCCAAATGGACACGCTGCATTGTATGAAACTATAACAGGATTTACCAATAGGAATATACCATCAGCATCCATGGTTCAAAGCACAGCATCAAGCGCAACATTCTCAGGATTTGACTATGCAAATGCTGACAACTACAACTATCTTAATCCAATACCTACTAACGCAGGTAATGGTCTGAACTTAGTATTTACTAAGCCAGCAGGTGATAACAAGTTTGTTCTTCCTTTCCAAGGTGGTACAGACGGTGTAAACTACACAGTAATCAAGAAATCAGGTGCTGATATTGCACAGGGTAACTTGTTTGGATATGATTTGACTACCAGCACATCCCCTGGATCTGTTGCTTACATCAAAGCTTTGAATATCTTAGCTAATAAAGAACTTTACAACTTCGATCTAATAGTATTACCGGGTGTTCTTGAAGAATTACACTCAGGAGTAACAGCTATAGCTGAAAACATAGCAGAAGAGCGCACAGATTGTGTATATCTTCGTGACTTGACTACCCTCAATGCCTCTGTGGTAACAGCTATAACCACAGCAGCTGGTCTTGATTCTAGCTACAGTGCTGCTTATTTCCCTTGGATTAAGGTTCGCAGTATCGGTAGCTCTAAAGACATCTACGTTCCACCAACAGTATTGGTTCCACAAGCATATGCCTACAATGATAAGGTAGCTGCCGAATGGTTCGCTCCTGCAGGTTTGAATCGTGGTGGCCTTGGTGGTGCAATCGACACTCGTATCCGTCTTACTAAGGCTGATAGAGACGCTCTTTACAATGGTAGGGTTAACCCAATCGCTAAATTCCAGAACACTGGAGTAGTAATATGGGGTCAGAAGACTCTTCAAGTTAGAGACACAGCTCTTAACCGCATCAATGTACGTAGGTTGTTAATCAATCTCCGTGAATACATTAGTGGTGTAGCTCTCAACTACGTGTTCGAGAACAACACTGCAGCTACTAGGAACAGGTTGATCTCTGCTATCACCCCATACATGGAGAATGTACAGTCTCGTCAAGGTCTGTATGCCTTCAGAATTGATATCAGCGACTCATTGAACACTAACGATGTAATCGATCGTAACCAGCTTGTAGGTAAGATCTACGTATCTCCTGTCAAGTCTATCGAATTCATCTTGTTGGAATTCAACATCACAGGTACTGGAGTAAGTTTTGAATAATCAAATATTTATAATAGAATAAAATAACATAAAATGGCATTACTTAGTACAGATGAGATGTTGGGTACCTTGTTCGAGCCCATGCTGCAACACAGGTTTATCATGTATATCGATGGTATCCCTTCATACTTGATTAAAAAAGTAGGCGGTATAGGATACGATGACGGTGAGGTAATCATAGATCATATCAATAGCTACGTTAAATTCCGTGCAAAGCGCAGGTGGAATGACGTTACCCTTAGCCTTTATAACCCAGTAACTCCTTCAGGTGCGCAAGCAGTAATGGAGTGGGCTCGTCTCGGATATGAGACAGTAACTGGTAGGGCTGGATACGGTGACTTCTACTGGAAGGATATCACTTTCAATGCGATAGATCCTGTAGGTAACGTAGTTAATGAGTGGGTGATTAAGAAGGCCTTCATTAGGAGCGTAAGTTCTTTTGGAGACTGGGATTGGTCAGCTGATGCTTACACTACAATTGAAATGACCCTAGGAAATTCAGGGATGATCTTGAACTTCTAGATCTATAAACTATCAAGAAAGCCCGTATCATAGCAATATGACGGGCTTTTTTTATCTCTATAATATGAAAACAGCAGCCTCAAATTTTATAGAACACGTTAAATCAGAGTGCGAACACTACCATATCAAGTGTGATTTGAGGGATACTACATATGTAAAGGTATCAGATTCAATAAAAGCCTCAGGGTACTTCGATGAATCAGTTCCTACCTTAGTATGTTCTATGAAACGTAAGGATAGCATAGAGATACTGGCCCATGAGTACGGACATTTGACTCAGTGGGTAGATAACATACCCCTGTGGAAGACTGTGGAATATAGTATGCCAAAGTTAGATGCCTGGCTAGGAGGTGAAGAAGTTCCAGATATAGAAGAACATATTTCAAACTGTAGAGATTTAGAACTAGATAATGAAAAACGCACAATTAACATTATAAAGAAGTTCAAACTACCTATAGACTTAGGAAACTACAGGAAGAAAGCCAACAGCTATGTTATGTTTTACAACTATATGCTTATTTCTAGAAGGTGGTGTACTCCGGAAAACAGTCCATACGGTAATAAAAGGATTATAGAGGCTATGCCAAATAGATTTAATATGAATTATACCAAGCTTCCTAAAAGATTAGAGAGGATTTTTACAGAAGAAGGTTTCTAATATTGATATTTATACCGTATATTTGATATTTATATACACAAATTGTATTAAAAATGAAGCAAACTCAAAAGCTTGACTCACTTATTAACAGGATAATTAAAGAAGAGTTAGGAAATATAAAGGGTATTAGTGAAGATAGCAAAAAAAAGTTATATCAAAATCCTGAAATGGAAGATGAAGATGGTATTCATTATCTAGGCAGCGATGATGAGCATGATTATTATTACGATGAAACAGGAGGAGATAATGGAGGTACATTTTTGGCACAGTTTGATAATGGCGTAGGCCAACACCAATCAGGGTTTCATGCCGCATATTCTAAGCGTTTGGGGTTAAACAAGGCATTAAAGATGGCTTATGATCAAAAGCTTCTTACAGCCAAAGATAAAAAAAGACTTAAACAAATAGAATTAGAAAGACGTAGGCAAGGTGTGATAAAAGACGAAGATGATATATTCACTTTACCAGATGATATAAAAGAAGAAGAGAAAGAATATGTAACTCCAGATGGTACCTCAGCTAGCGCTAATGCTGATCAAATAGCATCTGCAACAAAAGCTAGACCAGGAACTATTGTTAAGTATAGAAAAGCCGGAGTTAAACCTATGAAAGAAAACGAAAAAGAAATGCAAGAACTAGATATGGAACAACAACCAACCGGTACAGAAATAGCTGGACAAGTAGCAGAGATAGTAGAAAAGCTAAAAGCAATGTCAGAAGTATCTGAAGATCCTAAGAAGCAAAAGCATGTTGTTAAGGTAATGAAGTATATGGAATCTGCTAAGGCTGCATTAGAGGCTCTTACAGCGCATGAAACAATGCTTGAAGAGAAAGACCAAGAACAACAAACAAAAGCGGCTGAGAAGCACAAGAAGAACATAGAGAAGATCTTCAAAAGTATTGTTAAGGATGAAAACATTGTTAATAGACTTAAAGACAAGCTAACCCCTAAAGACATTGCTGATTTGACAAAAAAGTTAAAAGACAAAGGAAAAGAGCTTGACGAAGAGAAACTTGCACGAATAGTGCTAAATCGTTCTTTGAAAGAAGGCTGGGAAGTAAAAAAAAAGTAGAAACTGAACAGTTAGACGAAGGTCTTAAGGATGTTTTGGTAGGTGCTTTAATGAGTTTGTCATTTATGACACCTGCTAAAGCACAAAAAACAGCAAACGCCTTATCAGGCAATATCCCAGCGGCTAAAGTACAAGCATTAGCACAAGACATTAAATCTGCAGATAATACCGCAGACTTGTCTTCAATTATAAAATCCTATAGTGCTGATACAGAGGATATAAAGATTAATAAGAACATCGCTAAACCTTCAGGATACAAACCTTTAACTGTTCAACAAAGAAAAGATTGGAATGAATATCTACATTCTTTAGGAGATATGGCAGGAAGTCCTGAATTGGATAAAGGTGTGCCTACTTTAGGGAAACAAAAATTAGGAGCTTATTTAAAAGCTAATCCAAGTAATAGTTTAAATCAATTTAAAAATCAAGATGATTTAGTAAAAAGCATTCAATATGAAATGCAGCTTATTAGAAGAGGAGATGAGTTTCCTGGTATAACCCCGTTTGAATTAAAAGCCATACAAACCTTACTATTAAAAAATAGAAAGGCATTTATGATGGTAAATAGATCAGAAACAGACGGAAATCCTGGTCAATTTACTACAGAGGAACATTATCCTGAATTTAATAATGAAACAGATTATTCTAAAGTTATGACTAATGTATATAGAACATTAGTTAAATTGTATAATATTACAAATATAGATGGCACAGATATAACTAAACTGTTCAAGTAAAGATACCCATGCAAGTAAAGAGCCTGCTACCTCAGGGCGCCTCACATAGAAAGCCACATCTCTTAGACCGGGTGTGGTTTTTCTTTTTATAAAAACCCAAATCAATATATTTATATATACAAAATATAGTTTATGTCAGATTTATTAAATGTTCCAACGCAAGCACTAGACTTACCATCTAAAGGATTACTTTATCCAGAATCCAGTCCTCTCAGTTCAGGACAAATTGAACTCTACCTACCCACAGCAATGCATGAGGATATCCTAACCAATAGGAACTTTATCCAGCAAGGTACGGTTATAGACAAGTTCCTACAGGCTATTATAGCTTCAAAAATTGATTATAACGAACTTGTAGTCGGAGATAAGAACGCTATTATGATAGGAGCTAGGATCCTTGCATATGGAAGCAAGTACACATTCAAGTATACAGACCCTACTTCAAATCAATCAGAAGAGGTTACTATTGATCTTTCTGAATTAAAAGAGAAAGAACTTGACTGGGATTCTATTAAAAAAGGACAGAATGAGTTTGATTATCAACTCCCTATGTCAAAGCAACTTATAACCTTTAAGATCCTCACCCACAAAGATGAATCAGCTATTGAAGCCGAATTGAAGGGTTTACAAAAGGTAAACAAGAATATGTCTGCTGAGATTACCGTGCGTTTAGCACATTCTATTGTGGCTGTTAATGGAGACAGAGATAAGAAGGTTGTAAGAGAATTTATTAAGGCAATGCCAATGAGAGACTCACAAGATCTCAGAAAGCATATGACATCTTCTACACCAGACATCATAATGAAGTTTGATTTTACCAGAAAGAATGGAGAGGTAGTGGAGGGCCTAAGCATACCGATGACGGTTGACTTTTTTTGGCCTGAACTCGGCGTATAGGAATCAACTATTTGATGAACTATTGTGGCTATCTATGAATAGCCAAGGCGCTATAAACTATGCAATGGCATATCACATGCCGATAGCATATAGACTGATTAACATAAAGAAACTGTCTGACATCATTAAGAAACACAATGATGAGATGGAGAAGGCTAATAGTAAGGGAACAACCATGAGTATGGACGATTTAGCCAAGAGAAAAGAACAGACCCCGGACTATAAGTCTCCGAGAGCCGCTAAAAAATAGCGGCTTTCATATTTATATATAAAGCACATAGATGGCCACCCCAGGACAAACTCCATTAGATAAAATAACTAGTGATGTAGCACAAACACAAGTAGAGTTTGCAGCAACTACAGATAGTGCAAGAATTTTAAAAGAAGTATTAAAAGATACTAGTAGTCAGTCTCAACTTATTAGTGAGTATTCAACTCAAGTAAAGAACGCCCTTTTAGATACTCTATCTTTAGCATCTAAATTAGGAACAGAGTATATTACTCTAGAACAGATAGAAAAAAGAAGAAACGAAACTCAAGGATTGGCTAATGGAGTAGCTGCACAAAGATTAAAAGTAGAACAATCATTAACTAACGCAGGCACTAATGTAGCGGATGTAGAACAAAAAATAGAGGCATTACTATCATCAGGAATTAAAATAAAGAAAACCGCTCTTACTGTTGATGAGTATAGATTGTATAGAATAATAGGTCAAGAAAAAGCCTTAAAAGCAAATCTAGATAGATTAAATGAAATAGAGGGGGCCGTAGAAGCTGGTAATAAGCAGTTTAAAGAGATGAATGTAAAAGCTGCCGCTCTATCTAAAATATTTGGCACCTTCTCAGGAATACCCTTCCTAAAAGACTTTATGCAGTTTAATATTCTAGCAGATGCTTTTAAAAAAGGAACCAAAGAGGGTTTTACTGAGTTACGGTCTCAATTAAAAAATATACTAACAAATCCTTTATTCTTAGCTGCTGCTGGAATAGTAGCATTAATATCTGGTTTTAAAGCTTTAGTAAAATTAGCTTATGACTATGATAAGATTATAACAGATATAGCCAACAACACAGCTCTATCTAAAGATTCTACAAAAAGTATGATGGACTCCTTCAGAGCGGTATCTGGAGAGAGTGTTAAATTAGTAGGTTCATTAGACGCAGCATACCTATCTGTAAAGAATCAGGCAAATGCCCTAATTGAATTAGGAGACAGCTTAGAGACTAATGCATTGTTTACCAACGAGATGATTCAAAATCAAATGTTGTTGACAAAACAAATGAAAATGTCCAAAGAAGAAGCTGCAGGTATTCAAAAAATGTCTTTACTAACTGGACAGTCAGCCGAAAAGATATTGAATACTGCTATGAAGCAGAACACAACTGCAGTATCATACAAAAAGATATTTTCAGAAATATCAAAAGTTAATTCAGAAATAGCAACAGCATATAAAAATAATCCGGAATTAATAGCCAAAGCTGTAGTAGAAGCTAATAAACTTGGAATGTCTTTAGAACAGACTAAAAGCATATCTAAAAGCTTGTTAGATTTCGAAACATCAATAGCCGGAGAATTAGAATCAGAGCTTTTATTAGGAAAAAGATTTAACTTTGAAAAGGCAAGAGCATTAGCACTTGATGGAAAATCAGTAGAAGCCGCCAGTGAGTTAATGGGTCAGATAGGTGGCATAAATGCTTTGACCCAAATGAACGTTATCCAACGTGAGAGATTGGCTGCATCTATAGGAATGTCTGCAGAAGAGCTAACTAAATCTGCTAGAGAACAAGCTATATTAAATTCTTTAGGAGCTCAGAATAAGAAAGCATTAGAAGAAAGGTATGAGATATTAAGAAGGAATGGGGATGTAGTAGGAATGGAAAAGCTTAAAGCAGAAGCTGCTAGAAAAGAAGGAGGCCAAGCATTAATACAAGACATAGCAAGAGCTAATCTACAAGATAGGTTTAATGAGTCTATGGAAAGGATAAAGCAGATATTCACTGAATTAGCTGCTGGTCCTATGATGACTTTTTTAGGAGGTATTACAAAAATATTACAGAATACTACACTATTAAAAACTGTATTAATAGCAACTGCTGTTGTTGTGGGCGCAATAACTGCAAGTTTAATAGCAGCAGCAGCTGCAATAACTGTAGCCCTGGGAGGAGCCAATTTAGCAATTGGTGCAGCAGTAACGGGAGGGCTTGTTGGATTAGGAGCTGTTGGGATACCAATGATGCTTAGCGGAACTAATACTGCAGGAGAAGCGGACATGGCAGTTACAAAACCAACTCTACCAAATAGAAATAATAATTTGCCTAGTTATAATAACAATCAAGGAAATAACTCAGCAGGAAATCAAAGAAGTGATGAACAAAGAAGAATTGAGATTTACAACACCTTGAATATGGACGGTAAAGCTGTATCAACAGTTATGAAGACTTCTGACTACAAATACTCTTAATATAAAACAAACACAACGTGCCATCATTACAAGATTTAGCAACTAACTTAGCAAACCACCAGTATTATAGTGGGGTAGGTGTGTTTAATGCAAATAATCTCCCTTTTGGTAGAGATACTCCAGGAGGAGGTGATAGCGGACAGCCTTTTGTAGTAAGGAGAATAGATCAAAGATGGTCTCCATCTAATATGACAGACTCTCTAACTCCCTTTGGAGCTGTCACAACTGTTACTAGAACTTTGAAAGATGTAGAGAGGGTATCTAAGTTTATGTATACTAGTATTATGGGCCCTATGTTTTTAATAAAACAGACGGGATTACAGGCTACAAATCCTGATACACAACAGCTGGGGAATAAATTAGGTAGTCTAAGGACATACAATCCTTTAGGAATTAACACACTTGCACAAGTAGCAGTAAATGCTAGTGGAGTTAAATTTACAAAACACGGATTAACCCCAACTGTTAGTAAACAAGACTCGTATGAAAAGTTTGCTTTAAAAAGAGATGAAGATTATGTAGACAGGTTGTACATATTGACGGATAAACTAAGTAATAAAGAAAGACGTAACTACATAGACAAGTATGTAGGAGGACCAGAATCTTTCTTTGGAATAGGAAGCACTACTATCAATAGATCCTATTATACTTTAAATAATGGAGTAGCAGATGATTTTAGTGGTTTTATATCTGTACCTATATCCAATCTTTACAAGATATTTCCAACTATGACTGGAGGGGGAATACCTACTTCTAGAGATATATATGTAGACCCTACTAAGACTATAGAAGCAGAAGGAGAATTTGTACCCCCTAATTTAATAGCCCCAGGAATAATAACTCCAGAAGCAAGAGGAAATACTTATATTCTTGGGAGTAATTATGACTTTAGAATATATAAAAATGCTTTAAATAAAAAAAGTTCTCCTAAAGGAAATGAATTACCGGAATCTAATTACACAATTTATAATTTAGAATCTAGAATAGGTGTAGCTAGAGTAAGGAAACCAGAACATAGAATAAAATACGAAGCTACAGCAAGTGCAGATGGAAGGTATAATTTTGAAAAAGAGTATTCAGATAGAATAAATGCCATTGGTTTGTACTATGCAGCAGGTCCAGCAGCACCTTCTACAGATGTAAATGGCAAACCAGTGAATGACGACACATCAGAAACTTCTATTAGAGACATCATAAAGTTCCGTATAAAAATACTGGATAACGATAAAAGACCGGTTGCAAAAACAGGAGACAGTTTCGGAGTATATATAGTGTTCAGAGCATACATATCAAACATCAGAAGGAACATTGTATCTAAATGGGACGCATATAAGTATGTAGGAAGAGGTGAGTCATTCTACGCTTATGATGGTTTTACAGAAACTATAACATACTCTTTTGTTATAGCTGCCTCTTCTCGTGCAGAAATGAAACCATTATATCAAAAGCTAAACTATTTGATATCTTCAATGGCTCCGGACTATAGAGACAATTTGATGAGAGGAAATATTGCAGAATTAACTATAGGAGATTTTGTCTTGTATCAACCAGGCATTATTACTAACTTCGATATGAACATAGACGAAGATTCTAACTGGGAAATAGCATTGCAAGAACCGGAAGCTGGTGCTACAGGGGTAGATGCAGATATGCACGAACTACCACACCTTATAAAGTGCAATATGACATTTATACCTATTTACAACTTCTTGCCTAGGAAGTCTTTCAAAGCTCCATTTATAGGAATAGATGGAATGTCAGAACCAAAAAAAATAAATAAACAGTGGTTACAAGATCCTAATAATTATTTAAAGGAAAATAAAAGTAAGGTAATTGTAGGAGACGCAACTAAAGCATAAAATAATGGCCAGATATTCAAACATAAAAGTATTAAAAGACAGTGAGAATAGCAGAAGGTATTATAGGGCTTCTAAATATCCTGATATAGCTTTTTCTGATACTGATATTTACATTGAGGCAGCTTATGGAGACAGGCTCGATATAATATCTTACGACTACTATAAGTCCACAGAATACTACTGGATATTATTAGTAGCAAACAATCTCCCAGGGGATAGTATCTTTGTGCCACCAGGCACACAATTAAGAATACCAGAAAACTTAGACCAGATATTAGCCGATTATGAAGCACTAAATAGTATATAAAAGTTATGTCAATATTCAAAAGCACTTTAAAACCTTATGTAGTAAGACAAATAAATACTAGGCAGAATCTTCTTTCTGAATCTGGAGTAAAGAGACCTGTAGAGTTTGCTCACTATGTATCCAGCAAGTCCCCTTGGATAAGAATGACTTCTTTTGTAAATTACGGACCAGTAGGTAGTGAAAACGCAGACCTAGCAAAGAAGTATATACTAATGGGAGGGTCTCTGTATAATATGAAATCTGGGGGCTATTCTCAAAGGAGTGGAGTAGGAGGTGCTGGTTCTGTTTATGGAGGAGATTTAGGAACTAATCAATACGGTATTAGACCTATGCCGGGCATATCAGAATTGAATACAAGATCTCTAGGGGCATATGGATCTCTTACAGAAGCTACTGTTAAATTTTATGCGTGGGATGTAAAGCAACTAGAAGACTTGACGGTCCTTTTTATGAGACCGGGATATAAAGTATTATTAGAATGGGGATGGTCAATGTATTTAGATACCCTTATTAGCGGAGAAGATTACAAAAAGAAATCAGACCCTAACTCTTTGAAAGGTAGCTTTACTAATTACAGTATAGAGACTATGCCTTTTAATACCATAGATTGTTTTAACACAGGTATAACTCAAGATGCTATATATGATCAACTGGAAAAAATAAGACATAGGTATTCTGGTAATTATGATGGGGTTCTAGGATCTATAAAAAACTACCAATACACTTTACTTCCTAATGGTGCATATGAGTGTACTGTTACTTTAATTAGTATTGGAGATGTAATAGATACCATAAGACTTAACGATACTTTAGGGTACGAAGCCTCAGAAGGAGGAGAACAAACCTCACAAACAGCAACCACAGGATCAGTTACCCCAGACATAAAAAGTGATTTTGAGATTATATTTGATGAGTATGCTAAATTAAGCCCATTTAATAGTAGGGAAAATTCTCCTATAATAAAAACAATTGATAGCAGAATAAAACCTAAAGACGCCAAATATATAGATCCATACGTGTATAATTACCAACTACCGGAAAATTCTATATTTGGAAAACAACAAATTATACAACAAGGCATATTTAAACAGGGCGGTAAAAGATCATATTTTTATCTTCAATTTGGATACGTTTTACATATACTTAACTCTTTAAAGAATGTATTTGCTAGTAAAGGCCAAACTCTATTTGAAATAGAAATACCATCAGATCCAAATAATCCCGACAGCTTATCTAACGGATTATGCCAAGCTTCGTACAATGTGGTATCCGTAGATCCTAGTGTTTGTTTAATTAGAAATAGTAATGCTACATTATTTATTTCTAAGGAAGAAGACCCTATTGATAATACTAATATTTTAGATAAAAAAGGATTTAGACCTAACATATATAAAAATGAAAATTTTATAGTAAAACAGGTACCTTCTGATTTAGTATCTAACAATAATGATATAAAAGAGTATCTTTATTCTAATACAAACTTTGGATTAATAAGTAACATATATGTGAATATCCTTGAAATAATATCAATATATAAAGAACAATCTATATCTAATAACGGATATGTTTATTTAGGGGAGTTTATATCTGCTTTATTGTCTAAGATGTCTTATTCTTTAGGATCTATAAATGATTTTGATAAGTTTGTTAGCAACAATAAAGTAGTAATTATAGACAAACACTATACAGAAGTAGGCGCGGACTCAGCGTACAATAATAAGTTTAAAATTAATATTTCTGGTAACAATAGTATAGTAAGGTCTCATAAGATAGAATCAAAGATATTCCCTTCTCAAGCTACTATGATAGCAGTAGCTGCACAAAGTAGAGAGAATATATCTGCAATCCAAACATCTACATACAATTATATAAATGAGGGATTGGTAGATAGATTGTTAGGGGATAAAACAAACAAAAAAGAAGACCAAGGAGATAATAAAGAGGGACTGGCGGAAGAAAGAGCTAAAGAAGCAAAATTAAATAGCATACTTAAACTCATCCAGTACGTAAACAATTATGTTATTCCAAATAATATAAATAGCGATTCATACGCCTCTAACTTATCCACTATGAATGGATATTTGAATACATTGTTGGTAGAGATGGAAGGCGGCACTAACTATAAAGCAGTTATACCTATATCAGTAAATTTAACTGTAGACGGACTATCTGGACTAACAATAGGGGAAATATTCACAGTAGATAAAAAGGTACTACCAAGGGATCACAAGGATAAATCTATAGGTTTTATAATAACTAAGTTGGCTAATCAAATTATAGGAGGTTCTTGGACAACCAATATAGAATCTCAGATGTGTGTGTTAGACCAAGAAAGTAAGCAAATAAAAACAAAAGAAAAAGCAGATCAATTATTAAGAGAACTTTTGAATTTAGGGGAGAAAAACAAATTAAAAAATATAGCATCTATAACATATTTTAACATACTAGCAGCATTAACAGCTGACGTACTATCTGGTAGAATAAAAGTTGAAAATGAGTACGGCGATTTAGTGGTTAGAGACAATTCAAAAGTATTGTACACAAGAGCAGCTTTAGCTGAGTTTGTTCCAGGAGGAAAAATAACTTTGGAAGATGTCTTAAAAGATCTTAATCGTTCTTATTTGAGATTTTATCCGGATGCTAAAAAAAGAAATTTTTACGATACGTTTTTCTATAGGGATGATAATTTAAACGATGCACAAGTAGCAACTAATATAATCTATGGAATGTACTACTATAGCTACATGGTAGATGAAATAAAGACACAGTTTGATGCCGAGTTTAATAGAATTATAGGAAGATATGTAAAAGGAGATTTGACACAACAAACAGTAACAAGAGATGGAAAAGGAACAGTAGCAACCTCAGTAGTATTTGATCTTGTGTTTTCTAAAATAGATATAAAAAATGCAGTAGATATGAATACTGGGATATTAATTCCAAATGTACCATTAATAGCAGGATATGCAATATTACCCATAGTAAAATAAAAATATATGTATTATCCTAAATCAGAAATATTAAAAGTAGACTATACATCAGGAAGTGAGTTCTTAATAAAAAGTACCTTAGTATTTTATAAGGGAGACTACTATGCTACTAATGATGGAAAGTTCTTTTCAGGAAAAGAGTATAGCCCGTCTACTCAACAACTGGTACCGGTATCTGATAATATTCAAAACATAAATGAAAAAGAATCATACGGATTTCATTATGCAATGCCATCTGAAGATGATTATTCTAATGGATCGTTCACCAGATATACAATAAAAAGAGTAAACAGTGGGTTTGAAACCATATTAGAAGTAGATCAAACTGAGTACGAGAGAGCCATTAAAGATCCCTTGTACTCAGCAGTAAAGTTTTTCTGGAAAATAACTGGCCCTCTGTATACAACTCCTGAAGGAATTCCAGGAATAGTAAACGCCAATCAGAAAACTCTAGAAAATTTAGAGAAAAATATACCGGGTATATCAAATTATTTTACAAATTTGGCACAGTACGCAAAATAACCCTATCTTTGTACAAAGGTTATAAACGTGTATTACATAATAGAGACTGAAGAGCAGCTTCAGAAATTTTCTGCATACGACTTCACTAATTGTATTGTTGATGTAATTCCATCAAACGATAACTGTCATCCTAAACTGGCAGACATCTCCCTGATCTATATAAAGCCTTTTAGATCCCGTATGGGATTTATGCTATGCCTTGATCATACAGAAGCGTTTTCTCTCCCTAAAGAGTCTGTAGAGGCCTTTATAGTCAATAAGCTTGGCAATATCTACGCTATAGATGGAAAGAGGATGAGATACTTCACTAAAAGAGATAGCGCCTTATACTGCCTTAAAATGGCCAAGTATCTATCTACTGGGGAAATCATAGACGAGTCTAAGTTCAATACTACAGCACACAACTTCTTTTGTCAGAAATATGAATACCGTCCTGATATAAATAAGATCATCCCTATAGCTAAACACTTTGAAAAGTATGAGAAATTAGCCGCTTCTATCAAGATAGACCAGGCTTGGTTCAAACCTAAGTACTATAAACTGTATGGGGAGGTAGCCCCTAGACTGTTTAATTCAATAGAATCTAATGGAATTAGTATAGATAATGTAGGATTTTTCAGTCATTATACCCCAAAAGAGGCCTTAATGTCGGTTAAATCAGACAAAACATACACTCAATACAACCTTTATACTACTACCGGAAGGCCTTCAAATGCCTTCAATGGTATCAATTATGGGGCCATGAACAAGACAGATGGCAGCAGGAAGTCTTTCATAGCCGGTAAAGATAGATTGGTTGAGTTTGATTACAGTTCGTATCACATTCGTATATTAGCGTATCATATCGGATATATTTTTGACGATGAAGATATACATACTCACTTAGCCAAGTACTATTTTGATACTAAAGACATCACTAAGGAACAATATGAAGAGAGTAAAGGTCTGACTTTTAAACTGCTGTATACTGATTCTATTGCTGAAGAGGTTAAGGATATACCTTTTTTTGCAAAAGTCAAACAATTTAAAGAGTCATTGTGGAATTTATATAGAAAACAGGGGTATATTGAAAGTTTTTTATCTAAAAGACCTATTAGAGGAATAACTTCTAAGACTCAAGTACTACCTTTTATTTTACAGAACTACGAAACTGAGAGAAATATCTTTGTTCTTAATGAACTTATTGCCTATCTTTGTAATAAGAACACAAAATTAGTGTTGTATAACTACGATTCTTTCTTATTTGACTATAGTAAATCGGACGGAAAGCAGACGCTTTGCGACATACAGATGATTTTGGAACAAGACGGATACAAAACATCTTGTAAATACGGCCAGAACTATCAGGAAATGAAGAATTTATAAATTTTTAGCACAATTATTAGATATTTATATATGAATAATAATTTTTTTGATCTAACTTACGATTACTTGAACAAGCTTTTTTGCACGTTTACCAAAAAGGAAGACCTTCAGGTCACCATATCGGATATAAAATCCAGGTATGAAGTAATCTATTCTAAGATATTCATATTAGAAACAGATAACGACAACGAGTACGTGTGCACATATAACATTGATAGCGACAATATCAATAAAAACAATGTACTTCCTAATACAATTCTTATGCATCGCCGTAAAGAATGCAATGTTCTTTACACTATAAACTCCCTCAACAAGCTTATCGAGTCACTTAATGGTGGTGTTAGGGATAATAGCTATAAGGTTAACTGGAAAGACTATGAGAATAGCATACTCCTTACCCAGAAGGACCAGTTCGTTCAACTCAAGACCAAGATCCACGATATAGTTAATGTGGATAAAAAATAATTTGGAGTAATTGTATTATTCCTTACTTTTGTTCTTCACTTTTTAAAAAACAAGTTATGTCCAAGATTGATTTGATCAAAGAAAGACTGAATAAGCTACAGTCTAAAAACTCAGGCTCCGCATTCGAAAAGATCGACTTCACAACCATTTTCTGGAAACCAAAGTTGGGAAAACAAGTAGTTAGGATCCTACCCAGGAAAACTAACAAAGACTTCCCATTTGCAGAGGTCAGCTTCCATCAGTACAACATTTTCAAAAAGAATGTTTACAGTCTTGAAAACTTCGGTGAGAAAGATCCTGTAGTTCAATTGATGCGTGAACTCTATGATGAGAACACAGAAGAAAGTAAAGATTTGGCTCGTAAGCTCAGGCCTCGTACTAAATTCTTCGCACAAGTATTGGTTCGTGGAGAAGAAGGTATGGGTGCTAGACTTTGGGAGTTTAACAAAACTACTTACGAGAAGTTGCTTAGTATCATGGCCGATGATGATTTTGGTGACGTATCAGATGTAACAGAAGGTACTGACCTTACTGTAGAAGGATACAACGATGTGATCAAGATTGGTAAGCGTGATGTCAACTACGTTGCAGTGAACGTAACTCCAAAGAGAAACATTTCTCCTATCTCCGAAGATGCTACTCTAGTACAGAAAGTATTGGAAACACAAAAAGAGATTACTGAAATCTACAAGAAGTATTCTTATGATGAAATTAAGAAGATGCTTCATGATTACATTAATCCACAGGAAACTCAACCGGAAGAAGTATCCACTCCTACAGTAGAAGCAGCTGCTCCAACAGCAACGGAAGATGACGACACTCCTCCATTTGACGGTCCTTACAAAACAGTAGCACCTGCAGCAACGGCGCCAAAGCCTAGCTCAGTAGCATCTAAGTTTGATGATTTATTTGGAGAAGAAAATTAAAAACTAACATATGGCAGAATCAAAAAACATCAAAGGTGCTGTAGCCAGCGCCTTAGGTAAGAGTACGTCTTTTAATTTAGAAAATTTTAAGAAGTCAAAGAATTTAACCGAGAACGGATCCTTTAAGAAACAAGAGTGGATCCCATTATCAGAAGCTTTTCAACAAGCAATTAGTTTACCAGGACTTCCTCATGGGCACGTTATTAATCTTCGTGGTCATAGCGATACTGGAAAAACCACAGCATTGATTGAAGCAGCGGTTAGTGTACAGAAAATGGGAAAACTACCAGTCTTTATCATCACTGAGATGAAGTGGGATTGGAGTCATGCTAAGATCATGGGATTTGAAGTAGAAACAAAAGTTAAAAATGTTACAGATAAAGTTACAGGAGAGGTAACCCAAGTAATATCTTATGAAGGTAATTTTATCTATATTGATAAGAGTAGTATAACTACCGTAGAAGATGTGGCTGAGTTTATTTTGGATTTGTTGGATGAACAAGCCAAAGGAGTGCTTCCTGTTGATTTAGTATTCCTTTGGGATTCTGTAGGATCCTTGCCATGTAAGCTATCCGTAGAATCTAATAAGAACAATAATGAGTGGAATGCAGGAGCAATGTCTCAACAGTTCGGCAACTTTATAAACCAAAGAATTGTCGGCTCTAGAAAAGATAGTTCTCAGTATACAAACACCCTTATTGCTGTAAATAAAGTTTGGGTGGAGAAACCATCTTCATATGGTGAAATGCCAAAGATAAAGAACAAGGGAGGAAATACAATGTTCTTTGATTCAACAATAGTAGTAACCTTTGGTAACTCTACTGGAGCAGGAACAAACAAGATCAAAGCCACTAAGAATGGTAAGGATGTTGAGTTTGCAAAGAGAACTAAGATCTCAGTAGACAAGAATCACATCAATGGTGTAACAACCACTGGTAAGATTATTGCAACTCCCCATGGATTTATTATAGATGATAAGAAATACATTGACGCCTATAAGAAACAACATTCAGCAGAGTGGTTAAAGATTCTTGGAAGCGAAGACTTCGATGTAATAGAAGAAGTGGATAATGGAGATATGATAGATAATCATGGAGATGCTACCATTAACAATTTAGGGAATGAATAAGGAGAGACTCCTTAATATATTCTCTAGACTTAAAAACGATGAGAAGCCTGCTAATCTACACTACAATAGTAAAGTGTTGATTATAGATGGGATGAATACATTCCTCAGAAGCTTCGCAGTAGTTAACCGAGTAAACCTAGCAGGTAATGACGTAGGTGGACTTATTGGATTTTTGAAATCACTTGGGCATGCAATAAAACTGTTATCCCCGACTCGTGTAGTAATCGTCTTTGATGGTGAAGGCGGGTCGGGCAACAGGAAGTATCTCTACAACCAATACAAAGGAAATAGGGATACCGGGAGAATTATGAATTATAAATCCTTCCAGACAAAAGGTGCAGAAGAAGATTCTAAATACAATCAGATAACCAGGCTGATAGACTATCTACAATTATTACCTGTGACCTTACTATCTTTTGATAAGCTTGAGGCAGATGATGTCATGGGGTATTTAACAGGAAGGATCTACAAAGAGTATGACGATTCCCAAGTGTACCTTATGTCTTCAGATAATGATTTTATGCAGCTGGTAAATGATAGAGTCAAAGTATATAGCCCAACAAAGAAAAAGATATATGGGGTTGAGAATGTGGTAGAAGATTTTGGTATACACCCGGATAACTTCTTATTGTATAAAGCCCTAGTAGGAGACACATCGGACAATATACCTGGAGTAAATGGATTAGGTGAAAAGAATGTAGTAAAGCTTTTTGAGTTTGTATCAAAGCCAGAAAGAAAAACATTACAGGACGTTTATCAGGTATGCCAAAACCCTCCTAAGAAGTCAGCACTATATGAAAGAATATTGAGTGTTAGTAAGCAAGTAGAGATCTTCTACAAGATTATGAACATCATGGAACCTAATATATCTGAGGAAACGGTTGCAGAGATTATGAAAAAATATTATATTAAGGCTCCGGCTTTAAAGAAGTATGATTTCATGAAACTATACAATCACGATAAGATGGGAGATGCTATACCGCATTTAGATCTATGGATAAATTTATATTCCACATTGAACAATTATTAAATAAGTTATGACGCAGCAAAGATTAACAAGTTATGGACATCAATTTCAAATAAAAGTTCTATACTCCTTACTAAACGATAAACAGTTCCTTCAAAACATAGCGGATGTAATCACAGCTGATTACTTTGAATCTCCTGCACACAAGTGGATCATTGGAATTATTCTTGATTATTATGGAAAGTATAATACTTTTCCTACTATGGAAGTTCTCAAGATAGAACTTAAGAAGGAAAAGAATGAGGTACTTCAAATATCAATCAAGGAAGAACTTAAGCAGGCTTACACAGCAACACAGGATGATATTGATTACGTAAAAGAAGAGTTCTTCAACTTCTGTAAAAACCAGAAGCTAAAAGACGCATTACTATCATCAGTGGATCTGCTTACAAGCGGAGAGTTCGAAGGAATCAGAAAGATTATTGATGAGGCATTGAGGGCCGGTGCTACAAAGGAGATAGGACACGAGTACGATAAAGATATTGAATCCAGATTTAGAGAAGAAGAGGATAAAAAGATTCCATTCCCATGGAAAGTATTTAATGATATTACAGATGGAGGAATAGGAGGAAGCAATCTTATGCTTCTATTTGCACCTCCTGGTATTGGTAAATCTACTGTGGTTTGTAATATTGCATCCCACTGTCTTAAGATGGGGTATAATGTAATCTATTACACTTTAGAGTTGGATGAAAGGTATGTAGGTAAAAAGATTGACTCTATTCTGACCGGAGTAGAAGTTAAGATGCTAAAGTTCCATCGTAAAGAAGTGGAAGCTGCTGTAAAGAATCTTAAAGGTAAGATTGTTATCAAGGAGTATTCACCTGGCAGGGCTTCGCTAAGTACCATAGAATCTCATATAAAACAATTACAGTCCAATAATGACTTCATTCCAGATCTAATCATCATAGACTACCCGGATCTATTAAAGCCTCGTAAATCTAGAAAAGAAAGCAAAGAAGAACTAGATGACATCTATACCGATCTAAAAGGGATGGCTAAAGATCTCAAGATACCATTTGTTTGTCCTTCCCAGATTAATCGTATGGGAGCTAAGGATGAGATTATCGAGGGTGATAAAGTAGCCGGAAGTTTCCAAAAGATGATGATTGCCGATTTAAGCGTGTCATTGTCTAGGCGCAGGAAGGATAAGATAAACGGTACCGGGAGGTTTCACATAATGAAATCCAGACTAGGACCGGATGGACAAACTTATGCTGCTAAAATAGATTTGAATAAAGGGTTTATTGACATATCAGAAGATCTTTATGAGGAAGAGTCTGATAGTGAGGACGTTGGGTCCAAAGGAGATTTTAGTTCAGACGATATGTCTTTGCTAAAGAAAAAGTTCCTTAAATCATAATCTCATAAGCATCAAAAAAGTAGCAAAAAAAAAGCTGAGCAAGTCAACTTTTTTTCCCTTTTGAGTGGGTATTTATTTTTACCTTTATAAAAATTTAAAACAAAAAACATGGAATTAGGATCGGAGATACTAAGTCAGATAACTATTTTTTCTAAGTACGCCAAGTACATCCCTGAAGTAAAAAGAAGGGAGACATGGGAAGAAATAGTATCTAGGTATGAGGTTATGTTAATGCAGAAGTTCCCAAATCTAAAGAAAGAGATAATGGAGAACGCTGGTTATATTGTGGATAAGAAAGTACTCCCATCAATGAGAGCCCTTCAGTTTTCAGGTGTGGCCGCTGAAGTAAACAATGCACGTATATACAACTGTTGCTACCTTCCAATGGATAGCGTACATTGTTTTTCAGAGTCTATGTTTCTTTTGCTTGGTGGTACCGGAGTAGGATATTCCGTTCAGTTTCAACACGTAGAGAAGTTACCAGAGATTATAAAGCCAATAAAACAAAAAAGGTATTTAGTACAAGATAGTATTATTGGATGGGCTGATGCTGTAAAAGTATTGATGAAGTCTTATTTTGGTAAAGGGGCTAAGCCTGTATTCGATTACAGAGATGTACGTCCTAAAGGAGCTAGACTCATTACTGCAGGTGGAAAAGCACCTGGACCAGAGCCTCTTAAGATTTGCCTTACCCATATAGAAGCTATATTGGATCGTAAGCAAAATGGTGAGAAGCTGACTACCTTAGAAGTTCACGATATCATGTGCCATATTGCTAACAGCGTATTGTCTGGTGGTATTAGAAGGGCTGCTATGATTGCATTGTTTAGCCATGATGATGAAGAAATGCTTACCTGTAAGTACGGTAATTGGTGGGAGCTGAACGAACAAAGGGGAAGGTCAAACAACTCCGCAGTATTAGAAAGAGGCCAGATTACAGAAGAACAGTTCAAAGCTTTGTGGAAGAAGATAGAGTTGAGTAACTCTGGAGAGCCTGGGTTCTATTGGACAAAGAATGCTGAGTGGGGAACTAACCCATGCTGCGAAATAGCCCTGCGTCCATATCAATTCTGTAACCTGTGTGAGGTGAACGTATCTGATATCAAAGATGAACAAGATCTATTCGATAGAGTGCGTGTAGCTGCGTTCTTTGGAACCTTACAAGCATCGTTCACTGATTTCCATTATCTACGTCCTATTTGGCAGAAGACTACTGAAAAGGATGCTTTGCTTGGAATAGGTATGACAGGCATCGGAAGTGGAGAGATTCTTAAATATGATCTTGAAAAAGCCGCTGAGATTGCAAAAGAAGTAAATGCGGAGTATGCAGATCTTATAGGAATTAACAGAGCTGCCCGTGTAACTTGTATAAAACCTTCAGGAACAACATCTTGCGTATTGGGTACAGCTTCTGGAATACATGCATGGCATAACGATTATTATCTCAGAACAGTGAGATTTAATAAGAGTGAGGACATTGCTAAGTATCTAATGGCAAACCATCCTGAGATGTGTGAGGACGATGTGTTGAGATCTCATGATACTCTGTGTGCAAGGATCCCTATCAAAGCACCAGAAGGTTCAATAATGAGAAGCGAAACTCCAATAGAGTTATTGGAAAGGGTAAAGCACTTCTCAGTTAATTGGATTAAGAGTGGTCATAGAAATGGATACAACACCCACAACGTATCAGCTACTATATCTCTTAAAGAAGATGAATGGCTTCCAGTAGGAGAATGGATGTGGAAAAACAGAGAACATTATAATGGGTTGTCAGTATTACCTTATTGGGGAGGTACTTATCAACAGGCTCCTTTTGAAGATATTACTAAAGAGGAGTATGAAGAAAGAGTAAGCCGTCTTACTTCTATGGACTTAACTAGTATTGTAGAAGAAGATGATACTGTAAACTTTGGCCAAATAGCTGCCTGTGCCGGGGCTAACTGTAGCGTTGAACAGTAAATTAAAAGAAGAGATAGATTATTATATAGATGAGCAGACTGGATACTTTGTATTCACTGCTCTCTATCTTTCCCAAAGAGGTAAGTGCTGTGGTAATAAATGTAAAGAATGCCCTTACGATCCTAAATGGGTAAAAGGAAATAATAATTTGATAGAACAGGAATAGTTCTTATATTTGTTAAAATAATAGTTATGGTTGTATATGCTATATGTACCGGTATAAATCTTTTAGGAATGGGGTTCCTGTTTTATATTTACGAGCAGCAGAAGATTATAAACACAGAGTTTTTAAAAAATGCTATTCTACATAACGCAGTATTAGAAATGCTAAAAGAAAAAACAGATGAGCTAGAAAAGCTTATTAAAGATTTACAAACAGAAAAAAAATAAAGGTTATATTATGCAATTTAAAGAGTATCAAGAGTTAGCAAAGACAACTGCCATATACCCAGAATCCGCCAGAATATTCTACCCATGCTTAGGACTAGCTGGAGAAGTTGGTGAAGTATGTGAGAAAGTAAAGAAGCACGTAAGAGATGGCAGACTGTTAGATAAAGAAGATCTTAAGAAGGAACTGGGAGATATACTATGGTATCTATCAGCAGTAGCAACTGATTTAGGAATTGATCTAGATGACGTAGCTGTTACTAATTACGAAAAGTTAAAATCTAGACAAGAGAGAAACGTTCTGCAGGGATCAGGAGACAATAGATAATAAAAAATAAAGGTTATGAGTGAGAAGAGATACGTCACGGTGGAAACACCGGATGCATTGAGGCAGATGGTCAAACACATTAGAGAGCATGACATTATTGCTTTCGATACAGAGACAACCAGTCTTAATGTCAGGAAGGGAAAAATAATAGGAATATCAGTATCAGGAGAAGTTGGAGTGGGATATTACATGCCAACCATGGTACTAAAAGAAGGAGAGTTAGTAGACGATACTATCTACGGAGAAAGTTGCCATGATCTAGCAAAGAAAGTAATAACTATCCTGTGCAGTAAAAAACTTATAGGACACAACTTATCATTTGACTCCAGATTTGTAAAAGAGTTTTACGGGATTGATATAGTACCAGCTATATACGCAGATACGATGTTACTAGTACATACAGTAGCAGAGGAAGGTGCAGGAGAGGGTTTTGGTAGTTCTTTTGGTCTTAAAGACATTGCAAAGGCTATACAAGAACACATCGGTCTAGACATGGAGAAAGAGGCCAATGAAGAACAAGTAGAGCTTAAAGAGTCTATAAAAGCCAATGGTGGCACCACCACTAAAGAAAATTATGAGATATGGAAGGCAGACCTGCCTATCCTATCCAAGTACGCTTGTGCGGATACAGACCTTACCCTAAGAGTATATAACTACTACATAGAGAAACTTAAGTCAGAAGGACTAGAGAAGTTCTTTTTTGAAGATGAGGTGATGCCGTTATACAAGGAAGTTACTATTCCTATGGAGAGTAATGGTATGAAGCTTGACATGGATCTTATAGTACAATCTAGAGAAGAGATAATAAAAGACCTTGAGGACTACAAATTACTTGTAATCAAAACTCTTTTAAAAGATCCTAGAGTAAAAGAATGGGTTATAGACAAGGCACTAGAAAAATATCCTCCTACACATAAAGGAAGTTATGCACAGCAACTGATAACAGAATCAGGACATACTTTACCGAAGTCTGAGAAGACTGGCAAGTATACGATGAATGCTGCGACACTAAAGACTTTAGAAGACGGTCCTATTAAGGAGTTCCTAACAACCGGCAACATGGATGTACTTGATGCCGACCTAGCTGTAAAAGTTAGCATGAAGTTATGGAAAGAAAGCCAGGATGGAGATTTCTTTAATATTCAATCTAAAGATCACTTAGGCAGTATTGCATTCACAGCTTTAGGCATGGAACCTATATCTACTACGGATAAAGGAAAAGACAAGTTTGATGATGACTTCATTCAGTCTATTGCAGATAAACATGAGTGGGCTAAGAATCTTCGCATTTATAATAAACTGTTAAAGATAAAGTCTACTTACATGGACAGGTTCCTGGATAAACAGGAAGATGGGATGTATTACTTTTACTACAAACAGCATGCTACTGTATCAGGTAGATATGGATCTGATGCACAGCAATTACCTAGGCCTAAAGAAGAAGGGGAAGAGGATCCTATTGTACTTAAGTATAACAATATGATCCGTGCGTTCTTTGTTTGCAAACCGAGAACAGTGTTCATAGACTGCGACTACGAATCACTTGAACCTAAAGTATTCTCTCACGTAGCTGATGATGAGGGATTAAAAGACATCTTCCGAAATGGGTGGGATTTCTATTCTACAATCGCTATTAAAACAGAAAAGCTAGATCAGTATTCCCCAGATAAGAAAGCTCCTAACTTTCTAAAAAAACATGCAAACCACATTAGGCAGAAGGCTAAAGCATATTCTTTAGGAATACCTTATGGAATGGGATCATATGCTCTAGGTAAGAACATTGACGTATCCACTAAAGAAGCGCAGAAGCTTATTGATGGGTATCTTAATGGATTTCCTAATTTAAAGAAGTGGATGGAAGATTCTAAAGTGTTTGTAAAAGAACATGGGTATATAAAAACACAAGTGGGAAGAGTTAGACATTTGCCAAAAGTTTCATATCTTTACAAGAAGTTTGGAGATAGCTTATTAGATTGGGATTTTCAAAATAGACTTTCAGATCAACTGGGAAAAGAATTAGTATCTAATATGGCTAAAGATTATAAGAATGGGCTCAACAACTCTCTTAACGTACAGATACAAGGACTAGCTGCATCTATTGTAAATAGAGCTGCTATATCCATAAACAGGGAATTTAAAAAAGCTGGCATAAAGGGACAAGTGGTAGCACAGATTCATGACCAGTTAGTTATGGAAGTTGAAGAAGGAAGGTCTGAAGAGGCGGCAGCTATTGTTAAAGATAGGATGGAGAATACTACAAAATTGTCATTAGAGTTAGTAGCGCCTCCTGCTTTGGCACATAATTTGAAGGAAGGTCACTAAATAAAATAAAAAACAAATAAACAATGAGTAAATTAATTGCGTTACACGACAAGGTCATCCTTAAAAAGATTGACTCAGAAGACAAAACAGTAGGTGGTATTATTGTACCAGACATGGGAGCTGAAAAATCAAACTACTTTGAAGTAGTTAGTGCAGGTCTAGGCATGTACGATACCAATAACGGTAAGTATTATCCTATGCATGTAGAAGTAGGAGATACAGTTATTGTACCAAAAGCAGTAGTAACACAAATCATTGTAGACGGTGATGAGTATTATGTATGCCGTGAAGTAGAAATTCTTTCAATTATTAAAGACTAATGGATATAGTATATTCTATAACAGAGTTTAAATGGGTTAAGAAAGATAATACTTTCTATGCTGAGGCAGATAACCTGCACCCTGATGGAGATTATAAGTGTACTTTTCCAAACGGTAGGAAAAAGTTTTATATAAAGAACCATAGGACAAAAGGATTTAGAAGATTTATACTAAACAAAGAATATGATAACGTCTTACAATTTACAAGCGAAGACGGTATATTATGTAAAATACAAACAAAAACAAAATGATAAAGACAGAATTTGGAACAGACCTCAAAAAGAAACTCCTAGAGGGGGTTAACAAGATTAATGCAAGTGTATCCTCTACACTGGGACCTGCAGGTAGGAATGTAATCATTAGAGGTGCTGACGGTACTATTAAGATTACTAAGGATGGTGTTACAGTAGCACAATCATTTAGTAAGCTTGAAGATCCTATTGAGGATATCGGAGCTCAAATGATTAAAAGCGTATCAGTAAGATCAGCAGATAAAGCTGGAGACGGTACAACAACTTCTACATTACTTGCGTCCGTAATGGTGAATGAAGGTATTAAAGCTATCACACAGGGATCTAACGCAGTAGAAGTAAAGAAAGGCATAGATAAAGCTGTATCAGCAGTAGTGGCCGGTTTAAAGTCTATCTCTAAGGATATCTCCTCAGAAGATCAGATTAAACAAGTAGCAACTATTTCTGCTAACAACGATACTGAGATTGGTACATTAATCGCAACTGCTTTGGATAAAGTGGGTACTGATGGTATAGTAGCTATTGAAGAGTCAAAGTCTGGTGAGACTTCTTTAGAAGTAGTAGAAGGTATGATGTTTGACAGAGGTTTCAAATCTCCATACTTTGTTACAGACAACTCCACAATGCAGGCTGTATTTGATAAGCCGTTGATCTTCTTGTACGATGGCAGACTTACTAGCACTGCACAGGTGTTGCCATTGTTGCAAGCAGCTCACGCAGAAAGCCTTCCGCTACTTATCGTTGCTGAGGACATTGAGCATGAGGCACTGGCTATCTTGGTAGTTAACAAAGCAAACGCTACAATTAAAGTATGTGCTGTAAAGGCTCCTGACTTTGGTGATCGTAGGACTGCAATCTTAGAAGACATTGCAATCCTTACTGGTGGTACTGTTGTATCTCCTACTAAAGGTAATAAGATTGAAAAGATGAAGCCTGATGAGTTCAAGCCATTGTTCGGTAAAGCTCGTATGGTAAATGTATCATCTAAAGATACCACTATCATTGATGGTAAAGGATCAGTAGAAGGAATTGAGCAGAGGTTGAATGATATTAAAAAACAAATCGAGATTGCCAAATCTAACTTTGAAATTGAAAAACTCCAAGAGAGATTGTCAAAACTTACTGGCGGTGTTGCTATTATCAATGTTGGTGGTATGAGTGAGATTGAGATGAAGGAGAAGAAGGACCGTGTAGACGATGCACTACACGCTACTAAAGCTGCCTTAGATCAAGGTATTGTTCCTGGTGGTGGTATGGCATTAATCAACTGTATAGACTTGCTTAAAGAGGCTGTATTGAATTGTGATAACGATGATCAAGAACTGGGTGTACGTATTGTTACTAAAGCTTTGTATGCACCATTTAAAACCATCCTTACCAATGCTGGTATTGAGAATGCATACGAGATCCTAAGCAATGTAAAGAGCGATGCTAACGGTGAAGAAGATAGCACATGGTACGGATATAATGCCAAGACTGGAGAGATTCAAAACTTCTTCACAGCAGGTATCTTAGATCCTACTAAAGTAACAAGGACTGCTATTGAGAATGCTGCCAGTGTAGCTGGAACTATCCTCACCACAGAATCAGCAGTATACTTTACAGGAGATGAGAAGAAAGATGATATCGATTATAGTCAATTCATGCAATAAAAATAAATAATATGCAACAACAAAACCCGTTAGCAAATGTAAGATTTGACCAGACTACTGGAGTAGTATGTGAAAAATGTGGTAGTAATCTATTCACTGAAGGTTTATACCTTCGTAAGGTTTCTAAATTCCTTGTAGCTGCTACTAGCGATAAGGATCAAGTTATCCCAGTTCCAACATTCTTCTGCGTGAAGTGTAAGCATGTGAACAAAGAGTTTTCACCGCTAGGAATGGAAGAAGAAACAAAAGGAGGAGATGAAGAAATGGATAATTACAATCCTATTTTCTAAAAATAAATGTTATGACATTAGATGAAATAAACGAAGGTGTTGAACAGTGCAACAAAAAGTTAGACGATTACAATATTCAGATAGAAGCCCTATCTAATAAGGACGATCTAATGTCTGAAGATGTTCAAGCACAATTTGACTATTTGCTAAGAGAGATAGAGAAAACAACAGGAGAGCTAGAAGATTTGATAAAACAAATACAATGAAAGAAGCAATCGCTTTATCAGAAAGCTTAGCTCCAAGAATCAGAAGAGAGAAGGGAGAGGGACAAAAACAAATATCCTTCTCCCAATACTCTGTTTATGAGTCATGCCCTCACCGTTGGTACCTTACTTACGCTCAAGGTCATTATTTATTTTCAGCAAGTATTAATACTGTTTTTGGTACAGCTATACATGAAGCCATACAAAAGTACTTGGCTATATTATTTAAAGAGTCTGTTAAAGCATCTGATGCTTTTGATATGGTAGAACACTTCGAGAAAGTATTCAGAGATGAGTACATTAAAGAAGTTACTAATAACGGAGGCGCACACTTCTCTACAAAACAAGAGATGGCAGAGTTTTATCAGGATGGAGTAGATATACTTAATTACTTTAGAAAGAAGAGAGTTGCTTATTTTTCTACAAAGGATATGGAATTACTTGGTATGGAAATCCCTCTACTAACAGAGATCCGTGATATAACAGATACTTTCTTATTTAATGGGTATATAGATCTAGTTCTTAGAGATAAGACTGACGGTACCATTTATATTGAGGATTTCAAAACATCTACTAAGGGATGGAGAGATTACGAGAAGAAGGATGAAATAAAACAAGCGCAGATCCTTTTGTATAAGAAGTATTTTGCAAAACAATTTGCAGTAGATGAATCTAAGATTGTTCCTAGATTTAGAATCCTTAAGAGAAAGCTGTATGAAAATGCTGATTTTCCTCAATCTAGAGTGCAAGTACATGAACCTGCTAATGGAAAGGCTAAAGTACATCAAGCTGGACAACGCCTTATCAATTTCATAAACGAATGTTTTAATGAAGATGGTACTGCTAAGGAGAAATATCATACCAAAATATCATCCGGTAACAACTGCAGATTCTGTCCATTTAAAGATAGGGATGATCTTTGTGATAAAAAAAATATGTGATAGACTTCATTTTAATGTAATTTTTATATATTTATTATATATAAATACATTATGAAAGATAAATTAAAACTAACAAGTGTTAAAATACACAAAGATCTATCTGAAAATTTTAAGATAGAAAGTGCAAGGACAGGGTTATCATTACAAAAATTTGTAAATAGGACTATACATTTGTATCTGACAGATCCCGAATTTCAAGTTAAAATGTTGACTTATAATAACTTAGCAACTAGCGGAAGTCTTTAAAAAAATAAAAACAAATAATGAAAGCAGGTTATATCAAAAAAGAAGACAGGAAAAAAATCCTCTTCATAGGGGACGATATTAGGTTTTTCTCAGGTATCGCAACTATTTCCAGGGAGTTAGTAATAGGAACAGCCCATGCATTTAACTACGCTTGTATAGGGGGAGCTATAGATCATCCGGACAAAAATAAAAGGATGGATCTATCACAGTCTACAAATGAAATTGCAGGTATCCCAGATGCATCAGTTGTATTGTATCCCACTAATGGATATGGGACACAAGATTTAATAAGACAGCTTGTCAATGTAGAAAAGCCTGACTTACTAGTATTTATAACTGATCCTAGATATTACGAGTGGTTGTTTAGATTAGAACAGGAGATTAGAAAAACTATTCCAATGGTTTATATTAACATTTGGGATTGCGAACCTGCTCCTCTGTATAACAAGAACTACTACAGATCTTGTGATACTCTTTTGGCTATTTCTAAACAAACTAAGATACTTAATGAAGTTGTTTTAGGAGAGTATGCAAAAGACAAAACTATTAAATACTTTCCACACGGTATTAATGAGAATAATTTTTACCCTATAAGAAAAGGTCACGACCTATATCTAAAATTACAATCCTTTAAAAACAATCTTCTTAAGGATAGAGATTTTGAATTTGTTCTATTGTTCAACAGTAGAAACATCAGAAGGAAATCTATACCAGATACCATAATGGCGTTCAGACATTTCCTAGATCAACTACCTTCAGAAAAAGCAAACAAGTGTTGTTTAGTGCTGCATACTCATAAAGTAGATGATAACGGTACAGATCTGCCAGCAGTTATTGATTTAGTAATGGGAGAAAGAGGAGATCAAATAATCTTTTCAAATCCTGGAGAAGGAATTGAATACATGAATATGTTGTACAATTCTTCTGATGCTACTGTTTTATTATCTTCTAACGAAGGTTGGGGATTATCTCTTACAGAATCAATGATGTGCGGTAGAATGATTATTGCAAACGTAACTGGCGGTATGCAAGATCAAATGAGATTTGAAGATGAAAAAGGTAACTGGATTGAGTTTGATGAGTCTTTCTGTACTAACCATCTGGGAAGATACAAGAAGTGCGGAGAGTGGGCCATTCCGGTATTCCCTTGCGGAATAAGCATCCAAGGGTCTCCCCCAACTCCATACATCTCAGATGATAGAATAGACTTCAGAGATGCGTCTAAAGCTATTATGGAAGTTTATAATATGGGTGCAGAAGAGAGAGATAGAAGAGGTTTGATAGCTAGGGATTGGGTAACTTCTTCTGAATCTATGATGAGCGCAAGAGCTATGTCAGAGAATTTTGTATCAACTATTTACGAGACTTTGGATAAGTGGAAACCTAGAGAGAGGTTTCATATTAAAAAAATAGAAGAAAGACCGTTAAAAACTCTTAAACATTATATATCTTTGTAATCAATTGTTATGAATAAACTTACTTGTGTTGTTTCTTGTCCTATAGATATTATTTCGGGATATGGATCTCGGAGCAGAGACTTTGTTAAAGCTTTAATTAAAGCTAAAGGAGAGGATTGGGATATTAAAATACTGTCCCAAAGATGGGGAGAATGTCCTTACGGGGCATTAAGTAGAGAAGTTCCGGAAGAGATGGATCTCATTAATAGGGTAATACCTCAGATGGATACTCAGCCAGATATATGGTTTCAGATTACAGTAGCTAATGAATTTCAACCTGTAGGTAAAGTTAGCATTGGAGTATCTGCTTTAGTAGAAACTACAATCTTACCAGCTGAATTATTAGAAGGCCTCAATAGAATGAATTTTAATATCGTATCTTCTAACTTTGTAAAAGAAGTAGCACAGAGGACAAGTTTTGATATGATGGATCCTAACACAAATCAAAAACAAAAAACGGTTAAATTAAATAAACCTATAGAAGTTTTGTTTGAAGGAGTTGACACTACAAAATATAAAAGATTAGAGAAGTCTAATTTTGATCTATCTGAAATAAAAGAAGAGTTTTGTTTTCTGTCTGTAGGTCATTGGCTAACTGGAGTGATGGGTGAAGATAGGAAGCAGTTGACTATTTTAATAAAAGCATTTCTTACTGCATTCAAAGATAAAAAGAAAAGGCCTGCCCTCATATTAAAAACAAGCTTAGCTGGTTTCAGTATTATTGAAGAAGAAAGTATACTGGACAGTCTAGATATTATAAGAAAGACTGTAGGTGGTGATATGCCAAACATTTACTTATTGTATGGAGAGCTTACTGAAGAGGAGATGAACAATCTTTATAATCATGAAAAGGTAAAAGCCTTTGCTTTGGTAGGTAATGAAGGATTTGGTAGACCTTACTTAGAGTTCTCTGCTGCGTCTAGTAAGCCTGTAATTGCTTCTCCTTTTAGTGGACATACTGACTTTTTAAATGAAGAGTATAATATCTTTGTACAAGGAAAAGTAGAACAGCTACACCCTTCAGCTGTAAATCAATTTTTGATAAAAGAAGCTAGTTGGTTTAAAGCAGATCCTAAATCAGTAGAGGATACGCTAAAAGCTGTATATGAAAACTATAATAAGTACGTAGATAATGCAAAGAGACAAGGACACCAATCAAGGACACAGTTCAGCTACGACAGTATGGTAGAAAAATTGGCTGAGATACTTGAGAATAACGTTCCTAAGTTGAGCGTCCCTCAAATGATAAAACTTCCAAAGCTTAAAACTTTATAGTATGACAAGTTATGAATTTGTAATTTGGTTAAAAGGATTTACAGAAGCTTGTAACGATTACACTGCTACTCCAAAGCAGTGGGATCGTATTAAAGAAGTGTTGAATGAAGTAGAAGACTATGAAGAGGATAATGGATTAGATTTAGAAATAGATGATTTTGAACCTGAGGCTCCTCTACACAATCCTTCCTATACAGGAAGTCCTATATTATTTAACCCAGGTTCCTCAGGAACAATCCCAATCCATGGATCAGGATTTGGATACTATACCAGTACCACACTGCATAAAACAACCCCAGAAGAAACAAAAAAACAATTATTAGATTAATATGCAAGATCAATTAACAACCTGCCGAAAATGTAAGAGTCCATTATGTTATGAACGCCATAATGATGGAGTAGTGAGCTGGGACTGTTTACAGTGTGGATTCACTACAAATACTTTATTACTTCAAAATACAGAAACTGTAGTATCTTATGAGTCTATGATTCCAAACTTGTTTAGAGATATTAAGTATTTAGATGAGGATGGATTTGTATGGTACCCGACAACTATAACTAAAGAGGGTGTAGGTATTGTATTTGCGGATGGTACGTCTAAAGATAGTTGGAAGTGGGCATTCGCTCCTCATGTGCCAGTAACTGAGGAAGAGAAGGAGAGGTTCAAGAAAGCAGATGGAACTTACCACCAGTACAAGACAGACATGAAACATGTTCTTCATTTTGATCAAGAATATTTCTCAAGGGCTTTAGAGGCCGCAGGATTAATTTAATATCATGGTACCTATATCATATTGTATAACGACTCATAATGAAGGAGAAGCTTATATAAGACCGCTCCTAGAAAGATTATTAAAGCACCTACAACCGGAAGATGAGGTTGTAATAGTAGATGATTTCTCTACAGACGAATCTACAGTAGCCGTATTAGAGGAGTATAGAGATAGAGTTAATTTGTATTTCAATTCATTGGATAATGATTTTGCAGCACATAAAAACTTTGCTAAGTCTAAATGTACAAAAGATTACATCTTCTTTATAGATGCTGACGAGAACTTACATGAGAATTTATTGATAACTCTAAAAGAGATACTACTTAATAATTTAAATGTAGACATGTTCCTAGTACCAAGGATTAACGTAGTACCCGGACTTACCCAACAGCACATTCAGAAATGGGGATGGCAAGTAAATGATAAAGGGTATATTAATTACCCAGATCTTCAAACCAGGATCGTAGTAAACAAACCTGAGATAGTGTGGGAGAACAAGGTACATGAGAGATTGGTTGGTCATAACACCCACGCAGCACTTCCATTTGAAACCGAGGACTATTGTCTTCTCCATGTGAAAAGTATAAAAAGACAGGAGGATCAGAATAACTTCTATAATACTTTGTAATGAATATACTATTCCACTCCAACCAATTAGGAGTTAGAGGAACTGAAGTGGCTTTATATGACTATGCCCACTATAATGAAACTATATTAGGTAATGTATCTTATATAGCAGCTCCTGCTAATTCTGATATGTCTGCTTTAGAAAAGTTTAAAAGTAGATTTGGAGATAGAGTTGTATTGTATAATACTTTTGGAGAGTTAGGACTATCCTCTTCTTATAAAATAGATGTTGCTTATTTTATAAAGGCTGGATTTAATGATGGTATATTGTTTCCTGGGGCTAAAAACATTGTACATGCAGTATTCGATGCCTCTGACAAACATGGAGATGTGTATGTAGCAGTTAGTGAGTGGCTGGGTAAAAAGCACAATGTAGACTATCTTCCTCACATCGTATCTCTACCTGATATAAAAGAAGACTTTAGAGACTTCATTGGAGCCTCTCATAGCGATATTATATTTGGAAGATATGGAGGGCTTGATCAATTTGATATTCCATATTTAGGAGAAGTTATAAAAGCAGCTGCAGACAAAGGAATTAAATTCTTGTTAATGAATACAAAGCAGTTTAATTTTCAACACCCTAACGTTATGTATTCAGAAGCTAATACAGATATGAATACAAAGACAGCCTTCATTAATACATGCGATGCTATGATACATGGAAGAAGCGATGGAGAGTCTTTTGGTTTAGCGGTGGCAGAGTTCCTACATCAAAATAAACCAGTAGTCACTAACATACAATGCAGAGATAGAAATCATATACATGTTCTTGGGGACAAAGGTTTATACTATAGCAATGGCAATGAGCTGTATGCAATACTTACATCTTTTGAAAAGAAGAATTACAATGTTAAGCCCCTGGTAGATCAATTTAAACCTGAGGTCATTATGCAAAAATTTAAAATAATAACAAATGGCTGATTACAGTGGCTGGGATGCCACATTAAAATCCACACTAGACAAAGAAGTTCAAGAGGCAGTTGACAGTTTAGAACCTAATGGAGTGTTATATGACGTAGGTGGAAATGTAGGATCCTTTACAGACTTAGTTTTACAAAAACTTCCTGATGTAGAGGTGTATATATTTGAGCCTATTAAAGATTATTATAATTACATTGTGGAACGATTTCAAGATAAACCTAATGTAAAAGCATTTAACTACGCTCTTATAGAATCCAATAGAGAAGTGTCTATATCTAGATCAGGAGAAAATCCTGGATGGAATACTCTTTCCGAAATAGTTTCTTACGGGCAACAAGAACTAGTATCAGGTAGATCTTTATCAGATTTAATTAATACAGATAAGATACCCCTACCACAAGTTATAAAAGTAGATATAGAACAATCAGAATATTTATTTATAGAAGGATGTAAAGAGTTGTTCAAACAACATATACCAAGTAAAATAGTTATGGAGATTGGTTTTATACCTGGAAATCCTATGTGGGATAAAGAGAGAGATATGATAGAATATCTATTCAGCTTAGGGTATAAAAGATATGAGTATGAAAATAAAACCTCAACTTACGATGCAGTGTTCAGCAAATAAAATAGCGTTCATATTTGCACACCGTCCTACGGATGTTTGGAACACGCCATTGAGCTTGGTTAAAGATTTTGAGTCTAGAGGATGGGAAACTAGAATATACTCTCTATTTGATATATACGACAATTATGTAGATATCAATATACAACGTCTTATCGATGATAGTACATCAAAAGAATTTAACCCAGACATTGTAATGTACATGGATTGGGGCAGATTTGATTCTCCTTTACTAGATAGTAAAAATATACCTGGAGCTTTCTGGGTAATGGAATCAGGAGATGATCCTCAGAACTTTGAACGTAATTCTAGCAAAGCCTCTAAGTTTCATCTTACTTTAACTCCGGCCCATGATTCTTACTTAGAATATAAGAGGAGGCATATAAATGCAGAGTGGTGGACACACTTTGCAGATAGCAATATACATAAGCCATATTCAGGGTTTACTCCGTTTGATGAACTTCCAAAGGTTAGATCTACTAGAGGCCCTGGCGGATCTAATCTTATGGATTACTTAAGTCAGATAATGCCTGATAAGTTTATAAATAGGAATGGTTTATCTGGAATGGAGTATGGTGACTTTCTTAACAGCGGAGTTATAGTATTTCAACAGAGTAGGTGGCACGAGATAACTAGAAGATTGTTTGAAGGTATGGCTTGTGGAAAGTTAGTTATAACAGATAGACTTCCTATTCAAAGTAACATAGATGGATTGTTTATAGAAAATGAAGATATAATATATTATGATAGTTTAGGGGAATGTATTTCAAAAATAAACTACTACCTTAGCGAAGAAGCAAAATTAGAAAGAGAAAGAATAGCTTTAAATGGATACAATAAAGTTATTAATAATCATACTCAAATTCAAAGAGTAGATATTATTTTAAAGAAATTCAAAGAGTACTGACAATGAATAGGAAGTTTTCAATTGTAATACCTACAATGTTTAAATGTCCGGACATTACAAATGAGTTGCTAGGCAATCTGTATGATGATCCTGCTGTTTCTGAAGTGATAGTGATAAACAATACGGAAGAGCCTAACAATGTTACTAAGATAAACGTAAGTAGCAAATTACAAATACAATCACAAAGTAAGAATTTATATGTAAACCCTTCTTGGAATCTGGGGGTATCTGTTGCTAAAGAGCCTTATGTAGGTATTCTTAATGATGACATTATAATTGCTGAGGGTTTGTTTTCTGGTCTTTCTAATGTTCCTATTGAAAATTTAGGTGTAATAGGGGCATCACATGGGTCTCTTATGCAATTAGATAAGCCGGAAAGGTTTATGTCAAAGGAATTTCAAATTAAAGGTATGCCGGAAAGAACGTGGGGATTTGGTATTTTTATGGTTTTACATAAAAATCACTACCCACCAATACCAGAAGACATGAAAATATGGTGTGGAGATGATTATATATACCACCAGAATAGAATAGCAGGAAGACAAAATTGCATACTTATTTGCCCTATTCAAACTAAAATGAGTACTACTTCTGATAATCCTATCTTTGATGAAATAAAAAACAATGATGTAGAGATATATAATTCAAAATATAAAGTATGAAAAGATACGAAATTATAAACAAGTTCATAAAAGAAAGGGGATATAAAGATTATTTAGAGATAGGAGTATACACCGGACAATGCATGAGAGAAGTCATTGCAGAAAATAGAACCGGAGTAGATCCAGGATCCGAAGGTCATATAGCTGAAGAAGTAACTCACCCAGTAACATCAGATGCTTTCTTTAAGAGTATTAAAGGATCTGATAAGATGTACGATATTATCTTCATAGATGGATTACATCATTCCTATCAAGTAGACGTTGATATAGAAAACGCATTAGTACATCTTAAAGATGGTGGAGTTATAGTAATGCATGACTGTAACCCAGAACAAGAGGTATACACATTAGTACCTAGAGTAAGCCCTATATGGCATGGAGATGTCTATAAGTCTGTTTTAAGGTTTAGATCTAAGAGCTTACATAGTTTCTTTACAGTAGACACAGACTGCGGATGTGGGGTTATATTTAAAGATTATAAAGGTGACTCACATAATAGTGTAGAAGATTACAAAAAAGCATTATCTTCTTGGAGTTATTTCTTTGACAACAAACAAAGACTTTTAAATTTAATTAGTATAGAAGCCTTTATAAACACAGATTACAATGAGGTGGGACGTAATTAATTATTTAGTAGAGCAAAACAACTACAAAAGATATCTAGAGATAGGGGTGCAAGAATACTACTCAAACTGCGATAAAATAAAGGTAGAATTTAAAATAGCAGTAGACCCAGCCCCCAAAAGTAAATGTGATTTTATAGGTACATCAGACGAGTATTTTTCTTCTATAGATAAAGATGTTATGTTTGATATAGTCTTTATAGACGGGTTGCATCAAAGCGATCAAGTATTAAAAGATATACAGAATTCTTTAGATCACTTATCTGAAGGGGGTTCTATAGTTGTACATGACTGTCTTCCAGAAGCGGAATATCAGCAAGTAAGAGAGGATAATCATAGGGAGTGGACAGGAGATGTGTGGAAAGCTATAGCTATGTTAAAAGGCACTAGAGAAGATTTGGATATTAAAGTTTTAGATCATGATTGGGGATGTGGGATTATACAAAAAGGTATCCAAGAACTAGGCAAATATAAGACAGTAGAAGAGCTTAACTGGCCAATATTTGAGTTTAATAGGAACACATTGATGGGAGTTATCTCAGAGGGAGAATTTATAAATTACTACAAAAATGACAAAGCTTAATCTATCTATAGGCATCCTTACGTGGAATGCACACAGTACTCTTAAGAATACTTTAGAAAGTTATAAATTATCTGGGTTACTAGACATGGTAAACGATGTCTGTATTTTCGCACAAGAAGGAAAAGAATTAGATTACAAAATAGCATCTGACTATGGTACGGATATAATAATGAGTCCTACCAACGTAGGTATAGGAAAGGGTTTAAGTACTTTAGCACACGCAGCAGAGACTGATAATATATTACTTCTAGAGAATGATTGGATTATTCTGCCTGAACTTTTTCCTGTCGTATACAGTGAGGTATTTAAAGGACTGTATATGGTAGAACAAAAAAAGGCAGACGTAGTTAAATTTAGGAGTAGAAGAGCTCCAGGAGATCCTTTATACACTTTGCAATTCGCAAATTGCGAAATGACTAGCCCTAAGCATTTGTTTGAGTGTGTTCATTGGAGAGAAAATCCAGACCAAGATTTCCCTGAATACATTAGTAAAGATCCAGAAACAGGACTGTACTATGCTAAAGCAAAGTACGCTAACCAAACTAACAATCCTTGTATTTATAATAAAGAGTTCTATATTAAAACCATATCACCATTTTCCGGAGAGGGTAATGAACTAGAGGGTAAGATAGATGGATGGTGGCAAGAACAGGATATCACAGTTGCGCATGGAGAAGGATTGTTTACACATTACAGACTTGATAGATGAAACAAATAACGCTTGCTACTTTATTAGTAATTTTAAGTATTACCGCATTTACACAGCACACAGTATTGCTAAAGCATAAACAATACGAAACCAATTTTGATACGTCTTTAAAGTATCCTAAAAAAGTTTATTGGGTAGTAACTAAGAAATCATTAACTTGCGTTACCAAGTATCCAAGATCTAATAGATTTGTATCTGACCCTTTACTGCCTAAACAGACTGATCTAGATAAAGATTATGTGAGGTCTGGGTATGATAGAGGCCATAATTTTACAGCGGCTGATGCTGCTTGTGATTCCACATCTATGAGAGAATCTTTTTTCTTTTCTAATATGACACCCCAACACCCTACAGTAAATAGGGGAGACTGGAAACAACTAGAAGAGTTTACAAGAGAACTATCTCTAAAGCATGACTCAGTAAAAGTATGGTCAGGATCTTGGGGAGTTCAAAGTAAGATAGGAAGAGTTACAGTACCAACCGATTGTTGGAAAGTTATTTATATAGTTAGTAGTAAAGAGTGGATGGCATTTCATTTCTTTAATACAAGGTCTGGTACTTTAGGATTAAAAGCCCACGAGGTATCTTTAGACTTCATAGAAAAGCAAACAGGTTATAAATTTAAATAATGTTATTATGATTTTTGATTGTTTTACTTTCTTCAATGAACTCGATCTACTTGAGTTTAGGCTAAGGTTATTGTCAAATGTAGTAGATAAATTTGTTATATGTGAATCCAACTACACACATAGTGGTAAACTAAAGCCATATTATTTTGAAGAGAACAAAAGTAGGTATGCTAAATGGATAGATAAAATAATATACCTACCTATAGAACAATCTGTAGAAGGTTTAAATTTTGATAAAGTAACTACATACACTCCTACAAATGGTTCTTGGATATTAGAAAACGAACAAAGGATGGCACTGCTACATGCTGGGGAGATTATGAAGGATGATGACTTTATATTAGTAGGAGACCTAGATGAAATACCTAACCCAGAAGCTATACTAGCATTAGAACAAAGCGGTATAATAGTAAACGGTATAAACAATGCAGTTTCTTTTCCAATGATATTCCATTACTATTATATGAATTGTCAGATGGAAGGGTATGATAGAATTTGGAATGGAACTGTTGCATGTTTTGCAGACTACTTTAAACAGGTTGGACCTCAATATTTTAGAGATCATAGGAACCACTTTACCCGAATACCAGTAAATGCAGGATACCATTTCTCATATCTGGGAGGGCCTGATAAAGTTAAAACAAAGATTGAATCATTTGCACACACTGAATTTAATAGGCCGGATATAACATCTGACGTTAATATATCTAATGCTGTTAACAATGGACAGGATATATTCAAAAGACCTGGAATATCTTATAAGGTAGTGCCCATTGAAAGCTATCCAGAATCTATAAGATCCCTAATGCTTGAGTATCCACAATTCATTAAAAATGAAGTTACAGTCCCTAACTCCTAAGTCTTGCTACGCAACCATAGCTACTATTACTAAAGATAGTATGGATAAGCTGAATTTATTTATGCAGTATAATGCTGACTTGATAAAACAGTTCCCACACGTCATTATCTCCACAAATAGCTTGGATGACACTTCAATACACACAATCAACCTATATCATAATACATGGCGTAAATTGGTCCCTAATTGCATTATACTGAACTCTACTGTAAATAGAGGACATATGTTCGGTACTATAGACCTGGAAGAGGCTATATTAAAGTATATCAAGAGAGAACTGCCTGAAGTTCAATATTTATGGAAGTCGATGGATGATGTTATAACTACTACCGATCTATTAAATTTAGAAGTAGAAGAGGCTGAGTTTTACTATATTCCGGGATTTAGCTATGAATCAATACAAAAAGCAGGTGGAAGAGAGAATCTACGTAAAGTTTATGAAGTGTTTGACTCAGGTTTTTACACTCCTCAAACTACTTTTTTTATTCTTAATGTCACTAATATTGATAGTATTTACGGGAACGATGTCGATACTAAGATTAATATTTATCAGGAAGTTAAGGCACGGAACCCGTCTATAAAGCCTTGGGAAGTTCCTTTTGATATTAAATTTGATTGTGAGACTCACTTGGGTAGGACTACCAAAGATCTAAGAAAATATTGTTTAATCGAAGACCAATTCGAGGAACTTCTCGAAATGGTGTACTATCACAGAATGGGAGACCCATCCCACAAGAATATATATTTCTACAAACCAGGAGTTTGTCATTACCATTTTTATAAAGATTTGATATATAACGTATAATAACTATCTTTGCTATAGATATTTATATGCGTGAGAAACTTAATTAATTTACTACTAGAAGCCCCCATGGACGATGCTACAGCACAGAAGATGCTATCTTCTGGTAAGCAAGTGTCTATATACTATCAAGGGGATAACGATTCCAAAAAAGGCTGGAGAAAGATAGAACCTGTTCGCATAGAAGGCGAAGGGGATGATAAGGCCATGGTAGCCTATGAGATAGAAGGGTTAGGTAAGAAGCCAGTCCTCAAAAAGTATGTACAGAAGAAGATTACCAACTGGAACGTACTGAGTACAACCCCTGCTACTATAGCTGCTAAGGAGAAAGAGAAAGAAAAGAAGGCACCAAAAAAGCCTGGAGCTAAGCCTCCCACCCCACAAAAAAGAAGTTTAGGTACTCAAGGAGATGACTTCTGTGATGCAATAACTAACAAAAGGATAGTTAAGATGTATTATAAAGGAGACGAAGAAGAAGCTCCTGGATGGCGTACAGATGTGCAGGCCGTGTGTTATGGATCTCGTAAAGGAGTTAAGTATGTCAGGGCTTGGGTAGGCGCAGGTAAATCAGTAAGTGCAGACAAAAGTCCAGAAAAGAAAGCATTACCAGGGTGGAGGTTTTTCCGTCAAGACAGAATACAGAAGTGGGAAGTAGATGCTACTAAAACATTTAAAGCACCTCCTAAGGCAGACTTTAATCCTAAAGGAGATAAACTTATGGATACCGTATTCTGTATATCAGACTTTGCACCAGACGCACCACCAACAGGATTGCAAGAAGCTACTATGCTATCAGCAATAAAGGAGGCTATCAATATTTTTTAAACTATGAATATGAACCAGAAAAGAAATAAGGAGCTTAAGAAAAAGAGAACGGTGCCTTTTCTGAATTATACCGTTAGAGACTTCTCTGACTATAGTGAGATATCTTCTATGCCGGAGACTCAAAAAATAGTATTTGATAATCTTATAGATGCGATAAACTTTAGTATACAAAAGAAAAAAGAGTATGCTGAAATTTTTAAAGTAAGTGAAGATAACTCCGTATCTTTAAGTAAAGATAATTGGGTTCCTGCTGTAGAGAAAGCAATAGAGTTCTACGCAGAACTTGAGGATTATGAGAAGTGTAAACAGTGTAAAGATATAATACAAACAGTAAGTTATGAGAAAGGAATTCGATCCACAGAATAGCCACGATCAGAATGTTAAAGTAGCTATAGATAAAATAATAGGGCAAGAGACTTCATTTAGAAAAGTAAAGAAGACTCAAGACGATCATAAAAGAATACTGTTCAATAGAATAATAGAGTCCATTATAGTAGCTGAAGAAAGATCTGTAATGTTAGATGAGGCTCACAGCATGGACATGTCTAAGTATAATCAAGTATTCTTTGATGTAATCACAGATTTCCTATCGTTTAGTTTTAACAAACAGCAAGTAAACCTAATAAACTTTTTCTTGTATGACAGGTATTGTACAGATGGTTCTGTACTGGATCTGATAGACGATGATGGCAATACGGTGCCATTAAACACAGCAAGCGATCTGTGGTATCTAGTAAGTAAAAACGCGTAGTTATGGAAATCAAATCATTTAAAAAGCAGAAGTCCAACAGAGGACAAGACTTAAATATAGAAAGGCAAGCTATTGAAAGGGCCATGCGTGATACCATGTCTAATAAAGCCGCTGCTAAATCCATAGGAGTATCATTCAAGACTTACAAGAAGTATGCCCAGATGTATCGTAATGCAGAGGGTATAACCCTGTACGATCTACATAAGAACCAAGCTGCTAAAGGTATCCCCAAGTTCGGTAAGAGAAGACATGATAAAGCTTCCATCATAGATATAATGGAGGGGAAAGTATCTAAAAGCTTCGTATCAATTAAGATATTAAAGCATCAGATTATACAGCACGGTATATTAAAAGAAGAATGTTGTAGGTGTGGATTCAAAGAGCAGAGAGTGTTAGATTACAAAACACCTTTGATAATGAACTTCAGAGATGGGGATAAGAAGAACTGGGCTCTAGATAACGTAGAATTCTTATGTTATAACTGTTTTTTTCTTTGTGTAGGAGAAGTATTTACAAACAAACAACTCTCTGTAATAGAGGACTATACAGATTTAAGATCTGTCAATATAGATCTAGACCTGCCGGTAAAACATGAACAGGCTATAAAGGAATCCATTAACCTAGAAAATAAGAATATTTATAGTAGTGATGAGAGGCCGGAGGACTATGGAAGTGATTTGATATCTACATACAGGAAGTGATGACTAGAAAAGATTATGTTGACAAGACAGCTGATGATCTTATAAAGAAGAAAGATGCATCAGAAAAGTTGTTAGCATTTGCCAATAGAGCCTCAGGACTTACTGCATTTCTGGTGAACAAATCTAAAGACGATGTACTACTAAAGGAGGTTAATAATAAACTACCTGCCTTAAAAGAAAAGTTAGTAGAGCATAAAGCGTTTTTTGAAAGGAAAGAATTTAAAAGCGACCACATTAGAAACTTAAACAATGAGATCACCAAGTGTGAAAAGTTTATCGAAGGGTTGGGAGAAAAAACTACTCTTGAAGATCTCAAGCTTATTATGGACTGGTACTATAAAACCTCGGAGAAGTATGGATTTTGATAAGGAAAACTTGTACATTATAGAGGTCTTAGATAAGGAGAAGACGATTAAAGATGTTCTATCAGAACATGAAAGAGATCTTTCTATGGCTATAGTTGAAAAGATATGCTATGCAATGGATAATGATATAAAGAAAATTAACATAGCTAGAATATACACAGACTCAATAGCAATAACCTTACACACATCATTCCCAAACTTCCAGGAGACATTAGAAACAAACATACAGAATCTAATAAAGCACGAGGAGTATGAGATGTGCGCCATAGGTAAAAAGCATTTAGATATTCTAAAAGAAAAACCTAATAGAAAATATTTGAATATATAAAAATATATATTTATATTTGTAAAACATATGGGCCTAACCGGTATCGATTCGTAATCGGAGGGTAGTACCACACGCAGAGACACCGTACTAGTTCTCTTTAAATCTGTACGAAACAATAAATGACGAGATGTCAACTATGACCTTCGATGACCTTATGGCCTTCGTTGGTGCCGATGAAGCAACATTTGCTTAATCCGCCGAGGTGTCTACAACCTCGCTTCAAACAAAGTGGAACACAGAGTTTCCCCGATCGACTCATTAAATAAGGACTGGGGTGGTGGTTAGCTGTCTCCGGACATCCCCTTACTGATCAGCTTGCAGATCAAAACTACGGTGCAGATGACGGGGGATCTCCCTCTTGATTGTCAGTACTAAGCGTGTGAGATGCTGGTGCTATTGTTCATTGCGAAGACGTGGGTTCGAATCCCACTAGGTCCACTCAAAGGTTTAGGTTAGGATTATGGTTAAAACGAAGGGGGGTGTCTACCCCCTTTCTCTTTTTTCCTATATTTATATAGGAATATGTGTCCTATATGTATAACAACTATGGTTCTTAATGGTCTATTCTGGTTAGCAGGATCACTAGGATTATTAAAGGCAGTTAGTTATGTAAAAAAAAGATACTATCTCTGGAGTAGTAAAAAATGCAAAAAGTGCAGAGATAGAGAATGTTCTTCTGAATAAATTAGTGTTTTGTAATAATAGGTTTCGGTTTATTAAAACCTTATTATTATTATGAAAAAATTTCTCTCTCAATTGTTTAATGACAAGAATACTATTAACGAAAAAAGTTTTATTGGATTTTGTGCGTTCCTAATGATGGTAGTGTTTGCTATTGCAGATATTATAACAGGGTCTTTAGGCAAAGAGCTTATTATTCAAGACTTTATATTTAATTCTTTCTTATGGATGACTTTAGGATGTTTTGGTATAGCATCCGTAGATAAGTTTATAAATAAGAAAAACGAAACCAATAACGAAGAACAATTATAAAAAACAAATAAATGAAAAAAGTACCAGTAAACAAATTGATCTCCCTGATTAACGCAGTAAAAGGAAAAAAGCCAGTGGTAATCATAGCTTCTGTAGTCGCCATTGCTGCAGCTATATTTGCAATAAGTAAAGGCTATATATCAGAAGATATGTTAAATGTAGACGCTGTAGTTAGTTTTATAGAGGACGCTGTTAGTAAAGAAGCCGAAGTAAATGTTATTGATACTGTGGCTACACAAGTTGTAGTTGATAGTGTAATAACTCAATAAATGAAGAATCTATCTAAAGAAGAACTACTTAGTAGGCTTGAAGCGATTAATCGTAGCAATGCTATCATCTATTTTGATCTAAATGGAAAAATTTTAGGCGTTAATGCTATTTTTCTACAAGCAATGGGATATGGTGTAGATGAACATGAGGAGCTTATTGGTAAGCACCATAGTATTTTTGTATGTGAAGATTATGCAAGGTCATTGGAGTATGAAAAGTTTTGGGATATATTAAGGAGTGGTAAATACTATCAAGGAGAATTCGAAAGAAGGAAAAGAGATGGTAGTCTTATCAACTTACAAGCAACATACAATCCTATTTACGATGAGAGTGGTACTATTACTAAAGTAATGAAAGTTGCTACTGACATTACTACGATTGTTAATAGTAAAAAACAGATAGATGCTATTAATAAGAGTACTGCAACTATTAGTTTTGATATGGATGGTTTTATTTTAGATGCCAATGCTGTGTTTTTAGAAACAATGGGTTATAAGGCTAATGAAAAAAACCAAGTAATAGGAAAGCATCATAGTATTTTTGTAACTTATGAGTATTCAAAATCAGATGAGTATAGTAAGTTTTGGAAATCCTTAAAAAGTGGTAAGTTTTTTGATGGGATATTTGAAAGAAAAAGAGTAGATGGCTCTACTATCTATTTACAAGCCACATATAATCCAGTCTTTGACAGCAAAGGAAACGTTACAAATGTAATTAAAATTGCTACTGACGTTACTGAAGCTGTCAATAGTAAAAACAAGATAGACACTCTCTCAAAAGATTTACAGATTGAGTTAGATAACTCCAAAAAACTTAAAGACGCAATTGAAGTAGAGAAGAACGCTGCGTTAAATGATTTGGATATAGTGATGAAGAAAAGCCAATCTGAGCTAATCAAGACGATTGTAAAAGTAGCATTAGGGGTAATTGTTGGTGTTGGATTAGTAACAACTGTACTATATTGGATGGCAATTGTTACACAGAAGGATACCCAAATAATTGGATCAACTTGGTCAAACATGTTCAGCGTATTACTGACCAATGCATTTTCAATAGTTGGAACAATTATGGGTATAAAATATGCTACTCAAGATGATAAAAATAAAAAATAAATTGGTTTATATTTATTATATATATAACTTTGGTAAAAATAACAGTTATGAACAATACAAACATTACTCCAGAACAGCAACTGATCATAGAAAAAGTTGAATATCAACTATCTAATATAAAAGATCAGGATCTTCTTTACTCTTCCATCAGAGAACTTCTTTGTAAAATACCCAATAACTACGATCTAGGGGTAGCAATCAGACGATTATTTAGTTAAAAACATATTAACAGTATGGAAAAGTTTTCAAAACAGTGGTGCGAGATATGGGACCCCTCTAGGCCTTATGACTTTGATATTGAGGCAATTGTAAAAGATATGCATAACGATAGGTACTATCCTATATTTTGTGAAGGGTTTGGTTTTAATTGTATTCATAAAGATGGTTATGATAACATATGGTTATCTTTTGGGTATGATAAAAATGGCAATAGTGCTGTCTGGAGAAGATATAAATCTTTAATAATAGAACAAGAGAAAAAAGCAACCAAGAATGAAAGTAGCAGTATTCAGCGACACTCATAATAAACATAAACAGGTAATACTCCCGGAGTGTGACATTGCTATATTTGGTGGAGATTTATCCTCTGTGGGACACAGGCACGAAGTAGAAAGCTTTCTTAATTGGTATGGTAAGCAACACCAGTGTAAGCACAAGGTATTTATTGCTGGCAACCATGATAAATCATTTGATAAGAAATTCTTCCATAGCTTTGAAGATCATGACTTATTCAAACAAAATGAACATCTAGGTAAGCCTGGGTGGTTAGTAGACATGCTGGATAGAGCCAAGGCTGTATTACATATACACTATCTTGAGAATAGTTCTGTCATAATAGAAGGTATAAAGATATGGGGTAGTCCTATTACTCCAAGCTTTTATAAGCAGTACTGGGCCTTCAATGCCGATAGGAACGAAGATATCCAATCTTATTGGAATACTATACCCAAAGATGCTAACATCGTTGTAACTCACGGACCAGTGCATGGCAAGCTAGATTTTATACCAGAGAGTAGCGAGTATGTAGGATGTATAGATCTTAAAGCTAAGATAGAGGAAATAAGCCCTATGATGTTTGTTTGCGGTCATATACATTCAGGAAGAGGTATATTTAGGACAGATAAAACATTTTATGTCAACGCTTCTATAATGGATAATACCTATAACAAACAAGGAGATCCCATGGTTTTTAATGTAGATGTGGATAACATGTCTATGGATTTTAGATAAAATATCTGTACATTTGCTACAGATCTTTGAAATAAAAAAAGGGCCGATGTAAATCGACCCTAGTGTTTTAAAAATAAACTTGGTTATACTACTTCTTTTTAGAAGCAATAGACCAACCAGCACCGACAAGTGTCATGATGCCTCCGAGTACTTCTTGGAATAATACGTCATCAACTAAACCTTTTGCAACGATAACGCCACCAACAAAGGTTAATGCATGTCTGATGAGTCCTAATACTTGATCTTTCATTTTGATTGATTTAAGTTTAAAAAAAATTCATAACATTTGATCACATATAAATATCTGAAAAACCAAAATAACAAGCCCGAAGGCCACGGGATCGAAAACTCAGGAACGCCTCTCTAATTGCCTTGAGATAGTATCGACTAGGATTACGAAGCGCACCAATCCTCTAAATCGTTAGTTAGCGGTGTAAAGCAACCCCCACTGGAGAATAGGATTGCAATTAAGGTTGATTGGGATAGGGTTGCAGGGTAATGCCTGACCTGACAGGTTAGAAATGCCAATCGTAAAAGCAGATGTCCACGCACCCATCTTCTGCTTTCCTAAACTTTTGACACGCACGACAACTTGGAATGGTGCACGCTGAACAAGCTCTGTGAACGAACACGAAGAATACCTCACGGTGCGTAGGTAAGTATCAAGTTCTTCTGACTGTGGGGAATAGACCCACTCTATAGTCGGGAGGCGTAATGAGGAATGGTTCCAAGTCCTTTAAAAAGGTTGCTTTACCGGTTCGATTCCGGCCCTGACTGCGAGGCCAAAGTAACTTAAAGAGAGGGCCAAATGGAGAATCTCGTAAACTATTCTTAGTTATGACGAGTGCGACCGCCGGTAAAGATCTCAGCAAGTGACACACGGGGAGAGACCCGACCAGCCTCGGTGGTGGAATTGGTAGACACGCAAGACTTAAAATCTTGTTCGCTGAAAGCGAGTACGGGTTCGATTCCCGTTTGAGGCACAGCTGTTGTTCTTTGACATATAAGGAGAAATAAATTATGGAAACATTATCATTCATTTTAGGGATAGCGTTTGTGGTAGTTATTGTAATTGCAATAGTTGCTGTTTATGCTTTCGTTAAGGTAAACAAAACAAGAAAAGAACTAGATGACACTCAAAGAGACGTATCTCATAACATAGAAGAAGTCTATAGGCACATAGGAGATCGTGCTGAAGAGATTATTCGTATGGTAGATTCACGTTGTGACAAATTAGAAAACAAATTAATTAACAAAAAGTAAAATAAAATAAGTTAAAGAACAACAGCAAAAGGACTTATAGCTCAGTCGGTTAGAGCATCTGACTCATAATCAGAGGGTCCCTGGTTCAAGTCCAGGTGGGTCCACAAACTTTAAAAACAAACAGTTATGACAGCACAAGCACTAACAATGACAATCGCATGGGTATTATTAATCGCATCATGGATTATCCCATTTGCATTTAAAACAAAAGCAAACTCAAGAGTTATAGGGATTATTATATCTGCTATATCTTGTGGCATGTTTTTATCTTCTTGGATCTTCACAATTTTTAAATAACAATTATGAAAGCAATATTAGAATTTAACTTACCAGATGATGATAGCGAGTTTACTTTTGCAACCAAAGGTTCAAAGTATTATGTAGCTCTTTGGGATATAGACCAATGGCTCAGAGCTAGAATTAAGTATGACGATACTGTAACCGGAGAACAGTATGAGGCATATGAAAAGACTAGAGAGGAGTTAAGAGACATAATGTCCAGCCGGGGTGTTAGCTTTGACGATTAAAAAATACAAATGAAAAACAGTAAGTTCTATGTAAAAACTCCTTTCAAAGAAAGACTGATTGACTTTATGAAAGGGTTATTGTTTTGGAAAGGCAGGAAAAAAGGCATGATCCATACTAGAGATATTAAGTGGGACGACATCCGTGCTGTGTTCTTTCCTAAAGACTTCTACGAGAAGTACAAATACTTAGGATCTGTACCATGGAAGGAAGATGGGGATATCTTTAAGGCTATGGAACCTTTAGTTATATTCATGGACCACAAGGCAAAACCATGGTGGTGTCCAAGATGGTTCTTAAGATTCTTACATTTGTTTGGTTCTGATAATTCCATTGTAAGAGTTAGGAACAGAGTTTTATCTAACTTGCTACAAAGAATAACTAAAGGCTATTTAATCTTTGATTATAAAACAAAGTGGCATGATTACGATCTTAGAATCAGTGTACATGGCACTAGTCAGATGCAGGACCTGTCTGACGCAATAGAACGTAAATTCTACGATGATGGACTTAGGGTAGATTTGTATGAACAAATCCTAGGACTAGACCCCCATACAAAGTATAGCTCAGGACATCTACCATCAGATTTAAGAAAAGAACTTGATAGGTTAGAAGATATTAACGAAGAAAATTAAAACAATATGCAGAATCAAAACTCAGTATGTTACGTAGCCAGAATAAATGAAATCAAACCAATCGAAGGGGCAGACAAGATTGAACTAGCTGTTGTAGGTGGATGGAATTGTATTATTCAAAAAGGCCAATATGCAGAAGGAGGCTTAGTAGTTGTAGCGACTACTGACGCTGTTATACCTCAGGAACTATCTGATGCCATGAATGTAACCAGTTACTTACGTAAAGGCCAGAGAGTCAGAACTGTGAAACTAAAAGGAGTATACTCAGAATGTTTAATTATTCCATTTAGTATGACAGTGGGAAGGACTAAGGTTGTCAAGACTTGGAAAGAAGGAGATGATCTAATGGAAGCAATGGGCGTGTTCAAATATGAACCTCCAGTTAAAACAATATCATTAGGCGGTGGTAGGAAGATAAAGTACAAAGACAATCCTAACTTTGGTGTTTACTACAAGTTTCCAAACATTAAGAACGTGCCTGATATGTTCACTGGAAGTGATCTTGTAGAGATTACAAGAAAGATACATGGCACCAATGCCAGATACGGTATTGTAAAAAAGAATAAGCTTTCTATTTGGGATAAGATAAAAAGATTCTTTGGAGATCGTTGGGTAGGGTATGAGTTTGTTGTAGGCTCACACAACGTGGAGAAAGGATCTGATTCACAAGGATACTACGATACTAATGTATGGTATGAGATTGCAGAGAAGTATAACCTAAAAGAGAAAATGTGGAACATAGCTAAGACTAGAGGTGTGGATGATATTGGTTCTGGAATGGTGTTATATGGAGAAATATACGGAGCTGGCATTCAGAAAGGGTATGACTATGGGCTTAGTGAGATTAAGTTTGTTGGGTTTGATGTTATGATCAATGGTAAATATGTAGACACCCAAAAAGCTAAATACATTATAGAAGCGCACTTTAGAGTACCATATGTGCCTATTCTATACGTAGGATTCTGGTCTAAGGAAACCCAGGATTCATATGTGATTGATAATTTTATCGAGGGTACTAAAGTGCCTCATGAAGGAGTTGTTGTGAAGGAAGTATCAGGAGACAGAAGAAAGATTGCTAAGGTTATTAATCCAGCATATCTTATCTTTGGGGAGAAGCATGATATTGGTGACTCTCATTAAAAGTATATTTAAACGCATACTGGTTTTTGATACCGCTTTACCGTTAGGAATGGGTATACCCCAGAACAGAATACAAAGTGGTATGACAGCTCGGAAAGACGAGCAAATAGTCAGGTGGCGGAATTGGTAGACGCATAGGTTGAAATAGGATTTGCTTTAAAAAGCTACCTAACTCATTAAGGGTGTACAGGTTCGAGTCCTGTCCTGACTGCAAAAATAAAAGTATATGAGTCCATTAGAGTTAGCAACTAAAATCTATAACCATGTTACTGGTCTTAATAGAAGCAGAGAACAGTGGGATGAATGGGATGATAAACGAGAGATTGAATTTATTAAAAATCTAATTGTTGATAACGAACATAAACCAGTAAGAGAACATAAACGTTTTACCGATGAATGGGGTAAGAGTGATTGGAGAGACACTGGTGAAATGAAAGGATAAAAAAATAATATTATGGACGAACAAGAATTTCTAGACACCCTAATTAATCTACCCGAAGAGGAAGCAACAAACAAAGCAAATGAGAACGGATATCACGTGAGAATTACTCAGAGAGATGATAGAGTGTATATGATAACGTGTGATTTCACACTCAATAGAATTAATTTTCATATTGAAAATGGACTCGTAACAAAAGCAACAACTGGATAGATTATGAAAACATACAGAAAAATAGCAACAGTACAAGCTAAACTATTTGAAGAAGGAGATGAAGACGGATTTATACATCCTCAAGGGTTTATGGGAATGTTGGAAGATGCACACTGGGGGATAAAATCAACACCCATTCCATTTGTTAAGACGTTGGAAAACGATCATCACAAAGGAGAATTTGGTAAGCATTATATATGTGAAGGTGTTAAAGGAGAGAGGTGGCTTGTAGAAAAGGAAATATTTGAATCAACATACGAAGAAGTAAAATAAAAACAGTTATGAAAGAATACCAAATTATAAGGAAACAGTATATAGATGATCAGGGTAGAGAAGGTACTCCGTATTATGTAGTAAAATATAAGGTCCCATTTCTATGGTTTTGGAGGAGATGGAAATGGGTTAAACACGAAGTGTGTTATATGGATTGTTACAGAACTATAACTGAGTTTGATACTTTGGCGAAAGCACAATTATTCGTGAATAAGTTTATATGTGGCGGAGAAATTCGTGATGGTTTTAAAAAGGAAATAGTTGAACATAAAGCTTGTAATTAAAATAATATGAAAACATTTGGACTATTTATGCTTTTAATGCTAGTGTGGATACTAGCTACATTTAATATATTTAAAGGAGTTGGAGATCGTGAAATTCAACTAATGACTCTATCAGTACTAATGGCGTATATATCTTATAAATTAATTAAAGACGAATCAAAAAACTAAATCATGGAAAACAATCGTAGATCATTTTTTAAAGGACTAGCAGCATTCGCTAGCGGAGTAGTAGCAGCTAAAGTATCTGCTTATGTACCAAAGAAAGAAGAACCAAAAGAAGAGCCGATGGTAACTAGCCATGTTACTATTGTGCACGAAGGAGTAGAATACCATCCGCTTATTGTAAAGAAGACAGATGAAGATAAAATGATACCCCAACAACCAAAAAATCAATTCGACATAGTAGGATTCAAAGCAACACTCAGAAAAGCAAACGTATGAGCCTAGAACCAATTCATAAGTTTAACGGGGGTAGAGGGGCAACCCTCTGCCACTCCTGCAGAGTAATCATATCTGAAGGGTTTACAGACTATCTATACTGTCAGGAGTGCGATCCTGTGTACTACAAAGCAAAGCAGGAAGAAGAGCTGGAGGTTGATTATGATGATGAGTCAAAGTACAGATTGTATAGATCGGACGGATTACAGAAAAGGGGACACAATGTTATGTGGATAGAGTGGAATGAAGATCGTACATTTAAAGCCGTCCATAAAGATCCGGCTGTAGGCAGGAGTCTTATTTTAGATGGGAATAGATTTACTTACACCTGGTTGACAACTCCTGTAAAAGAAATTTTGGAGCAGAAAGAAAATTTCATTAGCTTTACAACAGAGAATAGCCAGTATAAACTGTACACGTATGAACAACATTGATCGTCAGTATAAAGAACTTCTCGATCATATTCTACATTTCGGAGTAGATAAGAAAGATCGTACAGGTACAGGAACCAAATCAGTATTCGGTTGGCAGATCAGACACAACATGAAGGAAGGATTTCCATTGCTAACTACAAAGAAGATGGCTTGGAAAACTATGGTGACAGAGTTGATATGGTTCTTGAGAGGTGATACTAATATCAAATTCTTACACGATAATAATTGTCATATATGGGACGGTGACTATGAAAAATCAGGTAGAACAGATGGTGAATTAGGTCCAATCTATGGTAAGCAATGGAGAAATTGGAACGGAAAACCAGAACAAATATCAAACTATGGTGGAGGTGATGTGAATCCATATTTTTGTGATTGTCAAGAACTTTTTGAGGATGGACATTCTAAAGTTAGAAAGAAAAATAAAGGTATAGACCAAATCTCAAACCTAATATCAGAACTCAAAACAAATCCAGATAGTAGAAGATTAATGGTTAGTGCTTGGAATGTAGGTGAATTAAATCAAATGGTACTTCCGCCTTGTCATTATGGTTTTCAAGTTTATACGAGAAAGTTGAGTTTAAAAGAAAGGTATAGCATTGCCAAATATGACTGGCCGCCAGATGGTTTACATAATGTAGCTATAAATCGTTTAGAACAACGAAACATTCCAAGAAGAGCAATCTCTCTAATGTGGAACCAACGTTCAGTAGATACATTTTTAGGTTTGCCGTTTAACATTGCTTCATACGCACTACTACTTGAGATTATTGCTAAAGAAGTAAACATGGTCCCTGAAGATTTGATTGGTAATTTAGGTGATGTTCATTTATATAATAATCATATTGAACAAGCTAAAGAGCAAATAACAAGAACACCATTTGAATTACCTAAATTAAAAATAGAAGATGAAGTAATATGGAAAGAATATGACTGTTTACCTTCATATAAAGTAGCTGATTTTACTTTAGAAAACTATCAATCACACCCAGCAATCAAAGCACCCCTCTCAAATTAAAAATAATGAGATATAAAATAAGACCGGTAGGAGTAGGCAGACGATTAGTAGAAGAGGGAACAAGGTATTATGATACTGAATACCCACACGATTTTCCCATAGGTAATTATTTTGTAGACAAGTTTAAATGTATCCCATCTTTCTTCGATAGCGGAAAGAATAGGTATAAGATGGACGTACATAAGTGTTTCCTTAATGAAGACTTTGCTCTAATATGGGTATACAACAAACCAACAAAAGATGGTATGGATACCATAATGCAAGTGTTTGAAGGCGATAACACGTTAGTAATCATTAAGTACAAAGGCACTTCTAAAAACTCATTAGGAGGATTAAACTACTTTGATCAAGAAGAGGAAGAGGTATCCCCAGACTATGCGTTGATAACAGTCTACCATAGCAATACAGAGTTACTATCCAGTATAAATAAAAAGATATGTAAGTATGTACAAGACTCAAAAATAAAGTCCAAGATATCTTTAGTAACAACTACTCGTGCAGGTTTAGGAACAGTAGAGCAAAACATAAAGCCAACCAATATAGACATACCAATGAACTATGGTGAAGGCTTTGTAAAGATACATGATAAGATTGTAAGCAGGTTAAATGAAGATAAAGGGAAAGGGCTAGTATTACTACATGGTTTACCTGGAACAGGTAAGACCAATTACATCAGGCACCTGTGCGGCCAGTTGAATAAAGAGATTATATTTATCCCACCATTCATGGCAGACAGCATATCCAGCCCAGACTTCATAACATTTCTTCTGGAGCATACCAATTCTATACTGGTAATAGAAGATGCAGAGAAGGTGGTTCTAGATAGAGATGGTGATGGCAGCAGCAGGCAGGGAGTATCCAATCTGTTAAACATCACAGATGGATTGCTTAGCGACTGTCTGTCAATACAGATCATCGCCACGTTTAATACTAGCAGAGATAGAATAGATAAGGCACTGTTGAGGAAGGGAAGATTGATTGCAGAATGGAAGTTTGACGCACTAAGCGTAGAAGATAGCAACAAGCTATTGAAGAGTATAGGAAGGGAAGACGTGACAAACAAGCCTATGACACTCACAGAGATCTATAACATGGACGAAGAAGTTAACGTAGTGCAGGAGGAGAGGAGGACTATAGGTTTCGGAAGATAGTATTTAGTAACAATCAAAATAGACAGTTATGGCAAACACAAAGAGTCAGCAACAAAAGTTGTTTAATTACCTCCGTAGGACAGGTAAGATCACAGCTAAGCAAGCAGAGAAGATGTTCGGAACTAAAAACCTCCGGGCCAGGATCACTAACCTGCGTGAGCAAGGATGGGAAATCGAATCAGTTCGTAACCCTAAGAACCCACGTACAGTTACCTACATGGTAAAGACCGCTGCTTAATGAAAAAATCCGGAGGGAGCAATCTCTCCGGTTATTTTATTTAAAACAACTACTATGGCAATAATTGGAGTATTTGGATATGCCGGTTCAGGTAAAGACACTGTAGGGAAACTTATACAGTATAACATGTCTAAGACTAGGATTCCTATTAAAGAGGTAATAGAAGACTACAGCAATAATGAGTGGTGGTTGGAAGAACAGTCCGGATGGGAGATTAAGAAGTGGGCTGGTAAATTGAAAACTATTGCATCTCTGATCACCGGGATAGAGGTAGAAAAGTTTGAGGATCAGGAGTTCAAGAAAACCAACTTGGGTCCTGAGTGGAATATAACTAAACAATACGAGAGTGACGCTCCATGGATAGCTGAAGGTGGAGAATCATATGAAGAGCCTATGACTGTTAGAGACTTACTACAGATATTAGGGACTGAGGCTATGAGGGAAGGTCTCCATACCAACGTATGGGTCAACGCTTTGATGGCGGATTATAAACCAGGACCTTTCTATCCGGATGTATCTGCAGAAGATCATGCTAAGCTGCCCAACTGGATAATCACAGACACTAGGTTCCCTAATGAGGCTCAGGCTATCAAAGATAAGGGAGGGATGGTTATAAAAGTAGACCGCCCAGGAGTTGGCCCAGTTAACGGGCACCCAAGTGAAGACGCTCTAAAAGATTACAACTTTGACTATGTTATACATAACAATGGGAGTATCAATGACTTAGATAAAAAGGTCATAGAGTTTATCAACAATTTTATTTTTACACCAAATTAAGATATTTATTATATATGTCAATACCTAAGAACATGCCTCTTTTTGGATTTGAAATATTCAGAGAGATTGAAATAGAACTAGAGAGTGTGAAAAGCATATTTCCATACTCAACAAACAACGACTCTTACAGCGCAGTGGTGAACTTGTGTATAGAGAAAATGAGAGAGTTAGCCGAAAAAAAAAGAGCAGAGATAGAAAATAAGATTTGGGACTAACCCATTCACCAAACCCCATTTATGGCAAATAAACCAGTTACAAAAAAAGCAAAGGCTAACAAGCCTGTTCCTTCAAAGACAGTTAATAGCATAGCAGAGAAAAAAAGAATACAGAAAGAAGCTGGGAGAAAAGCCGCTGAGACCAAGAGAAGAAACAAGGAACTCCTAGAAGGAGCAAAGTTCAGCACAGAAGAGCCGTTTAAGATTACCGAACAGATTGTTCTAAGGAGAGAGAATGCAGAGATCAAATCCCTAAAGAAACAATTAGAAGAAGCCGTAAAGGACTACGAGCAACTGTCAGATCTTTATGACATTGCTCTGGCTCTAAAGACTCAGGACATCTCAAAGATAAAGTCTCCTGAAGTTAAGCCAAACAATTCTATAAAGAATGAGGCAACCGCCATAGTGCAGTTGTCCGATACTCACTTCGGTAAGATCATCTTGCCTGCCACGGTAAACGGTTTGAATGAGCACAATCCGGACATCGCTAAGAAGCGTATGGACAAGTTGGCTGAGAACCTATTATCCCTAATAAACAAGGAGAGAGCGGAGGTAAAGATTGAAAACCTAGTACTTGGATTGGGTGGAGATTTCATGGAGAATTCCATGTTGCATGATCATAGCCAGATGGCTACAGCGTTCTCACAGATGGAAGAACTGTTATTCAGCAGGGAACTGTTGCATAAGTTCATAAAGACTATTGCTGAGAATGGGAAGTTTAAAAAGATTATACTTCCTTGCGTAAGGGGCAACCACAGTAGGACTACTAAGAAGATGAACTCTACTATAGATTATAGAACTAACTTTGAAGCCTTGCTATATAATCTGTTGAAGCAAGACTTCAGGGACAGTATGTTTGAATGGTATGCACCAGATAGTGATATCTGTGAGTTCCAAGTCTTTAACAAGAGGATCCGCAGCTTGCATGGATGGCAGGTGAAGAGTGGTGGAGGTATTGGAGGATTGACTATCCCACTTAACAAATACATTCTAAGGATGGACCAGATCAGTAAGTGTGACTACAACCTAATGCACCACTACCACAGTCTGTCTTACCCTACAGCTAACTGTACATTGAATGGAAGCTTGTGTGGGTATGATACCTTTGCAATGCAGATAGGAGCCAGCTTCCAGAAGCCAATGCAGTCATTTCAATTGCTAGATAAAAACAGAGGGTTTACAATCAAAGCACCTATTTTTTGCGATTAAAATAAAGTATATGACAATGTTAGAAGCTTTAATAGAAGCACATCCAGAGACAGAGTTTCTTATAGCAGACGGATTTGACGATGCTATTATAGGGTACCACCCAGGATCAGAAAGACTTATCTATTCTATATCTAAAGCTATTAAGATATTAATAGAAGAAGGGATGAGTGAGGAAGATGCTATGGAACATTTTTACTATAATGTAGAAGGATCATACGTGGGAGAGAAAACTCCTATATGGTCTGACGATACAAACTTAGTAGGATGGTAGGGCTTATTATACTGGGAGTAGCAATCCTAGGTAGCTTGGTATGGCTATGGGCCGGAGGTATAGATTACATGAAAGAAAACCACCCTGATTATAAAGGTGAGGATCTATTTGGGGAGGGGGACAATTAGTCCCTCTTTCTCTTTTGTACCTTTTGCCCTCAAAAGCAAAAAACCCAACTCACAAATGCAGACATATTTTTACAGGGACTTTGATTTTTTAGGAAAGACACAGGATTATGAAAAGATATCAACTGGGGAATTACATTCAAGACTGGCAGAAAAAAATAGCCAAGGCAGTAGAAATAAACCAGAAAGGAATACTGGCGGAGTACTCTGATAAGCAGACGTACTTTCTTGAATGGCACGACATGAAGCCGTTAGAAATAACTGTACAACTAATGAAGGAGATGGGATTTACTGTAGCAAGAGAAAAAGACAATCCCTACCATAAAGAGATAGGGATGTCTATATTACTCGGAGGTAAGTTCTACAACTCAAGGGGCATAATATACAACGATAGAAGTATATGGACATTCAATAGCACAACACTACTGTACATACACCAGATACAAAATATCATATCTATAATAGATCCTACTAAAGATATGTGTGTTTCCGGGTTTTAGATGTTATGCCAATAATCTATATCAAACATATTCGAAGAGTATTCTTCAGGATCATCGTACCCTATTATTTTAAACTTATTACTAATAATAAGACCCAACCTTATCAGGAAAGGTATTACCTTACTATAATAAGGCATCTGTCCAAAGCTACCGTGGTTCTTAGATATGATCCATGGCCAGTCCTCCGTAGAATGATTACCACTTTTTATAATACTCATGCATTTCAAACAGAGTGCATCGTAATGAGAAATAGGTTTTTCTATCATCTCTATAGGAGTAGACATAACAGATAATACTCTCACACAATACCCAAACATAAACTTGTCTGTGAACACTCCTCTAGGCACTCTCCTGCTATGACCAAACATTTTCTTATCCAAATCAAAGAATGTGTTGTATGGCCAGGTATAGGTATACCCACTGTCTACAAGGTAGACGTGTATTTTAATAGTTGAGTCAGCTCTAAACTTCTTATCGTATATAGGTTCTATTCTATATCTACCGAAGTATCCATTGTTATCTAGAAGCTTACTTACTGACTTAACATTAGGTCTATAAGGTCTACTGAACAGTAACTCATTCAATGATACTGAAAACTTGTCACTCTTAAGTTCATCATCTATCAGTAGGTCGCTCATAGTTAGTTAAGGTTTATAGTTATCTTATCAATGACAGAATCGTCTACTATTCTTTCGGACTCAGTCTCTAGTTCATTGACTAGTGTTACAATCTTAGCTATCTTACGATAGTCTTCTATCTCTGTGTAGTATGTGTAACACAATCTAATGTTGAAGATAGCTACATCTAAAAGATCTGGCTTGTCTTTGACATTCCTACCCAAGAAAAGGAGAGATTGAAGGGATAGAGCCATGTACTCCTCTATAGTCTGATCAGTCTCTTCTATATTACTCTTACCTATCTCTAGAGCTGCTTCAAACTCTGATCGGTCAAATTCTAAAATACTCATATGGTTGGTTTTTGTTTATGTAAAGATAATTAAAGGTTTGTTGCCATTGTCAATTATTTCCCCCACAGTCTTAAGAACCCTACTATACCAGGTAAACTTGTCTAGTTGATTCTGTGACATAATCCAATTGTTATCCACTACCTCTCTAAGAATGTCAGTTAGTTTAAATAGAAGAAAGTCCTTGAACTCCTCAATAGACTTATCCCCCTTCAAACTATTACACTTCCTACAGGCGAAGACTTTATTGTTTACTAATGTATTGCCCTCTGATATAGGCAAGAAGTGATCCCTAGTGATGTCCTCATAAGGGAAGTCCTTCTTACAGTAGTAGCACCCTCCTCCCTGCTTCATGTACTGCTCATACAGCTGTTGACTAAATTTTCTTTGGTTCATAATTAAAACGGTAAATATAAAGAATCATCACTAACCTTCAAAGGTATATTTCTTTCAGTTATTATAACATTTAATTCTGCTAAGGCCGCAGTAACCGCAACACGTAGCTCATTAGATACAGAAGAGTTTCTTTTACCAAATAGTTGGTTCAACCTAAGTATGTTGTTATTTGATTTTGCATTACTTAAAATATTCAAACCTAGACTAGCTTCCTCTCCCATCCAGCTTATATGATATGCTAAAAAGTTTCCACTATCTATATAAGTCCAGTAGTTAGTATATACACAATGTTGCATAATACTTCCTTCCATAAACACTCTCTTCTGAGTATCCAAGGGTTCAAAGAACTCCGGCACAAACTCAGCTATCTTTTTATAGTTGTTTACTTTAACCTCTTTATCCGGTATACTGTGTATCTCAGCAGCCATGATCTCTTTAGTCCAGAGGGTATGCTCTTCGTTCATCCTTTTAGGAGACCACTTAAAATCAATCTTCTTTTCTAATATCCTAGACTGAGATATCAAGTCATCTAAATGAGTATAATTTGAGGTATCCCCCAAATGAAACTCTAGGTAATGATTAACATCCTTAGCAGCATAAGCACCACGAAGTAATGAAATCTTAGTTAGTCTCATTTTTTTACACAAAGAGTACAGTAGCTTAGGTGAAGCATTTATACGAGATAGCTTAAGATATCCACTCAAGTAGTCTATAGGATTAGTTATCTTACCTGTAATAACTTTTTCAAATAGAGTCTTGGTCATGAAAGGCCAAAGCTTCTCGTCCTCATTTGTAAACCAATCTATATTCAATGCTCTCAAAGCAGTACAGAAATGGGGATTAGATGCTACATCTGACCCGTACCACACTTTAAGTTTACCCTTCTCATCTACAGTAAACCCCTTCTTACTCTTGAGTTTTACATAATACTTCTTACCCTTCTTAACTTTATAAACACTGTAACCGTAATGTATCTTACCATCATCAGTCTTTATAAGATCAGATTCTATAAACTCCTTATTGGTAATAGTTCTGTTGTATATAATATTCTTATACACACCATCTTCCATTTCTAGGAACTCAGCTATTTCAGTAGGCTTAGTGTTTATTATTATCCTCTCCATTAGATTTTTCTTGATGAATGAATATTTTCATAGTCCTTCCCTCATCTTGTATTGAGATGTTTACTACGTTATCTTTATTCCAATTAACATAAGACCTTCCGTTCTCATCTATAACTTCTACTCTTACAACACCTTCTTGATATTCCATAGTTGTTTGTTTTAAAGTACAATACCTTTAAAGTCTTCTGGTCTTCCATCAAGTATCTCCTCATGAGGTCCGTAGTACCACTCTTCGTTCCTATCTTTTTGAAACTTTGTTACGTGGTTACTAAACACAACTTCCCGGAAACCCCCCTCGTATCCAGGAACAAGTACTACTAGTTCGGGATCTACTGTCTGTAGTTTTTCAATAAGATCTTTTACTGTTATCATGTTGTTTTATTTAGTTTTTTAATTAAGTACTTCATTGCGTCTAATTGCCCCCAGGTTATAGAGAATGTCTGAGGATCGGTCTTATGTATGTCAACATCAATTCCCTCACCGTTAGCCCACTTCGTGATCTCAATGTAGTCATGTTCTTTAGAGAACAGAGGATCGAACTGATCAAGATCAGCAAATATTGCTTTCCTAGAATATAGCTCTGATACAAACATTTCTTTATCTTTTTTACTATTCTTCATGTTGTTCTTTATTATATTTTTCTTCAATAATACTAATAACTAAATTAACTAAAGTCTCTGGACCTATGAAAGTAACCCAATCACAATCTTCTGCAATCTGGTTTACCCTTCTCATGTATTCCTCATAGACTTCCTTCCTGTCTATTTGTGCCATAGTTTATTTGTATTTAACAATTTCAATTAACTTCTTGAGACAAGCAAGTTCTGCTTCTTCGTAGGTGCATTCTTGCAAAAAATCATCAACCCTATTGTGTGTTGTTATTTCTACCACATAATATTCTGTATCTTCTTCCCAAACTTCTTCGATAATATACATTAAATTATACTTCTCCCTAAACCATCTAAACGCTTGTTGGT
>Ga0247723_1000047_pt1 | contig 66943 bp, 118 predicted proteins | sample MSEWelMarce5H_FC_FD_189079 | JGI IMG/M metagenome (GOLD analysis project Ga0247723, IMG submission 189079) | Subsurface sediment microbial communities from gas well in West Virginia, United States - MSEEL Well Study Marcellus 5H_FC | ecosystem: Environmental > Terrestrial > Deep subsurface >...
TTGCAGATGCACAAAAAGATGGAAAGGTCTGTGCTTGGATTGATGCAGAAGCATCTTTTGACCCAGAGTGGGCTAGAAAACTTGGGGTAGATGTAGATCAACTAATTTATTCAAATGCTAGAAGTATAAATGAAATGGTAGATGTTGGAGTCCAACTTATGAAAGCTGGAGTAGACGTTCTAATTGTTGACTCTATTTCTGCACTTCTTCCTGCTATTTACTTTGAAAAGGATTCAGAAGAGTTAAAGCAACTAGAGAATACTAAACAGATTGGTGCAGAGGCAAGAGATATGACCAATGCAGTAAAGATGCTTAATTATGCAAATAATAATGACAAGCCAACCTTGCTTGTTTTAATTTCTCAACAAAGAAATAATATTGGTGCAATGTTTGCCTCACATCAACCAACTGGTGGACACGCTGTTAAGTTCTTTAGTAGCACGATTGTAAAACTTTGGTCAAGTGAGTCTGACAATCAGGCAATCAAGGGAAAGATAGTTTCAGGAGACAAAGTTATTGAGTCTAAAATTGGTCGTGTAGTCAACTGGCACGTTGATTTTAATAAGACTGGTCCAGCATTTGTCGCAGGTTCTTACGACTTCTATTTTGATGGAGATGGCTCTATGGGTGTAGACAAGATTGCAGATCTAGTTGATACCGCAGAGCTTGTTGGTGCTATTCAAAAGGGTGGAGCCTGGTACACTATCGGAGAAGAACGATTGCAGGGTAGAGCAAAAGTTATTGAGTGGCTAAAAGAAGACCCTAAAAGAGTTTTAGATTTAGAAGCAAAACTAGATGTATAAAAACTTTTCTGAGTACAGAGGAAAATTCTCTTGTCACTCATGCAAACAATTAGTATTAATTGCAAGATTTTATAGAGAAGATATGAAGCTAACTTGGCTTTGTTCAAATAGGCATATGTCTGAAGTTATTTTAACAAGGGGGGCATAGTGAGCGAACGTGCAGAGCTTAAAAGAGCAGGTCTAAAAGCTCATAAAAATTCTGGCAGAGGTGCAGTAAAAGCTGATGGTAGTGATGATGAATTTGTTGTTGATGTAAAAGAATACAGTAAATCATTTTCTATTAGCCAAGATAACTGGGCAAAAATTGTTACGGATACCTTAAAGGTTGACAGGTCTAAAAACCCAGCACTAATGCTTGTTATTGGCGAAGGAAATAAAAAAGTCAGACTTGCTGTTATTGAATGGGAAGTATTTGAAGAATTGAGGAATAATGGAAACAACGATTGAACTACTAAATCAAGTAAATGGATTTAATGAAATATCTGAGCATATGCAGGATGATGAACTGACTCAGACCTTAGTGCTAGTTGCTAAGCTAATTTCTAAACCAGATGTTCCTGCAGCAGTTGGGGTTGAACTAATTGTAAAGCTACAAGCATATTCTGCTAAATTTGCAATGCTTGCTTCCTGGTATACTAATGTTAAGAAAGATGAAAGAGCAAAGAAGAATATATACTATTCAGCTAAAGAAGCAACGGATAGACTAGTAGATGCATTAAAATATGCAGTTAGGATTAACAATGGCTAAAAGCCTTATTAATAAGTTGGTTGAAAAACCAAAAAAGAGTGAAGAGAATTTAATTGATAGTCAGGCAATTGTTGACAAGATTAAAGAGGGATATGCGTTACAAAGAAAAGCATCCTTTAAGAAAAGAGATAGTTTTACTCCATCAACGCTAACCTATGGTGCAGGTAAGTGTCCTAGATTTTGGTACTTATGGTTTGAAGGAAATGATTCAGACGTAAAGACAGACTGGTACTCAGTTGCAAATATGGATAGTGGTACTGATCGTCATGGTCGTATTGAAAAGGCTATGGAGTCTGCTGGCATTCTTGTAACCAATGAAGAGCGTTTATCTTATGTAGACCCACCAATTTCTGGTAGAACAGATGCAATTATTAAATGGAATGACATGGATATTCTTACTGAAATTAAGACACTTAATGAAGATTCTTTTCATTATCTAAACGTTAAGGGCGAAGCAAGAAAGTATCACGTTGAACAACTTTTAATTTACATGAAGATTCTTAAAAAGAGTTTTGCATTCCTTGTTTATGAGTCAAAGAATAGTCATGAACTTTCTTTGTTCCCTGTTAAACTAACTGATCACTATAAGAATTTTATTAATTACTTTTTTGATTGGATGAGAGAAGTAAAGAAGGCATCCGATGACGGTCTTCTTCCTGAAAATCCTTACCGTTCAAACTCCAAAGTTTGCAAAGGTTGTGATTTCGAAACAGTATGTCGCACAAAACCAAAGGGTGATATTAAAATAGCACCAAGGAAAGATCTTGAGTAAATTTTGTAAACTATGCGATAATCATTTTGAAAGCAATAATAAAAATCAAATATATTGCTCACCTGAGTGCAGGGCAACTGCAACAAAGGAAAAGATTATGCAAAGATACAAGGTTTCAAAAGTTAAATCTCGTTCTACAAAGTCAAGAAAATGTGCTGGTGGATGCGGTATAGAAATTAGTATTTATAATGATATTGGTTTTTGTAATAGCTGCATGATGAGCAAAAAAAAGCTTGATCAAACATTGAAAGATATAAAAGGATACTTTGATTATGAGCAAACCTAGTTGGAAAGACATTGGTAAGCCAAAAAGGTTTATGTCAATAGATGCTTCTTCTACATCTGCTGCATTTGCAATATTTGAAAATAATGAGTTAATTAAATTTGGTAAAGTTAATTTTACTGGAAACGATCATTATAAAAAAGCTGGAGATGCTTGTAAAAAACTTACTCCACTGTTCAAAGAGTTTAATGTTGAAGCAGTTGTAATTGAAAATACTATCTTTGCAAACTCTCCAAAAACATCAATGCAATTAGCTCTTGCACAAGGGGCTATCGTAAGTGCAGCCTACATTAATGGAGTAAAAGATATATACCCATGTGTACCAGTTGCCTGGCAAAACTGGATTGGAAACAAGGTTTTAACAAAAGATGAAAAGCTTGAACTAAGAAAAGAAACTCCTGGAAAGTCAGACTCTTGGTACAAGGGGAAAGAAAGAGAGTTTAGAAAAAATAGAACTATCAGACTTGTCAATATAGAGTTTATGACTGATGTAGATGACAATGATGTTGCAGATGCAATAGCTATTGGATGGTATGCAACAAATAACTGGAATAAGATTACTAAACTTGACTTATAAAGGATATAATGATATTATGAAAATGTACACTAATGAAAATTGGCTAAGAAAAAGATTTTTAATGGACAAGAAAACACCAGAAGATATTGCAAAAGAGTGTGGAGTTTCTGTTGAAACTGTTTATGTCTATCTTGGCAAGTTTGGATTAAGAAAGAGTAGAAGGAAATAATGGCTGAATATCCATCAGAAGCATTCTTTGCAAACAAGAATGAAGATAAGATTAAAAAGATTCTTGAACTTTCTAAAACTGCACCAGCTGGATACAGTATCCTTGCTGCCTGTTTAGAAATTACAGAGATGCTGCTAGAAAAAAATGTGGCATATGGAAATTCTGCCCTAAACCCTATTCGTATCTTTAGCAATGCAGACGATATGGAACAATTGAATGTTCGTATTGATGATAAGTTAAATAGAATTAAAAATAAAAAGTTGTATGCAGGAGACAATGACGAAGACGATCTAATTGGATACTTGTTGCTAAAGAAGGCTAAAAAGCGTGGCTAAAAGAAAAATAACTTATTTAGATAGGTTTGAAAGAAAGTTCTCAATGATTACTGAGAGTGGTCATGAAGTAAGTAAGGGTGACTTAATTAAGATTACTGGAGAGTATGGAGCTATCTTTAAGTTTCAATGTCTAGTCAAAAATCCCGAAAATGGTGTAGAATGGATAGACTGCTTTCAAATGCTGAAGGATATGTCTGGACCAACTAGGTCTTTTTATCCTGACAGGGTTAAGGCAGTAAAGAAGAGAGGTAAGCGTGTCAAGCGAAGCAGCGTTAGTTAATCATTTAGATCTTGTTAACAAGGTTGCATCAGAGTACCTAAAAGGTTCAGATGCCTCAGAGATTGCAAAAATTTTAAGCCTTCCAAGAGCAAAAGTTACAGAGCTACTTACTGACTGGAGAGTTATGGCTGCAAACAACCAAGCTATCCATGCTCGTGCAAAAGAAGCCCTTGCTGGTGCAGACCAGCATTACTCTTCACTAATTAAAAAAGCTTATGAAGTTATTGACTCTGCAGATCAAACTGCAAATCTAACTGCCAAGACAACATCTATTAAACTTATCGCTGATATTGAAAGCAAAAGACTTGAGATGTTGCAAAAAGCTGGACTCCTAGACAACCAAGAGTTGGCAGACGAACTTTTAGAAACAGAAAGAAAGCAAGAAATACTTATAAGTATTCTTAAAGAAGTAACTTCATCCTGCGACTCTTGTAGACCAAAAGTTTTAACAAAACTTTCTCAAGTTAATGAGGGTGGGGTAGTTGTAATTGACAATTGATATTAGTGATTTTATGGAGGCTCTTGATGAGTCACCATTTTCAGAAACTCCAGTTGACGTTGTAACATTTGTTACAGGTGAAAAGTATTTAAATCAACCAGATTTATCAGAGTATCAATATACTCTTGTTGAATGCATGAGCCAAATTTATCAAGAAAAAGATTTGATTAGATACATGGGTGAAGAGGCTGGTAAAGAACACTACAAAAAATATACTAAGAGCGAAATCATTATGCAGCTTGGAAAAGGTAGTGGAAAAGATTATACATCTACCGTTGGGTGTTCTTATTTAGTCTATAAGTTACTATGCTTAAAAGATCCATCAAGATATTTTGGAAAACCTTCCAACGATGCTATTGATATTATGAATGTTGCTATCAATGCTCAACAGGCTAAGAATGTTTTCTTTAAAGGATTTAGAAGTAAGATAGAAGGCTCTCCGTGGTTTGCAGGAAAGTTTTCTCCACCAAAGATTGACAGTATTGAATTTGATAAGGCTATCACCGTGTACTCTGGACACTCAGAAAGAGAGTCTGCTGAAGGTCTAAACTTAATGCTTGCAATTCTTGATGAAATTTCTGGATTTGCAATGGAGTCTGCAAGTGGAAATGATCATGCTAAGACTGCTGACAATATTTATAAAGCATTCCGTGGATCTGTTGACTCTCGCTTCCCAGACTTTGGCAAGGTAGTCCTTCTTTCATTTCCTCGTTTTAAAGGTGACTTTATTTCAACAAGGTATGATGATGTTATTGCGGAAAAAGAAACCATTGTAAGATCCCATGAGTTTATTTTGAATCCTGCACTATCAGAAGATGACCCGCAAAATAAGTTTACTGTAGAGTGGGATGAAGATCATATTAATTCCTACAAGCTTCCTGGAGTCTTTGCACTTAAAAGACCTACCTGGGAGATTAATCCTACAAGAAAGATTGAAGATTTTAAACTTGCTTTCTTTACAGACATGGCAGATGCTTTAATGCGTTTTGCTTGTATGCCAACTACCTCTTCTGATGCTTTCTTTAAAAATAGAGAGAAGCTTGGAATGGCTTTTAAAAAACATAATCCAATTGATCTTTCTAAAAGAATTGAAGAATCGTTTCAGCCAGACCCAGATGTAACTTATTATGTCCATGCTGACCTTGCACAAAAGCATGATAAGTGTGCTGTGTCAATTGCCCACATTGATAGGTGGGTAAGTCTGCAATCGTTTAATGATTATCAACAGATTGTTCCATTTGTTGTGGTTGATGCAATTGTGTATTGGGAGCCTAGAAAAGAAGGTCCAGTAGATTTATCAGAAGTAAAAAATTGGATTATAAATTTGAGAAGGCTGGGGTTTAACTTAGGTCTAGTAACATTTGACCGTTGGAATTCTTTTGATATTCAAAGAGACCTAAGTAGTGTGGGCATAAAAACAGAAACACTATCTGTGGCTAAGAAACACTATGAAGATCTTTCTATGCTTGTTTATGAAGAAAGAATAGTTTTACCTCAAATAGATTTATTACTTGAGGAAATGCAGGAACTTAGAATTATGAATAATAATAGGGTAGATCACCCTAGAAAAAAGTCCAAGGACCTTGCAGACGCTATGTGTGGATCTGTATATAATGCAATCAGCCATACAAGAAGAGAAAAAATTCAGGAAGTAGAAATTCATACCTATCAATCTCGTCCTAAAGTTGACAAGGATGATAGTAAAATGGTAAAATCTAAACCTGAGATGACAGAAGATATCAAAGAGTATCTTATGAATTTTAATTTAATTTAGTAGAAATGGAAAAATAATGAGTAAAAGAGTTCTTTTAACAGGTGCAAGTGGTTTTGTTGGAAGCCATGTGCTTAGACACTTGTTGGTGAATACAGATTGGTTTATAGTTTGTCCAACAACATTTACACACAAAGGTTTAACAGATAGAATTAATGTTGCATGTGACGACTTCCCAGATGCTTATAAGCGTATTAAAGTAATTAAGACAGACCTTACTGCTCCAATTTCTCCAGTAACATCCCATGCGTTTGGTCAAATTGATTATGTGATTAACGTAGCAAGTGAAAGTCATGTTGATAGAAGCATTGAAGAGCCAACTCCATTTATTCTAAATAACGTTTCTTTAATTTGTAATATACTTGACTGGGCAAGAGTTGCAAAGCCAGAAAAGTTTTTGCATATTTCAACTGATGAGGTTTACGGTCCAGCTCCAAAAGGACATGCTCATAAAGAGTGGGTAGACCAATACTTTCCAAGCAACCCATACTCTGCTTCTAAAGCAGCACAAGAAAGTATTGCGTTTTCATATTGGAGAACCTATGGAGTTCCAATTGCAATTACAAATACCATGAACATTATTGGTGAGACTCAGGACACTGAAAAGTTTATGCCAATGGTAATTAAAAAAGTTCTTAATGGAGAAACTATGAAGATCCATGCATCATCAGAAGGTGAGATTGGAAGTCGTTTTTACTTACATGCTAGAAATCAGGCAGACGGTCTTTTGCATGTTCTTAAGCAACATTTCCCAGCTTATGGAGAATCTGATGTACCAGCAAAGTTTCACATTGTTGGCGAAAGAGAAGTAGACAACCTAGAAATGGCTCAAATGATTGCCTCAGCAGTTGGAAAGCCATTACGTTATGAGTTAGAAGATTTCCATTCATCACGCCCAGGGCATGACTTGCGTTATGCTTTAGACGGAAAAAAGATTGCTGACACTGGCTGGGTATCCCCAATGCCACTAGAAGAGTCAATTAGAAAAACTGTTGAATGGACTTTAAGCCATCCAGAATGGCTAAGTTTGTGAAAGAATATTTAGCAAATAACTATATTTGTTTTGACGATATTCTTATGGTTCCACAATACTCAGAAGTTGTAAGTAGGTCGCTTGTAGATCTAAAGATGCATATTGGTGGAAGTTCTTGGCTAGACTTTCCAGTAATTGCATCTCCTATGGATACTGTTTGTGAAAAAGATATGGCAATTGCAATTGCTGAATCTGGTGGTATTGGAATTATTCATAGATTTATGTCAGCAAAAAAGCAAATAAAAATGGTTGAAGAAGTTCATAGCCATAATGATCTTGGACTTCCTGTTGGTGCAGCATTGTCAACTACTTTTGTTGAAGAGCATGTTGATAAGTTAATTAAATCAGGAGCATCAATGCTTTTAATTGATACTGCTAATGGTCATAGTAAAATGGCAATTGATGCAGTTGTAAGATTAAAAAATATTGTAGGAGGTAGTGTTCATATTATGGCTGGTAATGTTGCAACAATAGAGGGGTATATTGCTTTAGATGTTGCAGGTGCTGATTCTATCAGAGTTGGTATTGGTGGCGGTAGCATGTGTACCACAAGACTCGTATCTGGTCATGGTATTCCAACACTATCTTCAATTATAAACGTGCGAGAAGCAAAAGATAAGTTTGGCTTAAAGGCTGGAATTGTTGCAGATGGTGGAATTAGAAATACTGGAGACATAATTAAAGCATTCGCAGCAGGAGCAGATTCCGTAATGCTTGGATCAATGTTGGCTGGCACTGACGAATCTCCAGGGTCTTTACATTTTAAAGGTGATAAAAAATTTAAAGCATTTAGAGGAATGGCTAGTAAAGAAGCTAATAAAGATAAAGATATTGCAGTTGCCGAAGGAGTCTCTGCAATGATTCCATATAAGGGATCTGTAAAAGATATTTTTAAAGATATTAAAGGTGGTATTGGAAGTGGATGCTCTTATACTGGAGTAGACTTTCTTTGTAATTTATATCAAGAATCTATGTATACAAGAGTGTCTCCACTAACTGTAAAGGAGTCGTTACCTCATGGAAGATAATGAAGAAATGAGTAGCGAGGAATTATCAGAAATGATTGAGTATCTTATTGAAATAGGTGCTATGGAAATTATGGGGTATGATTCTATATCAGATCAGTTTACATATAAAGTTACTTCAAAATGTAAAGAACTTTATCCAGAACTTTATTATGCACATTATGAAGCCGTTGGAGAAATGGCTAGTCAGTTGTGGATGAAAGATGTTATAGACATAGTATTTACTGAAGGACAGACAATTGTTGGAGTTACTCCAGAACAGGTAAAATCTATAAAAGAAAATATTAACACTTTTACTGATGATGAAAGATTTTTTCTTGAAACACTTCTTGCACATTATGACCAAAGATAAGATATAATAGTAGTTATGGATGTCATTAAATCAGCAGAATGGGAAGGCGAACCCCTCTACAACATGCTTTCAGAAGATGAAAAAGCCTTTGCAGATTCATTATTAAAATTAACAGAAGAGCTTGGACCACTAGATCAGTCAGAAGGTATCTGGATTGGTTATGAAGATGGTTCTACAAATCAAAATGCTTCTATTGGCGTTAAGTGTGGAAACTGTGCACTTCATAAATCTGCAGTTGCTTGTGCAATTATCTCACAACAAATTGAAGAAGAAGGTGCTTGCAGACTTGCAGTAATACCAGATGGCTATGTAAATTCTGATATGAAAAATTCTGGAGAAGAGTTTGAAGAAATGATTCCTGAAATGTCAAAAGCAGATTCAGTTAGAGTTGGTCAAATGGTTTCTTGGAATTCTAGCGGTGGAACTGCAAGAGGAAAAGTTGTAAGAGTTGTTAGAAATGGTTCTATTAATGTTCCTAATTCTGATTTTACAATTACAGGAACTCCAGATAATCCAGCAGCACTTATTAGAATTTATAGAGACGGAAAGCCAACAGAAACCTTGGTTGGTCACAGGGTAGAAACTCTAAGGGTGTCAACTTCAAAATCACACCATGATGATGTTATTGGAAATGATGATGTTCCAAATACAAGAGCTCACTCGATGGAAGATTGTGATGATAAAAATTGTCCACAACATTCAATGGGTAAAAAAGACTACTCTGACAAAGAAAGACAGATGTTAGCTCGTAGAGATATGGCTTTGCCTGACGGATCTTTTCCAATTGTTACTGCAGCAGATTTAAGTAATGCAGTCCAAGCAGTTGGTCGTGCATCAAATTACGCAAGGGCTCGTAATCACATCATAAGAAGAGCTGAAGCACTTAACAGAACCGATTTACTTCCAGAAGAATGGAAGCCAAAGTCTGCAAGAAAAGATTTTAGTGTAGAAAAAAGAGATGTTTCGGACATTGATTTAAAACCAACTGAATCTATGGCTAACAATGCTAGAAGAGGTCTTGAACTTAGAGCAAAGTTTGGTAGAGGTGGAACTGCAGTAGGAGTTGCTCGTGCTCGTGATCTAGTTAATGGCAGAGATCTTAGCCCTGAAACAGTTGCTAGAATGTATTCATTTTTTTCAAGACACGAGGTAGACAAGCAGGGTAAGGATTGGGACAATGCAGAACGTCCATCAAATGGAAAGATAGCCTGGCTACTTTGGGGTGGAGACTCTGGGTTTGCTTGGTCAACACAAAAATGGAAAGCAATCCAAAATGCAAGAGCATCCAAATCAGATGACACTTGGACAGATTCACCATTTTCTTTTTATAAATAATAGGAGGCTATATGCAAAAGTTATCTCCCTTACAAAGAATATCAGCATGTTTGATTGGTATAAACTTTTTTGCAATAAACCTATTTATTACAATATTTTCTTTGATTCAAAAAAATAAAGAAGACGACCTACTAATTTCTTTTAAAGGATTTTTTAGAAAAAGTCAGCTATGTAAAATTTTAGATGAGGGGACTGTAAGGGTTGCCATTCAGGATAATAGTGCATACTGGGTTATAGACAATATTCTATATAAAGCAAATATTGGCAAGGATGGAAGAATTCTTAATGAGAATGCTGAAAGAGTGGATGTTTTTGACCTTTCCGAAAAAGAAGTAAACAATCTTCTTTCAATAATTGATACCATAAGTAGCTAGTTTAAAGTTGACATTTGTCAGATAAAAATGTATAATAGTATTTAATAGAAAAGGATTTACCATGGTTATTGTAGTTGAGGGAACAAAAGAGTTCTCTGATTATGAGATATTTATGAGAGCAATGACAGTAGCTTTGTCAACTCCAAATGAAAATAATCAAATACAAGTGTGGAGTCTTGGACCACATAAGATTAATAATTTTACTGCAGCATTTTGTAACTCTGCAGAAAACTATTTAAAGCAAAAAGGTTTTAAGGTTTCTTTTTCTAAAATAAATGAACAATGGGTAAAGCAAAATGTAGAGCATGTTACATACTATGCATACTTTAGTTTGCCAAAAGAGCCATTGTCAAAGTTTGCTACATACATGGAACATCAGGAAGATGTTGAGATGGGAATATTTAGGTATTAAATGAGTTTAACAGCATGGTCTTTAATAATTTTTGCATCGTATAGTCTATTCTATCTGTCAATGCTTTTAGCAGTAACTCTAAAAACAAGTGTAGCAAAGATAGCTGCTATGGTTGTATGTTGGATAGTTTATCAAATAGTTACTTTGTGGTATGGTATTGCTACAGATCAAATAGGATTTATTTTAATGTTTATATTCCAATTTATTGTTACGATTTTAACAGTAATTATTAGCACAGAAAGATCTATGAATGAAAGTATCTGATTTAGATAAAATGGAATCAATTGTAAGCAGCAACCCATATTTAACATGGGATGGCTGGAATGTTGTTTTTCTTGAAAAAGATGAACAAGCTAGTCTAAAAAAGAATGCAGCTTTTGTTGATTCTACTTGGCACAAGAAAGTTGTGTTTGAAAATACTGGTGGAGTATGGGACATTCCAGACTCTATATTAAGGAAGGGCGATGTACAAGTTTGATGAAAAAGCTTTATGCCTTAATATGGATACAAATCTTTTCTTTGATCAATATGAAGAAAATCCAGAAGTTTCCAAAAAAGTAGATCTTTTGTGTATAAAGTGTCCAGCACAAAGACAGTGCTTAGCATACGGAGTTAGCAATGCTGAGTGGGGTGTTTGGGGTGGCGTTTATTTGGAGGGCGGAAAAATATCTAAAGAATTTAATAGTCATAAAGAAAAGACTGACTGGTTTAGTATTTGGTCTGGAATAACAATGGAGGCTAAGTAATGTATACAGATAAGATGAGACATGCCGTTAGATCTGTAAAGCCCCCAAAAGATTTTCAAATTTCAATTGCAGACTATGATCATTTCCTTGCTATCCAATTTTATGAAAGTCATTGGAGGCATTTAAATGACAATGAAAGGCTTCGTTGTATACAGTATATGACGAAAGTAAAAAATATCTTAGAGTCGTTAGGTGCGAATGTCTCACTTGACCCAATTCTAGATATCAAGTATAATGATGAAAGACAGCTATAAGGAGTAAAAATGGCTACAACAATTACGGTAATAGGAAACCTGGTTAAAGATCCAGAAAAGAAGGATCTTGGCTCAGGTAAAGTTCTTGCAAAGCTTCGTCTTGCAAGTACAGAAAGATTCCAAGATTCTGATGGAACTTGGAAAGATGGAGACACGGCATTTTATGATGTTGTATGTTGGAGAACTCTGGCAGAAAATGTCTCATCAAATCTTTCAAAAGGAAATAAAGTAATCGTTCATGGTAAGTTAAAGTATCGTGAATTTGATAGAAAAGACGGAACTAAGGGCAATGCCTTTGAAATTGATGCAACCGATGTTGGTCCATCACTATCAATTAAGTCTGGAACATTTAATAAGACTAGCAATGTTTCAAACTCAACAGTTTCAGTTGGAGCAGAAGAGCCTGATCCCTGGGCTTAGTTGGATGTCCCCCGAAAGGGGGACGTTTCAATATTGACAAAATACAAAAAGTTTGGTAGAGTATATTAATGCCAGTATATTTATATGCATGTGAAAAGTGCGAGGACAACAAAGAGTTGGTAAAGGGTATGAACGATCCTGATCCAGAAAATTGTCCAGATTGCGGTAGCAACATTAAAAGAGTTTTTAGTGTTGGAGGAATTGCCTTTAAAGGAAAAGGCTTTTATAGTACAGGAGGATAAAGTGTTTGGAATTACGAGAGATCCGATGCATGTTAATGAACATCAATATCGTGCAGTAATAAGTTTAAATAAGAATAGAACATTCTGGAAAGCTTCTGTGCAAAGAAGAATTTCTGTTAATGAATGGGAAAAAGTTGTTTGTGGATTAAAGAATGTTAAGTTTGCTTCAAGAGAAGATGCAGAAGATGCTGCAAGAACTAAGATACAAGAACAAAAAATGCTTGATAACAATGATTTGTCTAGCATACGATATGTAATTTACGATGACTAAAGGATTCCAGTATGATTTCTTTTCAGAAGAATGGTATTTTGAATGTGGTGCATGTAGTACAGAACTATATGCTCCTACTAAAAAACACATGGAGGGAAACTTCTGGATCCACACTCACTCTAAGGAATGCCTTGGTGGATGGTAATGAATAAAGAAGGTTTAGAACAATTCTTATCTCAGTATGATGAAGAGATTATGGTTATGGATGGTTTTGAAGAAGCATTCATAGGTCTATCTAAAAGATGTGGGCAGCCAACTCTTGCAACATATTCATTTATAAAGATGATGCAAATTCTTGTTGATCGTGATGATATGAGTTTTGAAGAAGCTGATGAATATATATTGTATAATTGTGAAGGTGCTTGGATGGGCGAGCTAACTCCGATAATCCTGCACGAATATGATGATCCCTGGGTTGTATAATGTCATTGGTTGCAAAGATTAAAGAAATGTTAAAAGAATATCAAGAAGAAAATGGAACTCTTAGCGATAGAGATTATGAAAAGTTATTTGTACATCTATACTTACAGCACGAAGATGAGTATTTAAAACAAAGAGTTAGTCCTATTAGATCAGATGGAAAAAGTAGGAATTATAGATGAAAGTTAGAATAAGCAAAAGAGAGTATTCAAACTATATTGAAAAAGATACAGACCTTGCACTTGCAGCAGACATGGCTATTAAAGTTATAAAGTCAAATCCAATGGTTGTTGGTGAGCCAGTTGCTGAAGTCAGTCCTGGCTGCCCTATGGGATACGCTAGTCCAAAAGTAATTTTACACTATGATATTATTAGTCCTAGTATCTTTGATAAGTTTAAGATGTTTTTAACAAAGACTTCTTTAAACGATGTTGTTAAAGAAATTAAGGGAGCAGTTTAAAATGGAATTTGAATTATATCATGAAAAAGATGCTGGACCAATAGTTCGATGGTTTGCAAATAAAATGTTAAGTATATTACACAAGGTTGAAAAGCCCTTATATGACTATGCAGATATGTATACAGCAGTATGGGACGACTATGAAGATGAAAGTGATCTTGCTGAGCCACACAACCAAATGGGTATTTTTGATAACTTAGAAACCTTGCCACAGTTTGAGCGACTAACAGAAGATTTAATTTAATGTGTGATGATGTTTATTATTATAAAGATCGTGTAAGAGAACTAGAATCAATTAATAGTTTTGTTAAAAGCAATACTTTACTTTCCTTGCAAAATAGAATAGAATATGTTAGAGATGAGCGAGTCAAGTTAGGGCTACCAGTTCATGGTGTCACTATGGCTCTTGAAATAGTTAGGACAATGTTGAATGAAAAATAAAAAAGAAGTAAAAGATGAAAGAACAATTATCTATGAAAATAATTTATACACAGTAGATGAGTTTGTCAATAAGTATTCCCATGCCCTGGCATCGTACTTACTTACAAGACAACTTGGAGATAAAAGCAAGAAGTCTCACATAGTTGATCTTGCTGTAGAAAATGCATCCTTTGCAGAATCTCTTTACATCTCAGTAGACAGCTTCAGATAATGTTTCTTACAAAAATGATAAAGTTTGCTGAAAAAATTGGTATGGATGTAGATGAATTAATGGAAATGACAGTATTAGATGCCATAATGAAGATAGAAGAAACTAGAAGTATGTGGGCAGACTTAAGAAAAGAAATAGGATAGTCTTTAAGGTATAATTAAATAGTGAGTTCTTTAATAGATATAAAAGTAGTTGGTTGTGGTGGCGGTGGAATAAACGCTGTAGATAGCATGATCTTGTCTGGACTATCTGGAGTTGAATTCATTGCAGTCAATACTGACGTTCAAGCATTAATGCCAAGTTTGGCAGATGTTAAAATTGATATTGGAAGAGATAGAACTGGTGGTCTTGGTGCTGGAGCAGATCCAAATATTGGAAGACTTTCAGCAAAAGATAGCATAAATGAAATTTCTGAAGTTGTTACAGGAGCAGATGTTGTTTTTGTTACTGCTGGAATGGGTGGCGGAACTGGAACTGGGTCTGCACCTATTGTTGCAAACTGTGCTAAAAAGGCTGGAGCCCTTACTGTAGGCGTTGTAACTACCCCATTTGGGTTTGAGGGCAAAAAGCGTATGAATAATGCCTTAGAGGGAATTAATAATTTTAGTAAGGAAGTTGACACACTAATTGTTATTCCAAATGAAAATCTCATTTCTATGCTTGATCCAGATATTTCTATGGAAGAAGCCTTTAAAGAAGCTGACGATGTTTTGTTAAAAGCTGTAGCAGGAGTGTCAGATTTAATTACAACCCCTGGTCAAATTAACATTGACTTTGCAGATATAAAAAGAGTTATGAAAAATGCTGGAGCAGCCTTTATGGGGATTGGGTATGCAGATGGCGAGGATCGTGCAGAGATTGCAGGTAATAAAGCAATAACCAGTCCAATTTTAGACGTAAATCTTAATGGTGCAACTGGAGTTTTGATTTCAATTGCATCATCTGGACAAATTAAAATGCAAGAAGTTAATAAGATCGCATCACTTGTTTCTGAAAAAGCCCATGAAGACGCTGACATTATATTTGGAACAGTCTTAGATGAAGATCTTGAGGATGGTATTTTAGTAACTGTTATAGCGACAGGCTTTATAAATGAATGACATTCAATGGACCTTTGGAATAATAACTGTCTATGAAGATAAGCAAAGACTTCAAGAGATCATAGAGAGCATTCGTAATCTTGATATTCCAGAATATGAAATTCTGTTTGTTGGTGGTGGAGATAGCTCTGGTATTGATGGAAAAGATATTAAAAAGATTGACTTTGATGAATCAGTTAAAGAAAGATGGATTACAAGAAAAAAGAATATGCTTGTAAAAGAAGCTAAATATGACAATATAGTTCTAATGCATGACTATCATATCTTTGATAAAGACTGGTACAAAAACTTTGTTGAGTTTGGAACTGATTGGGAAATTTGTTCTTGCCCGCAATACTTAATTACTGGATCAAGAAATCCTATGGATTGGTCTCTTTGGGATAAGCCAGGTCATGGCAGAGCCTGGTCTTTAAACTATAATGACTGGTCTCAAACTCAGTACATGTATATCTCTGGTGGATTCTTTATGGTAAAGCGTCATGTAATGATTGAAGAACCACTTGATGAAAGTCGTGGATGGAACGAAGAAGAAGATGTTGAATGGTCTTACAGGGTAAGAAATAAGTATGTTATGAAATGCAATGGAAAAAGTATTGTTAGACATAACAAATGGCATAGACATGCAGGTCCACAAAGATGAGTAATAAATTAGTTATATTTGATTTAGATGGTGTGCTAATTGATTCAAAAGATTTACATTATAAAGCTCTAAACAATGCATTAGAAAAAGTTGATCCAAGATATAAAATATCATATCAAGAGCATCTGTCAAAATATGATGGTTTAAATACTAAGAAAAAACTTTCTATGCTTACTCAAGAAAAAGGGCTGCCACAAGACTCTCATAATAAAGTATGGAAAGATAAGCAAGAAGAAACTTTCTTAATGCTTGAAAATCTTCCAGTAAATACTAAAGCTATAAATATTATGATGTATCTAAAATCTGAAGGTTGGAAAATTGCCATAGCATCTAATAGTATTAGAGAGACTATTATAAAGTCTTTGCATGGAATCCAGGTGCTTCATTTAGTAGATTACATTGTTAGCAATGAGGATGTTTGGCATCCAAAGCCACACCCAGAAATGTACTGGAAGTGCATGGTGGCATTAGATGCATTTCCAAAAGATACAATAATTATAGAAGACTCTCACATTGGGAGGCAAGGAGCTTTAAATTCTGGAGCAAACCTATACCCAGTTAAAGATTCCTATGATCTTAATGATACAATATTCATAGAGTTTATAGAAAAATTTGAAAAGAAAGAGAGAACTGGACAAGTGCCTTGGAAAAATAAAGAGATGAATGTTCTTATACCTATGGCTGGTGCAGGTTCAAGATTTTCACAGGCAGGTTATACATTTCCAAAGCCATTGATTGAAGTTCATGGTAAGCCAATGATCCAGGTAATTGTTGAAAATCTTAACATTGATGCACACTATATCTTCTTAGTACAAAAAGATCATTATGAAAAATATAATCTTAAGCAACTTCTTAACCTTATTGCTCCAGACTGCGACATAGTTATTGTTGATGGAATGACTGAGGGTGCTGCTTGTACAACCTTACTTGCTCAAGAGCTTATCAATAACGAAAAGCCACTTCTAATGGCTAACTCTGATCAGTATGTGGAATGGGACTCCAACGAAGCACTGTATGAGTTTGGTGCTAGCAATATAGACGGTGGAATACTTTCGTTTAAAGCAACTCATCCAAAGTGGTCTTTTGCAAAAGTTGGGGAAGATGGTTTTGTTTCAGAGGTAGCAGAAAAGAATCCAATTTCTGATAATGCAACAGTTGGTATATACTACTGGAAACACGGGTCTGATTACGTTAAGTATGCAAATCAAATGATTGATAAAAACATTAGAACTAATAATGAATTTTATGTTTGCCCTGTTTTTAATGAAGCAATTGAAGATGGAAAAAAGGTAAGATTGAAAACTATTGATAAGATGTGGGGAATTGGAACCCCTGAAGACTTAAATTACTTTTTAGAAAATAACAAGGAGATATAATGGAAAAAGGTAAGAAAGACTATTTAAAAATGCAAAACGATTACTATGATGAATATGCTGCTAAGTGGTCTTTAGATTTTAGAGATCCAGTAGTTGGATCATATGATGCTCACAATAACTGGAAAGACTATGATGAGTTTCTTTTTAAAGACTTTGATACTTCTGGTCTAGTGGCATTAGATTATGGATGTGGTCCAGGAAGAAACATTGTAAAATTTAACAGTAAGTTTGAAAGAATTGATGGAGTAGACATTTCAGATGTTAACCTAGAAAAGGCTAGAGTTAACTTGCAGCATAATAATATAGAAATTCCAAACTTGTATGTAACATCTGGAGATAATCTATCAATGATTAAAGATGATGTTTATGATGTAATGTTTGCAGTAATTTGTTTCCAGCATATTTGTGTTCACGATGTTAGATTTAACATTCTTAAAGAAGCTTACCGTGTTCTTAAAGATGGTGGAAAGCTTTGCTTCCAGATGGGATTTGGTGGAAAAGAAGGTATTCCAACGGCTGGATATTATGATAACCTTTATGATGCTGTAAGTACAAATGGTCATTCAGATGTTAGCGTTACTAATGAAGATGAGTTAATTGATGATTTAGTTAACAAAATTGGATTTAAAAATTATAAGTCTGACATTAGACCAACTGGTCCAGGAGACAATCATAGAAATTGGATTTGGGTTCAGGTTGAAAAATGATTTATATATCCCATCGTGGTAACTTAACTGGAAAGCATCATGATCTTGAAAACAGTCCAGTATATATTTATCAAGCTATAGACAAAGGTTTTGATGTAGAGGTTGATCTTCGTCATAAAGACGGACAGATATTTTTAGGTCACGAAAAGCCTCAATATTTAATAGACGATAACTTTATTGATGAATGTAGAGAAAGTTTGTGGGTTCATTGCAAAGATAAAGAGTCTTTAAAATATGCTCTTGATGAAAACTTAAACTGTTTTTTTCATAAGGCAGATGACTATACTTTAACTAGCAAGGGATATGTTTGGGCATTCCCAGGAGTTGCTAAGGCAAACTCAAAAACAATTGCAGTTCTTCCAGAACTATTTAGAACTGTAGAAGAAATGAAAGATTTAGACTATTATGGCTATTGCTCAGATATAATTGAATACATAAGGAGTAGTCACAATGTTTAAAGAGATAGATTATAACAAACACTTTGTTATTGGTACACCGCTTGTGGGATGGAAAGCAGACATGGGTGAAGAGATGTCTTGGCTAGAAAACTCAAAACAAATAATTGAAAAATTCCCAAATGCAAAATTCTTTACTGCACTAGAGCTTGATGGTAGAGGTTTAGAGCCTTTTCAAAGAGTTTTAAATGCATTAAAAGAAATAAACGGAGATTTCTGGACATATACAATTAATGATATGGAGGCTCAAGTAAATTCAGGAAACAGATGGATAAGAATTGAAACTGGTAGAAATTTAATTAGAGAGTTTGCACAAAGATTTAGAAAAACTTCTGGACATCATTGGGGAGAGGATTGTACAGAAGAAAATTTTGGTGTTGTAAATTATGATGCAATCTTGTATGTAGATTCAGATATAATTTTAACTGCTGAAATTATTGAAAAATTATTTGAAATAGATCATCCAATTGTTAGTGCAGATGTTCCAGTTTATGGACTAAGGGGAACTGTTGTATCTGAAAATCCAAGAATTGAAGAGCATTGGAATACAGCAGGAATGCTTTTAGTAAATTCTCCTGCATTCTATGACCTACCATGGTATCATAACTCATATTTAAACTTGAGTGACGATCCAACTTTTCAGTCTATGGCTGAAAGATTAAAAAAGAGGGTTGGACTAGAAAATTTAGAAGAAACTTATGGTATGACTTGGGTAAGAAAAGACATTCATGCAGATCACAAAGGTACGCTTATAGCAGTAGAACAAAGAAAAATTCCTCCTAGAAATATATAAATTTCCTTAGGATGGGAAACGACCTAGACAAGTCGTAAAACTGTCTACTTTTATTTGTGATAAACTAATTAGATGCACAAAAAGTTTTTAGCCTCAATATTTTCAGTATTATTAGTTTTTGCTCAAGCAACACCAGCAAGTGCGTCAGATTCTGTTAGATACAAGTCTACAGAAATTCAAGTAATTCCAAAAGGAAAATGGACAACTTTAAAATTTAATGGTGGAAAGACAGAAATTCAGGGTAATGGAAAAAGATCTTTATTTTGTTATCAAGCTGGGATTGATACAGTAGGAAAGAAAAGACCGTCATATATTAAATTAAGAATAACTAGAATAGTTCCAGGTCCAAATGATCCAAGTGCTACTAACACATATTTCTTTACTGAAAAACCAGGAAGTGAATTTGTAGCTTCTAACTGTTGGAATATTGTAACAACCTATCCTGTTGTAGTTCAAATTAGAATTACTGGTGGAAGTACAACATATAACTCTGATATAAGACAATTTAAAATGTGGACTCCAAATGCAGACTATCCACAAGATTTCTCTGATTTTATACCTGAAACAACCATTAATTAGTTTATTAGTAATGATATAATAGATTTGTTAGATATGTCTAACGAGGAGTCTATGCAATAAATTGAAAAAATTCTTTTCCTACCTACTATTAATTCCAACAATCTTAATTGGAACAATGTTTTTAGCATCTCCAGCAACCCAAGCAGATACCCCATTAGTATGTAACATGTCTACTATTACTGGAGATGATGATGGATCTTTTGAAATGTTGTTGCCATTTTCACTAACTCTTGGACCAACAGAATATAATAGAATATACTACAGCACTAATGCAACTGTAACCTTTGGTCAGCCAGATGGTACTTTTCACGATTATCCTCAGACTCCTTCCGTTTCTATTGCTGGTAGAGACTGGGTTTCTTTTGGACCAGGAGCCTATACTTCGTATGGATATAATGAAAATTCATTTTGTATAGAATGGTCAGTTCGTCCATTTCCACAATCAAGTGGTCCACTAACTCAAATGAGATTAGTTGTAAATAAGTTTTCTAATGGTGGGTGGCATGGAGAAATTACTACAATGACAAATCTTCCTGCAGATGCAAGAAGAGCAATTAGATTTGAACGTGGTCAGCCAGTTGTTCCAATAGAGGCAGCATTTGATGTTAATGGTGGAGTTCCAGTTGAAGTTGAACCTGCACCAACACCATCAAGCTTTACAGAACCTCCTGCAATTCCTACTCAATGTTGGGATGGTAGTACAGTCTATGCTCCAAATACATGTCCTCCAGTTCCACCAGATATTACTTGTTGGAATGGAGAAGTGGTTCCCTGGAACGGATCATGTCAGCAAGTTCCCCCACCTATTGAATGCTGGAATGGAACATCTGTAAATTGGAATGCCCAGTGTCCTACAAGAACTTTAAATCCACCTTCAAATATAATAGGAGAAGTTAGAATAGATGGTGTTTATGTATCATGGAATCCACCGTATGATCCTTTTACTAGTGTAGAAACATATGCTATTTCCTGGCAGTGTAATGGATGTACTGGATATGGATGGACTTCAAACAGTACTTCAGTGTTAATTCCTTTTAGCACTTTTAATTATACTGGTGGAACTGGAAGAGAATATATATTTTCAGTAAGAGCAGATAATAATACAACTGCTACATATTCTTCAAATATAGTTGGACCAACACTATTTGTTCAGGAGCCTATTGCCAGCCCTGAGCCACAGCCGTCAGAATCACTAACGCCAACAATAGAACCGTCACCCCAGCCAATAGAGCCAAGCCCACTACCGTCAGAACCTGTTGTGCTGCCTTCAGAAACTTCTTCACCTATTCCAGTCCCTTCCTTTTCAAGTCCCTCAGAATATCCGTGGCAGCCTGAAGGACCTGTTGCAGTTCCATCCCTAGATCCTGAGCCAGAGATTTCATATCCAGAACCATTAATTCCAGATCCAATTGAGAGTTCATTTCCTGATCTAGATCTTCCATCCATTGATCTTCCATCTGATAATACTATCACAGAAATAACTGACACTGAAATAGATACATTTATTGAATCCTTTACTGAAAGTGGTGTTATCTCAGACATTGAGACAGAACAACTAATTAATACCTTCTTGGGAGATGGTTTTATATCTGAAGATGAAGTATCTGGACTTTCAGACTCTTTAACTGAAGATGGAGTTTTGACGGAAGATGAAATAGAACTTCTTGTAGATGTTATTTTAGAACAAGCAGATGGTAATGCTATTTCTACTGATTTAATTAATGAACTTGGTCTTGACTATGAAGACTTGCCAGATGATCAGCCAGTTGCTTTAGAAAACGGAGTAATCCTTTTTGCAGAAGTAGCAGATGCTTTGGAAATATTTGAAAATCCATCAGAAATTTTAGGTGCAGTATTTACAGATCCTGGAAAGGCTCTTACTGCTGTAGCTAACATTGGTGCAGATATGACACCAGAACAACGTGAAGAATCACAAACAGTGGTTGTTGCGTCCATTATTGTTGGGCAGGTAATAGCATCAACTAATTTAATAACAGGGAGGATAAGATAATGAAGAAATGGTTGAAAGATAAGTTTCGTGAAACATTAAACCAAACATTTACCCTTCTTGGCATGTTCGTAGCATGGGCAGTCCTAGACGGGTCTGCTAAAACAGTAGTTGGTTGGGCAATTATGCTATGCGTAGTTGTATGGTTGTTTTCAATGAAATTTAGAGAAGAAAAGGAGGAAGAAGAAAATGGCAAAAAATAATGTAGATATAACAGTAGTTGATAAAGAGACTGGAGAAGAAGTAATTGGTTCCAAGGCAGTAACAAATGTATGGAATATATTCTTCAGAATTGTTGCAGTATTTGCAGCATCTGGTCTATCAATCATTGGTGCAGGTTCCCTAGTGGGCATTGACACCCTGACTGCTGTTATTATGGCAGGTACACTTGGTGTTGCTACCGTTGTTGAAAAGCTTGCAAGAGCGTTCCTCGATGATGGCAAGCTAAGTGCTAGTGAAATTAACTCAGCATTTAGTTCAGTAGACAAAAAAGCAGAATAGTAGATAGGATATAATAGAGTAGGGGAGTCCTCCAAGGACTCCCTTATTTTATATAAAAAGGAAATGATTTAAATGGGTTCACCAATTGTTGGAGGTAAGGTTACAACACCTTACAAGAAGCTTGGAAAAATGTGGTCAAAAGGCTACCATACTGGCGTAGACTATGCTTGTAAAGAAGGAACAGACATTGTTGCTGTTGCTGATGGCAAGATTGAAAATGCTAACTGGGGAGCCAGCTATGGCACACAATTAGTCCAAAAAGTTGAAGGTGGATGGGTAATCTATGCACACCTTTCAAAGGCTCTAGTTAAGGCTGGAGACAAAGTAACGAAGGGACAGCATATTGGAGAGTCTGGAAATACAGGCAACTCTTCAGGTCCTCATCTTCACTTTGAAATGAGAGATAATATTAGATGGAGTGCAGGTAAGGATATTGATCCTACTGCAATTCTTGCATCCTAATATATCAAATTAACAATTGCCCCTAGAAATAGGGGCTTTTGTATTTAATAAAACTATTTATCATTTTGTTATAATAAAAACTTGATTTTGTCACCATTCCATGCTATTCTATAATAATGCGTATCAGAACCTTGGTTTTGATTGCCCTTGTTGCGGTTCTTGCAATTGCATCCCTACCAACAAGCCACAGTCAAACCAGTGCTAATGCACCGCAAAATGTATCAAGTCTAGTAGGTCAAGATAGAAGTATTGAGATTGCTAAACTTGCTACATATGAAAAAGAAAGTAAGAAACAAAAAACTAGAGGTAATGAAAAAGCTTCTAGATCCAAGAGAGCTAACTCTCTTGCTGCAAAAACTAATCAAGCTTTTGCAAAGTCCTACATGGAGTCTGAGTACTCTTGGGGCGAAGACCAGCACTCCTGCCTAGTGAATCTATGGAATCGTGAGAGTGGTTGGAGGCATACTGCTGACAATCCAAACTCAAGTGCCTATGGTATTCCACAAGCACTGCCTGGAAAGAAGATGGCAAGTGCAGGGGCAGATTGGAGAACAAATCCAGAAACACAAATCAAATGGGGTCTAAACTATATTGACAAACGATATAAGACCCCCTGTGGAGCATGGAGTGCATTCAAGAAAAAGGGCTGGTATTAATTTACTAGTTTAATTAGATGTCCTGAGCAAAGACATTAAACTGCTCTTACTAACTTGACAATCTTTTTATATTTTGCTATAATATTTGAACAGTTGCCAAATGGGACTGTAATTAACTCGCTTAAAAGGAGCAAAAAATGGTAAGTACAACTATGTCAACAATTAATCCATTCCTAATTGGATTTGAAAGCCTATTTGACAAGGCAAACAGTATGATAAATGAGTCATCATATCCTCCATATAATGTAATCAAAATTTCGGATGAGGCTAAGGCTGATCAACCAGAAGGATGGGAATATTGGGACTATGAAATTCATTTAGCTGTTGCTGGATTTAAAGAAAATGAAATAAAAGTCTATAGAGAAGGCAATGTTTTAACAATTAGTGGGGAAAGCAAAGAAAAACCTGAAGATGGCTTTATTTATATTCATAAAGGAATTAGTTCAAGAAAATTTAAAAAGCAATTTACTCTTTCTGAAAACGTTAAAGTACTAGAAAGAGGAGTTGGATTTGATGAAGGAATCCTTAAGATCTGTCTAGAAAATATTGAACCTAAACCAGGTATTGAATATTATGAAGTTTATTAACAACTAATAAATCAAAAGTCCTAAGCATGACTTAAAACTGCTTATTTAAACTTGACAATGCAAAGGATATAGTGTAAAATCTAGATATGGATAAATTAAAAGTTATTATTGAAGAACCCAGTGGCTCAAGAAGATCATTCTTTTATAGTGTAAAGAGTGAAGAAGAGGCAAGAGACATTGCAGAAGGTATTGAAAAAGAGCTTAAGCCTAACTTTAGTATGGCATCTTGGAAATATACAAAGGAAAAAAAATGAAAACAGAAGTTATTGATTTCTGGGCTACATGGTGTGGTCCATGCAAACTAATGAATCCAATTCTTGACGAGGTAGAAAAGGAAAATCCTGATCTAACTATTACAAGAATTGATATTGATTCTGATAAAGACATGGTTGAACAATATAATATTCAATCAGTTCCTACATATGTTATTTTAAAAGATGGCAAAGAAGTAGACCGCATTATTGGTGCAAAGCCTAAGTTTGCTTTCTTAAAGAGAGTGTTCCCAGAAAATGGCTGAAATTATTTTATTAGCAATACTTGTAACAAACTTATTTATTCTTAATGAGATTAAAGAATACATATTTGATCAAAAATCTAAAGAAAAAGAAAAAGAAACTATCCTAAGAAAGGGATTGATGTAATGTCAAACACACTAGAACTTGTTGTTCAAGAACTACAAAATCGTATTGGTCAAATTACAAGTCAGTATGAAACACAGATTGCAGTTTTAAAGGCACAGGTAACTGAAGCAATTCAAGCAAAAGATGAAGAGATTAAAAATCTAAAAGAAAGTAAACTAAATGCTGAGCCAGTAAAGAAGGAAAAGTAGTGGGGAAGCATCACGACAAAGTTGCAAAAGCTTTAGAGATTAGAATTAAAAATGTTCCAAATAAGGGTGGCTATAACACTCCTGGATCTATGAATAAGAAAAAGACTGGATACGCAAAGAATCGCTAATGACTAATAAGATTGAGTTCATTGCAAAAGACTCATACGGGTATGACGTTGTGCAAAGACCATTTCCAGCATCTGAAGCAATTCCAGAATGGTGGAAAGACATGTCCCCATATATAAAAGACTTTAGAAGTCCAATGGGGAACAAGTTGGTAATATCAAATGCAAACTCTAATGCTGGACCAAAAAAGTGTATACCAATGCTAGACTCTTTGACTTCAGGATATATAATTCCATTATGGGCAGATGTTAAAATTACAAATGGAAGCCTTGATGGACAATATGCTCCAAGAATAGAATGGAAAGTAAGTAGAACTGTTTTTGAAGCTCATAGTGATGGGGCTACTGAAGTTCAAAGTCCAGTTGGATATTCAAACTTTGTTGCTAAGTTTATTAATTATTGGATTCCAAAAACTCCAAAGGGGTACTCTTTAATGGTTGATAGTCCATACGGATATAGAGATTCAGTAATAAAAGCAATTCCTGCAATAGTTGATACTGATAGACCATTAACTGGAGGTCTCCTGTTTCCAGTATGGTTCAAAGAGGGTTTTGAAGGGGTGGTTGAAAAAGGTACTCCATTAGTTCAAATAATTCCATTTAAAAAAGAAAGCTGGAAAGCAGAATACAGTAAGTTAGAAGATGGTGAGTTCCAAAAAATAGAAGATAGAGGGTTTGAAGGTACAATATCAAATCATTATATAAAGAATCGTTGGAATAAAAAAGAATATAGGTAATACTAGGTAGAGTTGGGCAGGTGGTGAGCCCCATTGACTGTAAATCAATCGCTTTAGCTGTGATGGTTCGATTCCATTCTCTACCACGATATAATTAAATATCAATCCCCAATAGCTCAATTGGCAGAGCGTTAAACTGTTAATTTAAATGTTCCTGGTTCGAGTCCAGGTTGGGGAGCAGCAGTATGTGTTTGTCAGTTGCATATACTCCCACATGTTAGATGGCATGGCAAGCTGACTTATCCCCGATTAGCTCAGTGGATAGAGCGATAGGTTTCTACCCTACAGGTCAGGAGTTCGAATCTCTTATCGGGGACTCAAAAATAGATATATAATAGAATAACTATGTATGAATACCGTGTTAAAAAAGTATTAAAGATAGTTGATGGTGACACCATTGATGTTGACATTGATCTTGGTTTCAGTGTTTCTTTTACTCAAAGAGTAAGACTTGCAGGTATTGATACTCCTGAATCTAGAACAACTGATCTAAAGGAAAAAGCACTTGGTCTAGAGGTAAAAGAATACCTAAAGCATTTACTTGAGAATGCAGAAGACATTGTTATTCAAACAGAGAAGCCAGATAGCTCTGAAAAATATGGTCGCATTTTAGGCTGGCTATTTATTAATGATGAAGATACTTCTCTTAATGAAAAGATGATCAACGAAGGCTATGCCTGGGAGTATGATGGGGGAACAAAGAAGAAAGACTTTGACTCCCTACTTGCTAAAAGAGCCAAATCCTGATACAATATAAGTCGGAGGCAGACGCTCGTACTTAGAAAGTTAACATAGTGAAAACTAGACACATAGCATTAGTTGCTCATGACAATAAGAAGCAAGATCTTCTAGAGTGGTGCAAAATTAATCATTCTACTCTTAGTAAACATCATTTGTATGCTACTGGCAATACTGGAATTCTTTTGCAAAATGAACTTCACCTACCAATTACAAAGTTTTTAAGTGGACCTTTAGGTGGAGATCAACAAATTGGTGCTTCTATATCTGAAGGAATTATAGATATGCTAATCTTCTTCTGGGACCCTTTAGAAGCACAGCCACACGATCCTGATGTAAAGGCTTTGCTAAGACTGGCAACTCTTTGGAATGCAGGGGTAGCCGTAAATAAATCAACAGCAGACATGATGATAACTTCACCTCTATTTGAAAAAAGAAAGGGTGAAAAATAATGAAATTCTCACACTCAATAGCTGAAATCTTAATCCTAACATTCGTGGCATTAAATTGCTATGTAAATGTAATAAGATATTCCTGGGATAAGAAGAAGAAAAAAGCATATATAGAATCTATTGGCAGCGATTACGAAAAATAAAAATTCGCAAAAAATCGGCGGAAATTAGTATAAACATGCTCAACATGAGCAACTATATGATATATAAAGATATCCCCTATATTCAATATATGAGGCAAAGCCTCTGTGAATAAATTCGGGGGATGAATAAATCTTCTGGTTATTACCTATATAACTATACCTATCTATATATCTAACTATATAAGAATAAAGACATATTCATGATGCTTCGCATGTGATTATATAAACCAGAAGAAAGTCTCTTAGGATGCCTTATAGGGCTTTTAAACACTATTCTATTGGATATTATTGGATATTTTATATATATGATTGTGGATAAGATGTGTATATATTGTGGATGAAAGTGGAGTGGAGTAGAGAGCGATGGGGGATCTTAATCGTAATACATTTTTATACCTATAGGGGCATTTTATTTTCCCATATTCTATACACTTTTTAAAAGATTTTAATATATTCCAGCCTATTTTTGACTCATTCATAATACTTTTTTATATATTATTATGTATTCTTATATAGGGGGGAATTAATATATGATCCAGGATATTTTATACCCCTTCGTAATCCTTTTTAAGAATGTAAAATATCAATTGGGTATATACATTGAGGAGAATTTTTTATGGCGACTTCTAATGCCTTCGTAATCTTCTTATTTGGATCTTTCCAGGTATAAGAAGTATCTAATGATCCTATTGCAAATTGACTACCAGATCCAATTGCTATATATTTATCATATTCATTTACTTGCCAGTCATTAGTAGATATTTGAAATAGTCTTCCATGAATTCCCACCAAAAAATCTGCAGCTGCCTTATCATCATCTGATATATCAATACCATATGGTTCAATAGCTTTCTTCAAAGTAAATATAAAATCTGTTCTCATATATTTATCTACATCTTTTTTTAATACATTTGGAAAATCAATGTAGTGAGCTACTTGTCCTGATCCCCTTGAAGATGCATACCCAATTAAGAATTGTCCATTCTTTTTTATTTTCGGGGTAATAGGAGAAGATATAGAATATTCATCAGACATACCTCTATCTGATCCCATATATACAATACCATTATCTATGAGTCCAATAACAATAGTCATAATATCTATTATACCTTCTTTCCTTGATTTTTTCAAATATATAAATGTGTCAAAATAATCCAGGGGAAATTTGACTTCTTCGTAATAGTATGCTAGATACTGTCGGATCCGCGCCCCCTGGTGGGGAGTGTGGGACTTGAACCCACGACTGGCAGATTATGAGTCTGCTGCTCTGACCAACTGAGCTAACCCCCCAATTTGATTATGAGGTTAAATCATCAATTGATTCGTATTCACCATTTGGGTCTGCACCAAATAATTCACAAAGTTCTAACCAAGTTTCTTCTAGTAGTTGTTCACCACTATCTGTTAGAATAACCATTTCTTGTATGACAGCAATAGCCATTGGAATTCCTAAATCGTTATAATCAAAAAAATCTTCATACAAATCATCATTGAAATTATCTTGTGTGAATTGCACTAAGATTTCTGCTTTAGTTCTATTGTCCATTGTATTCTCCTGTTTGGTAGTCGAAGATGAGTTCTTTACTAAGACCAATTTGTTCATTTTCTATTACCTCGTTGATTCCGTCTGCTAGATTTTTTGCATTTGCAATAATCATTTTGTTGTAGTCTGTTATTCGTCTTGGTATCCATAGTCGCCAGTCTGCCTGACTAATTCTACCGTCTGCTAATAATGCAACGATTTTATCCGCTACACTATCTATTTGTGATTTTCCCATAGTGTCCCATTCTATCATTGAGGTCTGACAAAAAGGGGCAGAGACTATCCCTGCCCCCTAGCCAGCCTTAACGGGACTTAACTACCTTGTTACGGCGTAATGAGGTTAGGTTTGTGTTATGCACAAAATGTCCTAGACCGTCACGAATTACTACACGTTCTGTGTCTCCCCACTTTTCAAGTGATGTGAAACGTTGCTTCTTTAGAGTACGCATTTGCTCTCTTGTCATTGTTCTCTCCTTAAGAGTTACCTTGTTATTATCTTACCATTTTTGACAGGGGTTGTCAAATCTATTGTTCTTCCATTAATGATAGTACTGTGTTATCTGGTATTAGTAGTTCTACATCTTCTTCCATGTCGTCTATGGCATATATAATAAAACCATCAGATAACAGGTCAAAAGACTTAACTGTGTAAATTTCTTCTTGCCATTGAATGATATCTCCAGGCTCTAAGCAGTTGGGGATAACAAAGTCAAAAGCACTATACGAGTTCAAGTTCATGCTCAATCGCCTCCACATAGGATTCTATCACACTTGATAGATTCTTTAGAACAGCCCACGTTAGTTGCGGCTCGTCTTTTTCCAAAGCCCCCTCAAGGTTGGCTATGGTATGTTTAATAAATCTATTAATTGCTGTATCCATTAGTTCCACCATTGGTCGTCTGTGATGTGATCAATACCAGCATCAATTGCTTCGTAGAATGTTTCGTAAATTTCTCCCATGTCCTCGTTGTGAGCAAACACTTCCCACCAAGGATTCATACGATACACTTCAAATCCACTATTACTAATAGTTTTAATAAACTGCATCAACTGAATGTCATCGTTGATACCTGCAGCCTCTAAGTCGTCAGAGTATCTAACAATAACTCCATACTCATCTGTTAGTTCACCATTAACTAAGTTTGGTATTGTCAAGTGCATCTCACCACCACGCTCTACTTCAACCACACGGTCCAAGTATGTAATAGTTGCATAAGACTCATACCCCTCTTGCCACACATAAAACTCTGGCATCTGCTTACTTGTAGGGATTGTCTGTGTGTACTCTACTGTTACGCCTTCTAATAGTTTAGTCATTGATAATCTCTCCGTGTATGTAGTCCATTAAATCATTTTCTGCTACAAAACTATGAATGTCGTCATAGAAACATTCCTTAGCATACTCAATCATTTCTTCATCTGTCATTGGTCCGTCATGCATAAACTCATCTGTGAGCATATTGTAGGATATTGATACTTGTATCATTTTTGTCATAGCCGTATCCTATCCTATTCCTGCGGTTAAGTCAAGTCTTGTTAGGTTATAAGCCAGGATTTCTTCTAGCCTCTGATATTCAGCTAATTCTTCTGAACCCTCTTCTGCAAACTCCCAATGTCCAGTAGTTTTATTATAAATAGTTCCGTCACCCTCTTCTAGCATTACGTTGGTGGTTTCAGCATCTACCATAAAAGCTCCCCAATCCTCGTCATAAACAACTACCCAATGATGCTGGTAACTCATACTTCTACTTCTCCTAAATCCATTAGATACTCTTCCTTGCCACACTCTATGCAACTAAATACCATTTCATCTTCATATTCCAGAAAGGTAGCGTCACACATACAGCACTTTACTTTATTCGCTAACATACTATACCTCGTGTACGATTACGTCTTGTAGGTACAAAACTTCGGGGTCAATCTTATAATAACTTAAGATGTTCTGCCTTGCTTGTTCAATAATAAACTCATCAGATAAGTCTGGCTCATCAAAAGAAACACTTGTAATCATTACCATAGCCTCTAATACAAACTCTACATTATAGTTATACAATTTCTATCTCCCAACAATTGTCTGTAATTTCATCTTCGTTCATCTCATCTCTGCCCCAGTCTTGTATCATTAGTTCTGCGGCTTCTACACTATCTGCTTCTACTTCAAATTCCCAAGTAGTACGTTGAACCATTTTTATCTGATAGGTTTCCATTACACTATCTCCAGTCTGTTCTTGGCAAAGAATAGGTCTGTGCCGTCCTCATCTTTAATTGAAATCTGTGCGGGTACATCAAATTTGTCAAGGAATAAATTATGTTCTATCTGCCATTCTTGATCTTTAACAAATTCAATCATAGCCTCATGTGAAATAGGATAACCATGAATACCATACTCACCTGTTGCTAACATCATTTTAATTAATGCTTCTTCTGAATAAATAATTTCTGTTGTTGCTACTAGATAGGTCATACCTTTTTCTCCCTAATTACTATTTGTACCATTTCTTCTGTGTTGTAATAAATCTTTACAAATTCATAAGCAGTTTGCCATTGTTCTAATTCAATACCACCAACATTATGTAGTTCTACTAAATCATCTGCTAATTGACTAGCAAGATTTTTATAATCCATTTTGTTCCTTTTGTAGGCTGATACTTTGTATCCTATCACAGGGGTCTGACATTTTTGCCCAGGCTATTCCAGAGGAGTTCTTAATTGTTCATAAATGACTAATAAGATAAACAGGGGGCGCGGCTCCCAGCTCGTGAGAGTGAGCAGTTTATAGTCTGGGTATGGTGCTCAGGACTGTCCCCTTTATTTATTCTCCGTGGCTGTGGGAGTTTCTTCCGTTCGGTTGTGTCCTACTAGGCGAAAGCAACCTCTTTCACAATGGAAAGTAGTTTATTCTTTTCTGCTGTGATAACTGGGTCAAAGCCTGATGCACTTGCAAGGATTCCCTCGTTGTTGCCATTACGAGCAGAGCGATACCAGTCAAGTCTTTCAGTCAATGTATTGAAAGCACCCCAAGCAGTATTGTTAATCATTGAGTTTGTGTCTGATGCAAAAATCTCATCTAACAATTCAATCTTGGTTTCCCACTTGGTCATTGCACCCTTTGCATCTTTCTTTGGCATTGGATAAGCCTTTTCAACAATCTTATTAAAAGTATCTTTTGTGATTTCCTTTTCAATAAGTTCTTGAGCCATTTTGTCAAAAGCATCCATGTAAGTATTAGCAAGACCCAATGCTTCACGAGCAACTAAGATACGACCCTCAAGTGTTGATGTGTGTCGCATCTTGAAAGACTGCTTAACACCACGAAGAGCCATGTCAAGAGTGTTAGCACAAACAACACGAACAGGTGTTACTGATGCACGAACAGCAAGTGAACCGTCATGTGATGTGTTTACAAGTAAGTAAGACTTTACAACATCTGCAACGCCACTTGGGTCAAGCACTGTCTCACGCTCAAGAGCAAGAGAACCAAATACAACACGACCATTCTTTAGAGAGCCAGCGGTTTCCCAACGAGCACCGTCAAGAAGATTATCTGCAAAAGCAAATAGTTCTTCATTCTGTAAAGTCTGGTAACGCTCACCAACAACTGCTAGAACATCTGGGTGTCCGTCTTCTGGGTGGTCACGAACAACAAGAAAGTTAGATTTGCTTGATGTGTAATCTTCAGGTAGTTGAACATCTTCAAGACGTACATTCCAGTTTGATAGGTTTGCTATGTCCATGACTTCACTTGTAGTGTGTTCTTCTGTAACAACAGTTCCAAGACCATGCCAAGCAGGTTCTCTGAATGAGTACATAGAGCCAACACCGTTAATAATTTCTACTGCATCTGCCATTTTGTTTCCTTAAGGTAGTTTGTTTAATAGTCTTACTATAACACAGAGGTCTGACATTTCCTAATCTCATCAGACATTTCAGGGGCATTTTTTAATCTTCTTAAATAACGATTTGATAACGGGGCGCGGATCAAGCTTTGAGAGGGGGCAGTTTATTGTCAATGCCCAGGACTTTCCTACCTACTAGGAAATCTAGTATTGTTCGTCTATTGAATCAATGTCTGCATCAAACTCTTCAATCTCGTATTCAGATGAAGAAATCTCAACATCAAAGTCATAGACACTTAAGTCAGAAACTTCTGTATTCATTGGAACAGAGATTGTTGCCTTGATTGTTACATTGAATTCAACATCAACAGTCTTGGACAAATCAATGCCAAAGATGTTTGCAATTTCAGTTGCGTGTTCCTCACCAATCTCATCAAAGTTTTCAACAAGGTAATCTTTTAACTTGTCTTGTGCTCGTGAGTTACTGCTGTTAGTTGATTGTAGTGCATCTACTCTCCAATAAGTTCTGGAAATGTCGTCTGCATTTTCTACTTCAAACTTTGAATCTGAAGGTGTACCGTAGTAGTAACCCTTTCGGACAACAATGGTTGCCTTTGGGTTATAGACTGGTGCTACTGACTCTAGTATTGCTTCTGCATTTGGTCTTCCAAATGTTGGTTCACTTGTTGTGAATTCCACGTTTATTCTCCTTGTAGGTTGTTTGTTGATAATAGTGTATCAGAGAGGTCTGACATTTCTTGCCATTCCTCCAGTTCGTTATCCCACCTGTATTTTGTAGTATCTACAGGGCAATCTTCAAAAGCATACTCAACGTCTTCATACTGACATTGACACTCTCTTTCTAATGCCTCGTAGTCTGCGTGGCTTGATGGAATGTCATACTCATTACAGGCAATGTCTTCTCCACCCAAGAATGTGCAACTACCACCCCAGCCTTGCTCTTCCTCATACTCATAGTCAAACTCAAGAGTTGGGTATTGTTCTGATAGTTTCATTAGAACCTCGCCAACAGGACTCCAAGCGGTTTGGAAATGGTACATAACAGAACCATCATCATTAACTGTTTTAATAGTGTTAGGATAGTCATTATTATTATCTACTGCTACATCCCACTTAGTTCCCCAGTTACGGCAGTTCCAATGATACCAGTCTTGGTCTTCTCTCATAGAGCGAACAAACTCTGCCATAAAAGATTCACCATCATTTGGCTTAATGTTCTTGCTACCTTTATGAACATCTGTTTCATAGTATGCTTCAAGGTCTGTTGGTTTTACAATGTTCCAAAAAGCAAAGACAGGGTTGTCGTAGTGCTGTTCATCTGCAACCCAAACGATTTCACCGTTCTCAAATTTATGTTCAGGGAAATGTTTTACGAATGGCTGATTAAGTTGTGCAACCATCTTATCTAATTCTGATTTCTCACCTGATACAACAAGTGAATTAAATACCCAGTTTGGCATTTGTACTTCTTTCTAGTAGGTTATGATGAAATCATACCACAATGGTCTGACATTTTCAGGGAGATTTCTTAAACTTCTTAAAAGACTTATCCACAGGGGGCGCGGATCAGCTTTGCGATCTGGATGGGACTTGAACCCACGACCTCCGCCGTGACAGGGCGGTGCTCTAACCAACTGAGCCACCAGACCAAGAGTGTGCCAGGATTTAGATCTCTATCATTCAATCACCAACAACCTGGCGGTATTGGCTACCTTTTAATTAATTGAGTTATCTTACCAAGAGGCTTGATACTCAAAATAGTCGAACTTACTATCAAGGCATCTAGTGATGATACCAATAGTGTCGTTCAAATCTCCAAAGTAGTATTTATCATAGTCAGTAGAACCAAAGAAGAATCCACTACCTGTTGGTAAAATGTCTGGTGCATTTTCTGGTACTGCAATAGCCTCAATGCACAATTCTTTTAATTGTTCTAAATCTTCTCTACGAACAAGGATTGGCTGACATTCATCAACACCGTCTGCTAAGTTATTTACAAACCAATGATGAATCATATTTGACTTACGCCAGTAACCCATTGGAACATCAACAGACAAACCAGCAAAGCCAGTCTTATCAATTACATCTTCTAATTCAAGACGACTAATAATTTCATTGAACACAGGGTTAATTGTGTCCTCATCTTCTTGACGATTAAAGTTGTGACGGTACACATACTCACTTGCACGAAGATACATATCTAAGCCCATTTTATTCTTCTTTCTTTTGTAGGTAGTTTTATCTTATCAGATAGGTCTGACAGTTTTAAGGTGGGGTGCAAGGGTAAGAAACACCCCACCTAAACTTGTCTTAACTACTTAGCAGTAGTCCAACGGTCTTGACCATTTACGTCAAGACGGATACGCATAGTGCCGTTAGCGTTCTTTACGACTTCCTGAACGATACCAGTTACTTTGCTCTTTGCTGTTACGAACTGTGAGCCAACAGTTGGGGCGATTGTCTTTGCCATTTGCTTCTCTTTTCTTTTGGGGAATTGTTTCCCGTTGTTGTTATAGTATTACTATACCAGAAAGGTCTGACAAAATCAAATCCATTCAGGCAATTCAGGGGTGATTTAGATCACATCTTAAAGACTTGACAAATCTATTAAAATGGGGCGCGGGCTTTGCAGCTCCTACACCTTTTCCCTTTCTCGCAGGTATTCAATGTATGTTTCAGTAGATGACATCTCACTCATTAGTTTATCTAAATAAGTCCATAGGTCAGGATAGATTATATTTCTTTCTACTGGTTTTCTATTAAAAAGTTTTATAGCCATTCTGCTAAATCTCCATCTGCAATTTCTGAATAGTCCATACCTTGTGATTCTGCTATTGCTTCCCACAATTGTTCTTCTGTGTAGTTTCCATCTGGATACCACTCTGTTAAAATACCGTATAAATCTTTCATCTTGCTCATTATGCAAATACCTTTCCATACAAATCAATAGTGCTACCGTCATCTAAATCGGTAAGTAGGTTGTTTACTAAATCTAATACAACTGTCTTATCAAATAATTCTGTAATTTCTGAACGAGAAATAGAATAAATGCCAAATCCTGTTGCATCTAAGATGCTATCTTGAATCAGGTATGAAATAATCATACGGGTAAAGTATGAATAGTCACCCTTGCGTGGCTGTGCGTGTACTAATGCACCAATTAAATCATCTTCCCAAGTGTACTCGCCATAGTGTGAATACAAAACGGTCAATGCTTCTGTTCCGTCATCAAATACGAAATTAATTCTTGCACCCATTTTAGTAACCTGCTTCCGTTAGCATTTTGTTAATAGCGTCTAATTCTTCTTTAGACAATTTTGCAAGGGCATTGTCATCTATGACACCCTCGAATAAATCCTTGATTAGTTCTGTATCTGACATTTTATCTTCTTTCTTAGTAGGTTAGGTTTATCTTATCACAGGGGTCTGACATTTTATTCATCATCAAAATTAAACATTTCATCCCAGCAAATTCCACATACGCCAGAAATGAATCTTTCACGAACATCTGCATCATAGGCAGACAATACATCTTGAGCATAAGCACCTTGATTATAGGCAAATAATTGTTCTGATGAAATAGAAACTGTTTTTGATTCGCCACACATAGGGCAAGGATGTGAAGTAACTACATAACGCTCGTTCATTACTTTCATAGGATTGTGTAGAGTGAACATTGTGTTCCTTTCGTAGTAGGTATGCTTATAGCATAGCATAAGGGTCTGACAATTTCTCAGGGGGTCCAGGCTATTTTCTTAAAAGTCTTAAATAAGTTATCCACAGGGGGGCGCGGCTCCCCAGCTGCCCCTACCTGCCGTCAGTCCACCTAGAACTATTTACAAAATCGGAATTAGAATTCTTCTTCCATTTGATTGCATCAAGAAATGCCAAGGCTGGTAGAAATAATAAACTTGCTAGAAATAATAGAAACAGAAATTTCATTAGTCAAACAATTCCTTTTTGTGTTTTGGTTTTCGTCTGTATGCTTTTTTATTTTTGTGAGGTTGGGCTGCGTTGCTCCTACGCAACTCTAGCCTTGCTCTCAACTGTTCAGGTGTTGCAATAAATTTCATTACATCTCCTCGTCCTCAAAGTATTCATCTTCCATTAGCCAAGCATCTAGGCGATGATTCTCTGCAATTGCACTTGCAGGTGCATAGTTACTACCACGATACAGAACGCCTTGAGGCAATTCTATTTCTGCAAAGTAGTCTTCATTCCAAATTGCGTTGATCGCATCTATGCAAGGTTGTACCATTGACGATGGCACGGGTGGATAGAAATTGTATTGTAGGTGCAAATTAATTTGTTGCTCCATTGGCATTGTATCCATAGTGGATAATTCAGTTGCGAAGTTTAGTCCCATTGTATTTCTCATTTCTAGTAGGTTGTTTAATTAGTTTATCAGATAGGTCTGACATTTTAGAATGGTGGGAATGACCAACAAGGCACAAATTCCTCATAGGTCTTGTTTATTCTTTTGATAACTATTTCAGCAAACATTGGTTCAACGCCTGACGATGCAGACTTGACGGGTTGCCCAATGTATTCTAGATACATCTTGACATCTTTTGAAGGAATGTCTAACTGCTTAGCAATTTCATAGACTCTCATAGTGCCTCCTCAAAGTCAGGGGATTCAAAAGTGTATCCATACACTCTTTCAAATTCATCAACAGTCATCTTACCCTTGTAGGTATCACAGCACACAACCTGTTCAGCAAACATTTCTTGCTCACAGAAACAACAAATAAATTCTGTCATTTTATTTCCTCTCTTTATAAGAACACTCTAGCATAGGGGTCTGACAATTTTTTCAGGGCGATTATCCACAACTTCTTAACAGCCTGTGGATAACGGGGGCGCGGCTCTTTTCAGCTGAGCCTGGTGTGCTAGGCTGCACTCCCCCTATACACAACCCAGATTAGTGCTTGAATAGTGCGAGGTGTCATTGCAGTTTCTTGAGCAATTTTTTCAATAGCCTCAGATAGTTGGCTGTAGTCTGTTTTGTTAGGGCTGTCTTTTGTTAGACCTGCTGATCGCATCATCCAAATGTCAATCGTGATTGCATTTTCATCACCTGCAATGTTGCGAGCAAATGAATTTGTTTTCTTTCCATTAAGTGCATCGAAACCAATTTCTAAAGCACGTTGAGCCATTTTAAGATTGTTAGGTAGGCAACGCATGGTGTCATCGCCATGAGCGAATCTAAGTGCCTGACGAACGTTAGTTGACCAACGCTGACGAGGTGAGAACGCTGACACAATACTAGCCGCTTGTTCAAGCGATACATCCATGCCTCGTGTCTTGTAAATGTCTACAATCTCATGGGCAACGGCTTCAGCATCTGCATACCATTGGGTTGCTTGTTCGATCTGTGATGCCTTAGCACTCTTAACAATTTGGCGGTAGGTATTTTCGTAGTTCATGTCTATCTCATTTCTAGTAGGTATCTCTGATACTAGCACACACCCCTGACAAAAACAAGACTATTAGACATTATTTTTATAAAATTTTCAGGGCAATTTCAGGGGATTTCTTAACTATCGTAACAAGGGTTATCCACAGAGCCGCGCCCCCTCGGGCGTGTCGCAGCTGTCTAGTCTGTGTATTTATCCACTAGCAAATAAATAAAAGTGGCAAGGGATAAAATTAACACCCAAGAATAAAAACTATTCACTAATGCTCACCTCTAAAAATAAATGCAACTGAATGTTTTCCTAAGTCAAAAATCAGGGAAGTATTTTTGTAACCTAGTTTTGAATTGTAGTAATTAGAAAAAGAAATTCCAATTACGAAAGTTCCGTCAATTTTGTTATGTGAAAATCTCATTATTTTATTACCGCATTTCTGAATCGTGTTAAGTCGAAGTTTGAATTATCTCTTTTGAAAAATGTTTGAAAGTCTGAAAGCAAATCCTCAAACACTTGTGCATCAATGTCCAAGTGATAAGCATTTAGAATTTCTGCAACTGCTACATAGTCTTTGCGTGTCATCATTACTTACCTGCCTTTGCATCTAGGAAAAATTGTAGTTCACGATTTTGTTCTTGAGTTTTTTTGTCTAGCAATTCTTGAATCTCATCAAGTGACTTTGACCATTCAATAGAAACGGCTAGAATTGTTGAAAGCACAAGGTGTTCATTTGTGTTTAGTGTTGGATACTTTGCATTTTGCAAAGCCTTGTAAGAGTCTAGAAACTCTTGGGTGTGTAGTGTAGTGTAAGTCATTTTGTGACTACCTTTCTTGTTGTTGTTAGTTTGATTCTAGCATAGGGGTCTGACAGTTTTACTTGTAGACACGCCTAGTCAAAAGTTTTATTTGTAGATTGTAGTAGTCAATCATTCGTTGATTGGTTGGGTCGTGCTTGATAGTACGCTCTAGGTCGTTTACTGCATCTACTAGCAGTCTTGCGTTCTTGATTTTAGTGTAAGCCATTTTGTGACTACCTTTCTTTTGTGTGAGATTTATTTGCTAGGCTCATCCCGTTAGGGCTTATTTGCTAGGCTCACTCTCAACTGCTTTATGATTTCATCTTAGCAGGGGGGTCTGACAATTTTGCCCCTTTTGGGGCTGTGTTATGTAACAAGTAGGTAACAAAGTTATTCACAGGTTATCCACAGCATTCCAGGGCATTTCTTAACAATCGTAACAAAAGTTATCCACAGGGGCGCGGCTCGTTCGAACATCTGTTCTATGATGTACATCACAAAAAATAGTGTCTCAAATAGTGAGATTCAGGCAGAAATTGTCAGGGATGTATGCAATACTAAAGGTATTAGATAAACGAAAGAGAGAAAAAAATGATTAACGAAATCACTTGTCTTTACTGTGACACTATTGCTACTAGCGGTGTTGATAGCGTAGAGCGTGACGAATACGCACCTGTATGTGATGCAGACTTAGCACGAATGATTAACGACTACGACATGGTAGCCGTTGAACTACTAACAGATACCCATCAATGGGATGACTACCTTGCTAACGCAGGGTGGTAAAAACTGTCAGACCTACCTGCTAGATTAAAACTACCTACTAAGAAAGAGAACAAAATGTTTCTATACAATCTAATGGCTCCACTTGTTGGAATTGCTGTATTCTCACTACCTGCACTACTACTTGAACTACAACTACTAGTTATCGGATTTGATTTTATGTCTGTCAATGTGATGATAGCAACCGCCTTTATCGGTTTAGTATCTGCCATTGGTGCATTAGTTATCGAAATGATTGAGGGGTAATAACAATGAATGAATTAGCATTTGAAAACATCACCAAGAATAAGTGTGTTGAGTGTGGAGACAAACTAACGGCTTGGGAAATTAACTACTGCATTATGTGTGAGAGTGACCAAGAAATAGAATCTTTCTTTGATGATGACTTGTAGAATCTAAAATTTTATTGCTTGCAGAATCTAAAATATTTTTGTCTTTAGAATCTAAAAGCTTTTTGTCTATCAGATAAAACTATTAACAATTAGATATGGGCTCACTAATAAAGTGGTGAGTCTATTCTAAAAACATGCATCATACACATTAACAAAATATTCAGATTTTCTTCAAAATGGGATCTAGCTGCAAAAATAAAAATATTCAGATTTTGCGGGTAAGTGAATATATATCTCATTATGTGAGATGTTATGTTACAATTGTGTTACAAATAATTTAATATTTCAATGTTTCTGGCGAGCTGATTTGACAAGCATTAAAAATGCAATTACACTATGAGTGCAGCGAATCAAAAAAAGTTTTAGAAAAGTTGGGGGCAGGGGGATAGAATTATTAAAAAACAAAGAGAGAAGCAAATGAATAATCAAGATTATATAAGATACATCTTCTGGATTGTATTAGCAGTAATTGTTGTATCTACACTCTCTGGTAGCTAAAAACTATTTTTCTATAATTTCGGGGCTAATTAAATTCATTTCTGGTCATATGCGTTAGCATCCATTATTATTCTTTATTAACATATTGACAATATAGACATATCTGACATATCTTCATATAGGGGAATATCTGCATATTTATAAATCCCCCCAAAAATCCTACATATATAACGGAGTTATAAGGTGTTTAGTATGTATACTATTTTGCCGAATTTTTGCGTTTTGAATTTGCGGATTTTTTGCGATTTTTTTAAAAATGGTATAATTAAAACATTATGGCAACAACAAGAGTATTTAGACTTCCTAGCAATACCCAGCTTAATTCATATTTAACCCAGGCATCTGCATCAACGACATATCTAACCCAGGCATCAGCATCAACAATCTATGCAACTAAAGCAAATTTCCCAGAAGGCATATGGACTCAATATTCACTTAGCACAACAAATATATCATTTGGAACTGGTGCATCAATATTAAGTTTTTATACTAAAGTTGGAAAAACAGTCTTTGTAAGAATATTTCTACAATTAGGAACTGGAGGATCTCTTTCTGGAAATCCAACATTTTCTTTACCAGTTACACCAAGATTATCCTACATAAATCCATTAAACAATATATCTTATTCACTAACTCAGAATGTTGTTGGAAATTCTTTATGTTTAAATGGTGCTGGTGGTCAGTTTCCAGGATCAGTATATATAAATAATTCTGGAGCTGCAACTTGCACAGTTCAAAATACAGCTGGGACATATTCTCAAGATGTTAGCCTAAGTTCAACAGTGCCATTTACTTGGACTAGCTATAATACCATATATTTAGAATGTTTTTATGAATCAGTTTGATTAACCTTTAATGATATAATTAGTTATTATGGCAACTAAAATTCAGGTAAGAAGAGATAGTTCAGCAGATTGGACTACTATTAATCCCGTTCTTTCTGAAGGTGAAATTGGATTTGAAACAAATACTGGAAAATTTAAAATTGGAAATGGATCAAGTGCTTGGTCTGCTTTAGATTATTTTCTAGATAGTTCAGATTTATCAGGATATCTGACCGCTTCTTCTGCCTCAACAACTTATTTAACTCAAGCTTCAGCTTCATCTACATATCTTACACAGACTTCTGCTTCAAGCACATATCCAACAATTGGAACCTTAAATTCTGGACTTGTATCATCATCTGCAGCAGCAGTAGCATACCTTGTTGATTCAGCCCCTGGAGCACTAGATACTTTAAATGAATTAGCAGCAGCAATAAATGATGACTCAAGTTATGCAGCTACGGTTACTAATGCTCTAGCATTAAAGTCACCATTATATACATCAACAAATGCTCAAACTGGTTCTACATATACACTTATTCTTGCAGATGCAGGAAAATATGTTGAAATGAATAATGCAAGTTCTAATACTTTAACTGTTCCGCTTAATGCAAGTGTTGCCTTTCCAATTGGTAGTGAAATTACTATTATTCAAACTGGTAGTGGTACAACAACTATTTCTCCTGCTGGTGGAGTAACCGTTAACTATTATTCTCTTACTGGATCTGCTACAAGAACAATTAAAGCACAATGGGCAGCAGCTACATTGATTAAACGTGCTGAAAATACTTGGGTATTAATAGGAAATCTAGGATAATGATTCCTGTCGGTATTGTTGCTGGTAGTGGTCAAGGTACGTTTCCATCTGCTGTAACAATTAGTTCTACTTCAAGTACTTACAATTCTGTAACTCTTAACTGGACTGCACCATTTAATGGTGGTGCTCCAATTACTGGCTACACTTATCAACAGTCAACAGATAACGTTAATTGGGGTACTGCCACTAGTGCTGGTACTGGAACTACAATCACACTTACTGGGCGAAGCCCTGCTGTAACCTATTACTACCGAATGAGTGCTACCAATAGCATTGGCGTTGGACCTTATGGTTCTTCTGTTTCAAGAGCAACGCCAAAGGCTGACACTGCTATTAATGGTGCAAGTGCAGGACCACTTGCAGGTGGCTTATATGCTGGAACTTCTTTACCCGATGGATACCCTTGGTACGTTGCAGTTTCTGGTTTAAGACGTACAGATGGAACTGCTCTTTCTGGAAAAACTTTACAGGTACAATTCAATCTTCTAAACGGTGCTACTTGGTACAACCTAGCTGGTGCAACTATGGTTACTGATGGTAGTGGTAATGCTCAAAGAAACATTTATTGGGAGCCAGGTGTGGGGCAAAGTCCTACAGATTCTACAACTTATACATCTGGATATAATGGTGCATCTAGACAAGGTGCAGGTATTAGTTCAGTAGGATGGCCCGAAATCTATGAAAATAGATGGCGTGTTGTATTTAGTGAAGACTCTACCGAACTTGGAGTAACAAGTGCAGCATCAGGAATTCTTGACACATATTATCCAGGTTCTTGATAATTATCTAATGATATAATTAAAATACTATGGCTACAATATTTCCTGGATCCGCCTCTGTTGGTCAAATTTTTGACGGATATGAATTTAATGGAACCGCTTGGGATATTATTGGAATTGATTTAACTGCTGATTATTTAGAATCATCTACCGCAAGTTCTACATATTTAACACAAGTAAGTGCATCTACAACATATCAAATAAAAGTAGAAAATGTAGATAATACTGAAATTGGATATTTAAATAATGCAAGTGCTAATATTCAAACACAGTTAAATTCTAAAGCTAATCTATCTGGTGCAACATTTTCTGGAAATATTATTGCCCCAGAAGTTCGTGCCACTACAAAACTTGTTGCACAAACTGTTGGTGGAGATGAGGGCGGAGAAATACTTCTTGGAAAAGCTGCTACAAATACAACCCTTACTGGAGATGGCGTAACAATAGATGTTTGGCAAAATAGATTAAGAATTTTTGAACAAGGTGGAGATGCAAGAGGTGCTTATTTAGATATCACTAAGCTTTCAAATGGAGTTGCTTCCCCCATAAGCACAATAGATTCTGGATCAACAGTAAAAACATTTTCTATTAAAGAAAATCAAACTCAGGCAGTTTATGGAAGTGCTGGATATAATTTTTATAATCAAGCATATACAACTAATTCAAAAGTATCATCTAAATTATTAATTACTTTTGGAGTTGCTTATGAACTTAATACTGCTTCAGATAGCATTCAATTAGCTGTATCTCTTAATGGTACAGATGAATTTACTTTTAACGATACTGGAAATTCTGTTATTTACAACGATATGCCATTTTATACATTTATTAGCACTAATTCCTACTATCCTAGTACTACAATTTCAAATTTAAGAGTTTATATTAAATCAATTTCTGGAACTGTAGTGTGTCCACGTTCTGCTGGAACTTTACATAATTTCTTTTTGACAGTACAAGAAATAGCAGTTTAAATATTACTACTTGCAGACTTTTCATTAATAGTATCTAATTCATTAACAATCTTATAAGCCCATTGAGTAATAGCATATTCATATTTGTGATAATGATGACCACAAAACATTAATTCCCCCGAAACTCCAGTAGCAAGTATAAAGGCTTGAGCACCACATCTATCACAACGATCTGCAATTTTTAATACTTTATCTTCTTGCTTTTTTACTTTTGTTTCAGGCATTTATTAACTCCTATGTTATTCATATGTTATAATTGTCATTAAGTCTTATCTTGGAGTATACCATAATATCGTGAATAATTCAATATCTATGTTTGTTGAAAACTGGCAAATGTTTTTATCTCTTACCGCCATTCTAGGCGTTGGTTATGCAACCGTAAGAAAATTTGAAAGAATTCTTGGTAAAGATGAAAAAGGTAGAACAATAGCGGATCGCCTTGATCGTGTGGAACATCAAATATTTCCAAATGGTGGATCAAGCCTTGCAGACAAGGTAAACAATCTTGGATCAAATCAAGGTGAAATTAAAGCAGATGTTAAGCAATTAACTGGAGAAGTAAAAGTAATTCACGATGTCCTAGTAGCATATATCGCAGATAAAAAATAAAATAGTTTGGTATAATAAGAAAGTAAGAAATAAATAGGAGTGCCCAACATGACCCCAGGGCTTGTAAACTTTGTTTGTCCTCAAGGTAGTACCTTTAGAAGGACTTTAACATACACCCTGGATAATCTTCCTGTTAATTTATCTGGATATTCTTCAAGATTACAAGTAAGACAAGCATATTATTCTGACAATCCAATTGTTTCCCTAGTTTCTGGAAGTGGAATTACTATTGGTGGATCTGCAGGAACTATTGATATATTCATTGCAGCAAGTGCTACATCTAATTTTCCTCCAGGAAATCACGTTTATGATTTAGAAATAATCAGTCCATCAAACATTGTTGATAGATTAATCGAAGGTACATTCAATGTAACCCCAGAGGTAACAAGGTAATGGCAGAATTAAAAGTAGAAATTGATCAAATTGTAAATAATATAACAATTGATGAAGAAAATGTAGTTATTGAATTAGGAACTTCTGGTCCACAAGGTGGTAGAGGAACTGGAATACTTAATGGTACAACGGCTCCAAACAATGATATTGGTATTATTGGAGATTTTTTCTTAAATACAACAAATATGAATTTATATGGTCCAAAAACAGATTTAGGTTGGGGAACTCCAACAGATTTAGTAGGAAGTCAAGAGCTTGGTTATGTTCACATTCAATCAGTACCCTCTGCGGTATGGAACGTAACACACGGATTAGGGTTTACCCCTAATATTACAGTAGTTGATACAGCAGGAACAGTTGTTGAGGGGTCATATAACTATCCAAATTCAAGTACTGTAGTTTTAACCTTTATCGGAGCATTTTCGGGAAGGGCTTATTTATCGTAATGAAGGAGGTGAAAATATATGTCTAGAAAATTTTTAACAAGTATTGATTTAAATCGTAATGAATTGCAAAACGGTGTTATCCATAATTTGGCTACAGATCCAGGTACTGGAGTTGCTGGTCAAGTTTACTTTAACACTGTTGACAACACATTAAAGGTCTATACTGGATCATCTTGGGAAGCCGTTGGGTCTACTGAATTTATTGGTGATGCAGTAAATGATTTACTTGATAGTGGAACTGGAATTTCATTAAACTATAATGATGCTGGAAATTCTCTTACAATTGCAAACACTGGCGTAACTAGCATTGCTGGTACAGCTAACGAAGTATCTGTAAGCGGATCTGCTGGTGCAGTAACAGTAAGTCTTCCAAACTCTATTACAGTAGATGTGACTGGTGCTTTAACTGGTAATGCAAGTACTGCTAGCACTTTGCAGACACCTAGATCTATTGGTCTTGGTGGATCTTTAAGTGGTAGTGTTAGTTTTGACGGAAGTCAGAACGTAACAATTACAGCAGATATCGTAGCAGATTCAGTTGCTCTTGGTGCAGATACAACTGGTGATTATGTAGCAGGTGCAAGTGCATCTGGTGCAGGTATCAGTGTAACTGGTTCAGGTGGTGAAGGTTCAAGCCTAGTAATTTCTAACACTGGTGTAACATCTCTTTTGGGAACAGCCAATGAAGTAACAGTTTCAGCATCTGCTGGAGCAATTACAATTGGTCTTCCAGATGATGTAACAATCGGAGGAAATCTTGGTGTAACTGGAAACCTAACTGTGAGCGGAAGCGTAACAACTTTAAATACAGAAACTTTGCTAGTTGAGGATAATCAAATTACCCTTAATAGCAATGTAACTGGAGTTCCTGCAGCAAATGCAGGTCTTGAAGTTGAGCGTGGTGATTCAACTAATGCTTCTTTAATTTGGAATGAATCATCTGATAAATGGTCAGCTGGACTTCTTGGTAGCGAAACTGCTATCTCTCTTGAAGGTCACGTCCATGCAACATCTGATATAACTGGATTACAGGAGTATGTTGAAGATACAGTTGGCACAATGCTAACAGACTCTTCAACAGTTGATTTCACATATTCAGATAATTCTGGAAGTGCTGGAACATTCACTGCTGGTATCATTACAGCTTCAACAAGCTATTTAACAACTGGTAGTGGTCTTGCTGTTGATATTTCTTCTGTAGAGTCAAAGTTAATAACTGATGGATTCCCAAAGAAATATGCAGTTAATAACACATCGCTAACATCAACTAGTGGAGTATGTACCTGGACTGTAACACACAACCTTGCAACTAAGGATGTAACAGTTCAAGTATATGAAGTTGCTGCTGATTATAATCAGGTAGAAGTAGATGTACAACATACATCAACATCTGCTATAACTATTAAAATTAATAGTGCAACAACAATTGCTGCTGACACATATCGTGTTGTAGTAATTGGATAAAGTATAATATAATGTGGGGGGCTAGATTAAACCCTAGCCCCTCATATTTAGAAGGAAAAAATGGCAAAGAAATTTTTAAGTAGTTTAAAGATAGTTAATCTACCTTCAGATCCTGTAAGTGGATCCGAAGGAGAACTATACTTTAATACTTCAGCATCCGTTGCAAAGATTTACCAAGCAGGAGCTTGGTCAGTCCTTGGTGCAGGTGGTGGCGGTGGTGGAACTACTGTTAGTACGACAGAACCAGAATCTCCAGAAATCGGGGATTCTTGGTATAAAAATGATACTGGTGAATTTTATGTATATGATGGAACTTATTGGGTAGAAGTAAATGGTGTTATAGCATCTGAATCCTTTAAAACAATTTCAGTATCTGGTCAATCAGATGTGGTAGCCGATTCAAATACGGATACATTAACTTTGGTTGCAGGTACAAACGTCACCATAGAAACAAATGCTACAAATGATTCTATTACAATCAATGCTGATTCTAAGTCAACTAGTTCTGTTTATTTAGTTAGAAATAATACTGGATCAACAATATTAAAGGGAACTTTGGTTTCTGCTTCAGGAGCAGAGCCTAGTGGAAGAATAGACGTAGAGCCTTTTGCAGCAGTTGGTGGAATTAACTCAGAACTAACTGTTATGGGTATGGCTACTGCAAATATTTCTAACGGTGTTAATGGAGAAGTGATAAGTTTTGGAACTTTAACTGGACTAGATACTAGAGGTAACGTTGCTAGTAGTATAGCTGTTGGCGATGAAACATGGGCTGAAGGAGATATTCTTTTTGCTCATCCAACTGTTGCTGGAAAACTTACTAAGGTAAGACCACAGCACGACCTGGCTGTTGCTTTTATTACCGTTCGTCACGCATCCACTGGACAAATTGCAGTAAGAATTGTTCCAGGAAATAATCATTTAGAATGGATGCATGATGTTTTAATTTCTAGTGTTGCAGAAGATCAAGTATTAAGATATAATGAAAGTGCTTCAGTATGGATGAATACTGCAGAAAATATTATTACTGCTAAAAATGTAAATGAATCAACTACAATTAATGCTTTTATGCCAGTGTATATTGATACTGAAACCCTTGGTCAAAATCAAATATTATTTGATGTTGCCCTTGCAACTGGATCTGTTTCTAATGCAAGAATGCCAGCTAATGCAATAACAACAGCATCTGTTGCTGGAGGAGCATTTACAAAACTTGTAACTCACGGTGTCGTAAAAGGTCTAACTATAGCTGGATGGTCTGATGGAGATGTTCTTTATGTTGCACCAGAGGGTGGATTAACAAATGTAAAACCAACTGGAAATAATTCAATCCAACCATTTGCTAGAGTATTATCAGTTGATAATGGAACTATCTATGTTCTTGGAAATTCTTTTGTGTCTTATATTGAAAACCTTCCAAATCTTGAAACAAATAAGGTATGGCTTGGAACTTCTGGTAGACCAGTACAAACTACTTTAAATACCAGTTTTATTAATGAAAATACAAATCTTTATTTTACAGATGAAAGAGCACAAGATGCTGCTGCAGACCTATTTACAAGTGGAGTTCACACTGGGGCATCTGTAGAATATAATGATTCTACTGGAAAAATTAATATTACAAATACTGGAGTTACAGCTTTATATGGAACTGCTAATGAAATAGAAGTATCTTCAAATACTGGTGGAGTTACTATTGGAATTCCAAACTCTCCAATTTTTGTTACCCCAAATATTGGCGTAGCAACAGCGACATCTATCACAGTTGGCGATGCAATAGTAAAAACTACTACTACTACATTTTCATCAACAGCAGCAACAACCATTGCTACATTTCCAGTAACTCCTGGTAATTGTATTGCCGTAGAATGTATTGTTTTGATATCAAGCACTTCAAACGGATCATATACTTCTTCAAAAGTTTTAATTACTGCAGATCCAGATTTTAATGCAGTTGCAGACATTACAGAGTATGCAGTTATTAGAAACAATGACTATGACTTGTTCCCAGTTCTTACCGCTACAATTAGTGGATCTAATGTGCTATTAAGAGCTGCCGTATCAGATGCTACTGCAACCACCGCAAAGGTTATTTCAACATCAATTCTTGGTCCTCAGGGTGCAGCATAATGTGCTATAATTTTTATGAGGGGATAGTGAACTTCATTGGCTAATATTAATTTTATTGTAAAAAACGATATTGAATTAAAGGGAAACCTTATATTTGAAGGTGCTACTGCAGATGCATTTGAAACAACCCTTACAATTACAGATCCTACCGCAGACAGGACAATTTCCTTTCCAGATGGATCAGGAACAATATCTTTAACTTCCCATAATCACACACTTAATAGTCTTTCAAATGTTGTAATTACTGGAACTCCAACAGATGGACAGGCAATTGTTTGGGATACATCTACTTCAAAATGGGTAAATGAAACAATAGCTGCAGGATCTTCTTATCCAGATCAAACTGGTAACAGTGGAAAATTTTTACAAACAAATGGAGCAAGTGTATCTTGGCAAAATGTTGACTTTACTGGATACCTAACAGAAGCTTCAGCATCTACAATATATCAACCCATTGGCTCTTATCTAACATCAGAATCTGACACTCTAGAAACAGTGACTGATCGTGGAGCAACATCTTCAAATGCTATATCAATTACAAATGCAACTGAATCAACTACCCCAACATCAGGTGCTTTAATTATATCTGGTGGCGTAGGAATTGCTAAAGATGTTTGGATTGATGGAGACCTGCATGTAAATGGAACTACAGTAACTGAAAACACTAAAACAGTATCAACTCACGACAACTTAATCTATTTAAATGCTGAACTAGATTCAATAATTACAAATGCTGTATTTTCTAGTGGATCTATCATTTATACTGCAGAAAATTTATATACTGCTGGAATGGATATTAGAATTACTGGAGTAAGTCCGTCAGCATTTAATATTTCTACTGCAGATTTATTGACAGTTGCTTCTGCAACTCCTACACAATTTGTTGTTGTAAAATCAAATCCAGGGGCATCGTATATTTCTGGTGGTACTGCTCATGCAAAAGAAGAAGTAAATCCAGACTTAGGTTTTGCAGGTGGATACTACTCAGGTGGGTATGCTCATGCAGGTTTATTTAGAGACGCATCTGATGGAATATTTAAATTCTTCCAAGGATATACCCCAGAACCAGATGAATCAGTAAATATTGATACCGATGATGCATCATTTGAATTAGCAAAGATTTCTATAAAGGGAATTACTCTTCCAAGCCCTTATTCTAGTATTGGAATTGGTTATAGTTCTGGAAATTTTTCTGGCAACAGTAATTATGCATTTGGAGATTCAACTCTTGACTCTAACACTGGAGGAGGAAATTATGGTATTGGCTGGCTGGCATTAGCAGATAATACTGGAGCAGAAAATTATGGAATTGGAAAAACTGCTCTTAGAAGCAATACTGGTAATACTAACTACGCATTTGGAGACCTTGCTGGAAGAGACAATACTGGAAGTGACAATTTATTCTTAGGTCATGAAGCTGGAACCAAAGGAACATCCGTCAACTCTGGAAACTATAATATTTATATTGGTAAAACAGACGGTCTTTCAACAAATAATAATATAGTTATTGCAGATAATGAAGGCAACCTAAGAGCACAATATCTGTCTGCAGATTCTGGATGGACATTAGGAACTATTTATTCTGCTACCTGGAATGGTAGTACAATTGACTATCAGTATGGTGGAACTGGATTAAATTTCCTTGGATCTGCTGGTCAAGTTCTTACTGTAAATGCAACAGAAGATGGAATTGAATGGGCTACACCATCAGGTGGTGGTGGTGGACCATCAACAACTACCACATCAATTACAGTAAATACTGCAGTGGTAATTGAATCATTTGCTATAGCAACATCTAGAACAGCGGAAGCAATTATTCAAATTACTCAGGGAACTGATTATTATTCATCTAAAGTTCTTTTAATTCATGATGGTACAAATGTAAAAATTACTGAGTATGCAATTTTAGAATCTACAGTGGGGGCGATTCCAGTAACAATTAGTTCTGCAATTAGTGGTTCAAATGTTGAACTTCGTGCAACTATTACAGATGCAGCAACAACAAATGCAACTGCAAAGGTAGTTATGACAGAGGTGGCAGCCTAGTGGCTAATTTAAAGGTATCACAAGGAATTTCCTCAAAAACATATGGAGATAATATATTCCCTCTAGTAGGAACAATTATGCCATATGCAGGATCAACTGCTCCAGATGGATGGCTCCTTTGTGATGGGGCAACATTTTCTAGTTCAACATATCCACAACTTTATAGTCTAATTGGGTCTACAACTTTGCCAGACTTAAGATCAAAATATCTAAAGGGTGCATCAAACATAGCAGATACCAAACAGTCTTCTGGAAATGTTGGACATACTCACAATGCATCTTATTCTGCTTCAAATTCTTCAAATAATAATAGTGCTGATGCAAGTCATACTCATAATATGAATTATAATGGGGCAAGTACAAATGACGCAAATCATAATCATTATATGGTTTTAACAGGTGCAGCAGCCTATGGATATATGACAAATGCTGGAAACTATGTTGCAGGAAATCAAGGAAATATGGTGGGAACTCATTACCATTATGCAGCATATGGAACAAATCAAAACTTTGGTACATCTCATAATCATGGCATTGCTTCACAAAATAATGGAAATAATGTTAATCCATCTCACTCGCATGTATTTTCTGCAAGTTCTGCAAGTGCTTCGGTTGGAAGCAATACTGGAGAAACAATTTTGCCACCAACAATGTATTTAAATTATATAGTGAAGGCAGGATAGTATGAGTGAATTTAAAGTAGAAAATTCAATTGACGTAGAATCTTTAGTCAACCCATATTTTAATGTAGGTCAAATAATTTCAACAATTGCTACTTCTGCCCCATCTGGATGGTTGTTGTGTGATGGATCAGAGCATTCTAAGACTGGACAATATTCAAATCTATATTCAAAAATTGGAATTAGGTATGGAGAAGGAAATGGTTCTGGAGGGGTTGGAACAAGTCATTTCAAGCTACCAGATTTAAGAGGTAAACATATCATGTCATTTCAAATAGGTGCAGCAGCTTCTGGAGGATCTTCTACACATACTCATACAGTCAATACCAATGCTACAGCTGCAAATGTTGCAGTAAATCATTATCATTCTGTAGGAGGTGTCTCAGCTTTAGACACAGGAGGCGGATACTCTAATACCTATCATTCCCATTCTGGCGGAGATTCTTATGTTGGTCCAAATGGCTCAAACCCAGTAAATGCAAATAAAACTGGAACTGGTGGAAGTGGGTATGGCTCTGGTGGAGCACACGTTCATGATGGATATTCATATGGAAATACGAATGCTGATAATGGACTTCATTCGCACAATATGGTAGATGTTGGAATTAATAATCAGACTGCTGGAAATCATTCACATACTTCAATAAGTACAATATCTGGAAGTGCAAGTAGTGGAAATTATCAAATTCCATCTTATACAGTTAACTTCGTAATAAAGGTATAATAGTAGTATGTCTGAAAATTTAAAACTAGCACAAGGTCTTGATATTGGCACAAATAAAAATGCTTTTATTCCAACTGGTGCTATTTTATTTATTGGTGGAGATACTTATGATGCTACCTCTCCACTAACTACTGGAATTTGTCCGTGTGATGGACGTGAAATTAATAGAACAGACTATGCATTACTATTTAATATAATTGGAACCACCTATGGAGTTGGAAATGGATCTACAACATTTAATGTTCCAAACTTAAAAACTGCTTCAAAAATTATTGCAATGAAAAATTCAGAAACTTTAGGTACAATTGGTGGAAGTTATCAACATGGTCATACAGTAAATACTAATGCTACTGGTACAACTACAAGTGATGGATTTGATCATGGGCATAGCGCTGGTTTTGGTCTTAGTGATGGTGGATCACATTATCACTATTTAGGTGGAGCCTATATGGGCATGAACTCTGCTGCAGCACATGTTGGTCCAGGATATAAAAAAGATGGACCAAACTCTCTTGCATCAATTAATCATAACCACGCAATGTTTTTTAATGCTTTGAATATGAACTACTCTGGTGGACATACTCACGGAACAGTGTATAGTCATGGAACTTCTACTGGAACAAGTCACTCTCATAACTATACAACCTCAGGATCTGTGATTTCTGCTGATACTCTACCACCGTATGTTACTGCTTTGGCTTACATAAAGATTTAATCATTAATGATATAATAGATTGGAGGAAAAAAATGGCATATAAATCAATGATCTCAGATGATAGAGTAATTTTTATAATTGGAGATAATACAGCTTTAGAATTAACCAGCTATGACAAGGTTAAGGAGTTAGTAAATGCTTCTTCAGAGAACCTATCTTTGTTAGTAGATGAGATTAATAGCAACCTAGTTTCTTTTGCTAATGAAGAATTGTTAAAAATGACAGATGGAACTGGAAGTATCTTGCAAAAAACATCTGCATATGTTAAACTATTACAAATAGTTGGACAATATCATTTTATTGAAGAACAGAATAGACAAATAGAAGAACAACAGAGAAGAGATGCAAGTGGTATTTCAGAGGAAAGCCTCTAAGGAATTAACTATTGAGTTTATTCCATTAACTGCAGAAGCTGGTAGAATTTTTGATCCACCAGTTCCAACAGCAAAAGTAATTCCAGAATGGTATAAAAGACAAAAGTCTCAAGTTTACGAAGATTTTTCAATTGATCCAGTATCTGGAAACCCTGCAAGAACTATAAAAGCGTGTATGCCTGTTTTTGACATGCTTTCCTCTGGTTACTCAATACTTCTTCCTGCAGATATTTATGTAAAAGATAACCCAGAGTCCAGTTCCCCAGAGATGTCTTGGAGTATAGACCATATGAAACCAATTGACTATCACAACTCACTTCAGTTTAGTGAATTTAAAGTTCCAGAAGAGTACTACGAAACTGGCATAAAACTTAATAATCAATGGATTATTAAAACTCCCCCAGGATACTCTTGTATATTTTTTACACCACCTTTAAGAGAAGACCTACCATACTATTCAGTTCCAGCAATTGTTGATACAGACAAGCATTTAAATCCAATAAACTTTCCTGTATTTTTTAAAAAAGGGTGGACTGGAATTCTTGAAACAAATACTCCAATAATTCAATTCATTCCATTTAAAAGAGAGGACTGGAATCATGAAGTAATGCTTGAAAACAATCTTGATTCTGAAGTTGAATGGCAAAAAGCAAAGCGTAAGCTTTCAAATAGATATAAAACATTTTATAGAACACCAAAGGTTTGGCGATGAATAAAACAAAAGTTATTGAGTTTTGGTTAAATGGAAGACATCTGGAAAACATTGCTGAACTCCCTGCTCCAGCATCTAGCATTATTCCAAAATGGTATAAAGATATTCCAAGATTTGTATATGGTGGCAGACCAATGATTTCTGATGCAGGTCAGGTAAATGTTGGAGTAAAAACTTGTGCACCATTTTTAGACGCAATGACTGCTGGGTATATTGTTAAATTACATTGCGATATGCTTGTAGAGGATGTTGATGGAGAAGTTAGAGTTACTTGGGCAAGTACTACAAAGCCAATTAGTGGCAGACCAAAAGAGGCAAGCTCTCAAATCCCACAGGTTCCTGGATTTGGTCCGTTTGGTCAAGCATGGGAATTTCAAACAGGTTTTAAAGTGCCAAAAGGATACAGTGTTTTAATTACACAGCCGTTTAATAGATATGACATGGACACTTTTGTAACTAGTGGAATTATGGATGCAGATGAATATCTCGGACCTGGAGGAGTTCCATTTGCTATTCGTGAAGGATTTACTGGAATAATTAAAGAAGGAACTCCAATTATTCAAATATTTCCGTTTAAAAGAGAAAACTGGAAAAGTATTGAAGTAGAAAATAAATTTCCATATGGAGATCAACGAGGCAGAAAAAAAATTGTTGGCTGGTATAAAGAAAATATTTGGAAAAAGAAAGAGTATAAGTAATGTTATTTAAAAAGACTAAAGTTTTTATAGACAATAAAAAGCTTAATAAAGCTTATTTTTATTTAAGCAAAACTTATTCCTTGTATTATAAAAGAACTGGAAAGCCAACAGTAGAAAATAATCCAAAAGAATCAGCATTAATTGGAATTACAAATGTTAGTTTAATTGCCACCCTTGCTGGACAAAATGGTTTTGAATCTGTTAAAGAAAATAACTTTGCTTGTCATAGCATTGCTGTAAGAGTTGATTTTATCAATGGGTTAAATAATGTTGTAAACTTTCCAGATGTTGACGCATTTTTAAAGCAGTCAAAAAGATGGTACGAAATAGAACTATCTAAGCATGGTGAATAATGAGGTTTATTGCTATAGCAACTCCAAGCTATGACGGAAATGTTTCTATAGAGTATGCATCTAGTCTTGCCAGCACTATCTCAATATGTGAGAAAAATGGAATAATAGTTCATAACTTTTTTTATTCAGGAGAAGCTATTGTACAAAGTGCAAGAAATAAACTATTCTCTTTAATAGATAGAAATAAATATGAGTGCACAGTCTTTATTGATTCTGATATTTCTTGGAATCCAAAAGATATTTTAAAACTTATTGATAATAGTAAAGATGTTATTGGTGCAACTTATAGAAAAAAACAAGATAAAGAGTCTTATGTTTTTAATGGAATTATAAAAGATGATAGCTTTGTTTCAGAAGTAGATAACCTTGGGTTTGGTTTTATAAAATTATCAAGCAAGGCTATGAGCGTACTTTGGAATTCTTCAGAATCATATATTGATGATGGAACAAATTGCAAAAATATTTTTGAGGTAATTGTTAAAGGTGGTCAAATGTATTCAGAAGACATATCTGTATGTTCAAAATTAAAAACCCTTGGATTTTCTATATACTTAGATAAAACAATAAACTTGATACATTCTGGAAGAGTTAACTTTAAAGGAAATTTTTATGAGTGGTCAAAGAGTATTTGATGTAGACCTTTCTTGGATTGGTGGAACAGAATTAATGCTATTAAACCTTGAAGATAAAGTGTTTTCAAAAATTCCAGAATTAAAAGAATGGAATTGGATAGTTGCTCCAGGAGAAGTAAATCTAAGAAGTGATGGAAAAAATATTGCTTATGTTCACCTTGGAGAATTTGAAGGAGATTTAAGTTGGCTTCAAAATCCATTAGTAGCTCACATTGTTTTTGTATCATATTACCAGTATCAAAGGTTTATAGAAAGATACCCTGGAATTGATACATCAAAATGTCATGTATTAAGAAATGCTATTGATAGAATTAATTTTCCAGATAAAGATTATTCATCAAAGATTAAACTAGTATTTCATTGTGAGCCCTATAGAGGTTTAGACCGCCTCTTACTAGCACTTAGCCTGTTAAAAGACCTCACAGACATTGAGCTACACGTTTTTGGGGATTTGAATACTACTGTGGTAGATTGGAAAATTGAGTTTCAAGACCATATTAAGAAAATGTGTGAAAATGATGACAGAGTAATATTACATGGAAGAAAGTCTAATGAAGAAGTAAGAGAGTTTTTAAAAGAAGCACATATGTTTGCATACCCCTGCACATGGAGAGAAACATCTTGTATATCACTTATTGAAGCCATGTCAGCAGGTCTTTACTGTATTACAAATAGTTTTAGCGTTTTGCCAGAAACTGGTATTGGGTTTACAAAAATTTATCCATTTTTAGCAGATCCAGAAGAAGAGGCAAAAAGGCTGGCAGAAGAAATAAGGCATGGAATATACTTATTAAAAACTGAAAAGTTTCATGCAAAAACTAACCTGCCCTTTATTGATAGAGAATACTCTTGGAATTCAAGAATCAAAGAGTGGCAAGACTTCTACAATAGAATCAACATGGTATAATATTGAAAGGTGATTAACTATGGCATTTCCAGGTACATACAATTTTAACTATTATAATGGAGACTCTTTTGAGTTCTTTGTTTACCCTAAAACTTCTAATGGTCAGGTTTTTGATAATTTAGGGAATTACTCTGCAAAATTTACAATTGCTACCGCCAGAGGTTCTGAAGAAGCGATAGTTCTATCATCAACTGCAAGTACACAGATGTTAGCAACAATTGAAGATGATGATCACATTGTTTGTGAAATATTACCTGCAGGTGGGGCAACTTTGCAAAGTTCATCTTATGTTTATGACGTTCAAATACAAAACGCAGGTACTGGAAAAGTTTATACTTTATTAACTGGAACAATATCTGTTACTCAGGATATAGCAGGATAAAAAATGGCTTTAACAACAGTCGTATCAAATGAAGATTTAGTGGTTTTAGGACCACCTTCTTCTGTTGAAGTTTCTGTTGACATTGGTCCAAAGGGTGAGCGTGGTGCTAGTTTTTATACTGGCTTTGGAGATCCTAATACTAATTCTTTATTCTATAGCACTTCAGATATTCCAAAAGTTGGAGATCTTTATTTAAGAAGAGATCTTGGTGCAAATTATGGTGTTATTTACAGACTGGTTACAGTTACTGGCGGTACTTCCTGGCAATCAATTTTAAAATTTCAGCCAATAACTCATAATGTATCTACTAGACCATTATTTAATTCTGGAGTTGCATCTGTAACTTTTCCTTTAGAAGATTTTTATTTCAATGCTCCAATAGATTTAGATGTGCAAGATATTATAATCCAGGCTACAGTAGAATTAGACAATCCTGTAATGCTTTCAATATCAAATAAAGAAATTAAAACCGTTTCTTCAGTAAAAAGTTTAATAACAGAAATAACTGCTGCACAGCTTAGCTCTGGATCTATTTCAACGCTAAGTGGATCTGCAACGGTATTAAATCTAGGATATTCATTAGGAGTTTAAAATGGCAGAAGATATTAGTTTAAATAAAAAAGGTTCTCCTTGGGAAATTGATTTCGATACAAAAATTCCATCACTTGGAGAAGATGCAAATATTCAGGATGCATTAAAAATATTTTATTTTGGTAATGACCTTTTAAATGAAACTTACGAAAATAAAAGTATTTATCAACATTTTTTAACAATTGAATCAATAACAGATTCTTTAAGTACTGATATTTTTAATCATGACGATACCGATACTGATACACATGGTATTGGGGCAGATAATAGCGTAGTTGGAACTGGAACTACACAAACTCTAACAAATAAAACTCTAACATTGCCAAAGATTAATGATAGCGTTACAGTTACAGCATCATCTACAGAATTAAACATTCTTGATGGCGCAACACTTTCTGTTGTAGAATTAAATAAGCTTGACGGTGTAAGTTCTAGTACCGCTGACTTAAATGTGCTATCTGGGGTTTCAGCAAGTATTTCTTCAACACAACTAAACTATCTGTCTAGTGCAAGTGCAAATATTCAAACACAGCTTAATGCAAAGTCTCCATTGGCATCTCCAACTTTTACAGGGTCTGTAAATTTGCCAGACGATACAAGTTTTGGTGGAAAAAGATTATTTATACAGGCAACACAGCCTTTATCTGCTGACAATGGAGATGTCTGGATTAAGATAGGTAGCTAAAATGCCAACATTTAATATTGGTGATGATAGTGGTGGATACTTTAATTGGCGTGGAACAAATGTAAATCCTAGAACAGTAGGTTCTTCCGTATCCGTTGGAAACTGGTTAGTTTCAAGTTTTTCAATACAAATGGCAGGTGGATCATCTGGTGGAACCGTTAGAGGTACTATCTGGAATGCTAATGGAAATGCTGTGTGGAGGTCTGGATCAACTTCAACTAATCCAGCAGATACATCAGCACCTTTTGGATCAAAAACATTTTCTCCAAATATATATCTTTCTCCTGGAACTTATTACTTTGGTTTTTCTAAATCAGATAGTTCTAGTCTTTATTGGGACTGTGTAAATGGAAATAATACTAGTAGGTGTGGAAACACTGAAAATGGAGATTTAACTTATGGTGGTACTGGAACCATTTTTCGTAGACTTTGTGGAAAAATAAGCTATACAGACGTATCTGTCCCAACAATGTCTTCCTGCACTGCAACTGCAAATATTGGCTCCATATCAGTTTCCTGGGCAGCATCTTCTGACGGAGGCATGGGTATAACCTCTTATGCAGTTTACAGAAATAATGATGGAAATCAACTTGTCTACAATGGATCTGGAACATCTTTTACTGACAATGTTGGAAATGGTGTTGGTGCATACTATGTGGTCTATGCTTTTAATGCAGTTGGAACATCTAATGCAGCCGTTTCTGGAACAGCTACAACCCCAAGTGTCCCAACAATGTCTTCCTGCACTGCAACTGCAACCGCAGGGTCTATATCGGTTTCGTGGGCAGCATCTTCTGACGGAGGAAATGCAATTGACTATTATCATGTTTATAGAAATGGAGGATACCTTGGTCAATATACAGGAACATCTTTAACAGATAATGTTGGAAATGGTTTTACAGCCTACTATCAAGCATATGCTCATAATGGCGTAGGTTGGTCTGGAGCTGCAACTTCATCAACAGTTACTACTCCAGTAGAAGCTACTGCTCCAGCAACTTTAGTTGCAGTTCCAGATGTAACACAAGTTGTATTAACCTGGACAGCACCTGCAAGTACTGGTGGATCTCCAATAACTTCTTACAAATTAGAATTTTCTACAGATAACACAAACTGGACTCAAATATACAATGCTCTTTCTCCTTTAACTTACACACATACTGAACGCATTCCAGCAACTTTATATTATTATAGAGTTTCTGCAATATCTGCTCCTGGTCAAAGTCCATTTAATAATGCTCAAGCTGAAACTATTGGGGGATATGTAAGATACTTTGATAGCTTAGGATTTGTTGACTATGTTTTACCAGAATATTACAGTTCTTCTGCAAGTGCCTGGAAAAAAGCATCTGCCTTTTCATACGAAGATGGTATTTGGGTTCCTGGAGACTACCCTCCAGCAACTTGATAATTTTACATACTTAATGTATAATCTATTTAAGTACTATAGACAGGAGAAATAAAATGGTACTAAAATTAACAAAGTCACAAAAAGAAATGTTGCAATCCTATGGTCGCTCATTTCTAGGTGCAGCACTTGCACTATATATGGCAGGTAATACAGATGCATACACATATGTCTATGCTTTTGTAGCAGCATTTGCTCCAGTTGCAATTCGTTTCTTTAATAAGAATGACATCGCATTTGGAAAAATTTCAGGAAGTTCAACTTCTGAAGAGGTTGCAGCGGAAGCTGTAAAAGCAATTAAAAAAGTTACAAAGAAGTAAATAACTTAGTATGTCTAAACCAACAGTATCATTTTTAACTTATGATTGGACCTTTGGGGTCAAGCCACTACAACCTAACGGTTGTGGATGGTATAGATGCTATCTTCCAATGAAAGAGTTATCCAATCATGGATGGGAAGCAGGTCTAGGAATTCCAGGATTTAATCCAGAACATGGATTTGGAATTTTAATACCTGATGAAAAAGCTATCCATGGTTGGGATATTGTTGTTTTAAAACTTATTATGTTAGAAAGATGTGTTGATCAAGTAAGACAGGCAAGAGAATTTGGTCAAAAGATAGTTGTTGATATTGATGATTTTATGGAAGGTTTAGAAGAAACTAATCTTGCATATAAAACTACATCTGCAGAATCTAATCCAAATAATAATCGTGATCATTATATAAAAATTATTGCACAAGCAGATGCTTTAATTGTGTCTACACCATTTTTAAAAGACTACTATGAAAAAACATATCCAGGAAAGCCAGTGTTTGTGGTTAGAAATGGAATTGATATTCACAGATGGAAAATGAGAAATGATCATAGAAGATACCTTCCACATTTTGGTTGGGTTGGTGCTACACCATGGAGAAGTGGAGATCTTGAAACACTTCAGCCATTCTTTGGTGAATTTATCAAACAAAAACATTTAAAATTTCATCATGCTGGAAACGTAATTAATGCCCCAAGAGCATCTGACCAACTTGGTATTGATAAAAACCTTTCTACTATTGAACCAATGAGAACAATGCTTGAGGTTCCAGAACTATACAGAAAAATTGATATTGGAATTGTTCCTTTAAGAGATGTTCCATTTAATCATGCAAAATCTTATTTAAAGGGTCTTGAGTATGCAGCTTCTGGCGTTCCTTTTATTGCACAAGCGTTGCCAGAATATCAGCTACTTGCTGATAGCGGAGTTGGAAGAGTTGCAACTACTGCAGATGAATGGCTAGGACATATGGAAGAATTGTTAGATCCGAATGTTAGAAAACTTGAAAGAGAAAAGAATTTTGAATTAGTTAGAGATAACTTCTCTATGGATCAGCGTGGACACGATTGGGCAGAAGTCTTAAAACAAATTTATGATATATAATAGTCTTATGGCTAAGATATATATAAAAAGTGATGAATATTCGGAACCAGTTAAAACTTTTTTAAAAAGATATATTAGACAAGAAACTCCTTACAACTTAGCGGTCCACGAACAAAATGCTGACATATGCATTAGTCTTTTTACACCAGAATATCCAGCAGAACAAAGATTTTTTGCATATCTTTATAATAATGATGAGAGTATGGAAGAGCTTGCAAATAAAATTTATTATCAATGTTCTAAAGCTGAAATTATGCATAATAAACTTTCTAAAAGATCTATTCCAAGAGAGCAGTACGACATAGATTTTAAATGCCCTACGCTTTGCATTAACTTGACAAATGATTCTATAGAAATTGATGAAGAAGTTTATGCACTAGTAATTGGTCAAGGTCTAGTTTCCTATCTTAATCCTGGAACTGTCTTTGATACATTTTCAGTAAAAGATAAAATTAAAAAACCAGGGGATAAAAGTTTTGTTAATAGAAAGTATGTTCAACAGCCAACAAATAATTCAAAACTTTTATTTAAGAAGTAGATAGAGAAATATATCCTTTAATTCTTTCTATCAAATTGATTCCTGGATAAAAAGATGATCTGCATCCAAGACAGTAAAAGAAAACTTTATCACTACTGTCAACTCTAGAAATAATAGTATCGTCAGGATCAAACTGACATTCTATTTTCAATGCTTTATTATTTTTTACAAGATCGTTATAGTGATTTACTTCTTGAATTGTTAGATTCATTTGCTTCTCCTTGAATAGTCGTGTAGAATGTATCTATTACATTTTATCAGAAGGACGTGTTACAAAATGTCATTTATTGACTCCAACGGATCTATAACAGATCCATACCGCAACTTTATTCATATTTCAAGGTACGCTCGATGGATTGAAAGCGAAAATCGCAGAGAAACCTGGCAGGAGACTGTTGATAGGTATTGTAACTTTATGAGAGATCATCTGGTATTAAATCACGGATATAGTCCAAATGCAAAAATATTTGGTGAAGTTAGAGAAGCAATCTTAAACCATCACATAATGCCTTCTATGAGGGCTCTGATGACCGCTGGACCTGCTTTAGAAAGAGATCATATCGCAGCATACAATTGTTCTTTCATTGCTGTAGATAGCCCTAGAGCCTTTGATGAGGCTATGTACATTCTTATGAATGGTACTGGAGTTGGATTTAGTGTTGAGCAAAAGTATATCAATCAACTTCCAGTTATTTCAGAATCATTTTTTCAAACAAATACAACTATTGTTGTTGATGATTCAAAACTTGGTTGGGCTAAAGCTTACAAAGAATTGATCGCCCTTCTTTATCAAGGTCAAATTCCAAACTGGGACACCTCAAAGGTAAGACCATCTGGTGCAAGACTAAAAACCTTTGGTGGTCGTGCTTCTGGTCCTGAGCCGTTAGTTGACTTATTTAACTTCACAATTGAAACCTTTAAGATGGCTTCAGGAAGAAGACTTAAGTCAATTGAAGCACACGACATTATGTGTAAGGTTGGAGAAGTTGTTGTTGTTGGTGGAGTTCGCAGAAGTGCTTTGATCTCTCTTTCTAACTTAGATGACTTTGAAATGGCAAAGGCAAAGAGTGGACAATGGTGGGAAGGAAATTCTCAAAGAGCCCTAGCAAATAACTCTGCTGTTTATAATTCAAAGCCAAATACTGCACAGTTCCTTCGTGAATGGCGCAACCTTTACGAATCAAAGTCAGGAGAGCGTGGAATCTATAACATGGATTCTGTTCGTAAGCATATTGACAAGTTTGGTCGTAGAGACTCAAGCCTTGTTGGTGGAACAAATCCTTGTGGAGAAATTCTTCTTCGTCCAAATGAATTTTGTAATTTAACCGAGGTTGTAATTGATGCAACTGATACAAAAGAAACCCTGCTTGAAAAAATTAGACTCGCTACTATTTTAGGAACATGGCAATCTACTTTGACTAACTTTAAGTACATTAGAAAAACTTGGAGAGACAACTGTGAAGAAGAAAGACTTCTTGGGGTGTCTTTGACAGGCATTTATGGAAATAAGATTACTGCTACAAATGGAAAAGCTCTTGAGGCACTTCTTGATGAGATGAGAGATCTATCTGTTTCAGTAAATGAAAAAGAGGCTAAGTCTTTGAACATTAATCCATCAGTATCAATTACTTGTGTAAAGCCTTCAGGAACTGTCTCACAGCTTACAGGAGTATCCTCTGGCATCCACCCATGGTATTCAGAATACTATGTAAGAAGTGTTAGAGCAGATAACAAAGATCCTTTAACACAGTTCTTGAAAGATTCTGGAATTCCATTTGAGCCAGACGTTATGAAGCCAGAAGTTACAACAGTATTCTACTTCCCAATCAAGGCTCCAAAAAATGCAGTTCTAACAAAAGACTTGACTGCAATTGATCATCTTGAAATGTGGAAGACTTATCGTACACACTGGACAGAACATAATCCTAGCGTTACTGTAAATGTTGAAGAAGATGAATGGATGCGTGTTGGTGCTTGGGTATTTGACAACTTTGATTCAATTGGTGGAGTTTCATTCCTTCCTTCAGTTGAGCACTCTTACAAGCAAGCCCCGTACCAGGAGATTTCAAAAGAAGATTATGAGTCTTGGTTAAGCAAGATGCCTGACTCAATCCGATGGGAAATGCTTTCACTATACGAAACAACAGATGGAACAACTGGAAGCCAAGAGCTATCCTGTGTTGCTGGAGCATGTGAGATTGTAGACATTTCAAGTAATTAAAACCCTATTTGTGATAAAATAGATTAGAGGTACTCAATGTCTTACAAAAATGCAAATCTTTATGCTTCAAGAGTGTTTGCAGAGCACCCAATTGCTTTATGGTCCTTAGATGAAGATTACTTTTTTCTTTCACTAGTTTCTGAAGGTGACAAGAAGATTACTAACTCTACATGGTCAATTTCTGGTGGAGAATATTCTACATCAACAACTTTTCCAGAAAATGCACCAATTGTAGGAGACTACACTAGTAAGTTTTTTATTCCAGTATCTTCTAGTTCTCAGTATATTGACATTGTTGGAGATCCTATAGTTTATCAAGACTCTATTGATGAGGCTAAAGGAAGTATTTGTTTTAGCTTAAATGTTTTTGCTCCAGTTGGAAAAAATGTTGCAAGCTATGATATAGGATTTATTTTAGGAGGGCAAAGACACTATTTAAATCATATAGTTGAAGCAGAAGGATCCTGGCAAAAAATTTCTTATACAAAACAACTTACTTCAACAGAAAATTTAACACCATTCATAAAAATAAACTATAGTGACAATTTAGAAACGGGAGAAGTAAATTCTCCTGTGTATATAAATGGGCTGTCTGTAGGACAATGGTCAGAACCGTATAATCATAAAAATACTGGAGTTTTTTCAGAAGAGTTGCCAGAGAGCCTAACCTCATTGCTACCGTATGCTGGATTTTTAAAGGGATTAAGGTTAGACGCTTATGGATTTAATGATTTAGACGATGCTTATATTATTCAAGAAAGAAAAAGACTTCTTGCAGAAAAAGCAAATGTCCCTATGGTGTATGGATCAAGAAACAACGTTTCAATATTTTCAAAAAATACACTAGAACTATTTGAAGATTTTACAACTGGTGGATCTTCTTTTGAATCTGTATTTATAGATTTAATAGATGGAGGATCTTCTAGTGCTACTTTTACAAGTTCTGTTGACGGAGGAACTTCTTCTTATGTAGATGAAGATATCTTGCTTCCATCAATTATTTTTCCAGGAAAAGGATTTTTAAACAATTCTGGAAAGTACACAAACTTAACTGCAGAATTCTGGTTAAGAATAAACAATGAAAGTGTTTCTCCAGTTAGAATATTTGGACCACTTACCTCAGATGATGGAATTTATGTAGAATCAAGTTTTATTACAATAAAAGTTGGAGAGTATGTTAAGTCCTATTTTATTGGAAGCTGGTACAGACCAATGCTTGTTCATTTTAATCAAAGCCCAAATGAAATATCTTTAATGATTAACGGAGAAAAAGTTATTTCTATTCCAGTTGATTTAGAGTTAATAGAAAGCTTAACATCAGAGACTGAAGATTTCTTAGGATTTTTTGGAGATAGTAAAATTTCTATTTTTGAAATAGATTGCTTCTCTATATTTCCATACATAGTATCAGAACAAGTTGCAAAAAGAAGATACGTCTATGGTCAAGGAGTAGAAGAACAAGATAGCCTGTTAGAAAATATTAATGGTGATCTTCATCAAATTGATTTTGCTTTTTCTGGTTACGGTTCAACAATTAGCTATCCAGATAGAACTCAATGGGATAGTGGGTACTTTAATAATTTAAAGGTAGACTCATCAGGATTATCTTTAATAGACTATAATTTGCCAGAAGTTTTATTTAACTATGTTTCTGCATCAGCAACAGTAACACAACTAGAAAGTGAAAACTTTTTATCCTCATTTGAATCAGATAACTTTTTAATTCAAGATGAGACGTATCCTTTTATATCAATGTCTCCAAGTGCAAATTATTTAAATTACTATGGAACCCTGTATTTCTCTAAATTAAATCAATTAAATCATCCAACCTCTTCCGTGTATGGAATTTTTAAAGCACCACAAGGAGTTAGTCAAGAACAGACTATTTTATATTTTGAAAACTCTAGAAACAATGACTACTTTAAGGTAGCCCTAAGTTCTGGTAGTTTGCAATATATTTATAATGGATCAGTTTTAACTAAGACTCCTGTAGCTAGTGGAGAGTTCTTTGCAGCTGGATTTGATATAGATAAAATTTCAACAACTTATGCTTCGCAAATAAAAAACTTCTTTTCAAATACTGAAACTATATCCTTTAATGTAGCTGGATATGGAGAAAGCAAGTTCTATGGAAAGATGTTTTCTTTAACAATTAATAATAGATTCTATACAGAAAAAGATTCTTTGTTTAATGAATTTGGAATTGCAGAAAAAACCTTTACTGGAGATAAATTCTCTTACGTTGGATCATACACGCTAGTTCCAAAAATGTCTAACTCTACGGTTTATTTAGATATAGCATCTTCAGGATATTGGGAAAGCTCTATTCCACTATCTTATTTTGGAAAATACATAATTGATTCAAAAGGAAACAAGGTATATGATTTAGATTTGATTCAGTTTAATATTGATGCTCCAACTAGTCCGTTTTTTACAGGGGATCAAATCTCTACAGATTTTCAAAATTCTAGTCCAGTAAAGCCTTACATAACTTTGCAAGAAAAAACAAATGTTGGTATGGTTCCCTATACAGATTATGTTTTAACTAGACCAATATCTCAAGAAAATAAAATTTTGAATTTTGATGAAGAAAGTGATTTAGAAACAACAAAGTTTCTTGTGTCAGATGGAACAGTGATATTCCCTCCAGACTTTATAGGAAATTTCTCAGACTATTATATAGGAGTTCATGTTGAATTAAAATCAAGTGGAACAAAGACTAATAACTTAAAGGTTAAAAGAATGTCTTTCGCATCCCTATCATTTGATGAATCAGAATTTTTTGGAATAAATACTACTGGTGGAAGAAAAGTTTATCCAATTGTAAAGACACAAGACCAATATGTCTACGATCAAAAGAATCCAGTAATCATAGATATTGAATCTAGTCCTTACTTATATTTAACTAAAAATTCTGGAATACATGTTGCACCATACTTAGAAGAAAGCGGTCTTGAAAGAGGACTATCTTTTCCAATTAATCCAGAACTAAGATCTAGCTTTACAGCAGCTGGAATTCAA
>Ga0247723_1000048_pt1 | contig 66113 bp, 77 predicted proteins | sample MSEWelMarce5H_FC_FD_189079 | JGI IMG/M metagenome (GOLD analysis project Ga0247723, IMG submission 189079) | Subsurface sediment microbial communities from gas well in West Virginia, United States - MSEEL Well Study Marcellus 5H_FC | ecosystem: Environmental > Terrestrial > Deep subsurface >...
GGTGGGGGTGCGCGGGTTGGACCGGGCAGGTGTGGGGGTGCGCAGGTTGATAGTTGGTGACCGCCGTCTGACTGGCTTTTTGCGAGGCGGTGATGGAGTAAACCCGGTTACGTGGGCAGCCGGTGATGGTGTGAAGCTTCCGCCAGCCTTCTTGGCCAAAAGTCTTTTTACTTTTTGTTTTGTAGCATCAGTGATTATGTAACCAGCCTTTTCCAGAAGTTCTACAGTACGGTTATTAATATTACCTACTCGCTTGATACCTTCAAAATTCATGTGTACTTTCTTGGCGTTCGCAATCTTTTTTCGTTCGGCCGCAGTCATCACACCAGAAGTAACCTGTCCGTTTAGAATATCGTTAGGTGTGTTCAGATAATTTCTTACATTGAACCTGGTAAGTTTTCCATAATTTTTAATAATTTTGTTTTTCTGTGCATTGGTCAGGTTGGTTTTTCTGTTGATACTGTTAATGAGTAGATTTTCCGTATTATAATTCATGTACTTTGATGTGTTGAACTTTTTCAGTTTAAAGTTTTTAATAATTTTTGCTCGTTCAGCCTGGCTCAGCTCTCCGCGTGCAATTTGTCTAGTCAGTGCATTCTCAAGCTGATTCATATTTTTGAAACCCAAGTATCTCCGTGTATTGAAGTTGAGCCGACGAGCCTTCAGCCGGCATGACACGGGGTTCGCAGATGCAAATGTACGACGAACATACACAAAATTGTTATAATTTATTTGAGTAATATTGTTCCCGGCAAATTGGTCATAAAATCCAGATATAAAAGGTCCTCGTATAACTTTTTCAAGCTTTTTGGGGTCCCACCAGTCGCACCGTACATAGTTTGACATCTGATTAGAGTCGAACATGTAGCCTTTGCCGTTAAAGTCTACATAGGCAGTGATAACATGACCAGCGTGACGACCTTTGTAATCTTTGTTGCGAATTGATATACCCGATGATGCAAGGTCAAACAGACGCGTTCCAATCTTGATAGTACGCGGATACGCGTGTGAAGTCCACCTCTTGTCTACAGGAGTTTCATAAAATACAGGGTATGCAGAACGGTTCCCTATATGACATATAACAAACTGGTCATTAGAATTTGTAAATGTAAGTTTGGCAGCATCGGCAAAATCTTTAGGAAAATATGAATGAATATCGTGTGAATATTCAGAAATACCTAGAGTCTTGAGAGCAGCTATGAGTTCGGGTGTTTGGTGTGACCCCTCGAAGCCACCTTTTACGCGATACTCGTTCCCTGCGCCACTAAATCTTTTCAAAAGATTTGCAGACTTGCCGGCTTGTTTACGCAGCTGACCCGGTCCACCCTGCAGGCATGTATATTGGTCCAAAAATTTATAAAAATATATTTTATTAAATTTTGAACCAAGTGGACAGACTGTCTCCATGGGGGCATCGAAAAACTCCTTTTCGTCTGGTGTCATTTCTCTGTACTGTTTTTTCATATGCCAGGACAGTACACGGAGCATACCATCGGACAGTACAAACTCATTAATAATTGAGTATAGCCAACAAGTACCCTGTGATTGAAGAGCTCCACTCATACCTAAAATAATAAAATATTTTTTTATAATAATGGTGGCACCTTTCGAAGGTACCATCCTCGGCTCCAAGATACTCATCATGGCTCTGCTCTTTATACTCAGCCTGGTTAACGCGTATACGAAATTCATATCATCTCAGCCGCGCAAGTTCCTCGTAGAGGCGGCTCTCGTTGGTTTGGCGTCAGCCCTGTCGTTTGGATTTATCGGGGCGCTCCGCGGAGTTGACATAGGCCAGACGATTAACGTTTCGGTGCTAGCATTCCTCGTTTTTTTCGTTTTCCACATCTTGATGGAAATGGCCGGGTTCAACCAGGGTGCTATTGACAAGTCGAAGCTCGGCGGAAAGATGCAGAAGCAGCAGAAGATACTGACATCCGCGCCTGTTAAAACGACTGTAATTATTGTTCTTGGAATTTTGCTCGTGATGGCTCTGGTCACGCGGGATTTAACAGTCGCTGGTGATTCCCTGTACCCACTGAGCACAGTGCAGCTCGGTCTGGAAGCAGTGGTGTTTGGTGTGCTGAACGCGCTCCCTACTGTTATGATAATGCTGGACAGAGGGGAGAAGAACGGGAAGAAGATTGCAAAGGACACGGGACTCATGGGAGGGGCATTCTTTGCAGGACATATTCTGTTACAGTTGGGCGGTTTCTATAGTTCGGCGTTCGCTCGCTATTAGCGGCGCACATGTACCCGCGGCTGCTGGCGCTGCTGCTGCCTGAAGTGCTGCTTCTGGCGCGGCCTTTCGCGCCCCTGGTTCTTGGCCCCAATCTTGCGGTCGCTGTAGTACTCCTCGTTATAAAGGATGTCTGCGATTGACTCCTCGTGCACATTCTCCGACTTGAGGTAGCGCATCGTCCGGTCGATATCCTTCAGGTCTCTCCGCAGTACCGCGTCAAAGTACCGGCTGAACTCGGGCATCTCCTCCTTGTGCTCGATGGTGGTCTCGACTAGCTCGTCGATAGTCTCCCCAAAGAGCTCGGCCGTCTTGTTTTCCCAAGCCTCCTCGGCCCACTCCTCCTGCTTCTTATGGAAGCCCTTAAAGTAGACTGCCCGCCTGCACATAGGGCAGCCCACCCCCGACCCCTTCTGGCACCACGCCTTGATGCACCCATGGCAGAAGGTGTGCTTGCATACCAGCTTGCAGCGGGCATTGTCCTCATAGCAGACGGCACACTCCATGATGTCTCTTGTTGTTTGCTTTGAAAATCCTGCCAGACCCTGGGCGACTGGAGGGAACATCGCCCAGAACCTTCACTTAAAACCTTCCCTCTACGGTAGAGTATGTTGACCGTACCTCCCCCCGTAAAGCCGGTGGCGCGCCTGCCGCCGACAAATCAGCGCCCGCGAAAGATGTATACCCTGCACGAAACTATGAATAACGCACTGGCGCTCCGCGCCATGCAAGACAGTGACAAGACGGCCATGATTGCGTTTGCACGCGAGACGGACGCCTTGACAATGGGAACTATGCTCGAAAACCACTACCGCACATACAAGGAGTGGCCCGACCTGGTCATCAACAGTTCTATTAAAATTTTTTCTGGAAACGGTGTCAAGGATGACTTGAAGTTTCTGCAGGCTGCTGTATGGTCACCCGAGGAGCTGACCATGATATGCTGTACGCACTACATGGACATTCTGCAGATTGACGAGCTCTTCGAGACCAAGAACGGCTATAACATCAAAGGGGCTCGTCTACTCCTCGAGGGCACCAGCGATTTGTACATCGCAGCCTGTAACCGTATGCTCCGTCTGAGCGACGACGGTCTCTCTACAGAGATGGACTGGTAGATGGCAGCCCGGGCACCCATGCAGTGCATTTGAACACCGCCTTGGCGTACGCCGCACAGAGCACAAAGTGCACGTGGGGCCAGTCCAGCGCCTCTGTGTGGCTCATCTCAACCTTCATAGGATTTAGATTCATTTCGGCAATAATGTACTGCGGCTTGGTCGGGTCGGCCAGCGACTCTGCAATGTCCGTCATCTTTTTCAGCCACGCCACATGGCTCTTCTGGGACGGGTCAAACTTTTTCAAAAAACGGGAAGTGACTGTGTCAGTCATTTAAAAGAAATTTGTCCGTCTCTTTTAAATGGCGTCCGGGAAGAAAGGATTTGTTTACAAGTGTACAGATTTCGCCAAGGTTCAGCAGGTGAACGCCAAGTGGTACTACAACTGGGGTGGTTCGCGTAGCTTCTGTGACGACCCGTCTCTGCCGTTCACACCCATGAAGTGGGGCAAGGGTACCGTGCTACACATGACCCCCGAGATGAATGAGCTGCTCGGCTTTAACGAGCCGGACGGCGACGCCCAGTCAAACCTGACACCTCAGCAGGCCCTGTCCATGTGGGGCGAGATTGTCGCGAGCGGTAAGCGCATCGGCAGCCCAGCAACGGCCGCCAGCCCGACCAAGCCCAACAGCTGGCTGTCACAGTTCCAGGCTCTGGGCGGCACGTTCGACTTTGTGTGTGTGCACTGGTACGCCCCGCCAAACGCCGCCTCGTTCCTCAAGTGGCTCGATGATGTGTACGCGCAGTACCAGAAGCCCATTTGGGTCACAGAGTTTGCAGTGGCTGACTGGTTCGGCAAGTCTCCGGGCGGCTACCCGGTAGAGGACGTCAAGGCATTCATGGACCTGGCGTGCCGCGGCATGGAGGCTCGCCCATTTGTCGAGCGGTACGCCTGGAAGACCCGTGACACGTCCGATACGAAGATGGGCACGAGCGCACTCTTCAACCCGGACGGCACACTGACAGAGCTGGGTCAGCTCTACAAAAATATCTAAAGATTTATGTAAATAAATATATATGGAGGGCTGGATTGCGCTGACGCGCACATCGACTCTCGGTAAACAACCTCGCAAGGTGACTCTATCGAATCGTAATTACGTCGTGTGGCGTAATCACAATCACGAGGTCCAAATCACGTCAGATGCGTGTCGGCACAGAGGCGCATCGCTATCAGGAGGTAAGGTGCTCGTGGATGGCACTTTAGAGTGTCCTTACCACGGATGGAAATATACAGAGAAGAAGTTGTGCAAGCCTTGGGACACTGGTTGTGCCGAGCTTCTTCAGATTGATTTTGATAAGAAGGAGCAGAATGGTCTTTTATGGGTCCGTCCTAAGGGCCTAGAGGGCCCTGACCCGCCAGAGGTGCCGCACATCACCGAGCCAGGGTTCAACACTATGTGGTTCGAGACGACCATCAAACAGTCTGCCCAGATGATTATCGAGAATGGTATCGACCCCTGTCACGCATCATGGGTCCACGCGAACCCCCTTGGTTTCGGGACGGCTGGTGAGAAGCCGACGAATGTCGTTCACAGGGGTCACACAATCGAGTTTGACTATGTGCCGAATCGCGAAGCCTTGTCGACCAAACTGTTTGGGCTGAGCACGACTCACAATTTTCATGCATTTGTTCTCCCGTACACGACGTGGAGTGACGTGGTGGTCCACGGGGACAGTGTGCTCATGACGTATGTCACGCTGTGCCCTCTGGATGAATTCACAACCAGGATGTTTGTAGGGTTCAGTCAGAACTTTGGCGTCCCTTCAGCACTCTTTGTGCTCATGGGCAAGACGATTGTCGAACAGGACCGTGTGATTCTCGAAAATTTAGATTCGAGCTTTCGATTCAAGGGTATGAATGGAGAGCATGACGAGCTGGTCATTGCATACCGGGATGCGCTCCATAACAGTATTTTCAAATAGAGAGTTATTAAAAATAATGCTGAGACAGCGGCAGGTTACGGTGGATGACCGCGAGTGGACAATTTACTTTTGTCCCTGTCGCGGTGACCAGTATCCGTACTTTACCAAACCACAAGCGGCCCACTACCGAACGCGGGTTCACACAATGTGGCAACTTCAAGCCATAACAGCTAACGGGCATGTAGCACAGTAGCTGCTGGTCTTTGGTCGGACCATATTGGAGGCCATGGATGTGATAGAGTCGTACAAAGCACGCAGAGTGTCCACAGAGGCTGACAGCCAGTTCTGTGAACGGTCTTTAAGTGCATCGAGCGACTTGGCCACGCGCACCTTTTTAGGGTCGGTGTCTGCATATGACGGCTTGTTGGTCATCACCAGGTACAGAACCAGAAAGGTCAAAATCAGTGTAATCCAATTCATATAATATAAGTTTATAAATTATCTGGCCCGAAGGGCCAACCTGCTCCCTTCGGGTCACTCTTCATCATCATAGTCTTCCTCTGTTTCGTACTCGTCGAATTCATCCTCTTCGTCCGAGTCAGAGTTCTCGTCAGAGTCATCTTCGTCATCATCGGAGATGTCTTCATCCTCTGGGTCTGACGGGACGTACTCCTCGTCAGAGTCATCCTTGACGTAGCCTCCGTCAACCTCTACAAACCCCATGTCAAACTCTGTCGAGAGGTTGAGATATTCATAGATACTGTCGTCATCAACCTCATATGTTTCGTCTTCGTACCGGTACAGAGTCTTGCCCTTGAGGCGGTCTTCTGTCGGGCTGAGGTACTGGATGGTGTACACCTTGGACTTGGAGTTTACGATTCGGGCCAGAAGTGGCTTGGGCTTCTTCTGGCCAATGTCGGTCCAGACACGCACGAGTCCGCTCATTTCTGAAAGTCATTTTTAATTTTTGTTTAAGTCATTTTACGCACTTAGAGTTTGTCCTGGAGTAACTCATAGTATGCAGACCCTGATAGAGTATATGAAGGAGCACGGACAGTGTCATGTCGAAGGTCATATGCAGGATTACCCGAAGCAGGTTGAGACTATCCGGAGGCTCATCAGTGAGAATAACATCAAGACTGTGATGGAGATTGGGTTCAATGCAGGGCACAGCTGTGAGGTGTTTCTCACGAGCAGCCCTGACATAACAGTGACGAGTTTTGATATTAATCAGCACGGTTATACGGCCTATGGGGTTCAGTACATTACGGAAAACTACCCTGGCCGGCTCGAGTTTATTCCAGGGAACAGCACTATGACCGTACCAGTCTACCTTGACAAAAAGTTTGACCTTATTTTTGTGGATGGTGCCCACGATTACAACACGGCCCTCCAGGACTTGCACAACTGCCACCGTCTGGCTCACTCAGGAACTATAGTCATCATGGATGACACTGTGAGCACTCTTGACAAGTTTCAGCACTGGAACGACGGCCCTGTCCGGGCATGGGGAGACATCAAAGAGGACCGCTTGGTCACGGAGCTATTCAGCGAGGACTATGACATAGGGCGCGGTATGAGCGTCGGGAAATATTCAGTACAACAATAAATGGCCACTGTCGACAAGTGTCTCACGGATGTATTACATGAAAAAGATGCCATGAAGATGTGCGAGGGTCATTCGCAAATTTTCCCGGTACAAGTGTTGTCTCTCTATAACCTCTGCAAGGGGTCAAAAAATATTATGGAAATTGGATTCAATGCAGGGCACAGCTGTGAGGTGTTCCTCACGAGCAGCCCTGACACTCGCGTGACGAGTTTCGACCTCAACATGTACCCGTATACAAAGGTTGGAGTTGATTACTTTACAGAGTATTACCCAGGCCGTCATGAATTTATAGGAGGTAATAGTCTGCAGACTGTACCGCTCTATGCCATGACTCACCGGGACAAAAAGTTTGACCTTATTTTTATAGATGGCGGACATGATTACAACACGGCCCTAGGTGACTTGCACAATTGCAAACAGCTGGCCGACCGGGACACTGTTGTTGTTATGGATGACGTTGTGGGGGCGGGGCTTCAGCAGCATTGGAACGAGGGACCTGTACGCGCATGGGACTATATGGTCAACAAAGGGTATATCATTGAAACGGGTCGTGAAGTCTATATGAAAGGTCGGGGGGTTGTTGTCGGTCGCTATGTGTTCGCTTAGCCCTTCCACTTGGCACCGCAGCCCATGCAGGTGAAGTAGGTGGTCATCGGCTCGTCTGCGCTGCGCGTCTGCATCTGGTAGTAGGTCACCTTCTTGCACTTGCACCGGCCACACTTGAACATACCCTGGTAGTCCTCCTCTTTTGCCTTGGCCTTGTCCATAGCCAGCTCGCGCTGCTTTAGTTTGAAGAGAGTGGCTGAGTAGGGGCCGTTGGGCCAGAGCTGCTCCGGCTTGAGCCCCGGTAGGTCCATGCTCTTGACCTCCTTAGTGTGCATAAGGCGGTATTGCAGCTGCGGCATAATGGTGTAGGCCAGGGCCACCTGTCCGTCCTTCACCTCGAGGGCACAAGCCACCCTGCACTCCTTGGTGCGCTTGAGCTCCGCCTCGAGGTGGCAGACCTTGGTCCAGTACCACCGGCGGAACAGCGGGTTGTCCCACGACAGCTCACTGTCGAACCGGTGCTTAAAGTCCTCCTGGACCCAGGCAAAGGTTTGTTTTTCGATATTCTTGGCATAGGGCCGCTCGGGTACCGTGCGCGCCAGCATGGTACGAGCCTTGGTACGCCAGACATTACCGTCAATCATCTTGTTGTTCGGTCGCTTTTTGTTTTTAAACCACCCCGCGCAGCCTCTACTACTCAAGGGAACATCGCTCCCTTTCTTCAGTAGTACGACACCCAGGTCTTTTCGTCCTCGAGGTCCCTCTCGATATTTTGAAGTGTCCTTTCGAGTTCACGGAGATAGTTTCCAGAAAACTCGAGATATTCTTTTGGGAGACTCCTCAAACCGCACATACGGATTTCGGCTAGTATACAGGCCTGGCGCGTACTGATGAGTTGGTCGCGGGTCATCCGGAGGTTCGCCATCATCTGGTTGTGCATGATGTCACGCTCGTGGATTGGCAGTGCAAAATATGCATCGACCGTGTTGGCCACCGGACCGCCGTGTGACTCGAGATGGCCATGCATGAAATGGTAGGCTGAGGGTGTAATCTTGTACGGCCCGGCGAACATCTGGAAAGTGCTGTAGTCTGACATTTTACTTAAGAAAGAGTGTCTACTCTTGTTTAGATGGCTTTCGTCAACCCAATGATTACATGCACGGCGAGTCGCCGTCAGTGTCCCGTATGGGCCCTTCGGGAATAGCTGTCACTGCTGCGCAGAGCGCCGACTCATTTATGAGCTCCAGCGCGTGAGTCGACGGGCCGGTGTGCACCCGAGCAAGTTTGGCGTGTGGATGCACCGTAAGCTCGGCGACCTTGTCATACAGAGGAATAGACGGGATGGTGTCCCGGGCGTGTCTCTCCCGTGTGTCCTATGTAAAAAAGCTATGGAGCGTTACGGTATCCAGTGGCGAGCGCACATAGGCGACACATGGGTCCGGAGCACATCACCAGACTTGCCAAGGTCCAGACCGACCCAAAAACAAAAACATTATCTTGGTTTTCAGTAGGAATGGACGAAGAGATTATACCCATCATCGTTCTAGGACTTGGGTTTGCGGCGCTCGTAATCAGTGCGACAAAGACAAGTACGTACATACAGGGGAGTGTAGCCGGAATATCCGGACCAGGCTATGACATTACACAAAAAGAACCAGTTCTTATCATCCCCAAATCAAAACAGAAGGGTGGACTCCCACCCCCTCCCCAAAATGGCACCCCATCCAAGATTGGTACACAGATGCCTTATGGCGTTGTACCGGCCGATATCGCAACCGCCTCTTTAATTAGCCCACCTGTAAAGCCAAGTATTGGCGGCCCAGGTGCTGATGCGCTCAGTGGCGGGCCAGGCAAGGCAGCAGCTTCGCTCGGGCCTACAGCTCTCTCCAACCCGAACACACCCCCAGACGTCAAGACTATGCTTGCCAACGCGCCACCGGACTTTTAGGCCCTATGTGAAGGCGAAGCCTTCTTTTCTTTTACATGAAAAAGGGCCTATGGCCCTAAACGAAGCCTTCTTTTCTTCAGGGAAAAGGGCCCATGGCCCTAGAGCGGGTCTCGCGCTTGTCCATATAGAACTGCCATGAGGCGCGCCGAATAGCCTCAGCCTGGTCGTGAGCCTCTACCATAATATAGATACTGTTGTCAAACTGAATGGTCCACCGACCCTGTTCAGTCTGATGTGCCCGCGCGTTGTTCCGGGACAACTTGTACCGGTGGAGAGCGTCCATGGCATCCTCGTACGACTGGGCCGAGACGAGCGTCCCGTGCGGGAAAGACCAGTCAATCATCGAAGTCTGGGCACAGCCAAACCACATAGCCACATAGTCCCACGTGGCGGTCATTCCTTTGCTTTTCTGGTAATACCAAGCGCACTCTCTAGCTTGCTTGCAGTCCGTTTGAGCGGCTTTTCGCGCTTGAGTTTGAGGGGCTCGTCCGGTGACTGCTCGACAGCCGATGTGACCGTTACAGCCTTGGCTGTCGGGCAAATGTATTTCTCGTACGGTACGTACACCGGGGCATCCTGTTGGGAACATCCCCTAAATTCTTCTATGCTCAGTGAACCACCAAAAATCTTGAGCGCCTGTCTCTTGGGCGCCGCTTTCAGCACTACATATTTACCAAAAGTTTTCATTCTCATCATGGCTACAAAGGACTGTATCTCGCCACTGCGCGACGTACTCATATCGAGCGCGAACGCCTTCATGCACTCCCAGCTACAAAACTCACCCGTGGTTGTAAACTTGTCGAGCCGCTCGTCGTACTTGAACGGCATATGTAGTGGTCGGCAGTCGCCTAGCGGGTGCACACACCACCAGCAGTGCGTCCCCTTCGCCTCTGGCGGTTGCGTATCCCGAATCAACGGGAGAGCCTTCCGGGCCGGTGGAGGGACTGGCGGGGAGCGATTGCGAGCCACAATCTCTTCAGGAGTTAGTTTTTTGGGCATCTTCTCGAATTGCAACATAAAGACTAGTTACTAAATATAATTAATATGCTTTTAAGTATCGATGTCGGGATTAAGAATCTTGCGATGTGTTTGATTGACCCAAAGACAAAGCTGATTCATCATTGGGACGTGTCGGGTGTGCCGCCTCTGCACGCCGATGGTCTGTTTCCTTGCTTCAAGCGCCACCTGGCAGAGCGAGACTGGGTGCTTCGAGCGGACACAGTGCTCATCGAGAAGCAGCCAGACAAGAACAGAGGCATCAAGTCGGTCGAGAACTTTCTGCACGCATATTTTGTGATTCATGACAAGGAGGTTATCATCTATGACGCTCGGCACAAGATTCCGGACGTGGCCGGTCCGGGCCGGGCGCGCTACCTCGAGCGCAAAAAGGCGTCCATCGACCGTGCACGCGCCTTCATCTCGGCTACTGACTCGGTCAACAAGCACTGGATATCCGTGTTTGACAAGCACAAGAAAAAGGATGACCTGGCAGACACTGTCATGCAGGCTCTGTCGTTTGTGAACCGCATCCCGGATAAGCCGGTCGTACCAAAGAAACTGACCGCGCGCAAGCCGACGGAGAATCAGAAGCGCACCAAGTACAGCAAGCCAAACCTGGCGTGGATTGTCAAGACGGGTGCCCCACAGGATGCACGTTTCCGCAAGGACCTTGCGCGCTACTACACCAATATCGAAGACTTGAAAAAAGAATTTAATATTTAAGTTAAAAAAATAGACTGACTAAATATTAATGGCACGGCTTGTGGACCACATGGGCTCTGACGAGTCCATTGTCGAGGCTGCTCGTGTCTCGTACGCCAAGGGCACCAAGGCTGTGAGTGACACGCGGGCGCTCATCCGGTACCTGATGCGCCATCGGCACACCACCCCTTTTGAGATGGTCGAGTTCAAGTTCCACATCAAGGCTCCAATCTTCGTGGCTAGGCAGTGGATGCGCCACCGGACAGCCTCTGTGAACGAGATGTCCGCCCGGTACTCTGTTCTCGAGGATGAGTATTTCCTGCCGGACCATCTGCGGACCCAGTCCGGTACAAACAAGCAGGGGTCAGAGGAGGAGATGTCAGGGGACGAGCTCCTACTTCTCAAGCAAAAGGCGTCGTGTGACATGGCGTTTCATGTGTACGACGACCTTCTGAAGCACGGGTGCTCGCGCGAGCTGGCCCGGACGCATCTCCCTGTCAGCACCATGACCGAGTTTTTTTGGAAAATTAATTTACATAATTTGTTTCACTTTTTGAAGCTGCGTATGGACAGTCATGCCCAGCCGGAGATTCAGGTGCTCGCGAAACAAGTCTATGAACTCATCAAACCGGTGGTACCTCTGGCGTGCGAGGCTTTCGAGGACTTTGTGCTGCACAGCGTGACACTGAGCGGCCCGGAGCTGGCTGCCATCAGGTCCAAGACTTTTGTTGTACCAGGTGTGGGTGAAAACAGAGAGTTCCAGGAAAAACTTGACAAAATTTCTTGGAGTATATAAATGCTAGTTAGACTGGCAATAATAGGGCTACTCGCCTTGGTCCTGTGGATGGTCACCAAGCGACGCGAAAGTTTTTTCAAAATTAAAAAGCCCAAGACGTCAGCTTGGTTCGACGCGCGCATCGCCGAGTGGAAGGGTGCCATGAATGTCGTGTCGGGTGCCACCAGCAAGGCTGATGCGGTCGCAAAGATAAAGGCGGCTCGTGACGCCAAGCCCAAGATGAGTGTGGCACGCGGTGTGTACACGTCAGCTCTCAGGTGGGCAAACGACAAGAAGAACCAGCAGGTGCCCCAGATTGTCGCACAGTACAACAAGCTGCTCAGTGGCATCGAAAGGTCCAAGATGAAGTGGCTGAGCAAGTGGATGAGGAGCAAGCGGACACAGCAGCTGATATACAAGGAGCAGATGGCCGACGCAAAGAAGTACGGAAATGTGAACGACTTTGTGGCGGCGTACCAGAAGAAAGTGAATGACCTGATGGCCAAGAAGACCACCTCAACCTTCCAGGGCGAAGAGAACATCCCGGACGCGCTTCGCGTCCAGATGTACCAGAAGGCTATAAGCGATATGCAGAAGGCTGGCAGTGTCGACAAATTCGTCAAGTCGCGCGGGACTATCATTTCAAAGTCTAAGAAGGCTGCTGGCAAGGCGGGTCGTCGCAAGAAGGCAAGCATGATGGCCAGGCAGTCTGGCGGCAACTACTATTTCTACTTTAATTCTGTGAAGTAAGTAATGAAAACAGAAAACGTCGGATTTTTCCTGATTTTTCTTTTCATGAGCTGGTTCCTACTGCGCTCAACGCTAAGCTACTATCAGGATGTCCGTCAGCACTCGTTTGAGCTTGCCGGTTTCAGGGATGACAAGCACAAACTGAAGACTGGTAATTTTTACTTTTATATCAAGGACCCTAAGGGGGCCAATTTCTTTAGGTCTTGACCCAGGGGCGAAGGCCCTATTTCCCTATAAGAAAGGAAGGCTTCGCCTTCGGGTTAGGTCTTAATGTACTCCCACTGTAATTCTTTACAAATACTTTTCCACATTTTATCCTGATTGTACAGTTTCTCCTTGGACTTGAGCAGGGGGAAGCATGGTAGGTAGTCGTCCTCACCGAGTAACTCACAGAATTTGTACAGAATGTAAGAATAACTTAGAAAGTTTTTGCGCCCGGGTGGTCGATGCTTCTCAAAGGGTTTCTGAACCTGATAAAACATAAGCCTCAGTTTTTCTTCTAGTGCTTGGGGCATGGTTGGCGGTTGTATCCCGTTGAGAATCGTCGTGATGTAAGGTACGTGCTCGTAATATTTATTTTTGTTTAATTTTTTTAAAAGACCTCTGACTTTTTCGTGTGTTATTTCCGCCAATTCTTTTATTTTTTGTTTCCTAAACTCCTGGCGTAGCGTCTCTATGAGTTCAGGTGGCACACTGGTCGTCTCCTTTGCTTGGAACTGGCTGACCCATTCATTAAAATGATTCTCACGCCGGTACGAGTAGACTACGTTCTTCTCGATGTCCTGCTCCTCCTTGAATCCAACCTCGTCAGACTGGACATACTCTGTCGCACCGCATTCTGTGCAGATATCCTCGCTCGACACAGCATCATGCACCTTGGTATACTTGGATCCGCACACCAGACACGGCCTAATAAAGGCGGTGTTCGGATTCGTCTTCACCTCTGCATGCTCATCCTCAACCACTTCCAAATATTTCTTATAAATATCTTTTCTCTGAACACCTTTTCTAGAAGTTATCTTCATGGAAGCGACCGCCTTTGACTCGGTCACCTCCTCGGTCACCTCTTCGTTATACTCCTTTATCAGAGGCATGCACCGGAGCATGTACTCGTACAGTTCAGTTTCCTTACCTGGTACGGACAGCTCTTTCAGCCTCTCGTTATAGCGCGCCTCCATAATTTATTTAAGTAATATTTTGTTTAACTATTCAACTTTGGGTGCAAGATAGAACTTAATTTCTCCAAGGTTTGCGATTGTGTACCGGAAAATAATTGGCATATTTTCTTGGGTCGAGTCCTGCATGAGTTGGACGCTGCTGCACATGCCGGTCGCCTTGGTGAACAGGTTGATGTACTTGAGACTGAAGACATTACCGGTGCGCTTCACCTGCTCGTCGCTGTATTCGATGACAGTCTTCTGGTTGGCAAAGTCGCCCAGGCAGCTGAGCTCGAGCGTGTGGCCCTCGCGGACGATGTTGATTTCGTTCGACAGATTGCTCATGTCGCGCGTGATGCGCTGAAAATCGACCGAGGGCATGGTCGTGATGACATCCATATCAATCTCGGGCACGTCCAGCTCATCCTCATTGATGTCGAGCAGCTTGAGGCTGTAGGTCGTGCTCGTCTTTTTGGCCACATTCTCTATGATGAGCTGCATATAGTCCCGGTCGGCGATATCAATCGTGAGCGTGTCGTTATTGCTCATCGACTTGAGCAGCTTATGCGTGTTGGTGATGTTCAGGCCGGCTACAATCTCGGTCGCACACTCATACTCTTCGAAATTTTCAGAACCGAGGTGCATGTGGACCAGCGTCACACGCGCATTATCCAGCGTCAGAATGGTGATTCCGTCCGGCCGAAAGTACACATTCACATCGTTTATGATATCCTTGAGCACCTCAAAGACTGAGCGAATGGCATTCGCCTGTATGGTCTTGAGATGCATCCTTAGCGAGATTTGTCTGTACATCCTTATCTCGTGTTAAATTCGCTAATCGCATCGTTAACTTTTCTATTAATTTTGTTGTTGAGTTCAGGGGTGAGCACTGGCTGCAGCGGAACGCCGTACATGCTGATGTCGAAAAAGTCTCCCGGCTCTTCAGACTCGTCCAGGTTGGTGATGGAGAAACCGTCGTTGCTGAAAGAGACAATGTCCATAGGCACCATGGACTCGAGCCAGGTGCGCACTTCGCTGCCTACGTACATCTTGCCCTCGTTGGTGACCAGCGTCGGCACGCGAGTGATGCGCTGGGACGGGATGCCGTTGGTTGACACGTTGTGGAACCGGAGAATCTGCAGCAGTTCAGGCTGGGTCTTGATATAGTTGAGAGTCTCGACACAAAAATTGCACTTGTCACTGTAGACAAGGAGTGCCATTACTATTAATATTTCTTTTGTGAAAATTTTTTTGACGCGTGATAATAATGGACCGAGTTGTCATCATGCTGCTCGCGGCGGCCCTCCTATTCCTGGTGGTCCAAAAGAAGTCGTACAGCGTCCAGGAGCCGTTCGAGAATGCCCCTGTACCAGTCGACCGTGACGTGATATCCATGATTATCGGGGCTGTCCAGGAGAAACAGCCTGGGTGGGTCCCGATAGACACAGTCTATGTCAACCCGGTTGTGAATGAGCAGGGCGCTTCGCTGTTCAACAGCCGCTTCATGTTCTACGACAAGTACTCGTACAGCGGCAGCCAGATTGACGTACAGTGCAGCATCGAAGGCAGCAAGGCGACCATCGTCTCCATGACGCCTGTTGCAGTCCCTGACCCAACCTCGACGCTCCTGGCGTACAAGGGCCCAGACTACCAGAACTACAACGACATCACAGCCAACTTTGACCAGCAGCTGAACGACTACTTGGCCATGTCCAAGCGGCCAGCGGGTTTTCAGACTCCTTTTTAAATTAAATAGTACTAGGGATGTTGACAGCCAAGGAGGTGGCTGAGATGGAGCGTACTCGTAAAAATGTACGAAAAGAAACATACCGCGCGATTCTGGAACAGCTTTGCCGTAAGATTCGCGCGGCATCCATAAAGGGACAGAGGAGCGCCCGGCTCAGCGTACCGCCGTTTGTGTTGGGCTACCCGCCCTTCGATGTGACCCAGGCTGTCACGTACATCACGCGCCAGCTGGAAAATTTGGGCTATCAGGTGTACCGCCAGGGCTTGGTCGACCTCGAGGTGACCTGGTTTGTAAAAACAAAAAAACAAAATGAAATAATTGACCACGGGGATGATATCCTGCCGTCACTGGTCAACCTGCAAAAGACTGCCAATATGATTCGGGGAGTCAATCCGAGGTTGTGAGACTTCAACGGTCTCACCCTTGGGTTCTGTATCCAGATGGCACACTTTTCGTCGCTCGTTGACACTGTCGACCCATTCTCTGAGTATATCCTCAGGAATGTCCGGTCCCCAGATGCGACGGGCCTCCGCAAGGGTCATCTCCTATACTTCAAGATGATATGGCTGCTTGCACAGACCCTGGGGCGTCGGGTACAGGCAGTCTGGAGTGGGCACAGGCCGCCACATGTAGCCGGGGCGCTCCTGGCGCTTGCGGCCAATCTGCACACGGCCTGTCACGTACAGAATGAAAAGTATCACGGCGGCAATGACCGCAATCAGAATCAGTGGGTCCATTTATATATTCAAAGAGAAAAAGTTGCCAGCGCGATTCAATCTGCAAACAAAAATAAAACAAAAAAGTAATGGATGTCTTGGTCGAGGCTGAGCGCAAGTACACAAACAAGCTCTGTGACGCTATGCTTCCCGTGATGATTGATGCATTTTGGGAAATCTGGCTCGAGGCGAAAATGAAGGCGAAGGGCCGGCGGACCCTGCAAACCTACCAGGAGCTCCTGCGCGAGGTGAAGCACAGCTGGTCGAACACCAAGGTGAAGAAGCATGTCGAAGACATAGTAAAGAATAACTCGCTGTTCCCGAACCTGATGGCGGCCGTCTTTGTCTGCCATGTCAAGATTCTCAGTGCTATCCGCATCGACCCCAAGAGCAAAAAGATTTCTCTGAAGCTGCCCGGCAATGACATCTTCGTGCACACCGCTTATATCAACGCTGCCAAGGATATCTATGACGACCCGTACGTCATCAGTGACGAGATGCCCGTCTCGCAGCGCAACGAGGTGCTGAACAAGCGGTTCACCAAGTGCATCCGGGACGCCATCGAGAGCCTCGTGCCGACCGAGGAGATTCTGAAGACTTATATCGTGATGCCCGACGAGAACAATCTGGATATCGATGAGGGCAACGGAGAGGCTGAGGAGGAGGACAACGAGGGCCCGCCACTGACAGACGACCCACTGGACCCACTCGGTGAGAATCCAGTACCGGAGGGTGCGCCCATGGCGCCAGAAGGGCAGCAAATGCAAGAGGAGGAAGAGGGGGAGCTCGCACCGGCAGGGTCTGTCAACCACCCGGCTGAAACGCCTGGCGGCACCAAGACGGTTGCGGTCACACCATCGCTCAATCCACCAACAGTTCACAAAGAAAATTTGTTTGATGATGCTAAGGAATGATTCTGTTGAACATTATCGGAATATTTTTGCTGCTAGGGGCGCTCCGATGGGTCCAGGGTCTGCACGACTGTGACTGTGCTAAGGGTGATAAAAGAAAAATTGTTTTAGAAAATTATTATTATCTGGCTATCCTGCTCAACATAGTGGCCATAGTGTACCGGAATTATTGGCTTCTGGCACTCATGTTTGTGCTGACGGCAGTGGCTGCAGCAGTGACCCTCAGCTATTTGGTCGATATGCGCAGCAAGAAGTGTGACTGTATGGGACAAAATGAAAAATTATTTTTTATAATTGCCATCGGACAGGTGATTGTGACCGGTCTCATCATTCTGGCCAAGGTCGTTAAAAATAGAAAAAAATTAATAGCTGTTGTAAGTAAATGATTGACGACCACACCTTTCGCAATCCAATCATGGCAGCCGGTATTGCCGCAGCTGCGACGGTCGCCTATGTGTACCTGAAGGCTCGCATGAATGGTCAGAAGGTGACCCAGAACTCAGAGTTTGCCAAGCCAGCCTTTCTGGTTGGTCTCCTCGTTTACTTTATCGTGCACCAGGGCAACGCCCACCGGGAATCGCTCGTCTCAGAACCTTTCTAGGTATAAAGTAATGGAACTCAAGCGAATGCTTATGTTCCTCATCGGGTGCATGGGTGCTCGCTTCGGGCTCACATATGTGGCGTACCGCTTCCCGGAGCTGCTCCCGTGGCTCGGGCTCTTTGCTCTGGCGGTGTCAGTCGGATTCACCCTGATTTACATCAATGGCTGGCGTAAGACTGGGGTTGAGACGGGTGGTCAGGCAATCTGGTGGAACGACCTCCGGCCACTCCACGCATTCATGTATGGTCTGTTTGCTGTGCTGGCTTTCAAGGGTGTGAAGGAGCACGCGTGGAAGGTTCTATTTTTGGATACAACAATAGGTTTGTTGGCATTTCTCCAGCATCACTTCACTTAAAGTTTTTTGAATAGTACATGATAGTATGTCAACCGTGTCCAGCTTCAATGACATGATGGGGCAGTTCCTTGATGAGCTCGTGCTAACTTTCCCAGAGGACGAGACCATTTATGAGTACAAGATGAAGTTCAAGGTGGCCCGCCAGGCGACGCCGCGTCTCGGGCTCGACAACTATATGGAGTCTATTAAGCCGTATGCCGAGAAGCTGATGGCCAAGGACCCTACTTTCTTCACTGACGACGCGAAGAATATCTATATGCTGAGCGACATGAATATCGAAAAGCTGTGGGCCTCACCAGAGGTGAGCGAGCAGACTCGCGCGGCCGTCTGGCAGTATCTGCAGACGCTGTACATTCTGGGCACGACCATCACTATGTTCCCTCCCGAGACGCTGTCGATGATTGAGAGTGTCGCGGAGAAGTGTGCCGAGAATATGCAAGAGTCTGGTACGTTCGACATGTCGGCGATGTCGACGCTGTTCAGCTCGCTGATTGGTAACGGTGGTGCCATGAGCCCACTGGCGCTCGGTGGTGCGGGAGCTCGTCCCCCAGTAGCTCCAGGTGCTCCCAAGAAGAAGAAGCCCGGGCAGCGTAAAAAATAAATATGTTTAAAAATAGTAGATATGGACCCAAAAGAAATTTTCCGTTCAGACAAGCTGCTGCAGTTTTGGCCGAATGCGAGCCAGTCATCAACTGAGCGCGCACAGGCGACTGCCCGTTTCGTCATCTACGCCACCTGCATCGTCTACCTTATCCAGCGGGACGTTCGCATCTTTGCACTGGGTGCACTTGTGCTCGGCGTTCTCTTTTACATGTACCGCAACCAGATGATTCGCGGCATGGACTCTGTTCGGCCAGCTTACAGCGATGCTCGGCCGACCGGTATGCTCGGCGGCCCTGTCCAGATGCCGACCCGCGACAACCCCATGGGCAACGCACTCCTGACGGACATCAAGGACAACCCGGACCGGCCACCGGCGGCGTGGTACCCCAGCGTTGCGAACCAGGTGAAGAATGTGTGGTCGAATATTCACCCGTTTGACCAGGACTTGGGCAAGGACCGTGGTAAGCTGTGGCAGTATGACGCGTCCAGCCGTTTCTACACCGCCCCGAACAACGGTCTGATTCCTAACGACCAGACGGCGTTTGCTCAGGCGGCTTACGGTGTGCCATTCTCGCCTCAGTGCAAGGATGACAGTGGGCCGTGGATGTGCGGTGCCGACGAGGGCTTCATGGGTCGCACGCACTTCCCGGAGCAGGTCCAGATGCGTGGTGGTAACGGTCGCAAGTAAAAAACATTTGTAAGTAATAATAATGCCAAACAATCTGCAGCCAGGGATGCGAAACATCCAGCAGGATGTTTACATGACCCGTCTTCTGACTGAGATGGTCGAGTCGGATGACATGCTTCGCCCCCAGAGCACCATGGCCTTTAACGGCACATGGGCCGACAAGCCGTACGACTTCCCCAACCTGTACATCAACCTGCCTGTTCGGTACTGGAGCCCTGACCCTCTGAGCACGTACAGCAACGACCAGAACAACCGCTTCATCCAGCGGTACGGAAAGCCCATCCCGAACAATACCCGTTAACCTGAAGGCGAAGCCTTCTTTTCTCACAGGGTCTACGGGTCTCACAGGAAAAAGGGCCTTTGGCCCTTAAGATAAATTTAAAAGTTTTTATATAATAATATGGACCCACTTGCACTCGCTGCAGTTGTAGGTCTTGTGTTTGCTGGGCAGCGTCTGAGTGACAAGGAAGACACCCCAATAACCACAGACCAGATGATTATGATGAAACCAGGCAAGAAGATTGAGGTCGAGAATCGCAATTTTGCTCAGCAGGATGCCCCTTTGGACCCAAAGAATATCTTTTCTAACACGGGTCGTCAGTTTAACGATTTCCGTCTGACGCCCAAGCAGGAGGTTTCTTCTTTTAATGACATGACGCCGAATGGAACTAAGCAGCCGTATGGTCAGCCTGTGTACGACCTGTACAGCCGCCAGGGTGTCTCGGGAAAGATGAATAATCTTGCGTCCATTGAGCGCCAGTATGTGGGTCGCGGTATCGGTGTCGGGCCGGATGTCCCTGCGGCCGGTGGCTTCCACCAGTTCTTCCGTGTTCTGCCAGCCAACATCAACGAGGAGCGCCTTACGACTCTGGGCGGCACCTTTGGCGGGCCGGCGAACGCATTTGTCAAGGCGGGTGGTCCAGTGGCGCCAGCCATTACGCACCAGGCAAAGGACACCAAGGCGTGGCACCGTGACCCGGCGCAGACGCGTGGCCAAGGCCAGGGCGGCGCTCTTACAGCAGCCGAGGGTCGTCCGGACCAGATTAAGACTCGGCGTCTGACTATTCGTGACGAGACTGGCGAGCGCACGGGTGACACTCTGCAGATTGGCGCAGCCGGCTACTTTGTGAACCAGCCTTATGCGGTCGGCACAAAGACGTACACAGACACAGCTCTAACGCGTGGCACAAATAACCGTGCGAACCCAGACAGAGAAGGAAACGGTCAGCGTATGAATGTACGGGCGGACCCTGTCGGTGCTGTCGGTGCCGCAAGCAACCTGCGTGCCGAGTCGGTGCCTTTCCCTGTCCAGGCTGCTGCTCCTCTTGGCCACTTCAACCAATACAAGGATGCTGACCACCACCAGTTCAACCCGTTCAAGTCTAACGCAAACCCGCGAGCAACCCCCCAGGCGCTGGACATGGCCATCCAGCAGCTTCACAAGAATTGTCTGGTGCAGCCACCCCTCGCCGCACTCTAGTAAAAAAAATATAAACAGAAAGTATAAATGTCGGGAGGCATAGTTCAGCTTGTAGCAACCGGTGTTCAGGATGAGTGGCTGACCGGCAAGCCCGAGATTTCATTCTTCCGTTCCAACTACAAGCGTTACACGCACTATGCATCGAGCGTCGAGCGCCAGACGCTCCAGGGTATGCCCGCTGCAGGTGGCATTTCGACCATCCGTCTGGAGAAGAAGGGCGACCTCGTGTCTTATATGTATCTGACGGCTCGTGACCAGAACAACGCACTGGTTGCCAATCTGGATTGGTCCCAGGTGATTGACCGTGTCCAGCTGTACATTGGCGGTCAGGAGATTGACTCTCAGGATTTCCAGTGGATGTCTGAGGTGGAGCCTATCGTCGGTGCCCAGAACATGAATCAGCGTTTCCTGAATAACGTCACCCCATCATCCACCCAGGCTACCAACCAAGTGGCCACCTTTTTCCCCCTGAAGTTCTGGTTCAACAAGGACTGGATGGTGGCACTGCCGGTCGTGGCACTGGCTTTCCACGATGTGGAGGTTCGCATCACCTGGTCCAAGAATCTGGCCAATCCCCTGAATACACAGGTTCCTTCCGGTACCACATCAGGCACTGCCGGTCTGGGTTCCCTGCAGTACAGTCAGCTGTCTTACCAGCTGTGGACCAACTTCATCTACCTGGATGCCGCCGAGCGTGAGTACTTTGCCAAGACGGACATGGATGTGCTGATTACCCAGGTGCAGCGTGTGCCCATTGGCAGCCAGAACGTGCAGGAGCTGGCACTGGCTCACCCCATCAAGTATCTGGCCTTCCAGGCAAAGCAGTACGGTGCCGCTGGCATTTACAACACCGGCACTGGCAGCTCGACCGCCACCTTTTACACGCTCCGCCAGCAGATTAACGGTAGCGATGTGGGTGAGGACAAGCACCTGGCACAGTACATGGAGGTGCCCCAGTACTACCACACGCAATTTGGCTACCAGCCAGTGCCGACCGGCAGCCAGTACATTGCCCCCGTGGCAATCATCCCCTTCTGCCTGGACACGACCAAGCTGCAGCCGACCGGCACGCTCAACTTTTCCCGTCTGGACACCTACCGCCTCATCACCCCAGTCCAGCTGGCCAGCGGTCTGCTGACTCTCTGCCAGTCGGCCACCACCTACATCAACGCCGCTAACGCCGTCTCTGGCCTCCGTGGCTCACCGGGCATCAACTACCTGTACGCAGTCAACTATAACATCCTGCGCATCCAGAAGGGCATGGGCGGTCTCCTGTACGCGAACTAAGCGTGACCCTTTGGGTCAAAATCCAGAGCCAGCCGTGACCCTTTGGGTCAAAATAAATACTCACAGAATTTAGAATGCAGATTTGGCGTTGGCTACTTGTACTTGGTCTCATATTTCTGATAACATATGACCCACGCTCGGGAAACCTCGCGAAATATTATACTGAACCAGTAGTAGAGGATGGAAAAAATCCCGCTGATACAGAGGCTAAGGCCACCTGAGAGGCACAAGTCTATAGCAATCCCTGTGAGCTACATAGACGGCAAACCATACTTTCTACTGGTACACGACAGACGCTACAAGGAATGGACGTTTGTGACAGGGGGTTGTCGACGCCGAGAGGTGTACAACCCGCTCCGTTGCGCACTCAGAGAACTTGAAGAGGAAACTCGTGGTACCATAAACTTAAAACGGGGGGTGTACTCCTATTTTAAGTTTACCAACAAAGACCCTGAAGACGAGGTGACCAACATCTATCACGTCTACATCATAGATATGCCGATGACGTTCCTTGAGCACAAGCACATCGTCAGGCGCTTTGATGAAGAAAAGGAAAAGATGGAGACCCGCCAGATGGCGTTCCGCAAAAATTATGATGAAAATGATTTTTGTGAATTTGATACGCTCGAGGGCATCTCTGGTCGCTCTAACCTATGGAGCATGATTCGTCAGAAGGTTCTGCAGAACCCTGAATTTCATACAGCTTTACACGCAAACAAACAGCCATTCTACTTAAGACCATAAAACTATTTATTAATAATTGATGAGACCAGTGCTCAAGTGGGTCGGTGGCAAGACCCAACTGTTGGAGCAGGTACTCTCTGAATTCCCTGAACACATAGATGACTACTACGAGCCGTTTCTCGGTGGAGCCTCCGTGCTCCTGTCAGTCATTCCGCGTGTCAAGGGAATTGCACGAGCCTCTGACCTTAACCCTCACCTTATCGCGTTGTACCGGCAAATTCAGTCGGACCCTGAGGGCCTCATCACAGAGCTGCGCGAGCTCGGCAAGGACACGACTGAGGCCACCTACTACAGGCGTCGGGACGAATTCAATCGGTCGCCACGACCGGCACTCTTCGTCTACCTCAACAAGGTGGGATTTCGAGGAATGTACCGGGAAGGACCCAACGGTTTCAACGTCCCGTTTGGTCATTACGCCAACCCAACTGTCTGCGATTCGGAAAATATTCGAAAATTTTCTAAACTTGTTGAGTCTGTTGAATTTAGCTGTCAGAGTTATGATGATGCTCTGCGGGGATGTGGTCCTTCTGACTTTGTATATGTGGACCCTCCATACGCCCCAGAGACTGCCACCTCCTTCACAGGGTACACAGCTGAATCGTTCGACCACAAAAAGTTTTTTAATTTTTTAAAAAGTTTACCGACCAAGTGGGTCATGAGTAACTCGAACACAGAGACTGTTAGAGACGAGTTTGAAGAGTACGACAAGACAGAGGTGAGTGCTCGTCGCGCCATCAACTCCAAAAATCCTGCGGCCAGAACCACCGAATTAATAATTTCTAAAATTTAGATGGACTGGGACGTAGTTGATGCTCTCACCATGGTCCCAGGGTTGATAGGGGCGCATATCTTTGCCTGGCAGAGCGACGACTTTGTGTATCGGGTCGCTGTCTTGTCGTGGGGTTGGTGCTGCCTCTGCAGCATGCTTTATCACCTGAAACGCTGTGACCCTGAATATATGAAATACGACATGCGAGCTCAATGGGTCTCACAGGTGTTTATGATTCTCGGGACGCCACAGTCCTCGTGGCCTATAATCGTCGGAGGTTTGCTGACTGACAACTACTGGCTGAGAGTTGTTCTGAATGGCATGGGTGCCTTTTACTTCCTGTGGCACCTACCGGTCGCTCGGTATATCCTGCTACTCTCGTACGCAGCTTACGCTCTACAGTTCCCAACAGGTATGAAGTGGCTTCACTCTGTTTTCCACCTCTTGCTGCACATGGCTGGTGGCATGGCGGCGTTAAACCCTGTGACAAAGTACACTATCGGCCTCCACCCGGTATGGGCCTGGCCAGTTTTCTGGGTCGGCGCCAGACTCTTGCTCCCGGTGAAAAAAATATTTAATAAATATTATAAAAATGACGAATGCCAATCTGAATAATCTGAAAAAGCGTGCTCTAGCAAGAGCTGCAAATTTATTCAAAAAGCTTAATAAACCTGGTCTTAACACAGCTACTCTTAACCGGTATGCTAAAGAAATACAGCAGATAGAAGGGTTTCTTAAATTACATGCTGCTTTAAACCGTGGAGCTGTAAGTACCCGCCGGGGTGCGTCGGCACGTAGATAAAATAAAAATTTTTAAAAATATATGACGGTCAAGAAGGAGCGTCTGGCGGAGCGTTTGGCCAAGCTGCGCAACGACGGCACAGACCCCAAGGAGCTCGAGAAACTGTCAGTACAGAAACTGCACTACGAAATCCAGAAGCTCGAAGAGACCGAGCCGGAACCAGAGCCGGTACAGGAACCAGAGCCGGAGGTGGAGGAGGCATCCCCTCCCAAAAAAGAAAAAAAAGAAAAAAGTTTGTGGAGTCTTCTAGTCTTAGATGACTCGAGCAGCGAGGATGAAGAGTGATAAGGACATGCGACCAGGTACAGGTATGCAGTTTGCTCTGGCCGGTGGTTACTTTCGGTGCCCTAATGCTCGTAAGTATATGGTGAATCTGAAAAAGCCAGAGCTGTGTAAGCTAGTGCGCGAACCTGAGAACAAACACGACCCGAACGCAATCAAGGTGGTGGTCGAGGATGACTTGCACATCGGCTATGTCCCCCAGCACCAGACTGAAATGTTCAAAGAGTTTTCAGAGGGATACGTCTGTCCGACTCACTGTGTGTACAGCATTTATCAACCGGTCGTCAAGGTATTAAAAGAATAATTAGAAAATAAGGTATGTCGAGCACGCGCAAATGGTTGGTCCCAGCCGCACCCTTCACGCACTTGCTGATGGATGGCGGTATGCTGTTTGTGCCTATGGAAGAGATGGATGAGTTTTACCGAGCGTACATCTCTGACGTAACCCATGGGCACAAACTGTATGTGGTAGAACAGAAAACAAATCTTTTTAAATTTTTCGTAGACTTGGACTACAAGGCGACCGAGGCGCTCTCCAAGGATGAGATTGAGCGCATCTGTACAGCCCTGAATGAGGTGGTGGACTGCGGCCGTTGCTGTATTGCCCGTACGCGACCGCGAGCCTGCGCAGAGGGCATCAAGACGGGTGTGCATGTCCACTGGCCGGACAAGAAAGTGACCCGTGCGTCGGCGCTCGCTATGCGTACCAAGATTCTCGAGGCGTTTCCGGAGACTAATGGCGGGATGGACTGGTCCAAGGTGATTGACGCGAGTGTCTATGGCGGCAGTGGTCTCCGGATGATTTGGTCGCACAAGAAGCCGACAGGTGACCCGTACGTACCATGGAAAGTGCTCGGCGGTGAAGAGTACAAGAAGGAGTTTGATGCGGGTCTGTTGGACCTGTTTAGCATCAGGGTGAATGACGAGGCTGACGAGCAAACATTTGCTGACGAGGCGACGAGCTCTGCGCTCGAGGCTTTCATCTGTCGGAACATGGATGGGCAGGAGCGTGCGCGTGTCAAAAAGATTATACGGAACGAAAAGACGGGTGGGTGGTATGTACAGACGGACTCGCGTTACTGCGAGCGTATCAGCGACTGTCACAAGCGCAACCACATCTGGTTCAACATCTACAAGGGCACAATCAACCAGCGGTGCTTTGATGAGGAGTGCGGTAAGTTTTCGGGCCGTGAACATAATCTCCCGCCTACAGTAGTAGAGCAACTGAAAGATGTTGCTCCCGTGGGTAGTCCTTCTGGTAATTCTATTTTGGATATTCTTCCCCCGAGTTGGCACGACTCATTTTCATTCATACGTCAATGAGGTCCACCCGTACTCAGGGCTCAACCCCGAGCTCTGGAACCTGTTTGTGTACCACGTGAATGGGTTCGAGGCGGAGGTTCAGCGAAACCCACAGCTCGCCTCGGAGCACCTTTATCGGGCTATAGACGCAGTGAAGGACCTCGCGCTCTACATCGAGCGTGCAGATGACGGTGAGATTCAGGGTAAGATGCTCGAAATCACAAACCGGATGGGTCTAGAGGGCGAGACACTGATACAACAAACAGTCCTTGAAAAAGGACTTCGGTTTACTCCAAGATACTTAAACGATACGATACTTTATTACTCACAGAATGGAGTCGACGACCCGAACACGCTCGGGACGAATTTCAAAGCCACCCACCCGCTATGAGCCGGTCGAGCAGGTTGAGGATGACTATGCCTCTGATGATTACGACCAGGATGAGTCAGAGGTGAGTTCGGTCGTTTCGTATTCTGATGAGGAGCTCGAGGAGGATGACGATGACGCGAGCAGTCTTGATGATTTTATTGAAGATGACGAAGATGAGTCAGATAAAAGCGAGGATGAATTAGAGACTAGTAAGAATGGACGTCGGGCAGCAGCCACCCCCATTCCTGTCAAGAAGCGAGGAGTACCAGCAGCCGCAGGAGCTCGACGACCACGAGGACAGTCAGCCTCGCCGCGTCAGCCACACGCCTTTCCCGCAGATGCTCTACCCTCCACAACTTCAGCCTAGGCAGGACCTCATGTCGAGCATCCAGTGGCACTGGATTCTCCTCGGCATCGTAATTGGTGCTCTCCTCATGAATATGCGACCGGTCATCATCAAGGGCACACCCTGAGCGATGTTCCCTGCAGTGAACCACGAGCGCCAGCGAAGTAAACCAAAAAATGAATCCGCCACCTCTTATGGAGCGTGGTACCTTTGTGCTCGAGCCCTCCCAAATGGAGACTTGGCGTGATATGACTGTCATGTCACTCAACACCTGGAGAAAGAACAAAGAGGCGTTCGCTCTCCAGTTGTACTGGACGCTATTCAGGTTCGATGCGTTGTTGACAACGTTCAAGCCTGACCGGCGTGATGAAATTTTCAAAAAGTTTGAGGAGGCGCTCGAGACTGGTGATGCCTCGGAGGCGGTCCACATAGTCCTGGAGGAGTTCCCTTTCGAGAGGCCCCTGTGAGTCAGCTGACCTGAAAGGTCAAGGGACGCGGACCCTTCGGGTCCATTTTAGGTCACTGCGTACATAGGCAGGCCGCTCATGGGTTCGGCCGGTACAAAACTGCCAGTGCGCCCGCCTTTATTTTTGAAGACATCCTCTTGGAGGATACCCACCATTGGGTTTTCACGGCGCTGGGAGTCCTGTTCGGCGAAAAACTGTGCGTCATAGACCCCAGTCTCTGGCTTCATATTTTCCTGCCGACTCGTGGCTTTCCAGACCAGATAAAGGACGATAGCAACTGCAAGCCAGCGTAGCATTTACTGTTGTGCAATTTTTTATTTACTGAATATATATGAGTAGTGCCGGGTCAAGAGTCTCTAACAAGCGTTCGCCCAAAAGGCGTAAGCTCCATGCCAAAACCCCTCCCCCGAGTCCATCCCCATCACTGCGTCGTAAACACAGTGGTCACAGAACCCCTACTAACAGGAGTCCGAGTCGGTCACCGCCTAATCCTCGGAACCGAGCAGCTTATCTAAATCAGTGGCTCGCTGGGTTTCAGCCTTCCCAGTATCGTATCCAGCAGGCCCGGAATGAATTGGTGGGTATTCGCCGGGGATTGATGAGGCGTAGACGTGTATCACGAGCGGCCGGTTCGGGTTCCTCTAGTAATGTCAGAAGAGAGCCTTCGCCCGCTCCTTCCGGAAGTGCCGGTCGTGGAAATTCTAAGAAGACGCGTTGACCGTGTTGACAGTCACCTCCGTGTCTGACGTCGGCGTCTCCTTCTTGCGACGGTCAATCTCCAGCTGCACCTCTGCATCCGCCATCTTGACCAGAAGCTCGATGGGCTTGTCTGGGAACTCCTTCTGGAGCTTCTCCAGTACCTCGGCCGGGTGGGGGATGGGTGGGACGTCCGGCTTGGTGTAAAACTTGGAGTTCTCATCGGATGCGTCGATGTACGGCATGGTAGGGTCGGCACCCGGCTTGGCCATCATGTCGCGCTTGCGCTTCTCAAAGTGAGCAGAAGCCTCGGCAGAGTTCTGGCGATACTTGGTCATAATCTCCTCGAGCTTATCGTTGGTGTAGTGCACATCCTCGATGGCATCTGCCTTTGGTGGAATCAGCAGCCACTTGTACATATCGACCACGTAAATATCGAACGTGCTATCCTCCTTCTGCAGGCGCTTGGCGTGAGCTGCCGCCGCCTCGCGGTCCGGGAAGCACCCGCGAATCTTCATGCCCAGCAGCTCATTCTTCTGCGGCTGCTCTGGGCCAACGAATGAGATGCAGGCGTACAGCTGGCCTGGAACTGTCGTGTAATCGCAAGTCAGAATGTCAACGGTAGAAGCCATTTAAACATTACTGTCAATATTCTTTTAAGTAAATAACGCATACAACATGCAATCTAAGATTAACTTCCCGGCGTTGCCTTTGGAGGAGCTGCGAAAGCGGCACAACTTATTCAAGCGGGAGCTTATTCAGCAGTGCGTCAAGCCGAGCGACTTCGTCTTGGACTGTGGGTGCGGCCGTGGTGGCGACCTCCAGAAGTGGCCCACTCGCAAGCTGGTCTGTCTCGACCCAGATGTCGCGTCTGTTACGGAAGCTCGGGAACGGGCCAAGTCGATGCGTCTGAACCCTGTTTTTCAGGTGGGCGATGTACGCTCCGTAACTGGAGGGCCGTTTGACGTCATCTGCTACAACTTTTCGCTTCATTACATTGCGGCCAGCCCAGAGCTCTTTGAAGAAAGCATTCAGGCTATTGTCAAGAATCTCAAGCCGGGTGGCAGACTCATCGGCATCGTGCCCGACCCTGACCGGCTCCCGTGCGAGTACTTCCGGGACCGGCTCGGCAACACAGCCGTACGAGACGGGGAGCTCCTCCGAGTCCGACTCATCGACGGCCCCTTTTACAGCGGGACTGAGCGCGTCGAGCCCATCCTCCATCCTGAAAAACTCAAAGAAAATTTAAAAATGAAATGTGTCTTGTGGGAGCCGATGGTCCCTGAACCAACCGGTCTCATTTCGGATATTTATTCAAAATTTATTTTTGTAAAGTAATAGTAGATGTTGGCCCTTGTACTGGCGGCCATACTGGTGTACATACTTGTAACACACAGGCAGCCGCCACTACTGGTCGCACTTAAAGAAAAGTATAGTGCGTTGTTGGTCTACCTACACAGTGGGGTGAATACTGACCCGCGCTGGGAGAAGCTGAAACACCGGACCATCGTGACGGGTCTGGTCGACTATGACAAGTCGAAGGGTCCTATAGGCTATAACGTGAACAAGGGGTATGAAATATGTATCTGTCTGGCAGGGGACGATATAAATTCCGCGTTCTATGTTCTGCTGCATGAGCTTGCTCATATGACAGTGAGCGAGTACGACCACACTACAAAATTTTGGAAAAACTTCAAGGACCTGAAGGCTCTGTGCAACTCACTTGGCATCTACGACAATTCCAGCGGTTCCAGCAAGTACTGCGGGGACTCTGTCATTCGGTCGTAGGTTCCGCCAAATCAGCCACATGAGAACGACTGCCAGTACCATCATCACTGGGTTGAACGATGACCAGCCGTACATGAGCATGACCAGCGCCACCATAAACACTGCCAGGTTGAAATTCATTCTCTCTAATAATTTTATTTTTTTTAATTCTGGAAGTCCGACCCATAGGGCTCTGACCCTTCGGGTCAATTCTGGAGAGCACGCTTGGCAAAGTAGAAGAGCAGGGCGACAACGGCAGCCATGATGGCCATGCCAGTCACTGACAGGTCGTCGGTGCCATCCTTAATCATGCTCGGAATCATCTCGATGAGCTTCTCCTGGACGGGCTTGGAGAAGGCGGCCAGGCCACAGAGGCCTGCGATGACAGCCGTGTACTGCTCGTCGGTCATGCCCAGTGGGTTGTTGGACTTGCGCGAGCTGCCCTCGTTGCGTGGTGCGCGCTTGGCCTGCATGGGCATCATGGAAGGCCCCATCATCTCGTCTTGAATCATCTGACCGGGGCCTGGTGCGACAAGCTCATCAATCGGTGTGGAGAAATCAGCCATCTCTTTAGATTCATCAACTTTATTTTCTTCTATTTGTGGCGGCGGTGGCATGATGAGACCTTCTGGAATCTTCGCGTTCGGGTCAGGTTTGCTCTGGGACATTCCATCGACTGTCGGACTGTAGTTGATGGCTGTCATTGAGGACGACTCGTTGAAACTCATAGTCTCCATTGTTTTTTATAAATAATTTTTGGGGTGTGTGTTCACGCGCCCTGTTTCTTGACAACGACAGCCGGCCCCTGGCTCTTTTTACGGGCGAGTGACTTGTCGAGTGGGCCACCGTTGGAGTGTCGTGGGTTGTAGTTGTGCGAGTGGTAGTCCCAGAGACGCTGGCTGCCTATCCTGAAGTTCTTTCGGATGGGTGCCTTGTACCAGTAGACACAGTCCTCAATCTTGTTGCTAGTCTTGGTGTTATCAAGGACGAGGCACTCGTAGTTTTCTGTGCAGCTGTCCATGACGGTACAGAACATGTCGTACGTGGGAAAGATTCCGAAAAAACATCTATAAAGATTTTCTCTGTTCTGCTTGACGTTCTCGCGCAGCACAAAGACATAGTCGACATTGGTTCGAATCATGGGGGTCATGTCCATGACGTACTGGCAGGTCATCATGAAGAAGAGTTTCCAATGACGGCCATTCATGAAGCACTGTCTGATGCAGTCGTCGCGCATGAAGGATTTGTCGTACATACAGTCGTCAAGGAGCAGGAACGCAGCCTGGCCTCTGCCGGCTCCAACAAGCTTTCGCTGGCGCTCGAGCACCTTTTCGACGGCGCCTTTGTTATAGTCGCCGTAGATAAAGAGGTCCGGGACGAAGTTGCGGTAGTGGTGGTTGCCGTCCTCGGTGCCTGACATCACAATGCCGGCTGGGATGTGCCGCTTGTGATACAGGATGTCAGTGACGAGGGTCGACTTTCCTGTGCGGCGCTTGCCCACGAAGATGCACACAGAGTCGTCGGCCATACCAGCCGGGTCGAACTTTTTGAGTTGCAAATTCATTCCTGATATGTCGAGTTATTTTTGATGTATGACATTTACGCAAACTTGCGGATTGTATTGCCGCCTGAATTGGCGATATAAATAGCCCCTCCTGCGTCACATTCAACATCCCCAGGATATTGAAACCGAGCAACTGAGCCAGTTCCGTCGGTTGAACCAAACGCCCCGGCCAACCCAGCGACTGTTGTAACAGCCCCTGTAGAAGCAACAATCTTTCGGATTGTGTAATTGTTTGTATCGGCAACATAAACGTTCCCGGACGTGTCACTGGCAACACCCTGAGGATTACTAAACCGAGCAAACGACCCAGTTCCATCTGCCGAACCAGATGACCCGGCCGTCCCAGCGAGTGTTGTGACAACCGCTGTAGAAGCAATAATCTTACGGATTGTGTAATTGAATGTATCTGCAACATAAATGTTCCCGGATGTATCACACGTTATGCCAGAAGCATAATTAAACCGAGCAGCCGCCCCAGTTCCGTTGGCCGACCCAGATGACCCAGCCGTCCCAGCGAGTGTTGTGACAACCCCTGTAGAAGCAACAATCTTGCGGATTGTGTGATTGCTTGTATCGGCAACATAAACGTTCCCGGACGTGTCACATGCAATACCATTAGGATATTTAAACCGAGCAGCCGCCCCAGTTCCGTCGGCTGAACCAGATGACCCGGCCGTCCCAGCGAGTGTTGTGACAACCCCTGTAGAAGCAACAATCTTGCGGATTGTGTGATTGTTTGTATCGGCAACATAAATATTCCCGGACGTGTCACATGCAACACCATAAGGATTATTAAACCGAGCAGCCGAACCAGTACCGTCAGACGAGCCAGATGACCCGGCCGTCCCAGCGAGTGTTGTGACAACCGCCGTAGAAGCAACAATTTTACGGATTGTGTGATTGAATGTATCTGCAACATAAATGTTCCCGGACGTGTCACTGGCAACACCCTGAGGATTATTAAACCGAGCAGCCGCCCCAGTTCCGTCGGCCGAGCCAAAAGTTGGAGGAACTTTGGTCCCAGCGAGTGTTGTGACTGATGGAAGAGCAAGGGTGCTTATCGAAGCGGAAGTCGTCGGTGGACCATTGCCAGATACATTGGACGGTGTGATTGTAAATGTGTACGCTGTAACTGGTGTTAGACCCGTGAATGTAAAACTCGTACCCGATGTTGTCTGTGTAGTTGTCGGTGGCGAGGACGTTATGGAGTACTGAGATGCGTACGGGACTGAGTTCCACGCAAGGTTAACGGTCGTGGTTGTCGGGCTAGAAGCTGTAAAACCTGTGACAGCCACAGGTACAGGAGGATTAAGGGTGCTTATCGAAGCGGAGGTCGTTGGTGGACCGTTTCCAGATGTATTAGTCGGTGTGATTGTGAATGTGTACGCTGTAGCTGGTGTTAGACCCGTGAATGTAAAAGTAGTACCGGATGTTGTCTGTGTAGTTGTCGGTGGTGAGGACTCTATGGAGTATTGTGATGCGTACAGGGCCGAGTTCCACGCAAGGTTAACGGTCGTGACTGTCGGGCTAGAAGCTGTAAAACCAGTGACAGTCGCAGGTAGAGGAAGAAGGGTGCTTATCGAAGCGGAAGTCGTCGGTGGACCATTGCCAGATACATTGGACGGTGTGATTGTAAATGTGTACGCTGTAACTGGTGTTAGACCCGTGAATGTAAAACTCGTACCCGATGTTGTCTGTGTAGTTGTCGGTGGCGAGGATACTATGGAGTACTGGGATGCGTACGGGACTGAGTTCCACGCAAGGTTAACGGTCGTAGTTGTCGGGCTAGAAGCTGTAAAACCCGTAACAGCTGCAGGTAGAGGAGGAAGGGTGCCTATTGAAGAAGAAGTCGTCGGTGGACCATTTCCAGATACATTGGAGGGTGTGATTGTGAATGTGTACGTTGTAGCTGGTGTTAGACCCGTGAATGTAAAACTCGTACCCGATGTTGTCTGTGTAGTTGTCGGTGGTGAGGACTCTATGAAGTACTGAGATGCGTACAGGGCCGAGTTCCAGACAAGATTAACGGCCGTAGTTGTCGGGCTAGAAGCTGTAAAACTCGTGACAGCTGCAGGTAGAGGAAGAAGGGTGCTTATCGAAGCGGAAGTCGTTGGTGGACCATTGCCAGATACATTGGACGGTGTGATTGTGAATGTGTACGCTGTAGATGGTGTTAGACCCGTGAATGTAAAAGTCGTGCTGTTTGTTGTCTGTGTAGTTGTCGATGGTGAGGACACTATAGAGTACTGGTATGCGTACAGGGGCTGGTTCCAGACAAGTTCAGCGGTCGTGGATGTCGGGCTAGAAGCTATAAAACCTGTGACAGTCTCCGGTTGCGGTTGTGGTGGCGATGGTATTTGAGGAACACTGTCGAAGGTTTTAGATAGAGTTGTTCTCATAGTCGTCGCCCCTGACACCGGTATAGCCAAAAACCTACCATCTCCAAAAGCCACCGAACCCCAGTTATTAAACTGGGACACTGGAACGGTCGTTGACCAGTAGATTCCGTCTTGGGAATATATGACAGGGTATGTGCCGTTGTTAGATACTGCGATAAAGAACCCGTCTCCGTACGAGACCGATTCCCACGTGTCTATAGGGGCATTTCCATTCGACCAATTAATTCCATCAGAAGAGTAAATTGAACCACCTGGGTTTGTGACAGCAACAAAGAGGCCTTTTCCGTACGTCACTGATGCTAATCCTCTTTTTTTATAAATATTCAAGTCATATATTTTTGTATTTATACCCGCGGATAGAAGGTCAACATAAGATATTCCTATGATATTACCACTCGAGTTCACAGCGACTGAACTTCCTAATGACTCTGGGGATGTACCAGAAAACAGAGCTGTTAAAATTTGATTTGTATACACTTTTACATATCCGGCATCACTATTTCCGTTCGATGCACCGACTGTAAGTATAGTTCCGTCAGCGCTCAAATCGACTGACCTTCCGAAATTGTCATTATTTCCAACAAGTGTGTAGGACAACACCCCATTTGTATACACTTTTACGTATCCTGCATTATTATTTGCACTGGGTGCACCAACAGCAAGTATGGCCCCGTTAGCACTCAGAGCAACTGACCCACCGAAACGGTTAAAAGAATCATTTCCGGTGACAGTATATGACAAGACTCTATTTGTGTATACTTTTACATACCCTGTAGAATTATTTGCATACGGTGCACCGACAGCGAGTATGGTCCCGTTCGCGCTTAGAGCGACTGCTGTTCCAAAGTAATCATTATTCCCTGTAAGCGTGTAGAATAAAACTCCGTTTGTGTACACTTTTACATAATTTGCACCGATTGCCCCAACGGCAAGTATAGTTCCGTTAGAGCTTAAAGCAACTGAAGTTCCAAAATTATCGTTAGGATTATTTCCGGTCAGAGTGTATGACAAGACTCCATTTGTGTACACTCTTGTACTTCCTGTATCATTGTTGATTGCGTACGGTGCTCCGACTGCAAGTATGGACCCGTTAGCGCTCAGAGCAATCGTATATAGTGCGAATTGTGAGACACCTGGAGTATTATTAGGAAGTGTATATGTCAAAACCCCGTTTGTGTAGACATTCGCGAATCTCGAACCTATAGATGCAGCTGCAAGTATGGTTCCGTCAGAACTCAAAGCAATTGGCCCGCCTATCGCTTTATACCGAAGAGCCGAATTTATTGTCCATGTTATTCCGTCATTCGAATACATGGTTTCAAAATTACTCGTAGAATTTGAAACAGCTAAAAACTTTCCATTTCCGTATGTAATAGACGACCATTTTGCAGCAAGTTGTGACTGTGCCAAGCTCCAAATTAGACCATCACGTGAATAAAACACGTTTGAATCACCGTAGAGGGGTGCCACAAACTTTCCATTCCCGTATGTCAAAGAGGTTGGGGCGCTAGGTACATTAGGAGGGAGTGTTCGGCTCAAAGTCCAGTTTGAACTATCAGTAGATGTGTACAACCCATCTCCAAAAAACCCTGGTAAAGCTACGAATTTTCCAAGGTCTGCTGAATATGTGACCGATGAGAGTGTGTTGCTTACCGCAAAAGAGGACCAGGTGTTCCCGTAATCAAGAGAGGTCTGAATCAGACCCTGTCCGACCGCGACAAAAGACCCATTTCCGTACGTCAAATCAGACCAGTTGACAGAGTTGAGTTTTGTCGAATTATTTAATTGTGTTGGATTTACCCAGAATGTCGGAATGAAACCTAGGAGTAAACCAGTCGACGATACTGCTACAAAGCCATTGCTACCGTATGCTATACCAGCATACGCCCCTGGAGTATAAGTGAGTGATAGTTTTCGCCATGATTGACCGTTTGTCGAAATTGAAACGGCCGAATCACTCGAATTTCCAGACGGACACGCAAAGTACCCATCACCGAATGCGAGACAATTCGAATTTAGACCAGGTGACCCTCCTATTGTCCAGTCGATGCCGTTAAGAGAATACATCGACGTGTCGGTTGAAGATATGGCTAAGAACCTGTTATTTCCGTACGACACTGATGTCCATGAATCAGTCGTAGTACCTGTTGTCATATTTGACCATATATTTCCATCAGATGAATACATGACATCGCTTGTCGTTCCGTCGTTCGAAACTGCGACAAATGTCCCGTTACCATATGTTACTGAAGACCATTTATCATTCAGTGCGTTTGCCTTGACCCAATTTATAGAATCGGTGGAATAAAATGCAGACGATACATTTGAAACAGCGACAAATGTCCCGTTGCCATATGTTACAGACGACACCGATGGAAGAGAAAATGTATCAAATATTTTCACATATAAATTATCAAAATTAAAACCATTACTCACAGAGAGTATATTTCCATCAGAACTCAGTGCGATGGCGCTTCCAAAAGTACTAGAGGTTTTGTCTTCTAATGTATTAACTAAAATTCCATTCTTATAGACTGACACGAATCCATTCTCGGCAGGGTACAAGCCAGGTACACCGACCGCAACTATAGTTCCGTCAGAATTTAAAGAAACACTCGCATCTGGCGCATATTGACTACTTGTAGATAATGTAAAGTCGTACAGTATATTCCCGTTGTTATATATTCGTACTATCCTATCATAGGAAATTGCGTTTCTTGTGCATACTGCGAGAATATTTCCACCTGAATTCAAGTCTAAATACTTTCCATAATCAGAATCAACAAAAAATTCAGATGTTTGATAAGAAAAAGTTCCATTTGTGTAAACTTTTACATATTCCCCATTGGGTGCACCGACGGCAAGTATAGTTCCATCAGAACTCAGAGCAACTACTCCACCAAATTTATCATCATTCCCTGTAAGCGTGTAGGACAAAACCCCGTTTGTGTACACTTTTACATAATTCGCGTCGGGTGCACCGACAGCGAGTATGGCCCCGTTAGCGCTCAGAGCGACTGACCTCCCGAACTGGTCCCCCTCATTCCCCGTAACTGTGTATGTCAAGACCCCGCTTGTATAAACTTTTGTATAATTTGCGCCGATTGCACCAACAGCAAGTATAGTTCCATCGGCACTCAGAGAGATAGACCTTGCCCCAAAGGCATCAACGTCAGTAGCCCCTGTAAGTGTGTATGCCAAAACCCCGTTATTATATACTTTTACAGTTCTCGGAAGAGTAAGGTTAGACGGCGCTGCATTTACAGCGAGAACAGTTCCATTTGAACTCATGTCGATTGACGTACCGAAAAAATCAAATCCAGCTCCTGGAGAAATATTATATAATACTGAATTTTTTACTACCCAATTTATTCCATTAGAGGAATACGCTATAGAACCATTAGTGCTAACAGCACTAAACAGTCCATTCCCGAAAGTCACTGATATCCACGAATTGGTTTGAGAACCGGATGTGTTAGTTAACCAGTCGAGTCCATTGGTCGAGTACATGACAGGGTACATACCATTGTTTGACACTACGACGTAGACACCATTTCCGTATGCCACTGCTGACCACGTCGTCACTGGTGCAAACACAGTCGGCTGAACTGCCCATGGATTAAGCGTCTCCCCCTGATTAAAAGGCACGGGGTTCACGAGACTCACCGTGACATAGCCGGACGTGTTTGACACCGCCCCGAGGTCCGTAATAGTTCCCGCGCCGTAACAGGTTGCACCAGAGGCTCCCGTCCCAGGGCTTCCGGTGTAACCACCCCCACCTGAAATGCCAGAAACCTTAGGGCTCTGACCACCACCGAACCCACCCTCCTCTGACACAACCCCTCCTACATACGAGTTCCCGAATCCTCCATAGACATATGCCATCGGTTTCAGGAATAAATATGTCGCACTCGTCACTGCTCCATTCGAAGAGTACCCAGCGCCGTCTAACCCGAGCCCTGTTCCGTATGGACTAAACGACGCGGCACTGCCACCCGTGCCGTCTCCGCCACTCGCGACAATCAGAAGCGTGCTGCCAGACGTCACGAATGTCCCGCCACCGCCGCCGACCGTCAGGTTGTCTACTACATTTGAAGTCAGTGGTGTCGGTAGCTGCCCTACGAGCATCTTCAGAACTTGGCCTTGGGTAAGGTTAAAGTTACCACTGACGACCCGCCCAGGTGTCGCGCCGTAAGCACCGGCAGCTGTGATGCTGTACGTGCCGGTCGCCGGAACCGTCCAGTACTGCTGACCATCCACGATATAAAACTGGTTCGAAGACCATGGTGCGTTTGCATATGTACGGGTCGAAGCTGGTCCTCTGCGTCCCGATGCACCCAGTGTCGTGAAGGTGAACGTGTCAAAGTAATACAGCCCTGGATAGTGATTTTTATTTCCAGAATTATATTGGACAAGTTCTGAACCAGCCTCGGCGATGCGACTGTCAAGATACAGCTCTCTCTCCTTGAGATGTAACACCCGTGTTGTACGGGCATAAATTCTCACCTGACGTGAAAATACACATGGGCTAAGCTGTAGTGTGTGCAGCTGGTGAATAATTTTACTAAAATTTATTTGGCCGGTCGACTGTGGGTCTTCCGGGTCCAACCCAAAAGAATAAATATAAAACTTTCTGTCGGGAGAGCGAGTGTGGTATGTGAGCGGCTGGACCGACCCAAGATACAGAGGTGTGCCCACTTCGGGCAGTATGATATTAACTCCGTCGAAACGGAGATTCAGGCTCACGAGCTGGTCCTGGCCATCATTCGTATAGTTGTAGGCAGGTGTCCCGTCGGTCTGTACTACCCAAAACAGTTCAGTGACGTCATCTACAAATTCTGTCAAAATAGGGACAGTGGTTATGTTTGGCCCCACCTGAAACTCGAGTCTCTGGAAGGTGTGCGTCATGTAGTCCATTTCTTTGCTTCTGAACATGTCCCGTTCGGCGTCTGTCACGTAGACATAGTCGACAAATAGGTACATGGTGACAGGCCCGGTCCACTGTGCACCTGAAAATTCACCAATTTGCTTAAACTTGAAGCGGACGAGGGGATGGGTCGACAGTGCGCACAGAGGCAGGTTTGTCGAAAATGGCAAGCGGATGTAATACGAGGCCAAGTTGCTCGTCAGTCCTTTCCCGAGTAGGTCTTGGAGGACCTGCTGTTTAGCCTGGGGCACCTGTAGGTCGTTTAGGAGTTCCATCGACTCGCCATAGTGACGCTCGACGACTTGGTCCCTGTAGAGCAGTTCGACATAGTCAAACATGCGGGTACCGACAGAGTCGTCTACGCCTGAATTCGGAACGGGCCAGTCGACCCTGAGATACATGGCCCCCGTTGAGATGTCAGCAGCGTTAGAGATGGGTATGGTTATATCCTGACCAAAACTAACGTCGCTCGGAAATTGTAGTCTCGTGACTTGATGTGAGAACATCATCTTACTTTATGAAAATTTAAAAATTAAACATTAATCCACCCACACCATCCTTAATCACGAGGATGTTATAGGTACTGGCCCAGGCGTGTGTGGCCCCCCCTGTGAACTGTTGGTCTTTGATGCGAGAGAAGTTGATGGTCCCGTTGGGTTTTGGGCTTTCAGGGTCGAGTTCGAAAGATAGGACTGAAAAGTTTCGAATGGGCATTGAGGTGTGTGTCTCGAACGGCTGAATAGTTTTTAGATATTTTTGTGTGCCGACATCCAGAGTGAGCAGAGGCTCGTTGTTGATGAGCAGAGAGCACTGGGAGGCCAGGTTGGAGTACTGGTAGCCACTGGTAGCACCCATCAGCCATAGCTCTTTGACCGGGCAGCGAATGTCCATGTATTCCATGGACGTAACCTTCTGTGACTGTACGATGGGCAAAAATGCCGTCTTGGGCTTGGTTTTTGAAGATTTGTAGTCGACGAGGATGCTCGCCTGTAGAGTTGTAGTTGGGGGGTATGGGTCATACCGGATGATATTTTGAGGAGTAGTTATACCGGATGGGTCCTGTGTGAACACGTACAGGTACCGTGGGTCATTTCCAAAAATTTTAGGCGCCGTGCTGACAAAATTTATGGGCGAACTTGGGCTGTTCGAAGCGTAGTACTTGTAAGCGGCCGCAGTGCTAAGATTCTTTGTAGTGTCAATTTGGATGACAGATGAAACTGTTGCTGAATTGCTCGATGCATAAATTTGTGAACCGACCGCTATGAGGTTTTTAAACCCAGAACCAAGAGTTGAGCCATTAATATTTATAACATTTGATGTGCCGGCGATTATACCAGTAGGACTGGTGGGTCCATTATATAGTATATCCTGTGCTTTCAGCCACGTGATTCCGTCAGTTGAATACATGACGGCCGTATTTGTAGGATAACTACTGAGGTCTTTTGCAGATGCATAAAAGAAGCCATCGACAAATGCAACCGAATTCCAATTTGTGTACCAAACTGCTCCAGGTGGCTGTGGTGGAACGGCTAGATAATTACTTGGATACCATGTCTGTCCGTTCAGAGAATACATTATAGGACTATAAGTGTCAACAGAAGGAGTATACCCAACAGCTACAAATCGCCCTGCACCAAACGTTACAGAATACCATTGAGTACAATATTGACAGCTCACCAAAACCCAATTCTGTCCGTTATCAATTGAATACATGGCTATATTATTAGGACCGACCGCAACAAACAGGCTATTTCCATTGGATGTGACCGAGGTCCATCCTCCTACACTTTGAGGAGGGACTGTCCCAAGGGTCCAATTCTTTCCACCGTCAGATGAGTACATCGATTTATTATCACCAACAGCTACGAAAACACCGCCACCGTAACCAACCGCTTTCCAATTTCCAGATTGTGTACTGGTTGCATATACCCATGTATCCCCGTTAGTAGAATATGCAGGGGTAGTACCGTTATCACCGACCGCAACAAATACACCGTTACCAAAAGCCATACCCTGCCAAAAGCCCACCTGTACTCCAGTGGAGAGCGTCCATACCATTCCATCAGTGGAATATTTTCCATAATTGTTAGCAATTGAAAGAGATGCAAAGCGTCCATTTCCGTACGCTAAACATGACCAGCTGGGGTCAGAAATAGCTGTATTAATGTACACCTTATTCCACACAAGCCCATTTGCTGAATATAAAGAAGGAAACAGTGGATGGTTTACAACAAATCTTTTATAAAAATTTAGATACAAAGTAAATGTTCCATTTGTATATTTTAAAATATTAAAACCGTCAACTATAAAATAAATACTATTTCCTATAAGGACACCCTCTGTTATCTGACAGCCGTAATTAGTATAATCTGTCGCGTACCATTGAATTAGAAAATCTGAATTAAGCTGATATGTATAAAACACACGTGGTATATTCGGGACTAATACAAGTTTAGACCCGGTTGAAATAACCTGACTGACAGATGTTACGTTGGACCCGAACCCGGCTATATTCGAAGTAAAATTAAATGACTTGTAACCGAAGGGGCTTTGGGTATCGTATCGTACCATAAGCACGTTCGACGCCACATTACACTGTGCGTAATACAAGTAACGATTATCGACAACCATCGTACCTGTCGGAGACCCTATATCACTCGAGGCAACCGGTAGATAATTATTTCTGCTTACAGAACTAGAATTTCCCTTTACAAGTTCGCTGACAAGTCCGCTCAGTATGTAACCATTGGTTTGTTGAATATAAAGAGTAGTTCCTAGAATACAGAAACGACTAAATGTACCGGCTGAACCGGTAATAGCCGTAATATAATTCGTTCCGTCGTATACGAGTATGTTTCCGCTATAAGTCATAATAAATATGTACTGTTGATATGATAGCGTTGCTTGAACACCAAGACTTGTAGAAGTGTTTAGGTATGATTTGGAATCCAGAAAGTCACCCGTCCCGGGATTCAGATTTGATGATAGGTTGGTGTATTCCTCAAAGTCAAACTCGATGCTCATCTGCTGGCGTGTCAGAGCACACAGTGGAATTTGATTAGTTCCAAATGATAGAGTCGTGTAGTATTCACGAGGGACTGTCGCTTGTGTCTGGTCGAGTGTCCCGTTGAGGAGTTTCAGAACCGCCTTGTTTTCGTACGGAACAGTCAAGTCATTCTTAAGTTCCAGGTACTCACCGGTGTACTCTTTGATAGTCTGGTTGCCGCACATGACACGGACCGACTTGCACAGTCTATTAGCGACAGAATCTGTCCACGATGACTGACTTGGTGGAAGAAACCCCAAAATCCAGCCGCTCTGACTGAGAGTCCAAGGGGGTGTTGCCGGTAGCGTGTACGTAAGCCCTTGGCGAGCATCGAACCCCCAAAAAGATGCATCGACCGCACTTCTAAACGATATTGAAGGATAAATACTCGATGAAAATGCAAATGGTAACGATACTGTTAAAGGAGGCACGGCTAAAGAAACTGAATCTGAAGAGCTTGTTGGCAAAGGAGCCATGGCTGAACCGTATGTAATAGAAGTCCAGCTTCCGGTCATGAATGGTAGTGGTACCTGGACCCATGCACTACCATTCAACGAATATCCAATCAGTTGATTACGGCCAACAGCAACAAAGCGGTCAGACCCATATATAAGAGAAGTCCATTGACCGGCTGGAGTTTCTGACGGCACCCAAGTGGCTCCATTAGTAATTGAATATGCAGAACAGTCTCGGCCGATTGCTGCAAATACACCATTTCCATATGCAATTCCTTGATAACCGTTGAAGCCCGTCCGTGGTATACTTACAACATTCCAAGTACTTCCATTAGTAGACGAATACATTGCTTGAGATGCCGAGAAAGAAACTGTCTCATCAACTGCTACAAAATAACCATTCCCATATGCTATTGCCTTCCACTGTCCAGCTGGAACACCACTTACGGAAGCCCAAACACTTCCGTTAGAAGACTTTGCGACAGAAGTACCACCTGCTATAGCAACAAACCAGCCATTTCCGTATGCGACCGAATTCCAATTCCCGGTTGGCTGACTAGGTACATATGTCCACGTAGTACCATTCGTCGAATACATAATGATATTAGGTATACCTACAGCGACAAATACACCACCCCCATAAGTGACTCCTGTCCAATTCCCGGTCTGCGCAGTCCCCGCTAACCAGGTATTTCCGTCATAAGAATACATAGAAGAGTCTTGGGCGACAGCTACAAACATGTTGTTCCCGTATGTTATAGAAGTGTATCCATTGGCACCAGTTGTATTTGCTGCTTCTGTCCATGTGGTTACATCAGTTGAATATATAGGAAGCCCGCCTCCGTACAAGCTAGTTGCTACATACTTATTAACAGTTGGTAATGGTATATCAAAAGTAAATTCGGTCGATGCACTGACCGTAACGGCACTATTTAAATAGCCGGCATTTGGCAAATTAAGAATCACCTGACTACCTACAGGGAATTTCGATGCAGCTGTAGTTGTAATTGTATTCCTGACAATTCCTGATATAGCCCAAGTCTTATTAGTCAGGTTATTCAGCCACAAGTCGAAATTTGCTGTTGAAAAGTAGCCCACTATGTCTGACGGCACAATACCTGGTACACTTGCAGTTCCTGTGTACGATACTCCCGCTAAAATAGTCGAGCACGTGAACGAGTTGGCTGTCGGGATGCTCGCAATGGTGTACGCCCCGTCCAGGTTAAAAATAAGATATTTTGTGCCAGTCAGTGTCACTTGAGCGCCTACAGAAAAGTAGTGGTTCCCGGATGTGTTCGCGGTCAGAGTCAATCCGTCCGCGACCACTTGCGTCAGAGCTTTATCGGCATAGACAGTCCCGTCAAACTGTGAAGAGGGTGTCGGGTACACATACTGGTCAGACTGTACCGGATAAATAGGAGGCAGAATTGCCCGGAGTGTCAGCCCTGTCATGATGTCACTCCTCTTGGGGATGGTACAGGTTGACTTGGAACCAAAAAAAGTTCTATTATTGTCAAAAGGAATTTCAAAAGTTTCTCTGAGTTCCGTATCGGCCTCGTGTTGAACAGTATTGAACAGAGTGATTGTCGGTCTGGTTGTACTGTATGTGTCTGCCGCGGACAGTAGTATTTGTCCGGCCATAATATTCACTTATATTTTTATCCAATAGATAGTATGGCGCGTATTGGGGCTCTGCAGGCGCTCAGTGCCGTAGGTCCGCAAGAGAAATTCATGTACGACGACAAATCTCAGTGGGCTCCAAACATTACTCATCATTCAAAATTTGCCATCACACGGCGTATGCTCCCAGTAATCAATAAAACTGGCGGAACATATTTAGATTCCCAGTACCAAATTGCAATCTATCCCAAGCAAGAGGAGGACCTGCTGTCGAACATGTTCCTGTCTGTATCTCTACCGGCCCTGCCGACCGGCTACAACTACTGTGAGCTTGTCGGCCGTGCTATTATCAAACAGGCGGAAATTCTGATAGATGGCAAAGTCATAGAGTCTCTGGAGGATGACTGGTATGTCATCCGTGACCAGCTCTTTCTGAATGCTGACGAGAAACTATCTATGTACCGTCTCGTCAGCAATGGTCAGGCCGAGTCGAATGTGGTCCCGGCCACTACTCAGCTCAACTTTATGGTCCCGCTTGATTTCTTTTTCTGCAGACGCAAGCGCCGACAGGGGAAGCCGTACTTGCCTCTGTGCGCTATGGAGAATTCATCTGTAATTATTCGGCTTACTTTCAACACACAGGCGTGGATTACCAACTATACCGGAGCCACCATCGACCTCTTAAATCCTCGACTCTTGCTTGAAGAAATAACACTGACACCCGAGGAGCGCATCTACTACAAGACGACCAAGCTCACATTCAAGATTCCAGTGGCGAGCAGGGAGGCTGTTCAGTCTTATCAGAACGGTACTGTACGGATGAATCTCACTGCAGACTTTCCAGTCTCGATGCTGGTCTGGTTTGTCCGGAACAGGCTCTATGAGTCGACCACCAATTCAGTCTATTACGCCTCGAGATACACGTACGGTTATTCTACAGACTATATCGTTTCGGCAGTACCAATCAATTTCTTTAACGGTGTGACCCAGAAGTTTGTGGACATTATCAAGTCGGCCACCATCTACCTGAATAATAAAAATGTTCTAAGTAATTTTCCAGGGTCTCTTTACTATACATACAAACAGTCGACTGAGCACAGCCTTACGGCACCTACCAAAAATATGTACATGTACTGTTTTGGGGACGACCCGAGCGCATATAGCCAGGATGGCACGGTTGACTTTCGGCAGCTGAATTCACAGACGACGTACATCGATATGACGTTCGACCCAGCGTTGGCGCCCCAAATTACACAGGGCTATAACATGTACCTGTACTACTACGGGTACCGTACACTGGTGATATCTGGAGGAAAATTAAAATTTACGTAATCTTACGGATTGTCTGGTTATTTTTATCGGCAACATAAAGTGCTGCTGCTGATGAGCTAAACGTAATACCAATTGGATAATAAAATTGAGCAGCCGACCCAGTTCCATTTGAAGAGCCACCACTATAGGCCGACCCGGCGAGTGTTGTGACAACCGCGGTCGAAGGAATAATTTTACGGATTGTGAAAGCAGATGTATCGGTAACATAAATGTTCCCTATCGTGTCACATGCAATACCCTGAGGAGTATTAAACCGAGCACCCGAACCAGTTCCGTCAACCTCGCCAATCCCCCCGACCGTCCCGGCGAGTGTTGTGACAACCCCAGTAGAAGCAACAATTTTACGGATAGTAGAGTTGAATGTATCGGCAACATAAATGTTCCCGGACGTGTCACATGCAACACCACAAGGATTACTAAACCGAGCAGCCGAACCAGTTCCGTCGGCCGAACCAGGTGACCCAGCCAATCCGACGAGTGTTGTGACAACTCCTGTAGAAGCAACAATTTTACGGATGGTACAGTTCATTGTATCGGCAACATAAATGTTCCCTGACGTGTCACATGCAATACCATTAGGATTTTTAAACCGAGCAGCCGAACCAGTTCCATCGGTCGAACCCTGTGACCCGGCCAACCCAGCGAGTGTTGTGACGACCGCCGTAGAAGCAACAATTTTACGGATTGTGTTACTGTCCGTGTCGGCGACATAAATGTTTCCTGACGTGTCACATGCAATACCATAAACATTAAGAAACTGAGCAGCCGGGCCAGTTCCATCAGCCGTACCATATACCCCCGCCGTCCCGGCGAGTGTTGTGACGACCGTCGTAGAAGCAACAATCTTACGGATTGTGAAGTTGGATGTATCGGCAACATAAACGTTCCCCGATGAATCTGCTGCAACAGAATAAGGCAAATTAAACCGAGCGGCCGAACCAGTTCCGTTGGCCGAACCAGATGACCCAGCCAGCCCGACGGGTGTTGTGACAGTCCCTGTTAGTACTAGAGTATTATCAGCAGTTAATGAGAATGTCTGTGGATAGGAAAACGTGCTGTAGCTTGCCGTGACTGTTACGCCCCGAGTCGTCACAGCGACTCCTTGTGCGACCGTAAGTGTTATTCCGGTCGTGGAAGTTACCCAACTGACACCGGTTATTGTTGGGTACGACCAGGAGGGTGTGAGGTTTAGAGGATTCGTCAAAGTGAGTGCGAGTGGTTGTTGAGATAAATTAGTATAAAGAATGGTCGTTCCGGGGTTCGAAAGGACAAAGTTGGGCGTATTATCAGCCGTTAATGAGAATGACTGTGGGTATGGAGGGAACGCCCCGTAGCTTGCCGAGACTGTTACATCCCGAGTCGTCACGGCGGTTCCTTGTGCGACCGTAAGTGTTATTCCGGTCGTGGAAGGGAACCAGCTGACACCGGTTATTGTTGGGTACGACCAGGTGGGTGTGAGACTGTAAGGATTCGTCAAAGTGAGTGTGAGTGGTTGTAGAGCTGCTACCGTATAAAGAGTAGTCGTGCCGGGGTTCGAAAGGACAAACCTGGGCGTATTATCAGCCGTTAATGAGAATGACTGTGGGTAGCTAAACGTGCTGTAGCTTGCCGTGACTGTTACACCCTGGGTCGTCACGGCGGTTCCTTGTGCGACCGTAAGTGTTATTCCGGTCGTGGAAGTGACCCATGTGACACCGGCTATTGTTGGGTACGACCAGGAAGGTGTGAGGCTGAAAGGATTCGTCAAAGTGAGTGTGAGTGGTTGTTGAGCTGCTAAAGTATAAAGAGTGGTCGTGCCGGGGTTCGAAAGGACAAACCGGGGTGTATTATCGACAGTCAGTGAGAATGTCTGTGGATAGGAAAACGTGCTGTAGCTTGCCGTGACTGTTACGCCCCGAGTCGTCACAGCGACTCCTTGTGCGGCCGTAAGTGTTATTCCGGTCATGGAAGTTGCCCATGTGATACCGGCAATTGTTGGGTACGTCCATGAAGGTGTGAGGCTGTAAGGATTCGTCAAAGTGAGTGTGAGTGATTGTAGAGCTGCTACCGTATAAAGAGTGGTCGTGCCGGGGTTCGAAAGGACAAACCGGGGCGTATTATTAACTGTAAATGAGAATGTCTGTGGATAGGAAAACCCCGCATAGCTTGCCGTGACTGTTATATTCCGGGTCGTCACGGCGACTCCTTGTGCGACCGTAAGTGTTATTCCGGTCGTGGAAGTTGCCCATGTGACACCGGCAATTGTTGGGTACGACCAGGTGGGTACGAAACCGGGTATAGGCCCTGACATTATGATGAATAAACTCAGACTCTGTGCTTGTAAGAAATTATATAATGTAATAGTTCCTGGATTCGAAACAAAACCAAAGACTAAAGGCTGGTTGTAAGGCTGTATGTATGTCACAACCTTACGAATTGTGTAATTGGTCGTGTCGCCAACATAAACAGTCCCGCCCGGGTCGCACGCAATAGCATAAGGCGTATTAAACCGAGCAACCGTTCCAGGTCCGTCGGTCGAACCAGTTGACAAAGCAGCCCCAGCGAGTGTTGTGACGACCGCGCTCGAAGCAACAATTTTACGAATAGTAGAGTTGGATGTATCGGCAACATAAACGTTCCCGTAGGTGTCACTGGCAATACCAACAGGAGCATAAAACCGAGCAGCTGTCCCAGTCCCGTCGGTCGAGCCAGTTGACAAGGGAAATCCAGCGAGTGTTGTAACGACCGCGCTCGAAGCAACAATCTTACGAATTGTAGAGTTGGATGTATCGGCAACATAAATGTTCCCGGACGTGTCACAGGCAATACCCCGAGGAAGATTAAACCGAGCACCGGAGCCAGTTCCGTCGTTCGAGCCAGGTGACAAGGCTGTTCCGGCAAGTGTTGTAACGACCGCGCTCGAAGCAACAATTTTACGGATGGTAGAGTTGGATGTATCCGCAACATAAACGTTCCCGGACGTGTCACATGCAACACCCCAAGGAGCATTAAACCGAGCACCGGAGCCAGTTCCGTTGTTCGAACCAGTTAACCCGGGAAACCCGGCGAGTGTTGTGACAACCCCTGTAGAAGCAACAATCTTATAGATTACACTGTAGTATGAATCGGCAACATAAATGTTCCCGGACGTGTCACAGGCAATACCTCTAGGGTCAGAAAACCTATCAAAGTAAGTAAGTGTTGTAACTACCCCAGTAGAACCAACAATCTTACGGACAGCCCTACTAAAAGGGAATGCAAAAGTGGTCGTACCGGTAACATAAATGTTCCCGGACGCGTCGCATGCAGCACCATAAGTACTAACAAACCGAGCAGCCGAACCAGTACCGTCAGCCGATGGACCATACCCGCCTGACCCGGCCGTCCCGGCAAGTGTTGTGACAATTCCCAGGAGTTGTTCACTACTAATAATTGCTGGGTTTGAAAAACCAGATGTAATAAATGGCACCGGGAACAGAACGCCTAGTAAACCATCTTGAATCTTCATTACGTTATATGTCTTGGTGTGTATATGTACTATGTTCGGGTAGCGGCTTGGTAAGAGCACAAAGTCAAACTGCTGTTTGAGTCCAGTGAGGTTTACTGTACCAGTTGAATTATCGTTTTCTGGGTCGATAGCAAAGGGGTACATGTAAAAAATTCGGTCGGGTGCTCTCGTGTGATTCTCGAGAGGCTGAAGACAACGCATGAAAAGAGATGTACCAAGGTCGTAAGGAATGATTTCGGCCCCGTTGAGCATGAATCGCATGTATCGAAGTACGTCAGTCCACTGGTACGGTAGCCCTATACTACTCTGTATAACAATAAATAACTCTTTGGTACAGTTCTGAAAGTCTGTCAAGACTGTACAGTTACTTTTTCCAAGAGTCGTGTCGAACCGCTGAGTCTGTTCGAACAGATATGTCAGAGGGTTTTTTATAAAATAATTTCTTTCTGGCTCTGGTAGGAACACATAGTTGACAAACAGTTGGGCACTGAAGGGTGGGTTTGTGTTGGTGGCTGTCGGGCACCCTTCGTTGAAATTTCTTAGAGAAAAACGGATGCGTGGGTTTTCCTTGAGCGCGCAGATAGGCATGTACTTTTTAAATAGGTCGAAAGAGAGTCTGACGTCATAGACAGCAAGGTTGCTCGTAAGATATTTACCGACGAGGTTGGACAGAGCACCTTGTTTGCCCTGTGGCACAGTCAGGTCATTCATCAGTTCCAAAAATTCTCCATCAATTCTTTCAAGAATTTGGTCGCCGTACTCGAGCTGGGCCCAATTGAGCATGTAGGTCCCGAAGCTGTCGCAGACGGCCGGTGGCTGCCCGGTCGGGTACTTGAACTCGAGGTAAGCCCCTGAGACCAAGTCTGCTTCCTGATAAATTTCAATTGAGAATTCTTCACCAAAGTTGACAGCCGTGTCCAGAGGTATAGAAATAATCTGATTACTAAATTGAGAGCTTTTTGCATATCTCTGAATAAAGTAAGAGGTTTCGGGTCGACCCGAAATGATTTTTTCCGAAGTCCCTAGCGACTCCGCTAGATTCATACTAAATAATGCACAGAATTAAACAAGAGGCTGGCGACGCCGTCCCTGATACCAAGCACGTTGACCGACTTGGCGTATATCCAGAGGCCGACAGTTCCACCCTGTGTCACAGTGAGGACTTTGCTGCCTATGCGAGACATGTTGACTGGCGTTCCAAAGTTGTACGTGTACGAGTTGTAGTTTGGCATAGTGACGGCCGTCTCGAATGGTTGGATTACGGTCAGGTACTTGTTCGAAAAGCTGAACAAGTCTTCGCCATTGAATGTCAGTTTCGTAGATGAAATATTAGAAAAATTATTTGAATAAAAGTATAATTCTTTGACAGGGCCTAAAAAGGGGAGCGTGATGAATGAAGTACCTGGTGTGACCGTTACAAACATTGACTGCATGTTGTCATACGGAATTGTTTGTAAACTATTTTTGAAATAACCCCTTTCCTGCTTCCCAAGGTGTGTATATTCAACCAGTACACTCGATGTGACAGTGGTTGTGATGGCGCCAAATGGGTCGAATCTGATAAGTGATGGATAATTTCCGGACACATTAAAAACCCACGATTGGAAATAAATATACCGACCCCCTTGAATAATATCCCAGTTACTCGCTGGTCCAGTAAACGCTAACGAAACCCACGTAAAAGAGCTTAGAGCCGTAAATGGCTTTGTCGTGTCGTACAGTAAAATATTAGGACGTACCGACGTAGAGGTACCTATATAATATATGTATCTGCCATCATAGACTCTAGGCAGTATACCAACTTCATTGCCGGTATTACCAGTAATATTCCCCCACTGTATATATTCCCACGATGAAAGAAGTGTTATATTGGCATCTAGTTTGATACGTGCTAAATATGGCGGATTGTTTGTTCCGTTAAAATATAAATATTTATCATCATACGCAGGGGGTCCTGTTATTGAAACTGAAACTCCAATTCCACCCGGGGAAAGTAAATCAGTCACATTGACTGTCGAGTGTCCCCCCGCCATGTCCATAAAATATAAAGTATCAATTCTGTATATATATGATTTAGAGTTTCTCATTTTCATGGCTGAATATAAATAGCGCCCTTGGTAAAATAATCTAAAATATCCAGAAGAGCCATCATAGTAAGGCATGGGAATTGTTGGATTAATAGCATTATAGTCATTCAAAAATTCATAAGAAGTTGCTAAATTTATATCTTTTGTAGTATCGTACCTAATACACACGAAATTCATAACTGAATACTGGTCAAAGGAGTCCGGTGGCGAACCCAATGAAAATGTTAAAGTAAATGTGGCGTCACACATATCTACACCGGCGGTCTGAGTTACGAGAGATGCGACAGGTGTTGTTCTAAAATAAACAAGGGTACCTGCAGGAACTATTGCAAACGAAGTACGGTTCATAATAAAAAGAGTAATTGCGTTTCCGACAATTGCAGTGACAAAGGCGCCATATGTCCCCGGTAATTCTACATACTGACCTATAGCAATCCCGGTTGCCGAAAGAACGTTAATAATATTATAGGGAGCTACGGTCGGGTCATACGATGAAGAAAGTTGTGTTGTCGCAGCTATAGTAGGACAAAAATCCAAATATGAATTTGTTAACATGACTCGGATGCATTCTTGACCAGCTCCACTTGTGAGACTTATAGTTGTTGGACCATAAAATCTGAAATTACATGTCCATACCTGACCAAGCTGAGTCATGCTATTCATGCCTACACGGGTGCCGGTGAGGCCGATTGAGGGCCATGTAGTTTTTGGAAGCCATAATGTCGATAAAGTGATACCTATATATACATATTTAGTATCGGCCTGTATAGATTGAGAGCCGTATAGACCCCCGCTTAGAACAGGGTATGGCCAAAAGGGTACTGAAGCTGTCGTGCGTGTATCGATATTTTTAAAATAATCACCGACGGGCATTCTTGTCAAGTACACAGTATTGGTAGTTGAAAAAAGATTTGAATTAGAAATTGTAGACACGTTATAGTTATTCTGTAAAAGGTTAAATCCGGGCTGAATATTATATGGCGTCACTGCGCTTGTATATTGGCGCGTGTATGCACTAGGGTCACTTGGTAATTTAAACATATCATACGTATTCAGATATCCGGACCAGTCTCTCCATGTCAGAACATTCCCGTATGGGGTTGCTCTCGTTCCCATCCCGTATGTTGGCTGATTATATATCACTCTCATGTCCCCGTATGTATAAGACAAAGGGTCAGAGATGGACCCTGAACCAACTATAGCCGATTGTATCAACGAATTAGAATCCGCAAAGTCCACTTCAACTTTAATATCGTTGCGTTCCAGGGCACATAAAGGCAATATGTCCAGACCAAATGGCACCTTAACGAATGATGTTGTCGAGATGTACTTGATACTTGTGTCATTCTTGCCAGTGAGTGCAGTGAGCCCCGCCTGGTTTTCATATGGCACGTCATAATCATTCAGAAGTTTGATGTAGTCGCCGGTCACTCGACTCACTATTTGGCCACCAAGCATCAGACGAGCTTCCTTTATAATATCTGTCGCGTAATTGCTATTATAATTGACTCCTTCGCCTGGCTTTCGTGGTGTATATCCCTGAATCCAGCCAGCCTGTGTCAAGTCCAGTTGGGATGTCACGAAATTGTTTGTTATAGCAAAACCGATGGCGGGGATGTCTGTAGCATAAATATTGGTGTTGGTGAATGTAGGATTGGCTATGTCAAAACCCCAAAATGATGCCGACTGCTCGTTCGGGAAGTAAATAGCTACATAATTAGTGGTCGTCGTGAATTCAAATTTATTTGTAGTTGCGTTATAGCTCACCGTAATATAAGGAGCAAGAGGCGTTGCCCAAAAGTTTATGTTAAAAGTAGAATAATAGTATCCGAATTTTCCAGCTTGAAAAGCGAGTGTACTGGTGAACCCTGTCGTTACGTACAACTGTATATCAACCATATCATCTGGATAAGTTGGATAACAGTACACATTCGATTGAACTGTATACAATGGCGGAAAAACAATTTTGAGTGTCACATCCGAAAGTATGTCACCGCGTGATGGAATGGTGCACGTAGATACCCTGTTTGGTACTGGCAAGCCATCGAACGAATATTCGACATATTCAGTGACAAACGGCGTACTCTTTTTATATTTTGCTAAAAAATATGTCATCGAAGGCTCCCCTGTTATGTAGACGTCTTCCTCACCTCGTGCAGCAAGCTGCACTGACATCCTTATACTTACTCACGATATTAGTACAGCCTTGCCCCCCGCAATTTGCATAACAGCATAGCCGTAGTAGTAAAGGTTAATACGGTAGTTTGCCTGAATGTTTGGCGAATAAGATGGAATAAACGTCATCACAATCTTACTCGTCGTGCTATTAATATTTTTAAAATTAAGATAGCCGCCCTGATTGTACTCCTTTGGTGACTTGCCAAAACAGTAGGTATACAGGCTCTTCGAAGGAATACTGAGCCCATGCTCCATTGGCTGTTTGAACTGGTAGAACGGCCCGGTAGCGAACGGGCCCATGATGTTGCGGCCATTCAGGTAGATGTCGGTAGACTGTAGGACATCTATATACCTGTTTGTCGTGCCGTCAAAGAATACTATTGGTGTTGTGGCCGCTATATACTTGGTCGTATAGCCATAACTATACCGCGAGGCATAATATTTATTAGAAGAAGTGTCGCTGTATATACTGTTACGTACAAACCAGGCCATCATAGTGACCGGAAAATCAGCCGTAAAGTAGTGAGTAGGTTGACCGTTCTGGTAGTTTGTGACTGCATCATTTTTTGAAATATTTATCACTTCCCTGAAAGGAGTCGTTTGGTAGTACAGGCGCTCCTCTTTCGTCAGCATAATCTCCTCGGTAATGAGTCTAGGGTTTGTAAATTCGATGGGGGTTGTGTAGCCAGTGAACCAGGTCTGTGGTCTAAAAAAGAATTTTATAGAAATTCTTTGATTTAGAAAGGCACATACAGGGAGTGGTGGTGTCTCGAGCCGTTGGCGAGTCTTCAGTCCATGACTATGACGCCGACAGAAGAAGAGCTCTAAAGGGACCATAATATCAAAGGCTGTTGCGGCAGTGACAGGGGTGCCCGGTACCTGTCCGTTATTCAGACATTTGTACATGGCGAGCTTCTCGTCAGCGTCCAGGAATAACTGGTCTCGAATGATGTACCAGTCGTCCAGAATCTTTTCGACAACCTGTTCGCCTATCCGAAACTCCACCGCCTCTATGATGGCTCTCCCTATAAACTCTGTGTACGAGTACCCTGTCGGGAGGGCCGGCATTGTCAGAGCCAAGTAAACATTGGTCATAAGGTCCCCGAGCTCCTTCGGGTTCAGAATTACCTCGACAGTCTGACCGATAAACTTTGTACCGGGAAGTTTGGTCACGCGATGAAACTGTGAAAAGTGTGAATATTGTCGTATCAGAGGTCTAAATTCTCCGTCTTTTTTTAGAAGATATTCATCAGTCCCGCTCGTAGCGTTGAGAGCAATTACTGCTGCCGACTGTGCCATACTCTATTGATAGACTTTATTAAATGGCACAGGCGGCGTCACAATCTATTATAAAAATTATTAAAAATAATTAATGGAGGATATCTTCCTGCCAGTGATGGAGTCTTCAGTCGTTCTGGCGAGTCACTACGCCAAAGAGTCAGGCCGGAACACCGTCACGGCCAGAGACATGATGTACGGTCTGATGTATGCAGCCCGGAATGTGGTCGGCAAGCAGCTAGGCTCGCTCTTCCCAGAAATTTATGACGAAAGCGAGTCTGACGAGGAGGACCTGGAAACGGTGGATGACGACGAGGAGCCGTTCACGCGCTACCAGGGCAACGATACAGAGAGCATCGGCTACAAGATGAATCAGTGCGCCGACACCTGGGACGACTGGGTCCCTGAAAGCCCAGCCGAACAGGCGCTCAAAAGTGCGGTCGAAAACCAGCGTCACCTACTAGGGTGAATGTCTAACGTGGTTCCGTACTATACAAAAACTTTTACAAAATTTATTATGTACGGAGACTCGGATGACGACTCGGACTCGCTCCCACCCACAGTCCGGTATGCACCCATCCCACCAGCAGGTGACTCGGACTCGGATTTTGACCCAGAGTGACCCAGCTCGAGGCCCGAAGGGCCTCACTTTCTTACAGGTGAGAAGGCTTCGCCTTCAGGGAAGGTCCTTCAGGAAAAAAAATTGTTTATAAATATAAATGGCATCCACCCTTGCATCCATTGCTCTCCAGCTCGAGGCTCAGTCCCTGAACAGCATCGTTGCTGGCTTCTCCTTCGCCAGCGCCATCGCCTGGATGGACTTTGTGCGCTTCGTCATCTCCCGCATCGTCCAGGTGTCCAAGGACGGCGCCAGCTACTACGCCCTGGCCGCCCTGTTCACCACCCTGATTGCCATCATCGTCTACATGATTGTGAAGACTGTGGCCTTCAACGTGACCATCCGCGACCCAAGCACCCAGCAGCCCATCTACGCGGTGACCCGCTAAACGTGGACCCGAAGGGTCCGAATCCCTTGACAATTGACCTTTCAGGTCAGAGTGGACCCTCAGGCCAGAGCAGGTGCAGCAGGCCGCATCATCATATGCGGTAGCGGTCGTGGCACAGCAGCAGCAGCAGTCGCCTCGGCAGCCTTCCGGTACCAGTGGAATCCCCACAAGGCCAGTACAGCAATAATTATATAAATAAACCAGCGGCCCATGGCGGGCTTCTTCTTGGGCTCAGGCTTGGGAGGGAGCGCCGTCATGGCGTCGATGATTCTCTTGATTTCCACCTCTGGCACAGCCGGCGGCGGTGGAAGCTCAGGACGACCATTGTCTATATAGAAGCGCAGCACGAATGCATTGTTATCAAAGCCCTCAAAGTTCAACTGTTTGCCATTCTTGTCGTACCACGTCACGGTCAGTCTGTCCAGGCTGTTGATTGGCTCTGGGTAAAACACGCTGATGCGATAGTCGTGGCACTCCTTAAAATTCTTTATGCAGCCCGAGCTCACATCCATCTGAATCATCGCAAAGGTCCGACGTGCGTTCGAGCCGCTGAAGGTCCCTGTTCGGGCATTCATTGGTTTGGTGTCGAGCATGGTTGGTGTGCGCAGCTCCTGTATGTCCAGGAACACAAACTCGTTGACCGTAAAGTCGACACCGAGCGGCGACTTGAGGATGTAGTAGCTGGCGTACTGCGGGTTGTTCTGGTAGACAGGGTCGCCACTGGCCGGCTGAGCTGTATAGGTGGTGTGCGGTTCGAATCCTGTCATCTTGGCGAGCTGCGAGCTGTGGAACCTGACCGTGAATGCACTGGCCGAAAAAACAAGAAACTTGCCCTCGTCCGGGAGGAACTGGTAGGCGACAAGGGCGTTGGACGAGTTGGTCAGCTCGGACTGGATGCCGTAGCCAGAGTAAAAGCCAGGGTCCAGGAAGACATTGCTCACGGCCGAGACGCCTGTGTAGGTGAGCACGTTCGAACCACTGGACAGGTTATACAGGGTATTGGGCACTTTGGCAGCCACGAGGTCAACACGGCTTACGTTTTTGACCACGTCGGTGAGATGCAGCGTGTAGCTGCTGCCGTCTGGGTAGATGGTCGTGTCACGATTCGTCGAATCGACATACACGAGTCTTTCCATTACTTTTAATTGTCACTTTTAATCTGCAGTGTCAACGCCCAATCGGCGCCGTTATTATCGAGCTGCTGGCCGTAGCGGTCGAGCACCTGGATGTTCAGTCGGTCTATACGAGCTGCCGAGTCGGTCACGCACACGAGCTGCTCGTTCTGTGACTGTTCGGCCCAGTAGAACACATTGTTAAACTGGGGCACTGGGAGTGCTATGGGCACTTTGAATGTCGACTGAGAAATTTCAGCAGAAGATGCCCCGAGATTCTCAATCCAGATGTTCACATAGGGGTCGCGGTTGAAGATGGTTGCGGCTGATTTACTTGTGGCTACTAGACCGCTGCTCGTCACTGTCGTCTGAAAGCCGAGCAGGTAAGCCAGTGATGGGTACGTGAGACCTGTCGGAACTGTCACAGTCACAGTTCCAGAACCGGCTGTAATAGTAGAAAAACCAGTCTTGCTTTCGAAACCAAGCGTAAAGCCTGAAACCTTGGCCGCAAACTCTGTGATTAGGGTAGCATGTGTGTAAAACCCATCCGTAAGTGTGTAAAGGGTACTGTTGATGGTTATCGTGTTCGAGTACGGGCGTACATTGTACCAGTTGACTGGTATCTGTGCATTCTTCAGAGAGACTGACCGTACGGTCCTGTGGCGGTTGCCTAGGAGCACCTGACACTGAAAGGGGTTGTTGTTTACTTTTGTCACAAAACTCTGGGCAGAGCCACCCTGACCACCACCGGTCGTCTGGAGCGTGCCGGTATCAATGTTGATATTATAGGTCTTCAGCATTATTAATTACCAGAGAATATTATGCGGGTGAATCGTCAGCAGGTGACCCACCACCCCTGTTGATGTTGACACGGACGCGCGCCAGATTCATGAGCCGGTCGGCCACTGTCCGCAGTGAATCATTCATGGTGGTGTGCGAAGGTGATGTCGGCATGGACACGTCACCCGGTTTTTTAATAGTCAAAAATTCTTCGAGTTTTTTCTCGATGGGGTTGGCCGACTCGAGTATCTGGTTATACTCTGAGAAGCAGTCCTGCACAAAGGCGGGGCCTTCTGTCATACGCACCTCTCTGGCGAGTGCCAGCTCCCTCGATATCTTCAGAGAGATGCGCTTGAATCCTACCGATGCACGCGTCGCCTTGGTCATCTTCTCGTTCAGCTTGAGGTACAGCTGAATGGACCCCAGCACACCCGTACCGGCTGACAGCACGGCGTTGAGCACACTGACGTACTCCTGTGGCACAAACGAATTGAGCCCGACGGCCGTCAGTGAGTTTATAGACGATATAATCAGGATAGGGATATTAAACTTGCCTGATAGACGGTCGTAGTAGTGGTGCTCTTTAAGCATGTACTTGTACATTGTCTCGCACTGCTTCTGAAGATTTTCGAGGAACACCTCCTCTTCTGTGTGCCAGCGGTCTCCAGTCATCTACTATCAGTCAATAAACTTTATTGGGCCTCGTACTATGAGTGGGACGCTATGAGTCGGGTCGACCATGACGTACCCTGACGCATCATAGTACTCATAGGTCACGTCCTGACAATCCAAATTAAAAACAAAAAAATTGTTGCTCGAGGCGCTAAGCTCGACAGGGCTCATCACCTCTGTGTGATGGAATGGACAAATCTTCATCAGCTTTTGGGATTTATAAAAATAAAAATAAGTATTTCTTTTTGGGAGGACAAAGTCTGGTGGGAGCTTGAGCTTGCGGGGTGGCTGACCAAGTTCACGGCGCGCGTCCAGGTCCTCGAGGTAGTACAGTATTCGCTCTTCCATACCTACTATAAACGTTTATCATATTCTTCAAGTGTGGTCATGATGGTCCGATAGTTGGGCGGAAGTCTCGGGTTTGACTCGACCGGTACGTGAACGAGCGGGACATCTGACCGACCGGCTATATCCTGCCCACTGTTGATGACGGCCGTGACTCGCTCTTCGTCTGACGTGCTGTACAGTTCTGAAAACTCGTCGTGAGCAAAATTTTTCAATTTATTAATAATCATTTTAGGATTGCCAAAGTAGCTGAGGTGCCAACCGACATCCTGAATGACTGGTCCTGTTGGGCCGTTCCGGAGTACGTGTGGGTATATGCTCCGGAAATGAGAGTATCGGACCGCCTTTGGGGCTGTCCAATTTATAACAAGTTTTGACTCGATATTGTAGTAGTACATGTCCATGTGAAGGCTGACGAATGGATGAGAGCCGAGGTGCGTCTCTATATTTTTGATAACTTCAGGGTCAAAAATCTCATCAACGTCTGACAATAGAACGATATCATCAGAGCCGAGAGCCAGACTGGCTGCACCCTCGCGAGTGTAGTTTCGCTGGTGAGCATCGTTTAGCCAGGGAGACTGTGGATTCTCTACAAGGTGGTCGTCCACGACGTGAACAATTTTGTCAGAATATTTTTCAAACAAATGTTTATTTTCTTTGTAGTACAGCTTCTTGGGGTTACCACGGAAGGTCCGAGGCGACTCGACCAGTACAAACTTGTCAACTACAGGGGACAGAGTCTCGAGTCTGTACTGAAGCATGTCCAACTCATTGTAAAAGGGGAAACAGTCTACAATCATACTATTAAAAAATATAAATAAACTTTTAATAGTATGACTTTGGTAACATCTCATTATAGTGAGGACCTTCGGTGGCTACGCGAATCTCCCTGGCCAGTATGTCTCGTGAACAAGGCGGGTGCTCGGCCAACATGGCTAGGTGCCACGTGGACTATTCCTAATAAGGGCCGAGAGTGTTCTGTGTACGCCAAATATATAGTCGAATCGTACGACAATTTGCCCCCGTGGGTCGCCTTCATCCATGGGCACCGCCTTGCGTGGCATCACTATTACGACCTCCCGCTATTTGAACTCATCAAGATGTCACATAAAACAGGGTTTCAGGGGCTGAACGGTTACTGGATGCGCAGAGAGCCCGAAACGTACAAAAGATTTTGGCATGTCGTCGAGCCGTGGCTAGGGCCACTTCCAGACGAGCCTTCGTGCTTCGATGCGAGTGCTCAGTTTGTCGTTTCGGCAGACCGCATCCAGCGTTTGCCAAAAGAATTTTATCAAAAGTGTTTTGATTTTTGCATGGAAACTACAGACTTAGAGGCGGCCGATTTTGCTATATTCATAGAGGGTGTGTGGCACTATATTTTCGGTGAACCATGGGTCATGCCTATCATTCCCCTGACAAAGATTTTGAAGCCAGAAGAGGTTGAGCTCGACCTCACACCAAATTGTATTTATTAATATTATGACGACATATCAAATCGTGGTGGCCAGATACAAAGAAGATATTTCGTGGACAAAAAATTTAGAAAATGTTATCGTGTATGACAAATCAGGCGAGGGCTCTATCGAAGGTTCTATCCCCAGGGTAAATGTAGGCCGCGAGGCCGAAACCTTTATGTGGCACATATTGGAAAACTACGACCACCTCCCGGACCATCTGATTTTCTTACAGGGTAACCCATTCCCTCATATGAATACTGACAAAATAAATATTGAAAATTTGTCGGACGTGGTGAAACCATTCCATACAAATCTCTATGAAGAAGATGTAGGCGGTTATTCCTTCCTCCGAGTAAAAGAATATTACGAATATTTTTTTGATAAAGAGTGTCCACCCAGATTACAGTTTGCTGCCGGTGCGCAATATGTAGTGCCCCGGCGTGCTATTCTGTCCCGTCCAAAAAGTTTTTATAAAAAAATAGTTGACATGTTAACAGCCTATCCCTATGTTGGCGAGCCACCCCAAGACTACGGCTTCGTACCGAACACGGTCAGTGCATGGACGACCGAACGATTCATGATGCACATATTCACACCTGCGTAGACGCTTAGCGACATCTAGCATTTTAATATTGTTATAAAATAAATGAATAAACTGATTCTGGCTGCCCTCTTGGTCATCCTTGTTCTCATTCTATTGAGACGTCAGCGTCGCGGGTGCCGTCGCTGCCTCGGTAGCCGTCCCTGCGCTCTATGCACATGCACAAATATGAATTAGTAATTATATATGCATCCATTTCTAGAGCGTATAAAGGGGAATGCATACGACAACCTGTCGGTCGAAGGTTATCAGCCTGATGTGCATGGCTGGGTCCAGGATGGCTTTGACACCTGTCTGAATATTGTTTCTGAAAAATTTAAAAATAATTCTGATATGGTTGTGTTCGAGGTGGGGTCGTGGAAGGGTGCCTCGGCTATAAAGATTGCTGAAAAGTTCAAGGGGAAGCTGGACGCACTGGTCTGTATAGATACGTGGCTGGGAGCACCTGAATTTTATACGCAGTTTTTGGACGAGCCGGGGCGTATGATGACCAACAACCTGAATGGTTGGCCACAAATATTTTACATTTTTACAAAAAATATGAAAACGTGTGGCTACAGTGACGTGGTTGTCCCCTTCCCGATATCCAGTGTCCAGGGGGCGGACGTCATGCGGTACTATGGCATCAAAGCTGACGTCATATACCTTGATGCTGCACACGAGTATGACGCTGTACTGGCGGACCTCGAGGCTTACCGCGACCTCGTGAAGGAGGGTGGCATCCTGTGGGGTGATGACTATGGGCACGTTCTGTTCCCAGGACTTTCCAAGGCGGTTGACTTTTTCGTTGCAAAGTATGGCTATGCGCTACAGGTACACGGAATAAATTGGATTATAATATAAATGCCGTGGCGTGGTTATCGGGTCGTGGTAGTGACACCAGCAGGCCGCAAACGTTATCTGGAACTTTTGTTTCCCCAGATTCTGAATTATCAAATTGTTGATGAGTACCAGCTCTGGAAGAACACTACGAATGAGGAGGACCTGGCCTACATAGACAGTCTCCAAGAACAGTATCCAGGTTTTGTCAAGGCCCGGACATGTGGTGTCCCGATCGACGGAAACAGTTCTATTCACTATTTTTTCAAAGAATGCATAGAGGACAACACCATCTATGTCCGGTTCGACGATGACGTGGTCATGCTTGACACGGTCGAGGCGTTCAAGGCGTTCCTAGATTTCAGGATTGATAATAAAAATTATTTTTTAGTTTATCCAACCATTCTGAACAACGCCATAGTGTCTCATATCCTCATGAGACTTGGCAAGATACCGCGTATCCAAAGAACCACCTATCATGTTCTGGATCCGGCTGGCTGGGCCAACCCAGAATTTGCCCGCTATCTACACAAATATATCCTGGCTCAGCCGGACCTCAGCTCGTTCCGGTTCGGTAACAAGTGGGAACTACTTGATAACGAGCAAGTTTCTATAAATTGTATAAGTTGGCTAGGTACAGAATTTAGGGAGATGTGCAATGGCGATGTCGGTGCGAACGAAGAGCCGTGGCTGTCTACAGAGTTTCCGGCTAGCAAAGGTCTCATCAACTGTATTTACGGAGATTACTGTGTGGTCCATTATTCCTTTTTTACCCAGCGAGAGCTCTTGGACCGTGAGGGATATACAGAAAAATATAAAGAAAAAGTCTTTTCCCTGTGACTCTGTCCTACCAAACGGGGCAAAGTTCCCTGCAGTGACCCCAGAACGACAGTGAGTTCAAAACACAAACAGAGCCCTCTTGAGCAAAGATGGTCCGCATCTCTATCCGTTCCCAGGAGCCGCGCCCGGCCGACAACATCCTTGGGCTCATGAACCGAAACAGGGTGCTCGAGGAGCGCGTAACTCACTGCAAGCAGGCGCTACAGGCAGCTATGGACCAGGCGGAGACTATGGAGACGACTCTGCGCGCTCGCATCGCGTGGCTCGAGAACGAAGTGGTGCGCGTGAGCAGCCTGAACCGGGCACCGGAGCCTGAGTCCGAGTCCGAGTCTGAGTATGAGCCTGAGTCGGATGTCGAAGAGGAGGTCGAGTCTGAGCGCCCGTGGCTGCAGGACGTCTACGCGGCTATTGACGACACGGGCAATCGCGCCCAGCGGTTCCGTGGTATTCTGCTCAAGATTGTGCGGTTCCCCAACTACGACATCAACGAGGTGTACAACGAGGTGCTGAACACCGACCGCTACTCTGGCCCCCTGCAGAAGGAGGACATCACGGCTGGTTTCTGGCCAGTGCTCGGCCGCAACGAGGAGGAGAAGACCGCGAACGCGAAGAGGGTGATGGAGCTGCTCTACCGCCGGCCTTACTGAGCCTGTGAGCACACTTAAAAGCAAGCCGCTACATATGTGTAATGGGTATCGTACGTTCACGCCATGATACTGTGTCCGAGTCTGCGTCCTCTGTCTGCGCCTGCGACCACGTCTCTCCCGAAGACCTTGAGGACGAGGTAACCTCTGAACTCTGTCCTTCTATGGTGTACGATACTGATGGTGAGTTCCGTGCCATCCCCGACACGTACAACAGCAAGCCGCTCTTCCGTAAGATGTGCCCTCAGCCCAACGAGCTGCGTGTTGCGCGCATCATCCAGGCTCACCCACACCCCAACGTTGTTGAGATTTATCACGCGTGCGAGGACTACATCGATATGGAGCTGCTGCAGACTGGCGTGGGTTATAACTTACAGGATATCGAGCGCGCGCACGCCTATTTCATGAAGCATAACATTGTCTATATGGACTGGAAGCTGGACAACTTTGGGACTGACCTGAACGGTATCACAAAGGTGTTCGACTTTGATTCGTCCGGTATGTTCGACAGCGAGACGGACACGTGGGTATACTGCCCACCCAACTACTACTCGATGCGCAGTGCGACAGCCGCGGGCCTCATCAACCCATCTGATATCGACCGGTACACTTTTGATGAGCGCAAGAATATCTGGAAGTGAATCTTCAACGGACCCGCGGCACGTACCGCAGGTACATGGCTAGTTCCTGTATGTTACTCAGAGTCGTTGTGCACTTGGCCAATTTATTATCTGTAAAATGGATAGTTTCCCAGTTGAGCAGCCACATCGCTGGCATCAGATTCCTCAGGCAGTCATCCACAAAAATATGTTTTTCTTTTTCTGAAAACTGTGTATAGGCTTCTATATCGGGCTTTAGCAACCGGTCGTTATAGACAACCTTTACTTCGTCTGAGATAGCGCTCGCGACAGGCAGGGCCCACTCGAGTGGGCTGTTACTGAACAGCTTCACGTCCCAGCCCTCCCTTATCAGCGAGTGAATCTCTTCTGCGTCCCTCTGAAACTCGTTGCCGGCTAGTACGGTCCACAAGTGGGCATGGAGATTCTTGTCGTACACAAAACTGTTGAAATCGTCAGTATTAATTTTGTGAGCTCTGCGCATACCCTTCCCTGTGTGCCCAAAGTTTTCATACAGAATTTGATTCATAAATTCAGGTTTCTTAACCTCTGGCATTTTGTGCCGGACATAACGGACACAGTTGTGTTTGACATGGTTCAGCAAAGCCTTGTCACGGACAAGCACACCATCGATGTCAAGAATGAGTGAGCCCATTACTATAAAAATTATTTTTATTTTATTTTTAAATAGTATGTCACCCCTGCCACCACTGTCACCTCGTAATCGACTGGTAAACGCCCGAAAGTCTATATATATAACTATCCATAATAAGAGATATATGTTAGTTCCTCTATTTAACCGTAACGGTAAGCTCATCAGAGCACAGAAAGTTAACCTAAATAAAGGTTCACCTTACAGAGCCAGAGCTATGCATGAAATATTCCCGCCGACGCCTAAAAAGAGACGTCTGGCTTCGCCCAAGCGCGCCAAATCCAAGACTCCTCCCAGGCCCAAGGCCAAGTCCAAGACCCCTAACAAGCTGGAGGCGTTTGTGATGCCAGCATTTCCAGGGTGGAAATAAGTCTAATTAAGTATGCGATTTCCTGGATTGATAACTATACGTCCATTAGAAAGTACCATGGGTATGTTATTGTTATTACCGCGTCTCCGAATACTTGTATTTGTATAATTTCTGGCAGCGTTATAAGCAGCTTTAAGTTTATCAAATGATTTTATAGAATTAAATGCGAGCAGTCCCGGAAACTTGTGTCTTACATGCATGACATAGTGTGTTTTTATACCTCTTCTTTGGTTATTATTATTTGCACCGGCAAGACGTCTGAGTGTATGTGTCATACCGTTATATACATTTCTGTTACTTCTAAAAACGGCAACGCGGTTAAATCCTCTAACTGCACTATTACCAGGGAGGTTAGTACGACGCGGCATATACTAAGGACCGGGAAGAAAGTTGGGAGTGTTCCCTACAGTCGACCCGCGGTGGGAGGTGGAATCAAAACACAAACACACGCTCCCAAACCACCTACAGAGCAAAGACAGATGGCCGCCTTCGTCAGCACTGTTCAGGCGCTGGTTGCTCACCGCGACGAGCTGTTCCTGAAGCGCATCGCGGAGGAGTACAAGTTGGACTTGGCGGAGTTGTGCGCCAAGTTCCTGGAGGCGCCGGCTCCTAAGGAGAAGAAGAAGCGCGCTATCAAGGTGAAGCTGACGGCTGACGGCAAGGAGATTCGCTGCCAGGGCTTCACAGCCAAGAAGGAGCAGTGCAGCTTCGGCCCGCTGCCTGGCCAGTGCTTCTGCAAGCGCCACCTGCCGGCCAGCGCCGCCCCGGAGGAGGCCCCGGAGGTTCACACGACCCCTTCGGCGCTCCTCTCCCCTATCCCTGAGGCCCCCGAGGCCCCTGAGGCTCCGGAGGAGGTCGAGCCCTTCACGGTGGCTGAGGAGGACCAGGTGGGCTTTGACAGGCTGACTCCGCTGACTCCCGCCAAGAGCATGGATGCGCCTGCCTCCCTCGAGGGCACGCCCTGCAACCTGTGGGCCAAGCTGGAGGAGGTGCAGGCCGAGGCTGACCAGGAGGAGCTGGAGCGTGAGCTGGAGCGTATGCGCCGCAGCGAGCAGGAGCAGGAGGCCCTTCTGGAGGCGCTTCGCAAGCAGGAGGCTGAGTCCGAGCCGGCCCCCTACGAGCCGCCGGCCGACAGCCCGAGCCCGGTCAAGAAGGCCCCCAAGCGCCGCCAGAGCGCGCGCCCCAAGGTGGCCAAGAAGTGAGCCCTTACGGAGGCGAAGCCTTCCTTTCTCCAAGAAAGCAGGGCCTTAGGCCCTGAGCAGTAGCAGCAGCGCCGCGAGTGTAACAGATGCACCTATTTACTTCCTTACTGTGTCCCCCCAACTAGCGCCGACCCGTCTGACGTGCTGAGAGGAAATTCCCTATAGACCGCCGCGGCGCGCTAACACCTGACATAATAGTTTGTCTTAGGCGAGAATTTCTTAGTTGCTGTTGTATATTTGGATTATTTCTTAGTGCTGCATTACGGTTAAGAATATTCTGTAATCTATTCCACTTTACGGAGTTACTTTTAAGAGCCCCGTGTTTTATAAGAATAATTAAAGCTCTATTCCGTGCTTCGATATCATGATTCATAGTTAGTAACATATCAAATGGCGAAAGTCCAGCTCTATTAGGTATGTTCATGTTGGCACCGGCACGAATAAGATATTCAATAATAGGTAAAGCACCAGATGGGTTTTGACATGCCACCCAAAGCGGAGTTTCCCCATGAATATCCCGTGCGTCAATATCCGCACCAGCCTTTAGAAGTAGTTTGATACACGTCAACCTAGTATCCACATTAATTACGTTTACACAAGCCCAGTGTAGTGCTGTTTTTTCATAACCATCTTTTGCATTTACGTTTGCACCTTTTTGAATAACTAAAGCAAGGATATCAGGTTTACCTTGAGCAGCCCACATAACTGCTCGTTGTTTATCGTATCCATTACTATTTACATTAGCTCCTCTATTAATAAGCAAACGAGCTACATTTATCTTATTTTTAATAATGGCCCATAAAAGTAAAGTTGTCTGACTATTACGAGTATTTATATTTGGAGGTGTGTTTGAATTTAATAACCTTGTTAGAGTATTTATATTACCCGTTTTGACAGCTTTAATAAGTTCACTTCTGGCATTGGCAGCTACTGTGGCATTGACACTGGCAGCGGTTACGCGGCGCATGGTTCTGGCAGCGTTTGCA
>Ga0247723_1000049_pt1 | contig 65922 bp, 82 predicted proteins | sample MSEWelMarce5H_FC_FD_189079 | JGI IMG/M metagenome (GOLD analysis project Ga0247723, IMG submission 189079) | Subsurface sediment microbial communities from gas well in West Virginia, United States - MSEEL Well Study Marcellus 5H_FC | ecosystem: Environmental > Terrestrial > Deep subsurface >...
TCTGGTTTCCAAGTCGTGTCTTTAAATAACTTTATTCCGCTATCTGTTTCAATCTCGTCTTGAAACTTCTTTTCAATTTGTACGAATATCCTGTTGAATACGGGTTGCATAATATAAAGTTAGACATAACTCTCTATAATAGAGAGAGGTTATGCACAGGAATATTAACAGCGACCTTGTCCCTGATACTTAGAAGTCTTCTTGTCTTTTGGACCAGAACTCTTCTTAGCTTTCCCGCACTTGCGTTTACCAAATGAAACCTTAAAGGCTTCTCCTTTTACTTTTGCCATAATGTATCGTTTTAAGGATACATCTCGCGTAGGCTATAAGCTCTTTGCTGCCTTCTTCAGGTTTGTTACAAAGACATTAAACTTCTTAATTTCTGCGGTATCGAGCTGGATGCTGTCAACCTTTACTGGTTCACCTTCTTCTGGGAGGAAGGCATAGATAACGAAGATGATCGCTTCTGTCCATAGACCTATAGTAAGGGCTAGATCTGCGTAGCGGTTGTGGGTGATCTTCATCCAAGCGCCAAGGATAACTATTGCTGCTCCTAGACTGGTGATTGCGTTGATGGTTTTTTTCATAGGGTTGGATTTATTTGTTTAAGCTATGCACTACCTGACGAAATAAAAAGTCTTTTGCTTTCTGTTCGTTTGGTAGAATTTCAAAAGGTACAATACAAGGATGCTGTTTCTTTTCGGCATCTTTGACAGGACCATAAACCCATCCATCTTCTATCTTTTGTTTCATCCAGCTATTGTGAGAGGAATCAGGACCTGCGTCAGGATTCTCAATATGGAATATAACGCCTAACACTGCAGATTCTTTCTGCCATTGTGGTGCTTCTTCCCAGCTAGTTTGACTATTGTCTCCAATAGCTTCACAATAAGCCTTGTTGATCTCGTGTGCAACTTGTGCGATTTGTTCTACTTTCATTGGTGTTGGTTGATAGGTTATCTGTTTTTAGTTGGAGTTCTGATCGCTGCGGATTGAGGCACCTCTTTCTTTTCAAGGTTGTTATAGTTCAAAACACTTGAACATGAGTTGCATTTAAACTTACTCTGTTTAATTTCGTCCTGCCAAGAGTACTCCTCTTGGACATGACCGCACTTGCACTTGTAAGTTCTCTTTCCGTAGCTGTTTCTCATATAATACAAATATACACCTATGCGTAGCCGTTAGGTTCAGAATGATATGTTAAGGGGATAGACTGTTAATAACTTATTGGAATTCTTAAAGAGCCATTACTTCATCTTTAATTTCCATTAATTCAAATCCTATTGCATTGGGTTTCAATAACCCTTGTGCATTCATTTGATTATACATTTTAATCATCTCATCTACTGCTATTAAGGCGCATTGTTTAGCATCTTCATTAGCTTCCTCATCATACATTAAATTCGCCCTTAGATACATTGCATATTTTCCAAACAATTCGTCTGCCTTTTCTTTCGGTGTCATATTCTTTCTGCGTGTTTCGTCATCAAAAAATCTAGATGGTGTTTTTTGTCGCCATATTCGACATGACATTCCCGGCACAGGGCCATAAGGTTCTCGATCTCGTCCTTACCTTTACCGCCACCCATTCCACGGGCCACGATATGGTGGATGTCAACAGCTCTCTTCCTGCACACCTCACACGGAATAAAGTCATCCGCGCCATAGCCAAAATGATCTAAGTAGATCTTGGTGTGCTTCCTCACTTATCAATAAAAAGATTAATACTAAAGAACAGTAGACCCAGCTGGGTTACATTCGTAAGTCTTGGTTCACACTGACCACAGTCACACTGTTGCCAGCCGTCCCAATTTGATACGCCAACCAAAAATAAATTTGGGAAGAAGTCAATCTGCAAAAGGACACCGGGGAAAAGGGGTAAATCTATAGACATGTGGTAAAATTATCTATGTATCTATTCTAGAGAGGGTAAAAGACACCCTGAATTATCAATACAATTGAATACATATATCTGCTCCTAGATTCAGAGCCTTCTGAACAAGGCTTCGCCTAAAAGCACTTGTATAAGAACAAGCACCCTTAAGCGAATATCTGCTCCCGAGTTCTTCACCCACGTCACGCAGCTCTAGTTACCTAGCAGGGAGTATGATCCCCGTCGCCCCTCATGTCAGCTTAAACATTCCAGTCCTCTGGATAAACATAGCTCGGCCTTTTTTAACTGGTAGCCATCCCATGAGGTAGAACCAGAATGCTAAATTACATCACCTATCTAATATAGGGTGCCAGTTATCCACAGCATGGGAATAACACAATATAATAGAGAGAAAGCAGTTTTATATTTACATCATGAACGCCACAATAGAATATATCGATCAGGAAGGAGCTATAATAGCTTCTGTGTATGGTTCAGTTGGCGAGTCGATATATCTGAACGAATCGGAACTAAGATGGATCTATGAGTCTCTGAGGGCCCATTACAGCGATTGTGAAAAGACGGGGAAAACTGGACGTGAAAATTAAAGGGGGATGTGTGGTCGAGGAGGGTGGGTTATACCATATTTCCGGTGGCCACCGACCCAAACGCGAACTCGAAAACGGCAACCGAGTGGGGGTCAAAAAGGCGATTTTGAATTCGAAAAAGGGCCTGCAAACTTACCCCGTGTTAGTTGCCTGACAATCGGAAAACCAATGCAGGCTTACGTTTCAGCCATGGGGGTGTGGGAGTGTGTCAGAAAATTGTGTCAGTCAGGATAGAAAAAGGAAACGAACTAGGGCCATTGCGGTATGGAATGTACGTACGTGTACGCGTAACCGCAGAATCCTAGTAACCCCCTTCCCCTTCCAACAATCCGTAAACCCTATCAATTACCATCCGTAAAACAACCCATAAATCAACCCGTAAAGGAACCATCCGATGAAGATAGAGAAGTACATATTCTGCCTGCCAAAAGCAATCCGGTTAGCATCCACCCGCACCGGTATATCTAGGCCATTGTACCCCACTGAACTCTTCCTCCTTTATGCCCTCAAGCGCCTACCTTCCCCGTGTACCCAATCACACCTCCAAAGGTTCTGCGCTAACGTCTATAATCCGCTTACCCTTACCACCATCCACAAAGGTCTTATGTACCTCTTGGAGCAGGAACTCATCGATCGAAAATTGAAGTCTTATTCTCTTTCCCCTCTTGGCAGAGAATACCTTTCACACATACGACAATATCTTATTAATGTCCGTCTCTAGTCTCTTATATACTATGAGAACTACTATACCCCCGAGCTGCCCACTTTTGGGCAATCAGGCCCGTTTTTAATCCTTTTCCTATTTCGTTTACCCAAGCACGTTAGTAAAAATGTGGATAACTTTTTATCTCTTACTCTCCCAAGGGTTTGAGCCTGCTAAATCTGTTTAGCAGAGGCCTAATTTAAAAATTTATTTGGAAGCGATTATCCATTGACGTTAGTTTTGTGTCTCAATTCGGGGATGAAGTTTCCCGATGCTCTTTGAAAGGTTGGTTACTGAATTCTGCAAAACGGCAGTGGGAGTAAAGGTGCGACTAGCTTCGGCGTAAAGTCTAAATGGAACCACATAACAAAAGCCCTCGGGCAAGCCCTACCACACCATAGGCAATGAACAGGATTCGCCTACCACCTTTCGGTTCTTTGAAATTATCGGCGCGAAAGTTTTACATGCGATGCTCTTCACCGGAGCTAACGATGGACATCGGCCCTGCCCCTTACACGGGAGCAACCCACAAACAAGCAACACCCCGCTAACCACGGCCTAGTCACTTGCTACCCATCTTACCCCTTACATGTAACACGAGTAACCCACCCATCGCCTTCAGGTCTGATTTATCGTCCTGATGTTTAGCGTAGTCTTGAGGCTAATGGGTTGGATGGTCTAGCGGTAATAACTCCCGCTACTGATGAGACGCAGAACGTCGAAACCATAATCATACATCATGAAAAACTTTATTTCAATCATCAAATTTTACTTATTAATCGCCTTGCTTAACCCATTCACCCTTGCCGGTTTAATTTCCGGCTGCCACGGGTTTACATTCTTTGGCTTTGTGGTATCTGCCCTTGCTTGTAGTGTCTTCTTCCTAGGTGGAGGAGTTAAAGCGTTCAAATAATTCCCCCGAGCTGCTCACAAGATTAACTGATGAGGGTTTAATACCCGAAACATCCTTCGGGATGTCTTAATCAAAAAACACCACCATGAAAGTTGAACTAAAAGAGAGAGAAGTATACGGAAAAGTGCTTCTGTACCCTAAAAACATTAACGCCTGCATTTTTGCTGATTTAATTGGCAAAAAGACATTCGACCAACTAGACCTCTTCCACATACAACAACTAGGATACGAGGTTGAAATCATTAAACTATAAAAGCACTAACATGTACGCAAAATTATCAATGGTGATTGCATCACACCTAAGCGATGCGCAGCACGACTTTGAATCAGGTAATGATAAGCACGGGCACTACCGCTTAAACTTCATCAAATTGCTAGTACTTCAAAACCAAAGTTTAGATAAAGAGGTCAATGAAGAGTATCTGTGGAAGGTATGGAAAGAGTGCGAAGTTGGGGCTCCAAAAGATTAACTGATGAGGATTCAATATCCGAAACCTGCTCCGGCAGGTCTTAATCAAAAAAATTTTACCATGGAAACCTTACAAATCAAAAAAATTACCGGCCTAACTGAACTTGAGAAAAAAGTATTAACTGCGCTAGTTGATGGCATGTATGCAGAATGGGGATTCAGCGATGTTGGAGCTACCGACCTTTCTGAATCTACCGGCATACCAAATAAGTCTATTCGCGGCGTAATTGGTTCGCTAGTTAAGAAGGGTCTAGTTTATGTGGATGACCGCACTGACATGTGTGACTACCGCAGCAATGACCCTGCATGGGAGCCCATCATATACCTGCAAAACGATGCCGAAGCATTGGTACCTAATTGGCAAGAGCAGATAGGCTTCAAATCTGTTATCGAAGATTAACTGATGAGACTTAATTAGTCGAAACGCCTTCGGGCGTCTTAATCAAAATCCAATCCCATGAATGTTATTTTAGTCTCTCGAGACGGCATACTAGATACGCCGGTACTCGTGAAGCAGAACACCACGGCAGAAGCCACCTTTGAATCCATTGTTCGCGACCTCCTAGGTGAAGACGCCGATGATATAAACTTCTTTTGCGATACTGCCATCGATAAGGTTAACAACTACCTCAAGCCTTCCGGTATCACCATCTCTTGGTTTGTCGATATTGACGTAAACAACTATAAAAACTAAATCATGAAAAGCACAACTACCGCTATCATCATTGTCATTGTCTTCTTGTTAATCACCCTAGCAGATAACATATGAGAAAAGTATATTTTTTCAGCTATCAACTAGCTGATGGGAACGAAATACTCTGCGCTATTAAGACTTGCATATATCCTGAACGGACCAAAATATGGAAGCGCCTCTTAACCCTTGTTATTAACAGAGAGGACGTAGTAAGTATTAAGTACTCCCTAGAATAGTTTACCCCCGAACTGCCCCCATACCGATGGCATCCGGTTCGTGACCGGAGGCAGTCCTAATCAAAATCCAAACCACATGAACTATCAACAAATCAAAGCCGCTCAGAAGGAGCAGGGCTACGACCAATGGCAACACATCATCAACACCGGCCATGCATGGAAGACGGAGGGCGCTATAGGACGCGAGGCAATGCACTTGCTAGAATCCGGCGCATGTATGCTTCCCAAGACTGCCTTCCAAGACTACTATGGCAACAGAATCCCATCACGTGACGACCTCAAGGCCGGAACTAAAGGGACCTTCCAAAACTCAGTAAACTATTACACTAACAATGCTTGGTAACAGGCGCAACTATTAACACTATGGAAAAAGTAACCTTCGAATTTCACCCCTACGTCCAAGACTCTTGGGATTGCATGATTTCAATTCACAGAGGGAACGAACTTGTTGTTCAGTACAAATTTCAGGCGCACATTATTGATGGGGATATTCAATTTGACCTTGACCCAGAATATGCTTACAACCCGCCTCAACGATACCTATCATTTATCACTTCAACCTTATTAAATCGATAACACTATGAAAAAGAATCTAACCGCAGAAATGCTATTAAACGAATTGCTTGATATGAAAGCAAAGCACTACGACCTGTCTAAAATTGAACTAAGCTATCGTTTCGACCCTGATAGTGACGTAGAACCAATCACCTATGTTGGTGAAGGTCTCTTCGATGCAGATACTAACAATGTTCTAGAAGAACTTGTATTTATGACCGATGCGTCTGAATACGAAGGAGAGGGAATATAACCTCCACCCAACCTACCGCCATGGGCGTGGGCTTCGATGCCGAGTAGGTTCTCATCAAAACTCAAACAACATGCAACAACAAGCATCAAAAACACGTAGCCACTTTGTACTATCTCTAGCTAAAAGTTTCTTAAGAGCCGGAGCATGTGTATGGCTTTACCTAGGCGACTATCAAGTAGCTGCCGGACTATTCTTAATCGCCGAAACCTTCGGTATTCTAGAAGAACTTTAAAAACTAAATCATGAGAAACAGAATCCACCCACCAATCTACTCTGTCAAGCCTAGTGGCCTAATCATCAAGCGCTGCAATAAACTGAGCGCATATGCAAGAAGGATGGAAGTATTGAAGGAACTCGGACTCGACGTAAAGGAATACGCCAAAGAGTGCAAGCTAAGGTCCTTATTCAGGATGCAGGCTGCAGGTCTTCTAGCATAATACCCCCGAGCTAGTAGGAATGACCGAAACCGGAGCGATACCGGTACTAGCTCCTCATTAAAACCTCAAACATGGATTACCCTTTAGAACTAAAAAAATATCTAGCTAGTAAGATGGCTAAGGTAGATGTTGAATGCATGGGAGTAGACTTCCAACAAGCATATGAATACCATTTAGCCAACGACCCATTTACCCTCCTTGAATATTGGGCCGAATACTTCGGAGCATTTGACGACATGGGCGAAAACTTATTCATGGAGCTAAGCCCTGAGTCTATAGCAAAAAATAAATAAGATAGTCCCCCGAACTGCGAGGTATGACCGAAGTAGGAGCGAAACCTACCGCAGTTGCTAATCAAAAACTCAAGAGCGAGAGTCCAAACGCACCAAACCTATGTCAACTACTACAACATCAACCTTACAGATGCACGTCTTCACATTAGACAACGCACTAAGCTACCTGAAAGAAAATTTACAAACAGACACAGACTTCAGCGGTGATAATGGCCCTGAGTTTCTAGATGATGACGCCGATGGATACGATTCAAATTTAGAGTACTACCTAGAAATGTTTTGGTCGAAGCACAAGCCGAAAGATGAAAAGACCCTGAATAATTTCTTCTTAAAGTTTTTTCAGTTCATGCAGAAGAGGGACCAATACTATTCAAACATTGAGTTCGACCTTAAGTTTATTGGCGACCAAATAGTTTTAGCAGTGATGATGGAATGTGATTGCTAGAACCCCTGAGCCGAGAGAGTGGATAAGGCAGAGCGATACTGCCCTCGGTTCCTAAATCCCAAACCTATGAGCCTACAAGACGCGGTAATCACCGCAGAAAAAAATGGTGGAGTCTCTTACAACCTTCACCATGGGTACATGAATCCTGAGACCGGATACATGGTATCCCTAGCAGGAAGAGAGAGGCAGTCGCCATCACTCACCTATCACAACGTCCTCGGTTTTGTAAACGACAACATTGAAGCATTCGAGCCCACAACCTTCTTAGGCCTATGGCAGGAAGAAGGGACGTGGATAATGGATGTGTCTTTATGCATCCCGACACTAGCGACTGCGCTGCGGGTTGCGGAATCAAATGGCCAACGTGCCATCTACGACAATGCTAACAAAAAATCTATATACCTAAACCCTAACCGCATGGAAGAGCTAATCGAACAAATCAAGCAGCATGACTTTTGGTACATGATGTCCGAAGACTCAAGAGTATTTGACCAAGGTAAAGAGACCCAGAAATCGATCGAAGAGGGGCTTAAAAATTACCCTAAAGAAGAGGTCCTGAATAATCTACCCGAACACCTTCACGAATTTATAAAATCTATCTATGGCGCATAAACTAACAGGCGTAGAGCTCTACAATAGCGAGCTCAAGCGCAAGACAAAAGTATACGACGTTGCAAACAAAAAACTAATCGCTGAATTCGAAAGCGTGTGGGCTGCCTCCAACTACACCGGAGTCAAATGTAGTTACATCACCCAGTGTATGAGTAAGAAGTACCGCTCACATACAAATCGCCTAGGCATAACAATCACCTTCAGATGATAACACTACTAATCGTTCCTATTGCACTTGCTATCCTTATTGGTAACAATGCACTTAGTCCTGAATCTAATTTAGACTAACCCCCGAACCGGAAACCTAACGAGGTTATGGTATTCGCTCTACCTCCGGTTCCTAAACCTACTTTATGAAAAAGTTTAATTGGACCTTCTTAATTGCATGGACAACTATCCTCACCATAACATACATGTTGTGGTCATTCATCTTTAAACTAATATCCTACATATGAAAAGTACATTTCAACAAGTGATGGATGCAATAAATAACGGCGAAAAATTCTCATGGAATTTTAACGGCCTTACTGCATTCAGAAACACCGACAGGTTAGTTCATGAAATACCTAACCCAACCGAGGCGTCCATTGGATGGATACTTCAAGAGTTCTGCGTTAAAGCATTATACGATGCTGATTTATTAATCTCCTTCGAGCCATCACCTGAAGGGTTAAAAATATATTACAAATGAGAACTACCTACCCAACAGAAACCCTATCATTCAACGATTGGATTATCTACATCCATAAAGAAAACATCCGTATTAGAATTCAAAAACTAAACCACTATGAACAAAATCTCGGCAGCAAAAAAAGTGTTTCACACTATCAACGAAGAATTGGACAAGGTACTATTGGGGGAAGAAAGTTCCCGCCGATTGGTTGTGCAGAAATTGAAATTGATTAATGAGGAACTATCCGATGCAGTAATTGACCTATTGAAAAAAAATGTAACCTATGAACAAGAGCGAAGTATTTAATGGCCTATGTGAGTATGCAGTTGAAGTTACCGGTATCGATATAAGGTACGCCAAAGGAAGACGTGAAGAGTATGTAAGGCTCAGGGCCGCTATCATGGTTATCCTTATGAACTACTACGGAGTCACCACTACATTGGCCGGACACTTTTTTAATCGCGACCACACCACGGCAGTACACCACAAAGCAAATCACCCATGGCGATATAAGTCCGACGATGAATACGCCTATCTGTATGATGAGTTGGTGAAGCACGTTTTACTATGTAAAAGAAATCAAGTAGACCTAGATGTACAAGAGGTACTCGAGTACATTAAATTAATTGGTTAGTGAATAATGCGGGTAGCTTAATGGTCACAATGGAAGTGACCCTTGAGGGAGGAAAGCGCTTAAATGAGATGTGGGTTCGATTCCCATCCCGCGTTCATAAATATAAAAGTTGGCGAGGTGAGATACCTTGATTACACCTGAGCAGGATGGTGGCCAATGGATGCTGCTAGTTATTAAGCCTATAGGATGAAATACCCTTGTACCGATGCCTTGCGGTTGGGTTAGACAAAGTTTTCTTGCGTTGCGGGTTCTATTAGGCGTTTTTTCATATCCCGTTAAAGAAAGCAAAGGGGCTTATGGTTGTGCCAGAACAACCAACATAGTCAGGTCGCTCAAATTTTGGGAGCACATGCATCATTGTGTGTTCAATACAAGTCTGCTTAGGCTTGTGCAGGTTCGAATCCTGTCCTGACTACAAACTTATGCACAGAGTTATTCATGTAAGTATTTATACTGAATGTAACGCTCTTGCATAAACGTAGATTTGTAAAAAACAACCTATGAACCAAACAACAAACCATTCGTCTGAAACGCTTAATATAACATGTGCTTATCCAAAAACTCAAACTGAATTTTCGTATGTAAGCGCTTCTCACCATAGTGTAATCGTTATAGTAAGCTCACTATATCAAAAGCTATCAGACAAAGAAAAGTTGGAAATGCTTTCTAAATTAAATGATTGGACTTACAATGAAGCACTTAAAATTTTTAACCAAACCCAATAATATATGGAACCACAAACCATCGAGCAACCATGCTCCCAAGAGCCTATCGCCTCAGTAGAGTATACTCCAACAAAGCAGGAGGCATTACGGCAGTATGAAATTAGAATAGAATTCCTATCAAGAGGATGTATTGTTCGTGTAGGCTGTAAGTCTATACCTTTTGAGAGTGTAGATGCAGCAATGAAATGCTTAAGCGAGTATGTAAAAGACCCTATCACCAAAGAAAAAGAGTGGGTGAAAATCTTAAATTAAAGATGTTAGTCAGGTGGCGGAATTGATAGACGCTAAGTTAAGTTTACACACGAGATGCGACCTCATTAAAAGCTATAACGATGAGTTTAAATTGGTTCAGAGAACCACCTCTTGCAGGTTCGAATCCTGCCCTGACTACAAAAAGTAGCGTATGAAATTAAATTCCAACATTCCTAGCTTTAAGGCGCTAGTAAAAAAATCCTACTTCACGAAGGACGCCAACGATAGTAACGAATACTACAACGTGTATGTCTTCGGCCTTCAGTCAGTATCCGGTAAGATAGTCACGTTCCATGTACTAACCGACTCCGGTATGCTAAGGAGCAGGGTGCCATTGTCTGAGATATATACCAAGGTACCAACGGGTGACATACCATTTAACTACAAGCAGCTATGGGATTGCTTTAGTGAGAATGTATCCGTAGTTGAGTATGACTTCCTTGCATTTCACAGAGCTCAAGTAGTACTGAGAGATGGCAGTAAAGTATGGGCCACGTATGTATTCACTATTGATTGGTTCAACAACCCATATAGTGATGAACCTTCCGACTATAAGTGCGGCCACGTGCTAGAATCGGATGATGGCTACTTGTTATGTATGCCGAACAACAGAATCTTTTGGAAGGATTCTAATTGGGTAACGAAAAGTTTACCGGAGGACCTGAAGCAGTTCAAGGTAGACACCGACCTTCCTTCTGTTGAAAACCAATCGGACCGATGGGTGGCAGAGGATACCAATTCATTTTATTACGACATAATACAAGAGCTATGAAAACCGCAATGCAAGAATTAATCTTTCACATAGCATATATGGAAAGAAGAAAGTATCAAGATGAGCAAACACAGATACTTGGAGGTATGAATGATTGTATTATGTATGATGCCATCGTTATTCAAAATAGAATCATTGAAGAATTAACTAAAGAGTATTCTGAATATCTTGAAAAAGAAAAGGAGCAGATAGTAAATGATTTTGAAAATGGTTACAAGGCCTGCGATTTAGATGAAGCATTGGAGATAAATAAAACAATGTTTAGCGGAGAAAGGTATTACGAACAAACCTATAAACAATACGGCTTAGATAATGAGGCTAGACAAATTTTAAATAACCTATAACCAAAAAAATAACTATGAACACTATGACCGTAATACTAGGATTAGGTACATTATTGGTTGGCTTTGTATTAGGATTTACTTTGCACTTTTTCATATCAAAAATGGAAGATGCAAAAACTTATACTAATGGTTTTAGAGATGGGATGCAAGCCGAGTTTAAAATAATTTATGAAATAATATTAAAATCAAATAACCAAAACAAATAACCAATGAAAAAAACAAAAATAACATTTCAATTCCTTACATATGACCAACGAAGAGCTAAAATTATTGCTAATCTAAATAGTATAAAAGTAGACCCTATTAAAAGCCAAGTAACAACAACAGGTGTATGGACTCCAAAAACTAATTAACCTATGAAACTATATACAGAAGAACAAGTAAGAAAAGCTATTAGAGTAGCAGGACAATTAGTATGGGAAGATGAAGAAATATTTGCTTCATTGCCATCAATAGAACTACCAAGTGATGAGGAGATAGAGAATAATGCTTATACAGATAGAATAGTAGATGATTGGAAGCATGAACAACAAATTGGGTTTGAAATAGGTGCTAAATGGATGAAAGAACAAATACTTAACCAAAAAAAATAACCTATGACACCACAAGAAAAAGCAACAGAATTAGTAGAAAAATTTAAGCCTTATGTAAATGGATATGTTGGTAGCTCAATGTTAACTAACACAGAATATCCAGAATCAATTTTAAGAAAGGCTAAAGAATGTGCAAGAATAGTAGCAAACGAGATGATTGACAGATTAACATGGCATACAGGTGCAAGTGATTTAGGCAATACAATTATTGCTGAAGATATTGAATATTGGTATGAAGTGTTACAATCAATCAAATATAACTAAACCCAATAACCTATGAAAATAGTAACAAACGAAAATGGACTATCTCTTGAAATAGTAAGAGACTATGTGCAAGCAGATGGGGAAGACTACTCACCAATGCTCGGAGGGGATGACTCAAATCCATCTTGGGAAGAGTATTTGGATGACTATAAAGAAGAGTTTAAGCCACATATTCTCCTACTGAAAAAATCGATCGAGGAAAATGGCCTTGTAGGATATACAGGGCAAGATGCCGATGACCTTTATTTTAAATTTTCAGATGGCAATGTTATGGGCTTTAGTTGGAGAGGATGGGGTGACCTAATGCAAGCCATTGTAAACAAGAATGAAGGCTATATGGCCTATTATATGTAACCTAAATCTACCCTATGTCAGACATCACCAAATGCAGCGGGCAAGGTTGCCCGTTTAAAGAAAGTTGCTACCGATTTACTGCTCCCGCAGGAGATTTACAATCCTACTTCGTAGACCCTCCATTGGATGGGGACAATTGCGATATGTATTGGGGTCCCAATGGGGAGTCCATATGGAACCAATTGAAAGACGTGGTGGGTGAATCATAATGTGCGTTATAATGCACATTGGGATGTGCTTTTATCCCTTATAATGCACATTAAGGGGTGCATCACAAATAGAAATATATTTCCAATTGTTTATTTTTTACCCGTAATTGGTAGTATAACTACCAACATTTAGAAATATACTTCCAATTTTGGCGCCATTCTGTTACGTGGTTTGGCGTATCTTACCCTTACTTTGTGACACGCAGAGTTGCTTTTGATTTACAAAAGCGCACTAGCACAACCCGTTTTCGACCCTGAAAATGCGTGTCAGAATTGTTATCAATATTGTTAATATTGTTTGCATTCATCAGTAAATCAACTATATTTATGGGGTCGATGAGTAATCCGGTATCATGCAGCAAGTTATTTTGCCTATGATTATCAATTAATTAACACCGTTTGTGTCAGAATTCCGTGTCAGTTTTGTGCGGAATTTGAGCAAAAGGCTTCATTAAAACGTAGTAAAATTAACTATTGCCAAAGATTCTGACACACATTTTTTCAGCCCCTCCTGATGTGTTTTCCAGAGGTTGTGCATAACCGGACTATCCCATCGACAAGTAAATATATCTTGTCACTTCAAAACTCAAAGCAATGACTATTTCGTTTTACCAACGCGGCGCCACCATCTACTGCCGTGTACACCATGGCACTGACATGGTCCGTATCTCTACCGGTATAAAGGTTCCCCCTTACATCAGGTTCGCCAAGGACAGATTCCTAGGAGACACTACCGAGGCCGCATCCCTTAACGCAGATTTGCATAGGCAAAAGGCTGTCATTAACGAGCTATACGCAGCCAATAGAGGTAACCTATACAAGGTCAAGGAGGCTTACTCTACCCCCGAGCTCGTGGTCGATTATGAAGAGGAGAACTACGATTTAGTGAACCTCTGCGAGAGGTATATGTCAAGCATCATGTCCGGCGAGATTAAGACCCGTCAGAAGAAGAAGTTCAGGGTGTCATCCATAAAGGGGTACCAATTCCCCGTTAACGTCCTTACCCAATTCTCCCTTATCCATGGGAGTATTGACCTTAGTGAGTTCGTATTGGACAACAAGAGCCTCAAGGAAAAGCAGGTCATCACCGATAGGTTCATGGCATACTTCGACAAGTTTATGGACTATATGATTGACTGCGAACTTCAGATTAACACAAGGCGCGAGTGTGTGAATGTTATCTGCATTGTCATCAACTACTTCAGGGATAAGCTATTCTTAAACGTACCCAAGATTCAAAGGTTGGGCGTTCAGGATAGTCCTATCGTCATCTTGCAACCTGAATTCCTTAAGAAGTTCGTGATGGATGAGCATCGTTTATACAAAGGTTTCTCCCCCGAGCATAGGTACATGTGGGAGATGATTGCCACCATGTTGGTGACCTCTTTCAGAATATCCGACGCAGTGTTGCTGACCAAAAATGATTTCATTATAAAAAACGAGGAGGTGTTCTTGGTAAAAGAGAATCAGAAAACCGGAGAGGATACCGAAATGCCCCTGCCGAAGGTCCTCACAGACGTCTATATGGAAAACCTAGCTAGACACCGGTCGATCTACACGCCTATTGGCCCCAAGGATAAGCTCGGGTACTTTAGAAAGAAGATGAGAGAGTTCCTCGCCATGTATCCAGAGATGCATGAGATGGTCACCGTGAAGAAGGCTGACATTCGTGGTAACAAGATCCCTATCACGAAGCGTATGTACGAATGGGTACACCCGCATATGCTACGGAAGACGGCGATCACTACTATGTTGATCAACAATGTTAGTCCTGACCACGTGAAGTTTGCTTCTGGTCACCGGCCCAACTCGAACGCCTTTAATAGGTACGTTGGTTTTGTAGACCGGCATTACAAGAGTCAGATCAACGACTACCAGAAGAAAATGTTTAGTTAATTAATAAGGCCCCCGATCTGGGGGCTTTTAAATTCCCACCCTATGATATATGTAAACGGAGAAATTAAATTTAGTCAGGACATATCGCCACTGGCAGAATACGATGATGAGAAGATGGAAGAGTTTATGCGAGAGTTTCAGGGGTTCATGGACCTGTACGCCATCACCCGCATCGATCTCTCTATCGATCCATATAAGTATATGCAACACAAAAAAGAAATGAGATGATAATTAAAGTAATGTACGACGACGACGTTGTTATCTTTCACGAGGGCAAAAGACTTGGCGCCATTGACTATGATACCTTTTGTCTGCAAGTATTATCGCCACGTCAATTTAGGCGTCTAGAAAAAGATCCAGATGTTAGAGTATGGGATGTACGTAAATTAGAGCTGGTCAATGCGCTACTTAGTTAGTTTGTCGATTATCCTTTTTAGTCGATCGTTCTCCTCTCTTAGTTGTTTGAGCTCTGAATCCAAATTTCTTTTGTCTGTCTTCTCTCCATCAATTAGATAGTTATAATCAACGTTGAGTTTCTGTTTAAGTATTCTAAGAACAGAATAATTAGGGGTGTAAAGACCTTGTTCGATAGCTCCTATAGATCCACTGGCCAACCCTACTAATTTACCCATATCGGCCTGAGTTAATCTATGATCTAAACGAATTTCTCTAAATCTTTTGTTTATGTCTGAGTAGTCGGTCGGTTCCTTCTCTGTTGATTTCTTTAGACGCATGATGTAAATCTAATATATTTTTTATCATGTGCAAAACGTTGTCAATAACATTAACTCTCTTTTATAGAGTATTAGTATCTTTATTAGAGAATATATTTTATGAAAGTATCCTATGACTATTCCAAGGACATTATGCTGATCGATGGCGTGGAGTACCCGCTCCGTCCTTACAGAAAGTGGCTATTGGAATTCCATGAAAGCCTATGTACTGGGCACTTTATCAAGGCAATACGAACCTTGGATAAGGTAAAGTACACCTACGACTGGGACACCATCTACTTCAAAGCTGGCCAGTACGAATTCTTAAATCAATACTTAAAAACTATATGACCTACCTACAATCCCTCCTTGAAAACTTAAGGAAAGAAATCCCCTATCAATGGCGTGTCCAATCCCGTAACAAGGACAAGACTAAAGCCATCTGCTCTGCGTACATAGATGCGAGAGACGTAATGAATACTCTAGACAAGTACTGCGAATATGGTTGGCAGACTGATGTCAAGGAGTTAGCTGGTTTTATTTTCTACGGAATTGGGATTGAGATCCCAGAGTTTAATCCAGAAGGTAAACATACAGGATTTACTACCACCCTGTGGAGATGGGATACAGGCGCAAGGATCGAAGATAATGAGAAGGATAATATGTATGAGCAAGCTGGTAAATCAGCAGCCTCAGATGCCCTTAAAAGAGCTGCGGTTCAGTGGGGTGTTGGTCGTTTCCTTTATGACCTACCTACCGTTACTCTCCCTTGTGATCAATACGGCAATGTCGTAGATGAGAAGGGTGCCAGAGTATGGGATCTTACAGAACATATCAATAACAAAAAGACTAAGGTTAAGTCCCCCGAGCCGGCCAAGGCTCCTAAACCTGCAGAGTCATTCAGAGATGTAATACACGCTGTAGTTAAAGGTGCAATAGATGTTCCTACCCAAAAGGCTGCAGAGGTTACTAGCGATGAGAAGCCAGTGCTTACTCCAGAGAAGCTGGACGCCATGTTGAATTTTATCAAGGAAGGTAAGATCGAACAGGTAGAACAAGCAATGGAAAAGTATAAGCTAAATCTCGCTCAGAAGACTACGCTCAACGCCCTTATCAAACAATCCAAAAAGTAAATATGAAAGGATTAAAACTTACACCGACTTCGAAACTAACGGAGTCGGAATGGCAGCGCCTTCGCCAGACATTCACACTTAGAGGTATGGTTGGTGGATCAGATGCCGGAACCTTATTGGGTTGGAATAAATGGAAGTCTCCTATCTCTATGTACTATCAGGCCCTTGGCTTATCTCCTGTACCTAACCTAATGAATATCGAAATGGCGATGGGTAAGATGCAGGAAGACAACATCGCTGAATCATGGCAGTACTGGGATGGCGAAGAAGGATTCATTAAAAACATTGTCACCAAAAACAAGGTGCGCAAGTATAAAAAGATCAAAGCGATCATTGAGAATCCTAAGTACCCTACTCTGTTTGCTAACATCGATGGCCTTATCACTTTACACCCAGTTCGGGGGAAGAAAAAAGGTATCCTAGAAATCAAGAAGATTAACGGCATGACCGTAGATACTTACATCGGTGGCATACCTCCTCAGTATATCGCACAGGTACAGCACTACATGTTAGTGTGTGATCTTGAGTGGGCTGAGTTGTGTATGCGTGTGGATGGTAGACAACTACTTGTTGAAACCATTGACGCTGATTTTGAAATCCAATCTACGATCCTTAACGAAGCTAACAAGTTTAACGAGCGTGTTAACACAGCCCTTGAGGCCATCAAGTCTTCAGGTATAGATGATAAAGAAGAGTTGTATGGTATCGCTGCTCAGTTCGAGCCGGATGCAGATGACTCAGATGATTTCAACTACTTCATATCAGAGAAGCATAAGCTAAGAGAAACCGAGGTAACGATCCAAGGTACACAAGAACATCAGCTATGGGCGGAAGAGTATAAGACTATCGCCAACAGCATCAAGGACCTTGAGTCTGGTAAGCAGCTCCTTCAGAATAAATTAAAACAGGTAATGGAAAAAGAAGGCGCCAGTATTCTGGATCTGCCGGATGGTAAGATTACTTGGAGAAAACAATTCAACATTAAACTCAACAAATAAAACCTATGACAAAACTACGTGACCTAGAGAAAGCGATGAAGCCAAACTTCATCTGGAACAGAGACGGCTTAAAGCCAATGCAATTGAATGAAGAGTACGAAGGCAGTTTAGATCTGGCCCGTATGATCTTCGTTGGACTTGCAGACATGTACGGATTTGATTCCGTAGAGACCATGAACTACATCGATATGGAGTATGAGTCTCACAGGACGAAGCTCCAGCAGTTCAGAAGTAACTACAGAGAATCTCTCCGTAGAGTAGAGAACGAAACGATCTCCCTGATCGATGACCCCATCAAGAAGTTCTACTACAAAGTTCAGTTGTGTTTGAATTCTATTAAGTACAACTACCAAACCAATCCCTTCATTAAACTAGAATCTTGGATGACCTATGAATAAAGCCACCTTTTACGGGAGAATAACTGAAGTCAGTGAGCCCCGAATCTTTGAAAAGAATGGCGATGAATACCAGTACAGAACTGTGGTATTCAATGTTGCCGATCCTGACAGCGGATACCATGCTGTCCCCGGAAATTTTATTGCCGCTAATGTTTGGGATGATAGAGAACTACCGGACCACGGAGTGTTATCTAGGTTCAGTGTTAGGTTAACGTCAGAGCGCAATCGCAAATCACCTGACGTGTACTTCCACAAAGTGAACCTGCAGAACGTAGAAGCACTCTGAATACTCACGCAAAATTTTAAACTATATAAAAAACTCGACGAATGGACACTACAATCACTCAGTCTACCCGTGAAATACTAAGAAGTTTCTCTTCCAAAAAGGACTGCCTCACAGCTGTAGGCTTGGTTATAAACGAGCTTGAATGTCGTGTGGTATACTCTGAAAATGTCGATCAATTGCTTGTGCATTGGTATAAGACTAAGAAAGAAATAGAGAACTACGAAGACAGGGAACTCGCCCAGCAGGTAATGGATTACTTCAATGAGGTTAACAATACAGCTTACCGCAATCTTATCCAGATCCGAAGTGTGATCAAGCAAATACCAACTGTTACACTCGATCAATTCCAATCTGTGATAATGCATAAGCATGAGACTTGGGGCAGTGATCCAAAGATGAGACCCTATATCAGACCCGCTACATTATTCGGTAGCAAAAATAAATTCATAACCTATCTAGAGGACAGCACAAACTACTGGATTCAAAAACAAAAAACATATGGTGAATAACGATGTACGAAAAGAGATACACGCTCTCGAAGACAAGCGTGAAGTGATAGAAAAAAAGATGCAGTCCCTTTACGAAAGGCTTGATAAGATGAAGCACGACATCGCCAACCTAGATACAAAACTAAAACCCCTATACAAAAAACTTTACAAATGATAGATAAGCTCCGCGCATTGGGAATAGAAGTTAGGACTGGTTCGCGGGGAGATGTAAAGACTACATGCCCTAAGTGCAGCCCAACTAGAAAAAAGAAAAACGATCCGTGCCTATCTGTAAATGCAGACACTGGCGTATGGAATTGTCACAACTGCGGATGGCATGGTGTAGTAAAGACTCCGAAGAAGGAATATTCAAAACCACAAAGTGAGCTCAGGAATGTATCCGAACCAGTTATTAAATGGTTTGCAGCTCGGGGAATATCCAATCAGACTTTACTACGATATAAGGTAACAGAGGGTTTGGAGTATATGCCTCAAGCTCAGGAACAACGAAACACAATTCAATTCAATTACTTCTATGAAAACGAACTGGTTAACATTAAGTTTAGGGATCGTGAGAAAAATTTTAAGCTGGTGTCTGGCGCTATGCTTTGTCCTTACGGCATCGATGTCGCTCGTGATAATAGTAGTGACGAATTGGTTATTGTTGAAGGCGAGATTGATGTCCTCTCGTTTTTCGAAGCGGGGATCAAGAACGCAGTCAGTGTTCCAAACGGAGCCAGCAAAGGAAACCAAAAGCTCGAGTGGTTGGAGGATCTCTACGGAGTCTTTGAAGGAAGAAGAATTCTACTAGCCACAGATACAGATGAACCCGGTGTCGCTCTTAAGAATGAGCTGGCAAGAAGGTTCGGTAAACAGAATTGTTTAGTTGTTTCATTCCCTCATGACTGCAAGGACGCCAACGATACCTTAGTTAAGTATGGTAAGGAGGCCCTGCTAGAATGCTACAGAGAAGCTACTCCGTTTCCAGTAGAAGGAGTAGAGGACGCATCATCTAAAGCTACAGATCTATTAGCCCTATACGATCAGGGGTACCCAGAAGGATATGCGTTAGACTGGGACATGGATGCAGATTTCAAATGGTATCCATCGCAGGTAACACTTATCACTGGTATACCCGGATCTGGTAAGACCACATGGCTAAAGAATGTACTCGTAAGACTAGCTTCCCTACACAACTGGAAGAGCCTGATATACTCAGCCGAGGAGGCCAACACAGAGTTTGCTCTTGCTGATTTGATTTCCATCATGACAGACAAGTCCTTCTTCTATTCGCCAACATCTAAGCGAGTTACTAAAGAAGAGGTCCAGCAGCTCACCCCATTCCTTACCGATCACTTTAAGTACTACAAGCTGATGGATAACGACCTCACTATCGAGGGTGTGTTAGCTAAGGCTGAAGAGATGGTTAAGCGCCATGGTATTAATGCCTTGGTGATTGATAACATGAGTACGATCGAGCGAGGTATGTCTAAGAACTCTGACAATAGACACCATACTATCGGCGAGATGATGGGAGACATTGTAAAGTTTGCCAGAAACTATGGCGTACATGTGTTCATTGTAGCGCATCCTAAAAAGATGGCTAAGATAAATGGTAAACACGAGCTGCCAACTGGTTACGATGTAGGGGATTCTTCTCACTACTACAACAAACCTGACAATGGATTAACCGTTCATCGAAACAGAGAAACTGGAATCACCGAGGTTCACAAGTGGAAGGTGAGGTTCAGGTACACAGGGCAGGAAGGTATCGACTACTTCAAGTTCAATATCCACACCAGCAAATTTACATCAACCCAAAACGTAAACGATGGCAGCGACAAAAAGAAGTTCAAAGGACAGCCGCTCTCTCAAGGAGACGTTGGACGATTTATCCAAGCAGGTTCTGTTTAAGCCTTACTACAAACCGCTTAATAGCGGTGGGCAGATACGGGACTACATGCTTGAAGAGAAAGGCGACGACTTGTTAAGACTTGCTACCGAAGATGAGATTGTTCCTTCAGTAGATAAGTTCTACATGCAAGATCCAATGAGATCTAACACGTTCTACCGCACTTCGTTTGATCCTTCGGTTGAGTGGGATTCTATAATGGAATTTATCAATGCAAAAAAACTCTATGTCAGAAATCAGAAACCAAATAACAACAGCACTGGCAAATCATCCGCTAATAGGGATACGGGGCCTGTGCAATCTAGTCTCTTTTGAGAAGGGTCCTATAATCAAAGAGATTATCCTTATGAAAAAGGAAGGCCTTATAGAAATGAAAGGTCGCTATTACAAACTCCGCCCCATGTACAAACAACTTGAGTTGTATAAAAATTAACCCCAATGAAAATACTACACATCAGCGACACGCACGGATTTCACAACCAGTTCCCTGAAGATCGATGGGAAGGTGTGGATGTAATAGTCCACAGCGGCGATTGTTCTAACTACTTTAACGTAATCCGGAACGAGCTTGAGGTTTTCAACTTTATGAATTGGTATGAACGTATACCTGTCAAGCACAAGATATACGTAGCAGGCAATCACGACACGTCTATTGAACGTAAGCGTGTAAAGAAGAAAGACTTCGAGGATCGTGGATTAATCTATCTGGAAAACGAAGAGGTAGTTATTGATGGCGTTAAGTTCTACGGATCTCCCATCACCCCAACCTTTGGCCAGTGGGCATTCATGAAAGCCAGAGATAAGACTCACGAAGTATGGAAGGCTATTCCTGACGATACAAATGTATTGATCGTGCATGGTCCTCCCAAAGGCATACGTGATCTGTCATTCAACAGACAAGGACAGCTTGAGTTTTGTGGGTGCAGGTCTTTATCTAAAAGGTGTTACGAATTAAAGGAGTCTCTTAGACTTGTTTGCTTCGGTCATATCCATGACATGGAAGATGTAAGTAATCAGGGAGTATCCACCTTCTCTAAAACACGTACGATCTTTTCTAATGCTACATGTGTAGACGATGGCAGGTTTGATCGTGGCCTTACGTCTTATGGAAACATATTCTATTTATTCTAATCCAATACCCTATGCCTAAGATTAACGCCAGAAAAAAGGGCCATGCATTTGAGCTACAGATACGAGACATCTTTAAAGAACTCGGTTGGGATAAAGCAGTAAGCTCCCGATCTGAGAGTAAGAACAAAGATGATCAAGGTATCGATCTATGTTTTACTGATCCATTCTCTGTGCAGTGCAAGGCTGTGGAAAACCTTGGATCTATTCACAAGGTGTTAGCAAGTATGCCTCAAGATTCAAATTATAATTTAGTTTTCCATAAACGCAATCGTCAAGGTACAATCGTGGCCATGACGCTGGAAGACTTCAGAGAGATTGTTGCAATGTTAAAGTCAAATAAGATCCTATGAAAATAAAACTCCACAGCGAAGTCGAACCGGAATATATTCTGGGTGCTGCAATCTCCTACTCGCCAATCGATAAAAGTATAACGCTGGCGATAGGAATATTTAAATACACATTTTCTATAACAATAAAAATAAACTCCAAATGAGTAACGAGAAAGTCTATGTAGGTCGTGTTGAGACCAAGGAAAACAAATTCGGTGACATCGAAACGCGCATCGGTTTGACAAGTGAAAACTTGCAAGTTCTTAACGATCACCTTAGTGAAAAAGGATGGGTTAACCTTATCCTTAAAACAACCAAAGAAGGCAAGCCTTACTTACAGGTTGATACTTGGAAGCCTGCAGGCGCAACTGTAGCCCAAGAAGATTTACCATTCTAATTAACAGGGGGACTAACCATCCCCCTTTTTAATCCCACCCTATGAAACAAGTACACTTAAATTTTGGAGAAGGCTTTTCTCATGACTTTAATATTGAGTTTGAAGAACACAAGAACGGAACATTCACTAGGCTAGTACGAACCACAAGCACACAGTGGACCAAAGAAGCTAGAGGCAAGCAGAGTGTTGGGATTGCAGACGATGGCAGCGGCTTGCATGTTGTACTCGAACGGGGCAAAGACTTTATCCTCGACTATGATGAGGCAGAAGAGTTATTTATTCTTCTTACGCAACAGAAGTTTACCCCATTTGAAATTAAAGAAACTAAAACAACACTAGCATGGCCTTGATCTCAATAGACTATGACGATACAATCGTCTACGCCGACTACCCAAACATCGGCACAATCAAACCCCACGCAAGAGAAGTCATAAACAATCTCTATAACGAAGGCCACTTTATAATCATCTGGACCTGCCGGTCTGGTGAGCACGAGAAGATGGCAGCTGAATACCTCAGATCTATTGGCGTGAAGTTCCATCACATCAACGAGAATCATCCTGAGAATATCGTCCAGTACGACAGCGACTCCCGTAAAATATTTGCTGACATCTATATCGATGACAAGCAGCTCGGGGGCTTACCTGAAAGCTGGATAGATATAGACACCCAATTAAGAGAACAATTAAAAAAGATAAAATGATTATAGGACTATCAGGCTATGCAAAATCTGGGAAGGATACGGTAGCTGAAATAATCAGAGAGATCCAGCCCGATAAATGGCAGATTAAAAAGTTCTCTGGGAAGTTAAAGACGATCGCATCGATCATGTTAGGTATACCAGAATACCTGTTTGAGAATCAGGATTTCAAATCTGAAATACTTGGCGAGGAATGGTGGAAGAACTATGGTGACTTCTATCACCAGACAACTGTTAGGGATTTCCTGCAGCTGTTAGGCACTGACGCTATCCGTAATGGATTGCATAGTAACGCATGGGTTAACGCACTTATGGCGGATTATAAGCCAACAAATGAACCTAAAATGGTGCTAGATAATGGCGTTAAGGTATATGACATAGATAGCCCAGACTTTAAGATGCCTAACTGGATTATCACTGACTGCCGATTTCCTAACGAAGCTGAGGCAATCAAGGACCGTGGTGGCATCATCATCAGGATAGATCGTCCGGGCGTAGAGCCAGTCAATGCACACCCATCAGAGATAGCTCTTGATAACTGGGACTTTGATTATAAGATCGCCAACGTATCAGATCTCCCTGCTTTAAAACAAACAGTTGAAGTACTCTTAAATAAAATCCCATGCTAGCAACAGAATCATTTAATGATAAACAAGTAGTAGGACCCAGCAATACAGTCCATGTGTTTGATGTCAATCGTCTTTATGAATTAGAGATTGTTGATTCCAAAGCTTATACAGAATGCGCTCCAGAGACAATCGTTGGTAGGTATCATATAGCTGGTCTGCACATGTTAAAGATCCTAAATAATAAATTTATCGGAGCTGAAGATGTAAAGCCTCAACTAAAGGAAGTATACGTAGCTCTCTCCCGAGCTGTCGAAGAAGGGGACTCATTAAAGATCGGTATCGTCCTCGGTCAAACACTAACTAAACTTGAACAAATTATCAATGGCAATTAAACTAACGGAAACCCAAACAGAATTACTTAACCTGCTATACGCTAACATCGTTAACGCTAACGACTACTGCGAAGCTTTGTTAGGCGATGATGAATTATTCAAGGGTGTGAAGGAGGAGTGCATAAGACCGTTACATGTAAAGGTGAAATGGGTTAAGCAGTCTTTGGCCCTTAAGGTACCAAGACATAAGACTCACGAAAGAGAGATAGCTTTTAAAGATACTCTTGTGTATGATGAGGTCGCCAGATTGATGAGCTATATGACACCAGAGAAAAGGCAACAGGTTGAAGACTTTGCTAAGTCTATATTGACATAATGTCCTAAAGAGATCGTCGGCATAGTTGTTGATTAATTTATACAACCAAACGATGAACCAAGAGAGAGCCCCCAGTTCGGGGGCTTTTTCTATTTAATCCTCCAGACTCTAATCAATTCGTTACTGGTCCTTCTCACCGTAAACTTTGCAGCATTATTTCTGCTTCTTACATATGATGCACAGGCAGAGCTTAGGTTAGATACTTTCTTTTTAATTTCCTTTGTGTTCACCTTGATCTCGAAAGATTCACCAACTTCCATTTCCGCAAATGGGTATCTTAGGTGTGGCCCTAGGGATCTATACGTACCAGAGATCGGTATGTTTCTTTGAATTCTAAATACCTCCCCAGTCTCAGTAGTTACGGCGCGGTGATGTGGTACTTCCTTTACGACAGGCATTCTTACAGTTTTAGATTTCTTAGCGGTCATATTCATACGTTATGTTTCCCCAAAAATATCTGTAATAGATATATAAACTCCATTACAATTTAATTTTCGGTTACAAAAACGTAACCACAATTTGAAGCATTGTTGCGATTTCTTCTATTCTTAAAGCTACCTTTTGCTTTATGTATAGGAGATTGTTAAATCGTGTAATTGTAGGCAAGTGGAAGATCTACATAATATTGATAGTATCTAAGAAGCCGATGAGGTTTAATAAGATCAAACAGCTTTGTCATCCCATTAGCTCTAACACTCTTACCAGATGTCTTAGACAACTAGCAGAAGATGGCATTGTTACTAAAAAAGAAAACACCCACACAACGTATTTTGTTACGCCGGTAGGTGCAAAGATTTCTAAATTACTATCACAGATCAATGACCTGCTTCAGTAATTAAGCTATCTATACTTAGCAGTCTTCTTGGCGATCTTGTCAGGTTGTTTTACAAACTGTTTACCAGACTTATCACCCTTAGATTTAGCAGCGTTAGTGGCCCTCTTTTCTGCTGCACTTAAAGAGCTCCATGCCTTCTTAGGTAGGTATCTCTTCTTGCCTTCAGATGGTTTACCATCAGAGGTAGTCCATTCTTGTTTGGTCCACTTAGCTAAACTATTACTAGAGGACTTGGCTCCTTTATATTTTCCTCCCTTCTTTTTGTAAGCAGCTACAGCCAACTGTGCTTTACGGGCTGACCACTCTCCGGGGTCACCACCCTTACCACCGGCCTTTACGCTAGCTACTACAGACTTCCAAAGTCCGGGGTTAGATTTTACTGCTGTACTCATATCTTTACGAATCCGTTTTGATCAACTTTATTTTCGCTATGTAGTTTTCTTAATTGAACTATACTGTATCCAAATGTTTTTTGGAAGTGAGGTTGATCTACGAATCTCCAATCACCACCCCATTCCCATCCGTATCTTTTAAACACGGCTACTGCTTCCATCCAATCTGATTTACCATCGCCATCGAAGTCGGTCTTCACGTCCCATGATGCTGCTTCAAATGTTCCGTTCTTGTCTTTGTCAACAAGCAAAACAATATCAATAGCTAGTCCGTAGTTGTGATACGACTGACCACCTTTAGCTTTGGTCACAATCTTTCCGGGCTTAGTTCTGCCCTGAGCAAATAGAGCGTCCTGCTCTGCAAAGGTTCTCAACGTAAACGAGAATCTGCATATCGCTCTTCCCTTTAACTCTTCACAAATTTCTTTGTAGATTTCTAGAGCTTCTTCCCTAAGCTTAGGGTGTAGTAAGGCGATTCTATCAAGCGTTATCTTGTCCATTCCTGAATAGCTTTAATACGTTAGTGATGATGGTGTCGGGACTGAACACGAGGCCCAGTCCGATACCGATTCCGATTGAAGCGTCTAGCCATGACTTATCAAAGAACACGCTAGCTCCTGCCGCTCCTATAATTATTAATCCGATAGTGGTTGTCTTCCAACCTTTGTAAACGTTTTTCATATTATTGATTTGGAAATTCAGATAATGCTTCTGCTCTTGCGTCTTCGATCACACCTGAGATGTAAGCCTTGAGCTCTTTTCTTCTTTGCTTCCTGTCAGGGATAGCGAGTATCTTGCTGATGTCTTTCCATTCTTCTTGGAGATACTGCTTAGTGATTTGACCTGAACGCTTAGTGTACTGGTAGTACTCATCGTCGGTCATGTCACGAGTTTCCTCGCTACTAGGATCGTCGCTCACATATAGAGGGCGAGTCTCAGGCTTACCGATGTAGATACCGTTCTCGTTAAGAGCTGCAAGCAACTCATCCTTACTAGGCTTACCTACTGTGATAGGTAATAACTTCTCTGAAGTAGATGGTGTAACTGGTTCACCGAATACATCTAGGATCGGATTTAATCCATCATTCAAATAAGGAATGTCTCTGTAGATTCTTTCAACACCCTTAGCCGCCTTAATCGGAGAGTCCATCGCTTCACGTGTGAACTTGATAGCCTGCTGAGTGAAGTTTGATACAGCCATTGTTTTAGCTTGATCAGAACCCCAGCTTATAATACGATCTCCAAGACTTGATGACTGGTTGTATTCTTGCTTAGGCTTGATCACCTCAACGAAGTCTTGAATACCTTTCATTACAGACTTGTCGTATAATGCTGTAACCATACCTGCTGCTGCGATTTTTGCCTCGTTAGTAGGCTGATCACTGCTATTGTACTTTCCGCTATCATGCATAGCTCCTACAGCAGCTAACACTGGAGCAACAGGCCAGTCCTTATAAGAGATGTATCTGCCGCTCTTAAGCTTGATAGAGTAAGGTCTCCATCCGCTCTTCATTAACTCGTAGTTTTTCTGAGGATCGCCGGAACCATTAGCTGTTACTTCGAATAGATCATCATCATCGTCACCAGTTAATCCGCTTAACATTATGAATGTTGATAAACCGATAGTAGCCTTGATGGCGAAGTCGGCTCTCTCATCTGCAGTAAGCTTTCTTCTAACGTTTCCTTTTAAGGAAGTATCAACAACTGTACTTCCAACGGCAGATTTTACATAACCCAATGGAGTGTAGTTTAAAGCATTCTCTGTAAGGTTAACAACGATACGAGTGAACGGTAAAAACATTCTAGATAGTTTAGTAGACTGCTGGAATGAAAGAGCTAATTTGTACACAGGTCTCATGAATCCTTCTGGCTCGTAGTTAAGAGTAACTCTCTTACCGAACTCATCAGCCTCCTTCTTAATGTCCTTGCTTCTACCTTCTTCTAAGATCTGACCAACCCTTCTTCTGTATCTTACAGTGCCCGGAAGGTATCCTTCTGACTTAGCCTTATCAGCTGCCTCAGCTTTTTTCTCAGAAGTCTTGTTTAGTATTTCGTCAACACGCTTCTTAATATCCATATCAGGATTAGCCTTACCTTCTTCCTTAGCGGTATTGTAAGCCATCACTCTTGAGATAGCTTCTGAGTTTGCTCTAGCAAATGCAGCATCCGTTGCAGCTAGTGCACGGCCCACATACTTTAATACCTTTGGACTTAATCCACCAGCCCAGTCTAATACCTTACCAGCTTTATCTCCAGCCACTTGCTTCCAAGAGAAGAACTCTAGGATGTTGCCCTGCTTGAACTTATCTCCGTCTTGAGCGGTTACACCTGTCTTTAAAATATCAGCAGCGTCATTTGCGCCCTGCTTAATTCCAGCTAAGAAACCTTGGATACCATTAATGAATGGCATTACGCTCTTGGTTTTGATTGCCTCACGAGTACCAACCACAGCACCTTCTGCGAAAGAGTTCCATAAGTTGGCAAAGAAGTTGGTAGACTGGGTAGTGATACCACTCAGGATGTGAGCGTACCATATAGCCTCCATAATATCTGTGGCAGCTACCGGAGTAATTGAGCTGATGTAGTTTCCTAAAGCATAAGTCGCCTCATCCTTTGGCAAACCTTCGTCAGCATTTCTTACCTCTTTAGCTAGGTCTGTGATAGTCTTGCGCTGCTCTTCTGTTAATGGCTTGCCGTTCTCGGATTCTACCTGATCCATGATCTTCTTAACATAGAACTGTAACATAGATGGCGAACCTTTAGAGTTCTCATAGAAGCGTCTGAATGCCTGTATAGCCTGACCAAGTTCTGTACCTAATGGCGCCACTTGGTTTACTAATTGGGCCTGCTTTTCACTTAACCTTTGAGCGGTTTCTTTATCACCCTTAATCTCCGCCATATTGATAGCGGTGTCGATCTTATCCATAACCGCACCACTCATCCAGATCCTAACACGGTTAGGTATATCTTGAGGCTGAGTAAGAAGATAGTCTAATGCATCTTCTGGGTTCTTTTCATCTATAAATGCTTGAGCCTCTTCAGCTGTTTGTTTATTGGAGACAACAAAGTATTTCTTTGCGTCATCGTTTATCTTAGCTATGGTATCAACTCCTCTGTCAGGGAAAGTTTTAGATAACCCCCGAGCTCTCTGGCCCTCTTCAAGGTCACCAACAATATCTTCCACTGATGGGTTAAGGGCTGGGTCATACTTAACATCTTCAATAAGATCCATGGCCTCATCTTTAGTCAACCCCTTTTCATCCATAATGATTTGAGCAACATCTTCGTCACTAAGTTTACCTAACATATTAGCTACACTCTTTCTGGTATCGGCATCGATATTGGCGCCACCTTTAGAAAGCTGTGCACCACCAACCTGATCTTTAAAGAAAGCCTTAACAGCTAAGTCGGTAGCGTTATCGATCATAGACTTATCGAAGTCTATACCCTTACCCCACTTATCCATAAGGTCTCTTATAACCTTTTGTACGTAGTTGATTAGGGTATTGATAATATCTCCAGATGTAGCCTGATTGTAGCCGTATACTGTGTCTCTAAACTCATTCTTATCCTTGGCCATAATACCGGCCATGTTATCTCTGAAATCTTTGTTCGTTAATAACTCAGCCATGAACTCATTAAAGTTCTGTAGGCCATAGTAAGCACCGCTTGCCTTTTCGCCAACGATGTCTGGATGTTTTGCCTTTAAGAACTTATAGATGTCTTCAAGAGCTTTGTACTCAGTGGTACCTTTGTTCTTGTTGATACTATCAAGAGTAACCCAGTGCATCATCTCGTGAGCAGTGGCAGAATACTGGTTGGCGTAGATGTCTGTAGCGATACCTATAACCGGCTTGTCAAGGAATGTTCTTGGACGAGAGTATAAACCTGCAACCATACCACCAGACTGGTTGAATATGTTTGCTGTTTGACCTAGGTTATACATCTCAACCTTGTCCGCCTTTGGCATCTTAGAGATCGCCTTGAATATAGGCTGGTATGGACCTTCAACTTCTGCTAGCTTTTCAGCTACAGTCTTTACATTCTCGCCAGTTAAATCTGTAATGCCGAACTTAGATAGAGGTACGTAGTTGCTTCCCTCAGCTAGGTTTATGTTCGGTAGGCTATTGAAATCCTTTAGATCTTCTACAGATAAACCTCCACCGATCTTAGCTTGAGCACGCTTTGCGTTAGGCTTAAACTTAGCAAGAGCAGGATTTGTTTCAACCTGATTTAGGGTTCCCGGCTTTACCTTGCTGTATACTTCTGGCTTTAAGGCCTCTGTAGTCTGAGCTCTTAATAGTTTCTTTCTTCCAATGTTCCATTCTGCTACAGTCATAGGATACCCCCGACCTGCCGCAGCTTTAGAAACCCAAGCAACCTGCTTGTTTGGATCGAACGCTTGTCCCGGATATTGTTTTTCAAACATCCTTCTTGCTGGCTCGATTAAGTTAAGTGGGTCCTGATTAAAAGGATAAACCTTCCCTTTAGGTACACGTACCACATAACCGTAATCGTTAGGAATGTTTCTTTCCAAAACGTCAGGTCTGGTGTAATACATTGAGATACCTACACCCGGACGCTCATCTCTACCAGTTGCTCTGGTATTGCTACCGAACTTATTAGGATCGATCTTCTTAATATTCTTATCGCTGTAGTGATAGAACAAGTAGTTGCCCTTATCATCTTCAGTCATTTGTTTTTGTGTAGTGGCAGGTAATTCTACCTTACCAACTTTTTGTTGAACAGGAGAAGCAACACCTTTTATACCTGAACCATACGGCGCCACTGTCTGTGACTGTTGTGTCTTAGATTTAAGCTCTGGGTATTTCGCCCTGAACTCAGGAGTCATAATATCGTAAGCGTTAATCTTCTTATCAGGCACACCTACTACAGTACCAAGAACATTGTTCTGGTAAGTAGAGTGATCTGACACTCCACCAAACCCTGTTGGTTTCAACACGAGCATGATGTCATTCATGTCGAAGTTGTTGTCCTTATAGAAACCGTCTCTTAAAGATTCGTAGTCAACAAATAATTTGTTGTCATCTAAGAACTTCTTAAGCTCAGTACCTTTCTTTTCTTTTTGATCATCAAGAGCAATCAAGAAATCTTTTCTCTTAGGACTCTCTAATAATTCTTCAAAAGAATTGAAGTCGTTAACGATCTTGTTAAGACCTGAGATCTTAGAGATGCTGTTAAGTTTTTCTTTGAACTTAGCGTAGTCATCTTTAAAGATCCCTTTCAACCTTTGAACAGTAATATCTGCAACACTCTTGTTAAACAGCTTGCTCTTTGAAGGAGAACCTGAAATGATAAATAAGTAGTCGCTTTTCTTGATGTTATCGTTAACAAACTTCTCACCCTTGCCTGTAGCCCAGATAATATTCTCTTTTCTATTCTTTGGATCAAGAGCGAATGAAGGACCAGCATCTAAGTAATGCTCGCCATCAATAACACTATCGTAATAATTACCACGACCTAATTGATCTGCTACCCAGAACCAAACCTTCTGGCCCTTTGCTTGAATCTCATCGATCAAAGATTTGATGTCGATCTTGTCTTCTGGTTTTACAAAAGACAGTGGATAGCTTTCTTTAAACCTTACTGGTTCTGCTTTCGGATCAGCAACCCTTAACTGAGTTGGCGTACCTACGTTCTCACCAATATTGTTTTTAAACTCGGTAACGTTCTCCTTACCTACTACTTCTGATATATCTGTACCAGTCTTAAGAGCGTTAGAAATTTCCTTAGCCTTCTTAATGAAGGTGGCTTTATCTGTGTCGCTAAGTAGTGGATCAAGGCCTAAGTATTTTGCAATCTCATTTACGAAATCGATTACGGCCTGCTTGAAACCTGTAGGAACCGAATCGAAATCAATAGTACCATCAGCCATCAAAGCAATAGATTCAACCATTGCTTCATCTACCTGTGTTTCTTTTCCTTCGTAGTTATTCTCTGACCAGTTAACAATAGCCTTAGCATTGTTATTAGTTTTCGCCAACTGAGCTAAACCATTAGCCATCTTGTCGTACAGATTTCTATCTGTATTTCTAATGATGTTCATCACAGGGTGAGAAGACTCGTGCCATGCAATGTTCCAGTCCTTAGAGTTTTTGATTGCAGCCAAGTTGATAGACACAGTTCCGTCTTCATCAACGAATACACCTTGAGTAGATTTATCCTGACCTGACTCACTAGCAAATGAATCTGCGTTATCGTAGATCTTAAATTTAACTCCCGAGCTGGCAAGTGTCTTAGCAGCTTGGTTTACATCAGCAATAACCTTCTTGTGGATAGGACTGCTAACAGTTACGTTAGGTAGATCTACTGGAGCATCTGCAGTTACTGTGAACTTAGGACTCTTATCAGTATAGTTATCCTCTATATTAGAGAACTCTTCTGGTAATAAACCAATCTTCTGCTCAGCAAACGGACGCTCTGTTGCGCTCATGAAACCTTCATCACCTTTCTTCTTGATAGATCCATCAGGATTTCTCATTTGCTTACCGAAGTTTACCCATGAGTTTTGACCACGTGTCTCAGTAGTCATTGCTCTTCTTGCGAGAGGAGTAAACATTCTTGCGTGAACGTCCCATGCATTCTCTTCACCTACGGCGCCAAAAGAATTACCTCTTTCTGTGTGGCCGAAGAAGTCATGCACACCACGGAACACATCGTTCATTAACAATGGTTTGCCGTTAATATCTTTAGCACCACTATCTCTCAATAGTGGGTTATCATTTCTTTGTTGATCTGTGATAGGATTCTGACCGAAGTCTTTTTCTGTAGAGAGAACGAATAGATGTTTGTTGTCACGCACATCTTTAATCATCTCCTCAGAGTTTTTATATGGCTCACCCTGACCCTCGTAGATTTCGAACTTAACACCAGCTTTAGTGATGGCGTCAAATTGATCTTTAGTTTCTTGGGCCATAGCCTCGTAAGCAGCTTTTACTTGTGGATCGTTAGGGTTATTCTCCATAGCGTCATAAGCATCTGCTATTGATTTAGATTTATTTTCATCAAGCTTTGTGATAGGCGCTCCTTCTGGAACATCGATACCCTTAGCTTGCTTGTATTCTGTAGCAATAACCTTAGTCTCAGGATTAGGTTCGTTAAACAATCTCTTGCCTGCTTTAACTGTAACCTCTGGTAGGTCGACAGCTTTAGCACTCCTGTCCTTATCTACTACTGCAAGTATCTGCTTTTCTAATTCCTTTATTTGATTCTCAGCTTCTGGTTTAAACGCAGGATCTAATTCCTTAGCTTGCTGAGTTAATGCATCCTTCTTTTTAATTAGTTCTAGTGTCTCAGCTTTTGCAGAATCAGAAAGATCTTCAGGAACTTTCTTAATATCTGTAGTTGTTTGGGCGATCTCTTGCTTGAGCTTCATACCCTGCTCCTTGGTTAGATTACCAGAAGCAACATTTAGATCTATATTGTTTGATACCTGTGCCGCATCACCCTTAGTAACTACAGTAACAACATCTTTCTTTGAAATATCTTTTCCTCTCTTCGCAGTCTCAACCATTGTACCGTAAGCTATCTCTACAGATCCCGGACCGGTTTCTCCGATCGCTTCCATAAGGATTGCGTTAGGGCTTGTGATTTTACCTTCAGAAACTAATTGACCAGCAGCCTCACCACCAGCACCAAGCCCTGCCTGTACAGCCATCTCTGCTGCACCTGCTAGCGCTTTCCCTGCAATTGTTTTGGCTGGCTTTGATAATACCTTACCAGCAATACCACCACTAATCATGTCAAACAATGCTACAGGGACACCCTTCTTCAAACCGTCTGACTTTAACTCATCCATTAACTTTTTATCAGCAAATGCATTCTTAAGATCTTCTGCGTTTGTTACATCAACGCCAAGTTCAGAGAGCCCTTCTATTATTTTACCAGAGTACTCTAGGTTTAATGAGGCCATACCTAATCCAGCTAAAGCACCAGTACTAGCACCAGCAGCAGTTCCAATTCCCGGAACAACACTACCAGCTACAGCACCTGTACCAGCACCGGCAGCCATACGTGATGCGCCATGAGAATATAATGCACTTAAACTTTCTAGTGATAGCTCTAAAAGAATTCCCAATGGATTCTTTTTAAATAATTCAAAGCTTGGGTTGTTGCTAAACTCTTCGTAAATCTTTGTACCCTTTGCGTCTTGCTGAAGCTTTTGCAATTCAGCTAAACGAGCTACATCTATACCAGAGTTTTCTGCAGTTACGTTTAATATGTCAGCAGTCTCACCAACCTTAGTTCCGCGATCAATAGCATTACTAATTAATTTCCCAAAGGCCCTAGTTGTGTAAGGATTTTCGTAATCAATTTGGCGTAACCTTTCTGAAGCAGCAGCCTTTTCTTCTTTGGCCTTGTTAAATAACTCAACAGCAGTTGCAATATCTTTATTTTGATTGATCATAGTTGCCGCAGCATCCTGATCAATATCAGCGCCAATCATATCAAGCTCTAACTTAACAGCTTCCTTTTCTGACTCGCTAGTCTTAGGGTCATTTAGTTTTTGAATAGCATCGGTATATTCACTTTGCTTACCATACGACAACGACTTAAGGCCGTTGAATTGACGGCCTGTTAAAACTCCTTTTAAATCGGAGTTCTCATATTCTTTAGTTAATTCTGGAGACTTAGAGTTGTATACACCAGCATAGGTGCTACTAATAAAAGAATCACGTGTTTGATTATTGGTCTGAAGATCTGAGTTCTTTGAGAAGAAGTCATACAGTAAGCCTGTTCTTTCAGTACCTTTATTTTGTTGGTTTAACTCATAAGCACTTCTGATTAACTCAGAAGCCTTTGGAGCAAACGTTGGATCTTTCTTTTTCTTATCTTCTATAAGCGAGTTAAGCGTTCCGGTACCGGCGCTAACCCTCTTATATCTTTCCTTCATCTCATCTGTTACAACGGGATCTATCTCCAATGGTAATGGAGATTGGTCCGATACAGATACAGATGCAGAAGCTTGAGATGATTGAGGCGTAGATGTCTTTGATGACTTTACCACAACTTCTGGCAAAGTCTCTCCATCCACCGCCATCTCTTTTTTTTTTACAGGAAAGAACTCTGGGAACTTGTCCTCAAACTCAACATCAGATTTATATTTACCGCTATCTATTGTAGCAGAGTAATCGAAGGCAGCAGATAAATTATCTTTACCTATTTGAGGAAATTGATTCAACAGTTCATCATCACTTATTTCAGGATTAGACTTAAGCGTTTCATGAAAATTTAATAGCGTTTGTTTTATATCCATTATTTTCCTTTTAATTATCTTGGGGTGCCTTTTTGTTCTTTCGGTTTAGGGTTATATCCTGTTCCGCTTGTTGCTGGAACTACTACATCGCGCCATGATTGGATGTCGTATGTTTTTAATGGTTCACCTGCTTTCTCTCTTACGAAGAACTGACGTGTACCAGAGTTGTACTGAACCTCTACTGGTCCATAAGTACCTCTTCTATTTTTGAATAATGGTAGGTTATTGAACTGTCCAGTTACATCGTACATCATATTCCCCTGACCAGTCTTTTTAGCGGAGCCTAGGAAGTTTGTATCAAGACTAATGATAGATGTGATACGGTCGTTAGGTGCAGCGTTCGTAGGATCTGTTGAGGTAGGTGTAGTGATTCTTGGTTGGAATATAATATCCTGCTTAGACTCTGACTCTACCTTGCCGATTTGATTAGCCACAGATTGTGTATGGAATGCCTTCTTGATGTTTTCTAGAATGGCGCCATTTGCTGGATCTAGAACTTTAGGCAAGCTGATAGTAGGAGGTAGTCCTGCCTTAGCAGCCATTGCCGCCTTACCTTTATCATCTGCAGTGTTGTAGTCGTTAATAAAGCCAACAGCTCTCGATGTAAGCATCCTGTTGATGCTTGGATCTGATACGTCGTCTTTATAAACCTCGTCTACTAGAAACCCGTTATTATCAGTATTTAATACGATCTCCTCGTTCTTATCATCGTACTTCTGGTACTTAGGAGAAAAAGTAATCTTATTCGTTTCAGAAGTTCTTTTTAATCCACGCTGTACCTTAAGACTTAAAGTCTCTGTAGACTTAGGGGCCTTAGTAATTTTTTCAGTAAGAGCATTATAGCCGGTACTAAGGTTAGCAAACTTTAATCCATCTGGACTATTAATAAGAGAGCCTAAGTAATCTTGACTGTCATCCAGTTCATCATTAGACTTAGGAACCCAGTTGCCTTTAGCGTCTTGTTTCTTGAATGCATTTCTAATAGCAACCTGTTTAGCTTCGCCAATATTATAACCCTTCCTCTCATCGTCAGTTAATGACTTCTCTCTCTCGTCAATATTCTTTAGGATGTTAGCATACTTAGCATCTCCTGCAGTAATATTCATTAATTGCTTTAGGGCGTTTTCTGCAACTTGTGCATCAGTACCACCTTTCATTCCGCCTTTAAGAACAGCAGTTGTATTAGTTAAAATGTCGTCAACCAAAGCGGCTCTAGTTTCTGCACGCAGCTTACTAGGATCGAACATCGAACTCAATAGTTCTTTGTTCTGTTGATATATTCTCTTTTGCTCCTCAGCTTCAATACGCATCTTCTCTCTTTCCCTTTCGGCATTGAGGGCATTACGACGATCAATGCTAGACGCCATATTCGTAAGAATCTGCGAAGCAGTGTTGTCAAACTGTATAGGATTTACTCTAGTTTCTTGTGCCATTTATTTATTTACCTTTAGCGCTGTTAGATAAATTAGCGGCAGACAGCAATGAGTTACCTACATTCTGCCATGCGCTAGTTCTTGTTTGACCAGCGGCACCTAGGAGGTTAGCTCTTGAGTTAAATGCGGTTTGTGCTCCTTCGTACATGGCTTGGTCTTCTTGTTGACCCGCTCTCTGTGCGTTATATAAATCCTGCAGCTTCTGAAGTCTCATCTGCTGATTCATTTCGTTAGCCTTAAAAGCATCTTGATTAGCTTGAGCTCCGTAAGCAGATACTAGAGATAGCATTTGACTAGGGTCAACTACATTCCTTTGAGCTGCCGCTACCATGTTAGCTTGATTAGCTGCAATCTGTCTGTTCTGAATACTAGCAAATGGATTAGCGTTAAGCTCGTTTTGAGCCTGAGCCAACATCTGTGCGGGTAGCTTAGAGCGCTCCCGAACTGGCACCTGACCAGCAAGTTGATCAAACTTCTTAGCAGTCTTACCGGCACTGATACCGCCAATGATATTGCCAATAGTTCCAGCGGCTGCCAAGCCTATTGATATAGGGTCCATAGTTATATGTATTTATAATTAAAATACCGTTGCTGTATAGGCATTACGGTATATGCAAAAATCGACTAGAATGGTTGGAGAGTCCTGTAAAACAGGGGGTGATTTATACTGTTTGACCCGTAGAAGAGTCGAAGTCTATGTCAACAAACTTGATTGATTTCAGTACTTGAGGTTGTGTGTAAACTACCATGGTTTTACAAAGCTCACCCCTAATAGTATCGCCAGTATATAACTTGTCATTGAAGTTACCTGCGGCATTTGGGGACAACCTGTCTCTGAATAATTCAGAATAGTTGACACCTTCTTTGTTAGAGAACTCCAAGCCTACAAGATCTGTACTTTGAACATAAGGGACCTCAGTTCTTACATGCACACGGTCCGGCACATCACCCTCAATGGCGATGGTCTTGTAAGACTTTACCGTATTGCCAGCCTCACTGTGAGTAAGAGCTATACATGTGTCACATAGCTGGCCATAGAATGTATTGTATGATCCATTGTGTATGTAGGGTTTGCCACCTTTAAAGGTTACTAACCTATTCCCAACCATGGTCATCCATTCAGGTCTGAAGCTGTACTGGGTGATCCACTTATCGATAAGAGGTTGGAACGCTATGGTCCCACCTTGGCCGTCATTAATATTATAGAATGATCTTAATAGCTCAGTCACCACTACATTACCTGTACCAGACGTAGACGTCTCCAACCTGATCGTATTGGTTCCGTTAGAAACAAAGTATCCAGTCCCGCCATTGTTAATGATCTTTATGTTAGAATAAAAAACATTTACTCCGGCTGGCGCGGTTACCTTGTAGACTTTATCTATCGTGGTTGATATTGTTATATTGGTTATGTATAGCATATTAGCAGCTTGTTCTGGCTATGACGTAGCCGTCGTTATCTAATTGTACAGAGTATACAGCGCCAGTACCGTTAAGGCTAATAGCCAACCATTTGTTGTTCTGGCCTGTGATAGGATACTGTAATCCTGTATCGTTGTAGAGTCTTGTTACTCCGCTTGGGTGACCCTCTGCAGCGTACACATATCTAGCTGTGTTATAGTTAGGGCATGATGCGGCAGATGAATCATAGTAGTTAGCCTGTGCACCATAACCGTAGTATTGTGCAGGAGGTTGAACTGTAACGGTTCCGCTTACTGCCACATTTGTAGAAGCACCACCACCAGCTACACCAACGTTTTCTGGACCCTTGGCACCAGCTGATCTGCCAGACTTTAATCTAACCCATACAGTATTGTTTGCAAGAGTTCCTGTTCCAGTGTATGGAAGAGTAACTACAGATCCACTAAACCCTTGAAGAGCGTTAGTAACTGAAACCTCAAAGTTTTGGGTGGCAGCTATTGCTATTGTTCCACCGCCTGCAGTAAGGTTAAATGCCTCAAGTGTAAACTGCTGTGCTATTGAAGGACCAAATCCTTCTACATAGTCTAGGCCAGTAATTACGCTAGGGGTAGCAACAATTCTAGGAGTTACGTTAACAGTTACATTACCGCTACAAACTACAGTGTCAGATAGTTCTGCATTCTGTGTTTGGCAGTTAATGACCTGAGAGTTATAGTTTCCAACAACTCTGCCTGACTTAAGCCTTACGTAGATCGTAGTTGAGATAGCCATGTTTGTTTCTGGTATTGAAACTGACTGAGAGAATGTGGTATTGTTTAATGACACTTCGTAATCGGTAGTGCCAGTAACAGTTGCGATCATACCCGGTCTTAGGTTAGTCCCAGTAAGAACAAATGTTTGAGATGTAGAAGGACCGAAGCCAACCTCATAGGTAAACCCTGTTAATGTTTCAGGGACAGCTACGAGTGTAGCCTGAGCCATTGTGTAAGAGTAAGTATTAGTACCCAACTCCATGTCTGTTAATATTTCGTTCTGAGGTATAACAGTCATCCTTGGCATGTTCATCAAGTACTCAGTATGGAACGGATCTACTCCACCAAGAACCCTTATAGGGAAATTATTATTCGCCAAGTTGTAAGTCTCTGGCGATTTAAAGTAGTTTAATATTTCTGCACCAAGAGTCCTGAAGTACTTCGTCATTTTTAAACGAGAGATCTCAGTTAAGCCTTGGCTATTATATCTAACCCAGCATCCTTTACTTGCATCAAAGAATAAAACCTCACCACTCCATTTGAAAACACTCTCTGGGTTAATGGTTCCGTAGCTACCTCTTAGGATATTTACTTGACCTATTACCCCCGAGCTCTTTGCAAGGAATGAAGAACCAGTAGCGTCGAATACTTGGGTTTCGCCAATGTATATAGATACGGTTTCTTGCTGACCAATTGCTAAAAGAACAGTTCCTTCAAACTGAACCTTAGATGTGTTTACTAATTTTTCAACTGCACCTATCTCTAATGGTAGTATAAATATATTTAGAGAGTCAAATGATACAAGACCATTATTACCTGCGTTATAAACATTACTAAATATACCACCTGTGTTTAATCTCTCTACTTTGCTAAGAGTCTCAACTGTAGCACGGCCAGTATTATCAGCCCATACAGTATAGATCTTGTCATTGTAGTTCATGGTCTCTACTAAGTACGTAGTGTTGTCAGGACGTGTTCTTAATTTCAACGTCACATCACCGGCAGTAGTAGAGAATAAATCTCCGTAAGTTCTTGTAGCAGTACCCGGATTTAGGATAGCTGTCTTATTGGCGATCTCGTAGAATATTTCATTGTTTGAAATTTCTTTCGGAGTATACACCTCAACAATCACCTCATCGTTAGATGTAAGTGGGTTGCTGATTAGAACGTATTCAACGATAATAAAATCTGAATAAACATCTAATACTCTAGACGTATACTTAACTAGGCCATTGTAAATGTTTACAAGGTCGCCCTGCTGGTAAGCATACCCCTGACCGAACAATGTCAAGTCAGACATCTTTATAGCTAGACCAAACACCTTTACGTTGGTTGTGTCTAAACCTAAAACATATTCACCAGCGTCGTTCTTTGATACGACCCTTAACTCTGATGATTTAAATTGCTGGAAGAATCCAGTTCTCTTATTCTTAGTTCTTACGATTGAGAAGTACTTAGCCCAATCTGGTATTTCGTTTATTGCGTTTGCGTTACTTAAAGTCCAGTTGATACCAATGGCGAACTGACTGTTAGTTTCTGTTCTGTCTGGAACAGTTATAGATGGACCACCAACTACACCACAAGCTCTTCCTGCATCATCATAGAATACTACGCCATACTTATAACTGGTGCCGCTTTTAAATACAGGCATACCGTTAGATCCGGCAGTATTAGATAATGATAATGTTAGTGAGGTTGTGATTGGAGAATCATATCCTAATAAGACGTCACCCATAAACAATCTATTCTTAGAAAGTTCAAGGGTGCCAGCTAATCTAGGGACACTGTCAAATGGCTTAGCAGCTGCAGCGTCATCTACATAGATACCTAAAGTATTACTGAAGAAACTAAATTCTAATGGGGTAGTACCTGCGTTATGTGCAGCAATGGCAGCAGCATCTTTGGTTGCATACCAAGTATGAACGATAGCTGTCTTACCACTTAGGCTATACTTAACAGCAGCTTCGATCTGATCAATATCTGATGGGATCTTTTGCTCTAGAGGTATGAAGAATTTTAGGTAACCAAGATTACCTGCTGTTTCAAATGTCTCAGAGTAAATACTGAATGTACTATACTCTTTATCTTTATAAACAAACCTGTATGTACCTTGGTATACATCGAAATTCAAATCATCAGAGCTATTGTAAAAACCAATAGTTAATGGATATACAGGCTGAGGTCTTATGATTGTAAGTGCGGACTGGGTAACCGGTACGGCATATACACCCTCTGTACCTGAGTAGGTAGGGTGGTTTGTTTTGATACCTCTCTCTAGATTAATTCTTCTTGGCTCGTTATAGTCGTCAGTCCAGAAAAGAATATTATCTATGTAGGTAATACTGTGGATGAATTTATTTCTTTGGAAGTTTAAACCTCCAGTTATATCTGAATTTTTAAATACAGTGTATATTAAATCTGTATCGAAGTCGTAGCAGTATATGCCATGTGTACCTGAAGAGTTCCAGTTAAACCACACGATCCTTCTGTTAGCGGTATCTTCGTATGCACCTATAGCTTCGTTTGTGCCAGACGGTAATACAAATGTGATTCTAGCGCCAGCATCATTAATAGTTTCAGTCTTTTCAACATTACCCTCAACGTTAGACACCTTGCCCACTTGACCTTTCTCACTGGTAGCAAAACGTATATTAAGACCACCAAGGTATTCCTTGGGATCTAAAAGGTATTCAGAGTCATCTGTATTGAGACCCCCTATTAAAAGCTTCTTGGTTATGGGCATAATTAGTTTTTAATGGTAGGACCATACCCGATTGCTAGAGATCTTCTTATATCGTTCACATCGATTGGGTTCAGTCTACCTTTCAATATTCTTAATTGGTTATAAAACTCATCCTTAGATTCCATACGATCGCCTTGTGTATATGCACGGCTATTCGCTTTCATCTTCCAAATGATATATGCTTCGATTGTAGCAGCGGCGTAAGGATGGATAGCATTAGATGCGCTGATAGTTAGACCATCAGTCAGGTAGTCCATGGTAATTTCTGTACCGGTATAGCTAACATCTAATTGAATTTCATTGCGCTCTCTGATGATCTGGAATGAATGTCGAAAAGAAGGCTGAGCATTGTAGAGTCTACCAGTGAGTTCGCCTTTATCATTAGCGTAATTTGTATACCAGAGTCCATCAAAATTGGCTGGTAAGTAATAGTTTTGAGACTCCACATCTGGGTAAGGTATTTTATTGCCTTGCGCGTCAAACTTATTCAGGCGGTTAAAAGATTCTTTCGGACCCCATGGATCAATATACTGGCCAAGCTCATTACCAACCCTGATATAATCAACGAAGTCGATAGGTAGGGTACAAGCCTTGTAGCTATTCACCGGTAGTCTTGCGCTCTTTACATTCTGCAATACGTCCATGTTCAGCTCACGAAGACACTGAACACCGTAGTGAAGGAAGTTTAAATAGAAGTGCATTGGATAGCCTCTGCTCATCAATGTGCCTCTAACAATATTATCTAAGGTATATAGCTTCATTAGTCGTTAGTTATTTTATCCGCTGGCGGAGTTTGTACAAGAATGTTATAAACAGTCTGAACGATCATCGCCTCCATATCTGAAGAGATAGGAAGAGTTTCGTAATCCGTTACAGTGTTAAGGTCAACGCCAACAAGTCTGATAAACACATTGTTTATACCTAGTCCCGGTAGGTTCTTAGTGAACACTACATCCTTACCAAATACTTCGTACCCGATAAGACCACTGAGTTCGCCAAGTAATACCTGTGGTTTTACGATACCATATAATCCTGATGGGATCGGTATGAATGGTTCGTCAATAGCATCTGTTCTAGAGATATGAAACACGCCCATATTCCTTGGTAGGTTTATTGGCATAGATGGAAGTACAGCTTTACTTACTCCTTTGTATACAGTTACAGGAACAGACTCATAAGTATAAATCATGCAGTTCGGGGGAATAGTATCACCATCCGCCATATTAACCTGAAAGAATTCTGTCTTCAGTAACTGATTAGCTACCTGCTCTATTAAAAGCTTGACATCATTTTTCTGCACACGAGCTTGAATCACAGGGTTACCTGCAATCAATCTTTGTATCTGTTCTGCTATTTTAAATTTAGTAGTCATTATTGCCCCTGTTGGTTTTTAATCTCAGCAAACTGAATCACTTCTTGAGATTGAAGATTCAATCCGTAATACGACAGCGCCTTAATAATTACATTGTTTATGTCAGCCTCATTCCACTCTAGCTGAGTAGAAGAACCAGAGTTGTAAGTGATCGTTCTGCCTGACTGAGTGTAGGCGAATACTGGAACAGCTGGTCTCTTAAAGTAGTACACACGACCCGGCTGTGGTTGCTCTGGGAATAACTGGATCTTCTTAGCTGCATTCATGATACAGATCGGATCTTCATAGCTCACAGGGATAACCTGACTTTCTAATCTCTCGATTAACTCCTCTTCGTTTAACACCTGTACTGGGTTAACTACGTTACGTCCTAATGACTGTATAAACTGGGTAGTATATAAAGCGATCAGGTGCATGTAGTCTGAAGGGAGGGTGATAACTCCACCGGGAGTGTCGTTGTTTGTGAACGTGTATGTCTTCTTGAAAGGAGACAATGCGTCGTCCATACGCTGGCTATCTCCATATCCGGGGACAGGAGCCTTAGCTTGACGTGTATTGTAAAGCTTAGGGTTAGCGTGGTATTCATTGAATAGCGCCATCTGAGCTCTATCTAAAACCTCATCAATCTCGGCATGGGTAATAAAACCTTGCTGAGCCTTGTTAAGGTAGAAGAGGATGACGTTATGTATATCTTGTATGTTCATTAGAACCTGTTATTAGGGATGTTAACTGTCTTGCCGATCTGTGATCCTTCTCTCCAATTCTTATCGTTGATATAAGCCTTTGGGCTTTTGTTCCCTGCGTGTCTGGCGAAGTAGCTCTTTACCTGTCCAGCAGACTTACCACCCTTGGTACCCCACTTGCCACGGTGCTTAGCCTCACCACCCTTAAGTGTGATCTCACGACCAGTCTTAGGATTGATGCCGGTAGCCTTCCATGCGTGCTTACCATCTTTTGCTGCTGATACTTTAAATAAAGACATTGACCAATTTGAATATTTGTTTGCGGAATACGATGACACCTGCGATGGCTATAATGCCCCAGAACTTTAGGGCAAGGTTGCGGTTCTCTTTCTTTAATTCGCGGTTTGCGATCTGCGAATCACTTAGCAGTTTGATGTAGGCTGAGATAGCTGTATCTCTCTTGGTTATGTCGCCCTTAAGAATATTCTCGTAGGCTTTATCTCGAATGTTATTTGTCTTAGTTATGGTACGGAGGATTTGCTTTTCCTTGCATTTATGCTGGTAGGTTAATACCCCCGAACTGATTCTAATCAAGGTTCCGTCTGGTAGGTTCTTTTCAAAATCACTACACGGAACTTGTATTTTATTCTCTATAATAGAGTCCTTATAAACAATAGAATCCTTAGTGGTCTCTATTGTTATAGTATCATTTACACATGCACCGCTGCGAATCACAGCTTCCTTTACTTGCTCAAATTTTTCACGATCATTAAGAACACGCTTGACTGGATTGCATCCTATTAACAATATAAATATTAATGCTGCGATCCTCATTTACTTATTGCTCTTAACGTTGTGATAAAGTATTCTATAATGAGACCCAATGAAACAATCGCCGATACGGTATAGATTATTTTCTTCTTGAAGTCTCTTAGGTCTTCAATCTCTTTTTCTAGGTGACTGATCTTACTTACAAGACCTGCACCCTTACCCATGAGTGGATTTCCAACCAATGCTTCTACGACTTGGTTTAACTTACTGTCGATATTATCGATCTTAGATTCTAATTCTGTCAATCTATTATCCATTTTTTCTAGCTCTGATTGGAAATCCTTCTCCATGATAATTAGTCCTTAAATGAACTCAAGATCTGAGCCTTTGCAAGCACAGTCAATTGTTCGTTTGTTTTTACGAAATCTTTAAGGGTACCTTCATCAGACTTGTCTAGATCCAAAGTTTCACCGTTGTAAATCTTCTGGGCCCAAGTAAACATCTTTAAGGCATCACCTTTGTTCGCCCCTGCTAACTGGCTAGCTAATAGCTTACCCACAGGTAGCGATTCGTTCTTCTCGTCTTTCACTTCTTTGCCATCAAGGCCAACAAGTGGTTGGTTAAAATCTAACATAGATTGTTATTTGGTTTAAAAATTGATGCACAAAATTACCCATGATGTTATCCAAACAGGGGAAATTTACCCCTAGATAATTGTGAGGTTCAGTTGTGCTGCGGCCCAGTTCCACCGGTTGGTATTACCCTCGGTGTAGCTGCCACCCGACATGGTCAGGTTACCGGCAATGCCGCCTAGATTGTAGTAGAATTTTGCTGTTTCCGTTAGGTCATCGAAGGTGCAGTATAACTGCAGTTGGGTTACAGTAACGGATTGTCCGTTTAACCAGATATTAACTGGCGAAATAGTCTTCATGGTTGGCGTGCTCCTTCACACGCAGGGGTTTTAAATTATGCTGTCGGTTCTGATAGGTCTGGGGTAGGTTCTGGAGTTGGCTCAGGGGTTGGTTCTGGAGTTGGGGTTGGCGTTGGAGCCCATGGTAATGGAGGAGAAACGATCGGAGGGTTAATTAGGTTAGCTATTTGCTTATCTAAATTAGCATCTAAAGCTTCCATATCCATTGAGCTTTCTAACCAGCCACATACGATCTCAAACGTTAGGTCCTCGTAAGGAATAAAGTTTGTTACGTTTTCAGCGCTGAATGACTGAGCACCATACACATCTGCATTGTACTCTTTTTCTCCTACTACTTCATGAGCCTGTCTGCGCCAATGGCAAACTACCACGAAGTCTTTTAAGTCGCCATCTTGAGGCAAACAATCTAATTGGGATACGACCCAGTTCTTAGTACTCATTCTTATTTATTTAATTGTGATTTTAATTCGTTGATTAGAGTGCGCTGTTCATTAAGCTGAACCTGCTGCTCTTTGATTGCATTAACCAATGTTACCCAGATACCTTCAGATTCTAAACCTAAATAATCTTCTGAACCTAATAGTCTTACCATATCAGGCATTACTTCCTTAACCTCCTGAGCGATGAAACCATACTTTAATCTAGCCTTAGTTAAATCATCATTGTAGTAGAATGTTTTAGGGTTTAATTGAAGCACTTCGTTTAGACCGTAGGTTAAAGGCTTGATGGTGTTCTTAAGTCTGAAGTCTGATGGATTGGTATTAGTAATAAAACCTGCATTTGAGTACAAAGCTCCAGTACTTAAGTTACCTGCGTATACCTGACCAAATGCTGCTGTACCATTTGCGTATAAAACGGCTCCTTGAGTGGTTGCTGTAGCATTAATACAGATTGCTCCACCCTCAGTAATTCTCATACGCTCAACAAACGTTGTACCAAATGTATTTCCTGCACTTTCGTTGTGAACATAAAATACCATCGCTGAACCCCAGCCTGTAGTTCTAATACCCCTTATACCTGCTGTAATTACGTCCTCATTTTGGAATTGCAATAATCCACCATGCCCTGAAGTGTATGTGTCAGTTTTAGTAAAGATGTTTATACCATTTCCAAGAGCTCCAGCTCCTGTTGACAGACTGAGTAACACTTGACCTGCACTTGTTATGCGCATACGTTCTGCCCAACTTCCGCTGTATGTATTAAATACTAAATCATTTGTACTTCCACTTCCCGGACCACTTAATCCAATCGATGCGGCATAGGTTGGTGTAGCATCTTTATAAAACTCAAGGTGGCCACCTTGTAGCAATGCACCTGCCGTGCTTACTGTTGATACTATATGCAATTTACCATTTGGATTTGTAGTTCCAATTCCAACATTACCACCACTTGTTATGCGCATACGTTCACTTAACGAACCACCGCTTGCAGTTCTAAACCACAAATCAGCTGCGTTAGTAGACTCGCCACCATTTTGTATTGATAAACCAAAAGAAGCTCCGGGCTTAATGGCACCATTTGTGTTATGGGAAATCATTATAGCCGTTGCTGAAGATGTGTTAATCCCTGTGTTAACATCTAAGACGGTATTAGGATTTGTAGTGCCTATACCAACATTGCCTAGTTGAGTAATCCTCATCCTTTCAACAGGAGAATTAGCTTGATATTGGCTTGTTGTACTAAAGGATAGATAACCTGCATAAAAATACCCATCCGTACCGTATGCTATTTTAGCTAAAGCATAATTAGAAGGATATGTATTATTAAAGTAGATTGAACTGTTTTCAGCAGAAGTTGAATAGTTAACCGTAGTTAATGAAGCAACGCCATTTACATCTAATGTATATAATGGACTCGAAGTGTTTATACCTACATTACCATTTGCCGTAATACGCATACGCTCTAAAGAACTACCACTACCATTGTGTGTTCCAAAGGCCATTGCCCCATGACCATTGTTCCCTCCAGAGTTTGAAATCACTTTTATAAAACCTGTTGGGACTCCTGATGTATACCCAGCGTCACCATAAAAATTCAACTGCGCTCCTTGAACTCCAAATGCTGCTCCTCCAGCCATATTCCTAATTGATGCTACAGTATATCCTGATGAGTTACTTGACGCTGCGACAAATGTTCCATAAGCTGCATCTGTAGATCCAATCAATACATTCCCCCCACTTGTTATGCGCATACGTTCTGCGTTGTTCGTGCCAAATACTAAAGCATTATTTGAACTATTTTGCAATGTTACTAATCCACCATTTGATTTTAATTGACCTGTGTAAACAGCATTATCAACTAAATCTATTCTTGGAGTGCTTGAAGTTCTTGCTAGTTCTAATCCATATCCAGTTCCATCTGCTGCATTACCAATACCAATCATACCTGCTGATGTTATGCGCATACGTTCGGTATTGTCTGTTCCGAAGATAACAGGGTCAGCAGTTAATGAACCTATAAGTAATCCTGCACTGCTTGTTCCACTTGATAATAAGGCAGTATAATTACCTGCAAATAACCCAAATACAGTAAATCCAAAACCCGATGAATAAGTAGTAAATTGTCCAAGACTACCAATATTATTTTCAACATAAATTCTTGCCGTTGCTGCCGCACCTGAATTTAAGTTTATTGACCTTATTGTATTTTCACTATTAACATTTGAACTGACATCTAACTTATATGTATCATTAGTGTTTCCTATTGATAAATTACCTGAAGCGTTTAACGTCATAGCTTGGGTAAAGGATATAGCGTTACCTGCCGTTCCTGAAGAGGCTTGATACCAAAGATGTGTGCTTCCGTCTTGCACATAGGCACTTGCGGAATTGCTTGTTATATACTTGTAACCACCATCATAATAGGAATTATTAAATACTATTGTCCCAAATGTTCCACTATTTGCTAAAGCACCTGAATTACCAAATTGAAATGCTTTTACATTTGTTCCACTCCATGCACTCGGTGTAACTCCTAATCCTATTGCATTGGTTCCCTCTTGTAAAATACTATTCCCTATTGTACTTGTACCTGTAAACTTAGGTAGGTAGTTTGTAGTACCTGTACCAGAGACATTGCCAACAGTCCAGCTTCTATCAGCAGACAAATCAAAGGTAGTGCCGTTGATAGTTAGTGTTCTCGAGTTAAGGGTATAAGGAGCTAGTGCAGCAGAGGTAATGTACCCCTGTGATGTTACAAACGACTGAGTAGCATATGCGGTTGAAATTGATAGTATACCAAAGGCATCAGACACTACAACACCGCTTGTGAATGTTGGCACCTGAACCTGACCTGTGGTTCTAATTACAAAAGCATTATTGTTAGCAGCAACTCCAAAGGTTAAATTACCTGCGGCATTTGTTGCCTGTATGTAGTTAATACCAGCAGTTGTAAACGAAAGCTGTGAGTCTAAAGTAAGTATACCTGTGAATCTACCAGTACCTGTTACATCTAGCCTGTATGTATTGTTAGTATTATTGATTGAGATATTACCCGTAGTCGCATTAATCCTCATTCTCTCTGTAGCACCTGTACCAAACAAGAAGTTACCTGCTGAGTTGGTGTTGTTAGAAAGAATCATATCGCCAGCCGCAGCACCAATAATAAAGTGATTGCTTGCTGTCGCCATACCGATAATACCTGTGTAGGTAGGAGATGTAATAGTGTCTGCGAATCTAAATGAAGGAGCAGAACCAATAGCCTGATAATGATTATCTGCTGTGGTAGAGTATACCATGAACTTGGCAGACCCCGGAGTTTGGGTTCCGATCAATACCGATGTACCTGCGTCATAGATTAAACTATTACCTAGTGCTGTACTTGTGGACCACTTAGGTACAAAACCCATAGATCCAGATCCAGTAACAGTGCCCACTGAGAAGCTTCTGTCAGCTGTAAGATCAAATGTAGTTCCGTTAATTGTTATTGTTCTAGCATTGGTTACTGGAGTGAAACCTAATGCAGTAGTTACCATGTTAGACGTGATACCTGATATATAACCTGCAGGATTAGAGCTATCATAAGGAGTGTATCCTAATAATGTAGCGATTGACTTCATCTTATATAAAGACGTAGAAGCCTCGTATGCTAAAACTGTATTGTCAGATGGGGTAGATGTTATTTGAACATTATGAATTTCATTTAGTTCAAAACCGTTCTGTACGTTTACAAAGATCTCTCCATTGTTCTGCTGCGCCCTTGTTACAACACCAATATAAACCAAATGATTTGGAGCATATGGCTTATTAGCCAATCCAAACAATAAGTTACCATCAGTACCTAACCAAACAGGATCTCCAGCTTGAGCAGATGATGTATCTAAGCCAGAAAGTAAACCTTCGGTAACAACAAAACCTGTACCATTAACTGAAAGGCTCTGAGCAATAAGACCCATCGTTTTACTTGATGTACTCTCTGTAGCATTTGACGCCTTGCTCACAATCATATTGGTACCATCAGCACTTGACACATAAACAGCTTGACCCTTAGTCAATGCCACGCCAGCTTTAACTGTGTGCTTTACTGTACCTGTATAATTATCTATCCACTCTGTGTTATAATTAGTGTTATCTATCTTAGCTAAGATCTGACCAGTAGTACCGCCAACAGGAAGTATTGCTGAAGGGTTAACAATAGCTTGCGTAGATAATACCCCCGAACTGTTCGCCACTACCATACGGTCTCCTGTGCCAGCAAGATCACCTACCCTTACTAAACCGCTTACTAAATTCATAGCATAGTGAGTAAGGCCAGTTGTAGCGGTTAATGTAGGGTTATAATAAATACCCGTAAAGTTTGAAGTACTTTGCGTGTAGTTTAAAGTAGGCATCAAATTGATACCATAACCATTAATATTTGCAGAAGGCGTTGGATTACCAAATGCATCACTGGTAAATATTTTAATTAACGAAACGTCACCATTGTAGATTGTTCCATTGTTACTATATGCGCCATTGAATGAGAATACCGCTTTGATTGCAGTAGCAGCACCAAATCTTAAATCACCAACGAACCCCATTGTGTAAGCAGAGGCCGCATTGTATGAATTCTGTTTTGTATAACCATCAGTAGTCGGTGTGATATAAGTTTCATTCCTAAAAGAATGCGCCCCTGTAGCCAACTGTGATGCTCTTACAGTACCAAAAACATCCATCTTATAACCAGCATCAACCGGAGACGCCTGACCAATTACAATATTACCATTGGAAAATATTTGTTGTCTGATAACATCTGAAGTACGTAGCTCTAATCCAGCTGTGGCATACTCATTGGCAAGTATTAAGTTAAGAGTAGCATTACTATAACCTATGTATGATTTTGCAGTAGGTGATAAAGTGCCTTGAGCAAATACCATTTTCATTGTGCCACTACTAGACACCCTTTCAAAGACTAAGTTGTTAGCCTCTGTTCTTAAACGAGTACCAGTACCTGCGTAGATAGTATTCGATGCAGCATTAGCTGAAAACGTATTCTCTACTGTAAGACCGGCCTTAACTAATATGTCACTTAAAAACTTCATTCATTATTTTTTAATAACTACACGATATGCATTAGACGCAGGTGCTACTGCAAAACTTACTGTAACAGTATTCACGTCAGTGATAACCACATCAGCAAAAACCTCTTCAAGAGTTGTATTATCTTTTAACATTACAATCACATCAACCGTATTAAGCCCGTGGCTTACAGCGTAAGACGTAGCTGAACCATTACCGATATTAGCAGCGTATCCGCCTGTTCTATTATCTAGTAAAGTCTTTAACTTTAAAGGAGTAACCGCAGTGGTGTCATCTGTACCTGTGTTAACTTCAGTTTGTGTTGCTAATCTAACAAGACCTAATACTGTTTCTGTTGCTTGATCTCTATTAACCTCTAATCTGATCCAGTCTGCTTTTGACGAAGTAGATGCGTTGTCAATCTTAGCGATAATCATATCGCCAATGTTGAACGCTTCTCCATCTACAGTACCTGCTACAGACACATACCAGTAGTCACCTTTCTTTGTACCGCCAGTACCAACTGGGAATGATCCTGTTGATGCATCCCATGCACCTTCAAGGTTCCCAAGATTACCTACAGTGGTATCGATATAAGATTTAATTGCAGATGATGTAGCAAGGGTAGTAGTTGAAGCAGAAGCAAGATCTGTTACAATAACAACGGCAGATGGTGTAGCAGTAGAGCCGCTAGTATTACCAATAACTGTATTGTTTGCTAACTGTGCAAGTTTACCTAAAGTAACCTGATTGTCACCTAACTTGATTGTAGTAATAGCGCCATCGTTAAGCTTTGCTGTAGTGATACCAAGATCTTTCACACGAACTGTGTCGTTATTGATCTCGATGGTAGCATTATCTACGTTAATGTCTAATGTAACTGCGCCACTTGTACCTCCACCAGTTAGACCTGCACCTGCAATAACAGCTGTAATATCTCCAGAAACATTGATCCATGTAGATCCATCCCAGAAATAAACCGCAAGGTCTACTGTGTTAAAATAGATCTGACCAGCTACTGGTGAGCTAGGAGCAGACGATAGATTCTGTAACGCTACGTTAAGTATCTGATTTTTTGATAGGTCTAAATTGACCAAGACTTTTTTTGCCATGTTAGTTGAGATATGCTTTTCCTGCAACAGGTGCAGTGAATGTTATTGTAAGTTGATTGTTTGAATTGTATCTAACCTCGCCTTCAACCTGATCGTTAGCAGTGTCAACAATAGACACGCTCGGGAATTTTCCCATATTATGAGTCACTACCCAAGTAGCAGATGCCACCTGCTGATCAAACACAAAGTTGTTTTGTGTGATAAGCGAAGACAGGTAAGTCCATAAGTCTGTCTGGTTAGTTAAATCGCCGGTGATGTTACCCCAAACTGCTCCGGGGAAATATGCACTTAGATCGTATGGTAAGATCTGGCAGTTACATGGAGTGTAAGCTGGAAGCTGGTAGTTGGTTAGAACCCTGATAAGGTCCTTAAGATCTGTATAAATATCAGCTACGTCTTCAGTCTTGATCTTGTCGATAATATGAACAAACAAAGATTGCGCATATTCAAAGTCTGCCTTGATCTGACCGAACTCATTTCCTGTATTAATTCTTTGGTTAAGCTCTGTCTTAAGTCCACTGATCTGTGTTACTATAGAGGTTAAACCCGGAGGGGTTTGTGCGTAAGAGGTAAATGTTTTACTTACCCTTTCGTCAATAGTAAACCATGTATACACCTGATGGGTGTAAAGAACAGACGCCGTGAATGTACCATTGTAGTAGGCGTCAAAATACTTGTTATCGAAAATAAGATCGATGGTATTGGTAGAAGATGTCTTGGTTCCTGTTGGGATACTAGACACGCTCCACGCTCTGGTAACTGCGCCGTTGTTAAAATTAGATCTTGAGTACACTGTATCATCGAAGTATCTAAGCTTTGGCGTAAACACATCGAAGTCTTCTCTTAGGTTTAATACAACAGCGTCATACGCTACCTGAAATGTTCTGGTAAAAGTTGTCACCAAATCGTCCGTTGTCCTGATCTCGTACTCGATCACGTACTCTCCATTCTGTACGCCACCGGTAGAACTTAATCTTAATAAAGAAGAGAAAGTACCCCCTGAGACTGTAACATCGGGAGAGTTGAAGTTGCCAGTCCTAGTGTATCCGTCTGGCTGAGTGATATTGTAAATGCCAACAGCTCCAGCGGGATAAGTAGATGTATCCGTTAGAACAAGAGTGGGGGTACTTATTAAGTCAAACTTTACCGTAAATCCTATGTTGTTTATTATGGGCATTTGGCAGCAAAATTCCTCATTATACGTAAGTAATATGGGAAAAACAGACCCACAAAAAAGCCCCACCTAAACAGGCAGGGCTTAACCAAACCAAACGCGAGATGAACCTCTGTTTAGTTATAAACTAAGGTCATCACTTCTTGGCCTTGCTTTGAATAGTTTGGTATACTTTCTCACCTTTCGCCGAGCTAACACAGAATGAGATTAACTCATCTACTGCATCGCTACCAGTACTTCTGGCCACCGTCAAGATAGCTTCCTTGTTAGGCCACTCGAATCTTGACTGCTCTTCGTTAAACACAATCACACCCTTTGTAACCGCACGGTTGATTGTTGCTTTCATTACAGCTTGCTTATTCCCGATAAGGTCTAAGAAAGCTGCAGGATCTGTATCTGCTAATTCTTCTAATTCGTTTCTAAGAACTGAAACAGGCTTGGTGTCGTCCTTACCTAAAGCAGCGCTATAGTCCTTCACATCTTCAGGGCTTAAGTCAGCAGCAGCATTTAAAGCTTCACGCTTCATGTTACGCTTCTTAGTCTCCTTCTCAGCCTTGGCGCCTTCATCTACTAATTCAAACACGATCTCCTTTGTTGTATCCCTATTAGGGTTAGATGCATTGTGATTGGTTAGTGACATGTAGCTATGGATCTCTTGATCAATAGCTCTTCCCCCGAACAGGGTCAAATGGCCAGCAAGCTGAGCTGTAAAGAAGATGTCATGGAATGTTGGATTGCCGTCCGAATCTACAGACCTTAAGGCTGCGATGTCTACGTACTCTTGTTTCTCTTCATCCCAGATCTGATCGATCACAGGGATATTCTTAGAAGCAGGGATCGCCAAACGAGACGGGTCCATTGGGTTTTTCTGAATGTTATAAAGCCTGTAAGTAACTCTCTCTCCCGGCTTTAACATGGTTGACTTCAACAACTTATCAGAAATGTTGTTGAACACTTTACTTTTTTTCATTCTCGGTTTTTTGGTTTGTTAAATTCTTTGAGGTTAGAAAAAAATAAGAAGGGGACACTAGGCCCCCTCCTCATCCTTTTAGAGATTAAACTAATTTGAAGAACTGGTTTGCACCTAAGATCTCTAAACCTTGGATTGACTCGTAGTGGATTTCCAATACGCTTCTTTCGTTGGTAGGAACTGGAGCAAGACCGCCTAACAAGATCTCACGATACTTAAGATCAAGACCGTCACCAGCCATGTATCTTACACCGATACGATCGATTAAAGCGCCATCAACAGTCTTCTGCTTTGTAGCAGGAGCACCGTAAGCAGCATCTTTGAAGTTAGGTCCACCAGTGAAGTTTACGATATTCTTGTGATCAAGAATTGGTAAGTACTTCTTGTGGTATGTACGACCGTAGATCTTCACGCTGTCGATACCTAAATCTAATTTAGATTGTACGTTGAAACGAGCAGCTTGAGAAACGATAGCACCGTTACCTAATGCATTAAAGAAGTTATCCCATGCAATGTTTTGAGTAGTACCTGTGAAAAGGAAGTACTCAGCAGGACAACGATCTTTATTCAAAGTCTGAGTTAAAGTCTTAACATCAGCAGCGCTTAAAGAACCAGCAGTTAACAAGCTTTGGTTTACACCGTAAGTTGTAACATATTGGTCAAGACCTGCAGTTGTTTGAACTGGCTTACCTTCGCCATCTACTAATGAAGGGTTAGCGTCAGCAAACTGAGTTGTTGACATACGACCGAACATTAAAGCAGCACTGATGTCACCACGGAATTTCATTAAAGATTCGTGTTGACCTTTGTACATGTAGAAAGGTTTACCTTGGAATTCAACTTCAACTTTAGAAGCTTTCTGAACGTCAGTGATACTGAACTTGCCTTTGAAAGCTTGTACTTGGTTGTAGTATTTAGTTACACCCCAACGCTTAGCATCTGGAGAAAGTGAACCTTCACCAGCAGCGTTAGAGAAGAAGCTGATCTTGTCAGCAGGAGCAAGAGTTAATGTGCTAGCGTCAACACTCTTAATTACTACATTAGAGCCAGACTTAGAGAACACATAACCAACTTTCCCGTCAGGGAATAAAACTAATTCACCAGCATTAACGTAAGCCCAAGCTGTAGCGTCAATTGTAGCAGTTACAGAAGTTGTAGTAGAACCAGTTACTGCAGTTACAGTAGCAAGAACATACAATTCTTCGTTAACGAAGTGGTGATAGGTTGGAACAGAAGTAGGAGTAGAACGACCAGTCAATTCCATGATGTCAAGGAAAGAAGACTCTTCGTTTGTAATGTCCAATACTTTGTTAAGGATTTCTCTCTGATCGAGGAAATTTACAGATGATACGTATTTCTTATCGTATACGCCGATAGTACCTGCCATTTTTTAAAAATTTAAATAGGGGTTAGAATAAAATTATTTGCTTACCCCTCTGTCTGCGAATGCTCTTAATAGGCCGGAAGTAAAATCCCCCGAACCGTCAGTGGGAACATCTCCAACAGAATTGCTAGAGGGGTTCTTGATTTCTTTTGTCACCTCGCTACGTCCAAGTGTCTTGCCATAATTAATCAAGGCTTTTTCAAAAAGCTCTGGATTTTGACTATAGGCTGCGGTCTTATACCACTTACTAAAGTCAATCTGGCCTTCACTGGAGGCGAACTGAGAAAAGAATTTGTCATTGTCAACAGTCATGTCCACGATTGATTCTGGCTCTGGGATTTCATATGCAAACTCTTCTTCTCCAACCTTGATAGCAATTCTCTTGTTTTCAAGAATGTTCTTTGTGAGTTCATGTGACTTTACAGATTGTTCGAACTTCTGTAATGCCTCCCTAGCTTCAGCTTCAGCTTGTTCCTGCTCTTGGCTACTTTCGTTTGAAGGTTCCGGGGCCTTAAAACCATTTTGCCAATCAACATACTTTTGACGAGACTTGGCTGCTTCTGATTTCAATAACTCTTGTCCGAGTTCAAAATCATCTTCGCCGTACTCATCAGGATCAAGTTTGTACTTGTCGATTACTTGTTGCTTATAAAGCCTATCAAAAGCTTTATCAGAAACGTCAGGATACTGCTCGCGAAGACTACGTCTCATAATCTCCTCGTCAGACATCTGATTGAAATCAACAAGCTTTGCTTGCAGGTATGGGGTGATGTCGCCTGTTTTCTCGTAATACTCAACAACTCCTTTAATGAAGTCGTCTTTGAAATTGTAGGGGTCAACTGGGGCTTGCTTCTGAACTACTGGCTCAGTCTTAGTTTCCTCAGTCTTTGCAGGTTCAGCTGTAGCAGGAGCTGCTTCTGGAGCGTCTTCTGTTTTAGCTTCCGGTACACCATCAGTAGAAGTTTCTTTTACTCCTTCTTCTGTGTTTGTCTGCTGTTGACCTTCTTCTGCGATAGACTTACCGCCTATCGTCACATCTTCTAAAGAGATGCTGTTAAAATCTAGTTCACTCATATTTGTGGGTTTGGTTGTGCAAAGCTTTTATATATAGTTGACAATGTGTGGAAAAACAGGGGGTGGTTTATTCCACCTCCTGTTCCATCATGTCTTCTTGCATATCCTCTTGCATATCTTCTTGCGTATCTTCTTCCTCTGGTTGTGTCATATTTGGTTGAGGGATAGGAATCTGAGGCACTGTACCAAAGTCATCATCTGGTTGGCCCATCTTTAACTTGGTAACACTCTTCTTCCCTTTGTTCTCTACCTCTTTAGTTGTAACCTTACCAGTCTGGCGCATTTGCTCTAACTGTAACTCATACTGATACTTGAGCTCAAGTAGCTTAGCATCAAGTTCTTTTTCAACTTGAATGATCTGAGCTTTAACCTGACCTTCAACTTGGATGGTTTGTTGCTTAGCTTGCTCTGCCACCAACGCTGACTGCTGTTGGGTTTGAGCATTCATCTCCTGCATTCTAATAGCCTTCTCTTCTTCTTGCTCTCTACGCTTCTTGGTTTTGTACGCCAATAACTGCTGAGCAACTTTAAGGTTATCTGTATTCTGGATGATGATAGCATCTTCTATATCCAACATACCGTTAGCTTGACCGGCAGCAACCTGCTGCATCAACATAGCTCTTTGGTCATCAGTAGGTTTGTCTTCAAGGAAGATTCCGTATTCATGTAGATGAATGTTAGGATTGATGCGGATGAAGTTCAATGTGTTGTTTCCTAAAGATCTTAGGTAACCTTTAACCTCACCTTTCAAGATCACGTCCTGTAATCTTAGAACCACTGCGTTTGCTAAAGACTCAAGCAACTTCTTCTCGCCCTGTACTATATGAGTTAAGGCGTTGTTAGTTCCTTCGTATGCTAGCTTAGCTACAGTTGTAAGTGTACGTGGGTCAGGAGTAGATCCGTCAGTCAGCTCGTTCAATCCGGTAATATCTCTAAGCATTTGGATATTGTTCTGGATGATCTGCCAGTAGCTCATCACATCACGACCTAAACCATTCTCCAATTCTTCGATTGGCTTGTAGTTGGTCATTCTGCCTTGAGGATCTGACTTACGGTAAACTAGGGTACCAGTCTTGTTGTAAAGATCTAGGACCTTCATTGGCGTTAACTGCTTGCCGCCCTTACCTAATGGGATCTCTTCTAGGGCACCCATCTCAATCATGATACCTTTAGGTCTAGCTTGGTTGATCGCGTTCTGTAGGCGATACCATGCGATCTGGATGGCATCAGCGATTGGGATCAACTGCTCCATCATACCATAAGCACGCATATCCCAGAACTCTGGGGCGTATAGGTGGAAGTTTAGCTCAGTATCCATCAAGCTTGACTTAGCACGCTTCATGTCTGTTTCTAAACCATAGTTGTAAATGAAGTCAGTATTAATGATCCACTTACCTTTATAAACTACCTTGTAGGCAACTCTTTCGAACTTGTCTTTCTTTTTGTTTCTGTCTTCGTATTTTGCTTTGGCGTAGATCTTGTTACCCCTCCTGTCAACACGCTGTTCGAAAACCAATTCATTAACACTGAAGAACTCAATGTCGAGTACACGAATCTTGAACTTGTCATAACCTTTGTTGTAAATAGAGTAAGAGGTTGGCCAGTCTTTAGGGTTACCTAATAGGCCGATGTGGTTCTTGGCAATCTGCTCATACTGTTCTTCTGAGAACTGGTTGCCAGCCTGCTGCTTTAAATCTGCAATAGACATCTCAATGATTTCGCCAACATATTCAGCATCACTGAAGTCTTTGTTCTTACAATAAGAAGTAAGAATATTTCTTGGGTTAACGGTACGTACCTTAACGGCGCCATTACTGTCAATCCATTCTTTATATCCACCAACACCGAAATCAAAGAAGTCCTCACGGATCTTCTCTCTCATCTTCTCGATGCTGTTTTGTTCTAATATTAATTTGATACCCTGCTCAGCTTCTATTGCCATCTGATGCTTGAATGTGTAGTTCATTTGCATCTCAAGCTCTTCCATATCTTTTGCCTCCCGAGCTGACAGCTGTAGGGATGGAAGTTCTAACAATGATGGGTCTACTTTCTTAGCCTGCTCACGAACAAGAAGCTTTGCTCTCATTCCTGCGAAGTATGCGTCTGTCTCTTCATTCGCCAATGGATCGATAGGCGTAGCGACAATGTTGTAATCTACTTTGTTTAACCTACCTAGTGCTATCCTTCTGAACTTAGGTACAATTGGAATAACACTCCAGTCTACGTTTAACCATGTCTCGGTTGCCTCTTCATCTACACCAAGTAAAGGTTTATACTTGTTGATGGTTTGGTTACCCATGGCGTACTGTTTGTACATTTCATAGTTAAACCTGTTGTGGAAAAAGATATTGCGAGGTGTGTCATTCTCGAAAGAACTCCATGCTGCCTTACAATACTGCATAATCCATTCCCTGCCCTTCTCGGACGGCGGAATCAAATGCGACGGAAACGACGCTGTTATCATATCTTATGTGCTTTAAAGTAATCACCGACCTCTCGTACGGCGGTTAAATCTTTTTTGGTAACCTTTATCTTATCAGCTATTAAGCAGTAGCCTGCAGCCATAGCCAAGTCAAATCGTGTAGTGTTTTGTGTGTCGAACTCAAGCCATTCTTTGATGAGCTCTTTGAAGTATACGTTATCAATATTCTCTTTGATGTACGTATCTGTTATCTCTGCAATGTATTGAGTGTTTTTTGCTCCAGCTGCTATTCCGGGTTGAACTCTATCAGGAAGCCACATTAAAAAATTAAAGTACCCCCGATCTGTCATGTAGTGTTGCAATCCTATCTTCTGGTTCTCGAACAATACTTCTGCGCCATAATACACTGCAACCTTTATCACCTCTTCATAAAACATCTGAGGTGTGTCTGGTCTGTAGCAATACTTTGCAACGAATGCATTGTTGTAGCTAGACTCTGTTGGGTTGTGCTTCTTCAGCACGATGATGGCGCCATTGGACATTTTATTGTCTGCAGTCTTGATGTGGTCAAAGGGATCGACTCCGATTACAAACCCTGTGTTACTAGGGTGGTAGCTTTCGCCTCTCTTCTGTATCCTGTTAGATTGCGTATCATCTTTAAACAGATAAACAATCTCCCATTTACCATTCTGCCTTGGCTCAAACTCTACCCTCGTATCCCTGTCACCATCCTTCCAAACAAACTCACCTCTTGTGGTAATGTTATCCTTCCAGCTTAACCTGTCAAGTCTTTCGTTTAGTAACATGGCGTCGTATAAACAATCGTCACCATCTACCCTGAAAGCCTCTTCGATTGTAAAAGGATTCTTGCGTATGATTGAACTCAACTGACGTGTGTCGTGAGCAAAACCTTTTCGCATGTTCAGGTAATAGGTCATACCTTTTACCGTGTCTTCATTTCCATACTCGTCAAAGAACGTAGACTCATGAGCTCCGAAGAATAATCTGTACATACCAGATGTAGTTCTTCCATTCTCATCTCTTTTAGTTTGATCACTGTTGGTCCATATATCTTTAGGGCCTCTACCAGTGACATCTATATCTTCAATGGTTGACGTAACAAAAGCTTTTCCAACCCAGTTGCCGTCCTGATCCATACAATACCTTACGATATTCCATGTATCCCATACGTTAGATCTTTGTGGTTTACCAAACTCATCCAGCGTGTATGCATATAATGCGTTACCGTCGTATGCGAATGATTCAGATGATCCGAAGTTTATTACGCTTCTTAACTCATCTCCTTGTAACATGTCGTCAGAATGCTTACCCTTGATTGTTGGTTTATAAAACCTTAGTTCTTTCTTAGGGCGCAAACCTTGAGAGGTGTCATAGATAGGCTTGAAGAAGTGAGGGAGGTTTACGAAGTAGTTGATGAGCTTACTAAAAACAATCTTAGCATCTTCATCCGTTTTACTTTGTGTACCACCAACCTTATCTAGCGCCAAGCTCAAACGATCTAACTGCCATGCATTCGCTATATATGTTTTACCACCACGACGTCTGCTGACATATACTAACCCGCCAGCTCGGGGATCATCTTCTACCGATCTTAAACAGTAGAATATTTTCCTATCCGTATTTCTAAAATTCATGTAACCCACGTTCGTGACGCACCAATTCAGATAATACCAGTGGGTTCCAGTTATATAAACATCTTGTCCGTTATTTTTAAACCAAAATCCACAACGTCTATACGTCCAATGTTTCTCACGTATAGCCTCTAGTTCTGGATCGAAGTAGTCAGGATCTTGTTTCATCCTTAACTCTTCTTTTGCTCTACGTTTATCGTAGTCTCTCGGTAGAAGTATTCTTTCAAACTTCTGTTCCGATTTCTTTGGTGAAGACTGATGTACGCCTATGTGTACCAGATCTCCAGTAAGACGGTCAACGCCGTAGCCTACCGGAGGAACCCAGCACTCTATTCCTTGTATGTTTTCAAGCGTACCGCCTTCTACCTTTCTATACATTTATCTCTTAGCCTGTGACTCGGGGCTTAATCTTTTTCGTTTGGTTATTGAGTCTTCGAGTTGTTCATCCCCTCCTGATAATTCGCGGATGTATTTTTTGAGTCTCTGAGCTATATCATCTTGAGACTGCATGATTGAAGTTTTTATATTGATCGCCTGAAGGATGTCTTTATCACGACTACCATCTACCGGCATCATTACTCTTTGGTTGAATTCGTAGAACGCCTGTTCATTTGATACGACCATAGACCATACCCAGTTATTCTGGTACTTGAGATACTTCATGATTAATTCTAGCATCTCTTCGCACGGAACATATTCGTCCTCTTCATTCTTAGTTTTAAAATCAAATAGTTCTGTAACATCATCCTTATCTAAGTCATACCCAGCAATGGATGCAGCGAATTTCTTACGCTTACCTAGTTCAGGATAGTATTCTCTGAGTGGCGAATTCTGATCGTACATCAAAAGGACGTATCTCATCATCTTATCATCAACATCACCTACTATCTGCTTTAGTTTAGGGTACACAACCGTCACTGCCTTTTTAACAGTAGGGTTGAACTCCATCCTTAAGTAATCGTTTTCACTAATCATGGTCTTGTGGTTTTATCGCATCTGTTACAGTAGCCTTCATACATATTCAGTATGGCGTTATACTCTATATTAGTGACAGCGCCACAATCACATGTGATACTATCCGGTACTTCGATAGAAGCCTTAATAGCTTCCCTATAACTTTCAGGTCTTACGATATAAATAACCTTGTCGATGAATGTATATGGCAGTCTCTTAGATAGTGCCGTGTAGAACTCACCGTCACCGCAATAAACAAACCCCCACTTGGGAAGGTTATCGATCTTAGGATATACGCCTGTTGGGGTGCCAACGTTTCCTATGGCAACCACGTGTTCTCTGGGAACCCGCATATCCTGCACCGAATACTGAAAGAAGTAGAGCTTGTGTTCTGTACAATGACTTCGTATAATCTCCATTGCGTTAGGAGCGTAGATGTCATCGTCATCGCCATTCATTAAGTAATCTCCCGGCAGTTCATCCTGCCACCTAGACCTAGATCCATGGCCCCAATAACCGAGCGGCTCGGGGTTATGTAAAGTGATAACTTTACATTTACTATCTATTTGTAAAGCTATAGGTTGACAATCCCAGATGATGGTTAGGTAATCGTTCTCGTTTAACTGAGGGGCGATACTATCTATCATCCTTTGTAGGGTTGGTCTACCTGCTGTGGCTATTACTACGTTGAATGATTTGCTCATATACTTTTAATCTTTCAGGTGCATGTTTGTATAAGTCATAATTCTCTTTACAGAATTTGTATAACTTATCCCCCGAACTCTTTCTTAGTTCAGGATCTTCCACCAACCTTGTTATCTGTTCCACCCATGCCTTCTCTCCGTTTGCATAGTGCACAGGAAGACCACGGTATGGATCAGCATCACTGACCACGACCGGCATCTTTAGTGCTGCAAACTCAAGCAGTTTCAGATTGCTCTTACACTTGTTAAACTGTGTGGACTTACTCGGAAGAATTCCGATGTCGCCGACATAATTTGACATGTAAGAATATGAATCTGCCCACGGCATGAAGCTGTGTGGAATCTTACCATCTGCTGTTAAGTTCTTAACCAGTATGTCAAAGAGCGGGTTCTCTTTATACCCAGCTATAACAATCTCGATATTGAGATGAGACAGCTTGTGCATTGCTCCCGCGATAAGGTCGGTGTTCGCATAGTTCATGATCGTACTGGCGTATAATAGCCTGACACGTTCACTCTTCTTCTGCGCTTTATATTTAAACTGCCCCTTACCATAAGAGATAAGATTAGGCAGAATGTATATATGATTGTTTGGTACCTGCTCGGCCAGATCTGCATGTGTGCAGGTAACCGCATCGGCATTCATTAAGTGTTGTCGGATCTGTAAGCTGATATTGCTCTTGGTCCACCACTGGTACTTGGGGTGACCTTTGTCAACCTCCCACCAGTCATCTGTGTCTACCACGATCTTAAATCCATACTTGTCCCTGAACTGGTTCAAGAAGTCTACGGCTATCATGGTATGACGGCTGTAATGCAGGATGTCACACCATGCCAGATCCTCTTCGGATAACTGGGTTACGGTACGTACATCTGCTTCGATCGATTGGTTTGGTAAGTGAATACGATGGTAGGTACATCCATCCATCCCTTTCACGTAGGACAACACTTTCATGCACGGCAAAGCTAGACTGGATCTAGGGTTGAGGGCCGGAAAAGAGGGGGTGATTATTGGTACATCTCATTGAGGATGCGCTCGAATTTATCGATTGGCATCAATATGTTGTAGACGTCATTACGGGTATAAGCCCTAACTGCAGGTTCTTCGATTTCGGTATCGTCGATGGTATAACTAACGTTATCTTCTACGTAGGCTTCGATACACATAGGGTTGATGCGCAGGTTTGTGATAACTCCTCCGCCATCTTCTGATTCAATGACTGCTTTAAACTTTACAAATCTGCTGGTAAACATGGCTTTGGTTTTTTGTAAAAGAATTTCATTGCTACTTCGGTAAACATTCCACACAACCAAGCACCTGCCTCGTCGTCTTCCACACCACGGTCGTTGAGGATCTCTCTTACCAGATGATATATCTCGTGGGCGATGGTATTGTTACTTAGGTATTTTTTATTGATCACTAAGTAATAGTTGTTCAAGTCAAAGCAAATAACTGTTCCTTCTGCGGAGTCTACTTCTTCGTCATACTTCTCATTAGACTTTTTGTAAATAGAAGCACAGACCTTATCAAAGTTCTCGGCTAGGATAAAGTGCACGTTGCAGCTATATACATCTAGTTTAATTTTCTTGCGCATAAAGTAATTTCCAGTTGTTAATATATTTTGTCATCTTTCCGCCCATGGTTATTTGAAGGGCAGCTCCGGTAATGTCTTCGATAGGTATAATAAACCAAGCACATTCCGGTTTGATATAGATGACCATGAAGTCAACGTCAAAGGTGTACTTGCTTTGGTTATATCCAGATGTCTTCACCCAGTAGGCGTTACCTCTTTTGTTAGCTGTCATCTTGATCTGGACCCTAGACAGCTTACCATTGTGGTCAACGATCCTGTCGTACCTAGCGTGGGCTAGGGGACGGGACACCGTTAGGCCCTTATCTGTCGCCAGATAATCAAACAATGCTTCAGCTGCGTATCCGTTACTCAATGACAGTTAGGTATTTAGAGTCCATCTTTAAGAAAGCATTCGTCCTAAATGCAGTCCCACCATTCACGGTAGCACGTGTTGGAGTTTGTTTGGTTTCAAACTTCTCGGTGTAGTCGCCAACTGATGTGGTTATCTGCCATACCAGTATAACGTTCTCTTCCATCAGAGAGACTATAACATAAAATGGCACCTTGTACATACTAGATGCTAAGGCGCCAAATTTAAGTTTCTCTGCAGTTATCAGGTACCCTCCGTTTTCAGATAGGTACTTTCTGGTTAATGGTATACTACCCGCGGTCTTTCTACTTTTGATCTCTGCTAATCCTGTCATCGTTAACCTACCATCGATTACCTTGGATAGGATAACATCTGCGTTATTAGATGCGCCACTGGTGTTGATCACAGTATAACCCCGAGCAGCAAGTCTTTCTTGTGTTCGGTATTGTTCCTGTATAAACAGTTGACCTAGTGGTGTCTCGCAGTCTAGAGGCATTCTTCGTAGTTAGCATTGATTTCATCTTCTAGTTGTTTAAGAGTTTTAGTTTGTGTGGGGTAAGAGAAGCTTACAGTGTATTCTTTATTCAGAATCCGAAACGATAGTATCAGCAACTTGTGGTACACTATCTTGTCCGGGAAGCACTGCATCAGCATCTCGCTTTGCTTTTTCATTGCGTTCGGTTTGAAGTTTATGTATTTGTTCTAGGTAACTGTGTATACCTGCCATACCAAGCTTTTCGTACGCATGACGCAAGCGTCTCTCGTGGTTGATCTCTATGAGGTAGAGGTTTGGTTGGGGTTCTTTATCCCCTTTCTCATTAACACCCCACTCAAAACCAGACATGTGTTGTTCATACACCACTGGCAGCTTTGAAGCGATCTCTCGTATTTGTATAATGGTTTTCTTCTTCATTAACTAAGCATTAAGAAGTACTTAAGTTTACCTACAGATTCCTCGAACTCACCAGACAGGTTGATCATAGCCTCGTCAGCTATACCTTTGGCGTAGTTGCAGAACATCTCAGCTAAAGCAGAAGCCTCCATTTCTATGTTCTCGCCAACCTCAATAATAGATGCTGACACTTTCACGATCTTTCTTTCGCCGATATGGTACTCAATCAGGCGGTCCTTTGTCTCGTTAACTTTCGCCAAAAAATCACCAAAGGCTTCATGAGCAGCGAACGACTTAGTGTTCACGTGTGCTACGTGAGCACCCACTGATAGCGCATAGAACTTGCGGATCAGAATGTCAATTGTTTTTACTTCCATTGTATTTAATTAAAATGTTATTGTTATACATGCAATACAGCCTCTTGCCTTCGATAATATTCCAGAACTTACCTACCTCTTCGTACTCTACCTCACATCCGTTAGGAATATCTGGGTCGAGACTGGAGTAGACACGGCCACGGTTCTTCTCCTTCTTTTGGGCCAGCTCGGGAATTATTAGTAGCTCACTGGTCACCTCCTCTTCAATAGGATCAATAAGGATATGTGAACCTACTGGCAGCACCTTACCATCTCTTACAAGTGCTATCGCATTCCAATAGTCTACGATCCAGTACTCCTCACCTTCGTGCTCTATCCTGTTGTCAGGATCTAGAACGACGTTGAAGTTGAAGTACAGTTTGTCGCCTACCTGAACGTTATGCTGGAAGTCATCGTCCACATGTACGAAATCTACATGCATAGGTATAGCGGTCACTATACCACAGGTGGTAGAGTTCTCCTCTGGTTTCCAAGTCGTGTCTTTAAATAACTTTATTCCGCTATCTGTTTCAATCTCGTCTTGAAACTTCTTTTCAATTTGTACGAATATCCTGTTGAATACGGGTTGCATAATATAAAGTTAGACAT